>Ga0180437_10007450_pt1 | contig 14213 bp, 10 predicted proteins | sample SS_ome_4_FD_132410 | JGI IMG/M metagenome (GOLD analysis project Ga0180437, IMG submission 132410) | Hypersaline lake sediment archaeal communities from the Salton Sea, California, USA - SS_3_D_1 metaG | ecosystem: Environmental > Aquatic > Non-marine Saline and Alkaline > Hypersaline >...
AGATTTCTGACTCTCTTGCACTGGAGGCAATTCTACCCGATGCTCGCCCAGATGGCAATATCTAATTATGCGATTGTTAACGTGCGGTCAAAGGTCACGCTAGGCAAAAACTCGCCCTCATCTCCGCCCCGACTGGCTTCGGCAAGACGACGCTGCTGGGCGCATGGGTCGCTGACTGCGAGCGGCCCGTCGCCCGGCTCTCATTGGACGAGGGCGACAATGACTCGGCGCAGTTCTGGGCCTACTTCATCGCTATCCTGATAAAGGTTTTGCCAGAAATCTTTAATAGGTGTATACTCTACTCAAGTTGTCTTTAATACACCCTTCCTCGTGAGGGACAAGGTTACCGCTATGAACCCTGAGGCATTCCGTGACAGCCCGGCCGGACGTATCGTGCGCTCCGTCGAAGGGGAGTATTGGGCATTCGTGCCCAACGCACTCCCACCGAAACTGGCCTGGACCCCAAGTCTGGTAGCTGCGTTATCAGATGCTGACCGTGCCCTGGGTGAGTTATCCGGCCTGGGCCGTTCCATTCCAAATCCACATTTGCTTATGATTCCCTTCGTGCGTCGTGAGGCTGTCCTTTCCTCGCGTATTGAGGGTACTCAGGCATCGCTCTCTGATCTCTACGCTTACGAAGCAGCACAATTATCTCTCGAGCAGACACCCGACGTCCGTGAGGTGTACAACTACGTGCAAGCGCTGGAATATGGGTTAGAACGGCTGCAGACATTCCCATTGACCCTACGGCTCATTCGCGAAATCCACGAACACCTGATGACAGGCGTGCGTGGAGAACACCAAACCCCCGGCGAGTTCCGTCGTAGCCAGAACTGGATTGGAGCACCAGGATGTACGTTGAACGATGCAACCTATGTGCCTCCACCAGTTCCAGAGATGCTTGAAACTCTAGACGCGTTCGAACGCTTCCTACACGCGCCCTCATCGCTGCCACCTTTGGCACGCCTGGGATTGATTCACTATCAGTTCGAAGCTATTCACCCCTTCTTGGACGGTAATGGGCGCGTAGGTCGTTTGCTGGTCACATTACTTCTATGCGCGTGGAACCTTCTTCCCGAACCACTGCTCTACTTGAGTGCCTACTTCGTCGCCCATCAGCAGAGCTACTACGACCTGCTGCTGTCCGTAAGCCAGCGGGGCTCGTGGGGAACCTGGTTGACTTTCTTCCTCAATGGCATATCCTCCCAGGCGTGCGATGCTGTTGCCCGTGCGCAGCGGATGCAGAATCTACGAGAGCACTACCGGGAACAATTCCAGACCGTTCGCGCTGCTGCACGCCTGCTGCAGGTGGTTGACTTGCTCTTCGTCCGACCACTGCTAACCACGCATCAGGTCGAGGACAACCTGAACGTCAGCACCCCGACAGCGCAAGGCTACATCAATCGCCTGGAGGATGCAGGTATCCTCCGTGAGATCACCGGGCAAGCCCGCAACCGGATCTACCAGGCTGATGAAATACTGAAGTTTATCGAATCACCACTGGAGTTGGAAACAGGAGAAGTATGGTAGGGTTATGCCACGATGACCACACCGCTCCTGACCTGTCCTGGCCGCTTTACCCATCCACCGGCTTTTATGTGCTGAAATCACCGAAATCAGGTGTCATAGGGGGTCCATACTGAGGGTCATCAGCGTTTGCTAGATCGCAGCGGCTTGTTTTGCCTCTCCCTGTGTCACACCCAGCATACACAGGATCGCCAGCACGAAAAAGGCCGGCGCCACGACAAAGATGAGGTTATAGTCGCCGCCACCCCATTCCACGATGTAGCCGTTGATCGTCGGCCCGGCCACGGCCGCCAACTGGGAGGCGATGTAGTATAGTCCCGTGTACGTCCCCAGGTCGGCGTCGGAGGCCGAGGTGTCCACCACCATAGGAAGCGAATTAATGTTGAAGTAGTCCTCATCCCACATCTCCATCTCGTAAATGTGCCAAGTTCCCACAAATTCCATCTCGATCTCCCGAATCTGTTCCTGTGACTTGCCAGCGGGCTAACGAATAAGGATTGTTGCAGCGCGCTGAGATGTACGAGTCTAGAGCAGCCCGGCCAACCTCGTGGAGCAACCCTCTTCCCAGCCACCGCATAATCACGTTGTGCTGCTTTCATATTACCACAGATCGGCGTGCAAGTCTATGGGTTGGCAGAATCAAGTCGAACACTTGCAGAGAACTGGTAGAATGTGGTATACTAACATTGGTGGGCCTCACGAATCTCATCGGTCCAAGGTAATGACCACGATACCCCTCGCTACCTAGGTTCGAGTAGGTGCCTTGTTCATCAGCCGCAGGAGGTGCTTATGTCTCACGCGTTCGCTCGCGGCTATGCTCTGCTTATTGGTGTAGACGAGAACAAAGTTAGTGGGTACGCTTTACCCGATGTATCGAAGGACATCAAAGCACTAGCAGATGTGCTTGTCCATCCTCAGCGTTGCGCTTACCTGAAGGACAACCTCAAGATCCTCACTGACCAAGAAGCAACCCGTCGGGGCATTCTGGACAAGCTAGAGTGGCTCCAAGAGCGCATTCAGGCCGATACCAGCGGCAATGCCACAGCCATCGTCTACTTCACAGGACATGGCTGGTACACCAACTCCAACGGCGAATCTGAATATTACCTGATCCCCTACGATTTTCGGGAGGGCGAGATCAGATCCCACGGTTTGCGGGCGACGGATTTTGCTGAGGCAGTGGCCAGACTGGAGCCTCAGCGGCTTTTGGTGATCCTCGACTGCTGCCACGCTGGAGGGATGGGCGTCAAAGGGGCTACTCTGCCCACTGGATACACCGAGTCGGCCATATCGCCCTCGTTGCTGATGGGAGGAGAAAAGTCTGTCAGTTCTGGAGCGAAGGGGCTGGAAGCATTGGCGACAGGAGTTGGCAGAGCCGTGCTCAGTTCGTCGACTGGGGATCAGCCCTCATATATGCGCAAAGATGGCAAGATGAGCATCTTCACCTATCACCTGATCGAGGCGCTCACAGGCCACGCGGAGCCGGAGGAAGGGGCGAAAGAGGTCCTGGTCTCTGATATCATGGGACACGTCCATAGGCACGTGCCCCAGAGCGCCAATGACGACTGGGGAGTGGAGCAGACGCCGGACTACCAGGTCAGTGGCAACTTTCCCATCGCGCTGCTCTTGGGTGGCAAGGGACTGAGCAAAGGGCAGCCCGCGCCCGATCCGCTTGGTGAACTCGCCGCCAGGGCTTCCGAGCCCGCGGGACGCAGGACCGAAGTGAGGGATGGTGTCTACGTTGAGGGGCAGGTCACTGGCGATGTGGCCGGCGACGACATAGACAAGAGGACTATCGAAACTGATGGTGGTGCATTCATTGGCGATGGTGCGGACATCGGAGGAGGCACGCTCGTCGGGCGTGACAAGATCGTCCAGGGCGACGAGGTGCGTGGCGACAAGATTGAGGGCCATGTCGGCGACGTCGGCTCTGGCGCGCAGGTGGCGATCGGAAAGGACATTAAGCAGACGATTACACAAGCCCGGACGGAGCTCTCTGCTGCTGAACGTAGCGAGATCGCTCGCTTGATGGCCGAACTCAAGGGCCAGTTGGCGAGCCTTGATATCCTTGAGGGCAAAAAGCTCGTCGGGCAGGAGTTCGTGGGGCAACTGGAGCACGAACTAACACGGACGGATAGGCCTCCCGATGGTAGCACGATCAAGGTCGTAGGTGACTGGCTTCTGGAGAATATCCCAGCTCTGGCTGGCACGATCACTGGTGTATTCGTCAACCCTGTCGTTGGAAAAGCGGTGAAAGCAGCGGGAGGAATTGCTGCGGAATGGGTCGCGAGGCGCTTTGGAGGTGAAGCCTAGGTCCGTGGCAACGAGTTCGGCGGGCCATTAGGCTGCAGTCACGGCTGCCGCTATGATCTGGGTGAGGAAGGCATTAGCGCTTCTCTCGCCAAGATCGCCCTATGGTGGAAAAGGAGGGGTAACTATGTTCAGCAACAGGGGATCTCTGATTAAAAGCATCGCCTTCACAATCGTGATCGGACTGCTGTGGGTGGCGTGTGAATCCGAGGAGCCCGGGGCCGTCGTGGTCGAGGAGGTCGTTGAGGTAACTCAAGTCGTCGAGGTCGAGGAGGATGTCATCGAGGAAGAGGAAGTCGTCGAGGAAGAACAAGTCCCCGCATTCACTATCCCTCCCGGAACAGTGAGACTCTGGGTGCCGGATTATGGGGACGGAGAGGAGGTTATGCAGGCACAAACCGCTGCTTTCATGGAGCAATATGCCGACGTCGAGGTAGAGCTGGTGGTCACTCCGTATTACGACTTTGACAGCAAGCTGTTGACGTCACTGGCGGCCGGGGTGCCGCCGGATGTAGCCACAGTGCCCTATAACCTGGTCAGCGAGTTACAACGAGAGGGCTATTTGGCGACGCTGGACGAACAGGTTGACCGGTTCGATTGGAGCGACTTTATTCAGGAGTCGCTGGACAGTGGTAACTTTAACAGGTCAACCTATGGTCTCCCCTGGGGACGGGCTGCCTGCTCACCCACCTATCGATATCTGGTACTGTTTGAGAGGTGTGAGAACCCCGAGGCGGCGTTCGCACTGATGCACTTTTTGCTCCAGCCAGAGCAGCAGACCCAGAACTATACCGAACTCCAGTGGTTTCCAACGCGGCTGTCCGTTTACGAAGAGCAAGGGGTTGAATGTCCTATCTTGGAGGCCATCCGCCTCGCGCCGGAAGCGGTCGCCCAGACGGTGTCGCTGGTGAGTGAGCTCCAGCCTGTGCTGGAGGGCGTGTTGGAAGGGCAAGTGATCAATCCTTACGAGGCTACCGCAGTGATCGAGAATGGTGAGACTCAGGGCACGGCAGCGCCAGTGATGACCTCGTTCCCGACAGAGGTGTTTGATGAGGCGCTCCTAGAGGGAGTGGTAGTTGGCGCGTTGTCCGTGGAGCAGGCCCCGGAATATCCACCTGGCAGCTATGCGGTCAAGTGCCAGGATTACGAAGGAGCGAGGTGCTACCTGGTTCCCTCGGAGGGTGGTGAGCGAATCGAAATCGATCTCGAGATCTTTGAAGAGACACAAGGTCCAATCCTTCAACCGTCCTGCATTGTGGAAAGGGGCTCAAAGAGAGTGTGCTTCAGGATCGACAGTCGGAGGATTTGCTTCAGGGTCGGTTAGATCAGGTGCACATATCGGAGGGGTGATTCGTGATGACCCTTTTTATAGAGGATTTCGTCAACCGAGAGCAGCAACTCGCTACCCTGTGGAAGGTCATCCACCAGGAAACACCTCAGCGAATCCTGCTAGTCCTCGGCGAAGACGGCATAGGGAAGACATACCTCCTGGACGAACTCCAGGCCGAATGCGAGGAAGAGGGAGTCGCCTGTGCTCGGGTGGACTTTGCTGAGCTCTTGGACCAGAGCTATATGGCTCTTGTGTTGAGCGTATGGAACCAACTCGGGCCGGCGGGCTTTGAGCACCTGGCCAAGACCATCGCAGACGCTCGCGGCCTCGGCAAATGGGACGTGGTTGGCGGAGGTAGCGGCAGCGCTTACTCGGGCAATCCGCACCCGATCCAGAGCAGCAATGTCGGGGGCGGCACGATTGAGGGGCATGTCGGCGATGTGGGCCCTGGCGCACAGGTGGCCATCGGGAGAGACATCACAATAAACCGTGCTGACGTGATCAACTACAACTATGTCATCCAAACTGTTCGGCAGGACGAGCAACAGGCCCAAGATCTGATCCAGGTCCTGGTTACGGCCGCTTTCCAAAAGTGTCTGATCGACCTCACAACGACGCGCGAGGTCGTCCTGCTTCTTGACACTTGGAACAGGTCCGTCCCCTCCATCCGCAACTGGCTCCGTCTCAATCTCTTGAGCTGGATCGCCAGCGAGCAACTGCCCAAGGCCTCGGCTGTGGTGGCCGGCCTCCAGGTCTCTGATTTGCAGCGACCGCAAAGACGCATCGAACGGATGACATTGGCGGGTCTACCTGCTGAGGCCGTGAAGATCTACTGGATCGAGAAGCGAGGTCTGCCGCCCGAGGAGCTGCCCCACATTATCAGGCTCACTGGCGGGCACCCCTCGACAGTGGCCTTGCTGGCTGACAGGCAGGCTGTACCGGAACCACCTTCCGTCTAGGAGTACCACGTGGAATCGACCGACGCAGGGCAAAGCTCAGACATCGCTGAACAGCGAGCGATTATCAGGCGTGCCGTTGAAGGAATCTTGGCATCCATGCCTCCACGGGTCGCCGCTGCCACGCGACTTGGAGCGATCCCCCACTGGTTCGACAAGGAGTTGCTCGGTCGCTTGGTTGGTGACGAGGGTGACCTGGACCCGGTGTTAACGCACCTGCGACGCTTGAGTTTCGTCCGGCAAGATGCTCGGGGACACTTCAGATACCACGATCAAGTGCGCGACTATCTGCTCGAATGGTGGCGGCAGGAGCGAGTCGACGAGTATGAGGCAGCCAATCGATCTGCTCTGGCCTACTTCCGCGCCCTATCCAAGGCCGCCACCAGCTTTGAGCGTCCGATCTATGAGCGCGAAATGGTGTACCACCTGTTGGGTGTGGACGAGGCCAAGGGGCTGGAATACCTGAGTGTTCAGTTCGAGGATGCCTGTGGGCGCTATCAACTGGATATAGCCGAGCAGTTTGTATCCGTGGTAGCAGAACTGAAGGCCTCCCTCACCGAGGGGGGGCGCATATGGCTGCGGTACTTTGAAGCTCGCTTGGACCTGGTCTACCGACGAGATGATGCGGGGGAAGCCACATTCCAAGACTTGGCCAACCATGCAACCGATCCAGTCCTGCGGGCTGTGGCCCGCTGGAGTCTGGGTGAAATCCGAGTGAGTCAGCAGTACTGGTCCCAGGCCACTAGACTCTACGGCGCCAGTCTCGATTTTCTCCAACAGGAACGGGCGTTGATGTACGGTGCCCGAGTCATGCTGGCGCTCGGGGATGCCTATCGCGATTTGGCCCATAGCAGCGGTGGATTCTATGCAGGGAGTGCCGAGCCCGTCGACACGGCCAATCGATTCCTGCACATCCTCCAACATCTGCCCTTCCTCATCTATGAGTGGCTTGTCCGCCGCGTGAGTTTCCTTCCCAATTGGTACTTTGGCACGAACTACCAGGACTGGATCATCGCCTATCTTCTGATAGAGGCAATGCGTTGGCATCGTCGGGCCGAGAGACAGCTCAGAAAGATAGGAGACCACCAAGGCCTGGCTGAGGCACGCTCGTCTCTGGCAGAGCTTGAACATCAGCTAGGCCGCTGGTCTCGGGCGCGCCGACGATACGCCACGCTACTGAAGACAGACGAAGTAGCAGGCAGCCTCTACCGCACGGCCCGGGTACGGATGGGGCAGGGACGGGCGTTCTTGGATGAAGGAGATTTGACCAAGGCTGAGATGGCCCTATCCGAGGCCGTCGAGACCTTTCGCCGTTTCAACGATGATGGCTCTACCGGGGTCACGGCCGCATTGCTCGGACGCCTCTATGCTGCCCTCGACCGGCCGGGGGAGGCTGTGTCGGCCTATGCGGAGAGTGCTCAAGCCTTCAGGGCCGTAGAGGATCATCTGGCACACACTCGGATCGTCTGGGCTCTAGAGGACTTGGCACGGCACTCCACGCTACTCGACGAACAGAAACAGCAGGTTGACGTCGTCGTCGCCCAAGCGATAGAGCGACATTACATCACTCGCTTCCCAGACGCCCTGCTCCGTTGGTTCCGCCGATTGGCACTTTGGGGCGCGCTGCCTCTGACCTATGGTTTTGCCTTTGTGGTCGGTCTGGGGTTGACGCTGTCACTGACAATCATCGAGGGCGAGCTCCGTCTATTGCGGACTGGCGCGAACGTGCAGACGACGATCACCGACACCGTGGTCTTGGCCATATTCGCTACTTTGCCCATCCTCTTAACCCTGTGGTTCTACCGCTTTATCTACAGCCTTATGGGCATTGCGGTCGCTCATTTCTTGGGCCGTCAGTTGATTCCCATCGAACGGGATCAACCAAGCCGCTTTGTTACCGATGCTACAGGCCTTACGCACCATGATATCAGCAGAGGTGTCAGCCAGACCGTGGCGTGGTCGGATGTCTCTACGCTCGCCTCGATAGACTACTGCCAATGGCGTCAGCCGATCGGCTTGATCTCCAGCATGCTTGTCGCGGCCAGTTCCGGAATGACGGCGGTGGTGGACGCTGTCACGGCAGGTTATGACCACTTGAAACAGGATATAACGCGTCACGTGGACTGCCGGTGGCAAAGCTTGGATTTTGTCATTTTCGACGGCCGCTGGACGCTCGCCTCCATCGCGATCTCCCTTGCCTTCGCCCTATACCTGGGCTCCGTTGTCTCCGGCGACCTGACCTATCGAAACGAGCACACGGGTCAAGAGGTGGCGGTGCTGTGGTCATATATTATGGTCTATTTTATTCCGACACTGTTCCTGGTCTTTCCCGCAGTGGTTCTCTGGCGCTTGGTTGGCCACCGCGCAACTGTCCAAAGCACCTTCAAGGTCCAAACAAGGGCCGTTCTCTCTTGGTTGCTGTGTCTGGCCGCCATTGTGTGCACAGCGATCACCGCTCTCTGGATCGTCTTGCTCACCACCACAGATTTCTGAAGCACAACCTTGGCTAGCACTTTGTCCGAGTGACTACGCCAGCCCGCACCGCGCATATGTGTGTCATTGGCGTGTCAGGAAAGGGCAAATAAGCCGCTAGAGCATTGCCTCACGAATGAAGCATACCGTAATGGACATATTGACAAATTCGCCTATGGCGGGTAAACTAGGAATGCAGCAACACAGAGGGATAAGATATTCGATGGAAACAGATACAGTTACGATTGAACTACCGACCCAATTCTATACTGAACTGCAAGCGTTGGCGGCAGATGAACAAATAGACCCCATTGAGTTACTCATCCACTTGATAGCAGTAGCGAGGCAGCAACGCGTTCAGCCCCAGTCGCCTACCCGCGCCTTTCAACGCATCTGGGAACGTGCCATCGACCTTGGTGTCACGGACCTAGCCGAACAACACGATCATTACCTCTATGGCGTGGACAAGCAATGACCCATCCGATTTTCATTGATACCGGCTACATTTTGGCACTAGCCAACACGGCGGACAAGTACCACGAACGTGCTTATGCCGCATCACTCTTGGTACAGCCACCGTTTGTCACCACAGAGGCCGTGTTGACCGAAATCGGCAACGCTTTTTCCAGAATTCGCTGGCGGGCGTTGTTGCGATCATCAATGATCTGCGCACGGATCCCAACATTGAAACCGTACCAGTTGACGCTGCGTCTTTTGACCGCGCCGTAGAGTTATACGGCTCGCGTTCTGATAAGGAGTGGGGGCTGACCGATTGTATCTCCTTTGTCGTGATGGAAGAACGAAGCCTTACGCACGTCTTGACCACCGACCGGCATTTTGCGCAGGCTGGTTTTCAAAACGCTATGCTGGACTTGCCTCCTAACCCTTAGCTGGCATTCTCACCAGAGACAGATTGCAGGGATTTCCCGTTTGTTTCCCACGTCTTGGTGATGTGTATCCTGCCTCATCCACCGCATGGGTCTTCCCGCCAAAAAGCGGATTCGTTGCCGCAGGTGCCCGCGTGCCACGCCAGGCTCTCAAAAGTCGCCGCATCCCCTTGGCAAGGGGTCTTTTATCCCGAGGACAGGGATAGGGCGGTCTCGGGACAGGACCTGGAGTCGTCTGGCCGGCCCGAACTTTGCTAACCTGCTCGACTCGCGATTTGTTGTTTTGCTCGCGGGGCGCGAGTATGCTATAATCGTTTTCAAGGCTTTTGCAGGTCAGGCAGCAAGCAGAGAAGCAGGTGACGATATGGAAGAGGCACTGACAATCCACCTTCCGGGCAACATCCGGCAGATGCTCAATCGCACGCCAGAGGAACCATCTTGCGATGTGCGGCCCTGATGAGGATCATACGATGAGGATATGACAGCTAAACCCTCTTTCACCCAACTGGTCGTCCAGGTACTAGAAGCCGCCGACCGTCCCCTGACCGTGGCCGAGGTTAGAGCACAGGTGGAGGCGGTCCGCCCGGTGAATACCCGCAATCCACAGGTCACCATTCGAAACGCCATCTCTAACATCCCCCTGGTGGAAAGCCTGGGTGGACGGCCAGCCCGCTACACCTGGTGGCCACGCCACCTGGCGGACAATAGCTTCCGCCAGCCGCTGATCGATTCCGACCTGGCATCGGGCACGCTGGTCCTGAGCTGGGAAACCTGGTTGGGCCTGTGGCCCAACTTTTACGATCGCTCCTCGCCGCGCGAGGGTGAGGTGACGCTGATCCTGGCACGAAATCCCGCACTCGAGGCCCGCATCCAGCATCTTGTGACCGGCAAGGCTGTGTGGGGGCTGCCGGCTACGCCTGCCCTGGCCGAGTGGTACCGCCAGCAGCAGGCCAGACCCGAGGATGAGCTGATCATACGCGTCCTTGACGTGGAGAGACATCGTTATGGTATCTCCCTGGCTCGCCGCACCGATCGGGACGAGGCAGCCATCTCCGCCCGCAACCAGGCGCTGGCCGACGCCGCTGAGGCGGTGCTACAGGCCGGGCGACCGCCGCTGTTGGATTCCGAGCTGGTCACTCGTCTTTTCGCCCGCGATGTCTATCGGGATCCACTGCCCCCTGACTCTTTGGAGAGGGTATTGCGAGCTGACCTGCGCTTCATCGTGGGGGAATATAACGTGGATCTGGCGGGAAAAGTGGTAGACTATTTGGAACGAGAGCAGAAGGTGCCGCCCGATCTGGACGGGGCACCGCGGCCTCGGGGAGATCGCCATAAAGCGCGCTCGGACGAGATGCGACAGGCGTGGGGAGAGTACCTCTTTGACCGGGGGATGGACCATGTGTGGGTTGGCTGGTCTCTGGCGGCCGAGGCCTACTACCGGGAGGCACTGCGGCTGGACCCCGGTCACGCCGACGCCTGGGTACACCTGGGCAACCTATGCTTCGAGGAGGGACAAGTAGTCGAGGCACTGGACTACTACGAGCGAGGCCAGGCAGCAGCCGAGGCGAGAACCATCGGCGATCCAAGTCGCTATCCCCATCCCTTCTGGCTCGACCTGGACTCGCGGCCCTTTATGCGGGCGCTGCACGGGCGTGGCCTGTGCCTGTGGCGGCTGGGACAGGTGGAGGAGGCCCGCCAAGTCTTTGCCTGGATGCTGGATTTGAACCCGAACGACAACCAGGGTGCCCGCTTTCTCCTGAGCGATCTCGACGAGGGCTTGAGCTGGGAGGAGAGCACGGCGAGGGACGAGGCGTGGGAGAAGGAGCAGACGGAGGCTTTCCGGCTGGCGCGGATCTGGGGAAGCCAGCCTGACGACGTGAGCCATTGAAGCCGATTACAGTCCGTTGAACCGGCGTTTGCTCAGACAATCGACATAGCGCTAGCATACCATTTTCGGCTGGAATCATGGGCAAGAAACGTAAACGATCCAAGCAACCAAGGCAAGCGTCAAAACCCAAGAACTACCGCACTGAGAAGTATGTCGAGTACATCTTTTACGCCGAGGTGGGCATATTGCAGGCAGCCACGCTGCTTCCAGAACTGACCGACGGCGATGTGCTGGGCGCACTGAGAAAGTTCGCTGACCGGATCCGTTCCTCCGGTTGGCCGCACTTTCAAGAGCAGCCTTCTGACACCGATGGCCTGATCGCCTGGCTGATTGTCCAGGGGTGGGAGGATCTCTTCCGCGGCCGGGGCCAGCTCTCAAGGCGGGATATGGTGGGATGCCTGAATACGGTGATCGAATCGGCCGAGACACACGTGCGTAAGCCAGAGGGGCGCAGCTACCTCAAGTACCTCGAAAAGTTTATGAAGCGTGCAGGTGTTTCCATAGAGCTGGTACCTCCGGGGGACCTTGAAGACGAAGAGCTGGAAGAGGAGCTGTTCTACAACCTGGACCGGATGTCCCTGGCCGAACTGGGCACACTTTGGCTGAGCAAACCAGCGTTCGTCGAGGCCGAGGATACGTTTGAAAACCAGGCCCACGCGCAGATCGCCGAAGGTGAGGTCGATGAGGTCATGGCAGTATGCCGGCGAATGCTGGAGCAGACCGATGACCCATACATCCGTGCGCTTCTGCACACGTTGCTGGGCGCAGCCTACCGGCATTTGGGCGATCTAGAGCAAGCCGTGGCGACGTTCCAGGCGGCGCAATCGCCGGCGTTGACCTACACGGATGCGTTGGACCAACTGGCCGAAACGTACTATGAGATGGAGCAATACGAGCAAGCCATACGGACGTGGCAGGAGTGTCTGATAGACCCACACTCGGCCGCTTACTTTCACAACAAGATTGCCCATGCCTATCGCCAGCTTGGTGACCTGGCAGGCGAGGAGGCAGCTCTGCGAGACCTGGTTGCGGCCAGCAAGCGCAGGGGGTGCCTGTTTCTGGGTTGGAGAGTGCGCCACAGCCTCGCCGCATTAGGGCAACTGGCCGACTGTCTACGCAGGCAGGGCCGCGAGCCCGAGTGGCAGGCCTTGGCTGCCCGCATCCGCCGGTCTCGTCCTCTTATCCCAGGTGATCATTTCGAAGACTGGGCGTACTGGACACGGGAGTGGATGTTGATTGACGAGCAGGACGTTCCCCTGGCCCGGCTCGAAGCCTATGATGGGCACGAGCCGGGGCCGGTGCGCTGGATTCCCGTATTGCGGGCGGTGTTGTATGACCAGATCGGCCGTCCGGGCGATGCTGCCCCGTTCTGGCACACGGTGCGGCGCGAAATTGCTGGCCGGCCGCCATATGCCTGGGTGCTGACAGACACCCACGACATCTTGGGCGACTTGTTGCCGCCTTCCAGCCAGTTGTTTGAGATGATCGAGGTGACACAAACGCAATGACGCAGTGCCGGTTGAGAAGGGGCGCTGGTTGAGATGGGACGAAGAGAAAAGAGACGACGCAAGCCGAGAAAGCGCCTCGATCGTTCCGCTGCCAATCTGGAACGCCAGAAGTACGAGATCAGCCGGCTGATCAAGGAGGATCGCTGGGCCGAGGCGCTGGTGGCGCTGGAGGAGTATCGCCCGTACGATCCCGATTCGGCGTTCATCCTGACAAACATCGGCTCCTGCTACGACATGCTGGGGGAGTTTGAGCGCGCGGTCGAGTGGTTCACCCAAGCCATGGAGAAGCAGCCCGGCAACACCAACCTAGTCTGGGGACTGGCTCTGAGCCAGGCCAACGCCGGGCATCTTGAAGCAGCCATCGCCAGTTTTGAGCGTTTCAGGCAACTCGACCCCAGGCGTGCGCAGGCTTTCCAGGTGGATCTGACGGTCGAAGGGCTGCGCAAGATTCTGCGTGGCGAGCTTGAACCGTATCACTACCAGATGGACACGATGATGAAGCGCGCCTTTCACTACGCCGATATGGGGGAATGGGAGACGGCGCTGGCGTGGGTTGACCGGGTGCTGGATCTGGCCCCGGACGACGACGAAGTTCTCTACAACCGGGCACGCATCCTGCAAGAAGTTGACGAGGATGCATCTATCCCGGTCTACGAACGAGCGGCCAGCCTGACCAAGCACGACGGTCGGCCGGCCTACAATCTCGGCAACATCCACCGACGACGGGGTGAACGAGAACGTGCTATGTCCGCTTACGAACAGGCCATCGCCACAGATCCGGCTTTTCCCAGCCCTTATCACAACCTGGGGACGATCTATGAGGAGATGGGAGAGATGGAGCGTGCAATTGAACTATGGCACAAAGTGCTGGCGCTCGATCCGTCTCATCAGAACGCCCGTATCGCCCTGCGAAGGGCTGGGGTCGCCGTTGAGACGGAGGCCGACCGGCGCGAGGCAGCGCGGGATCGTCGGCGGGCTGCCTTTGCCGAGCAGGTGCGCCAGCTCCGCCTTACCGCTCCCCAAGCCCAGGTCTATGAAAACGACTACGCCCGGCTGATGATTTCATCCCAGGGAGTGGCCTTCGAGTCACTGCAGGACGAGCTGGACTGCGCCATGGTTTCTGGGCCCACTCCCTACGCATGGTTGAGCGACGAGGAAATCGCGGACTGGCTGCGGGAGGTGCGTGCCCGGTTGCGGGAGATCCACTGGACTAACACCCGCGAGATACTGGTGTACGTCCAATATGATGAATGGGATACCTATACCTTCTACAAGCGTTTTGAGGACAGAGATGAGCGGGATGTCGTGGTCGAGGGTACGCTGGACGTGGGGCGC
>Ga0180437_10007452_pt1 | contig 14208 bp, 10 predicted proteins | sample SS_ome_4_FD_132410 | JGI IMG/M metagenome (GOLD analysis project Ga0180437, IMG submission 132410) | Hypersaline lake sediment archaeal communities from the Salton Sea, California, USA - SS_3_D_1 metaG | ecosystem: Environmental > Aquatic > Non-marine Saline and Alkaline > Hypersaline >...
GAGGTTCATTGATCGGGGGCGGGTGAACCTGGTGCTGTACTTCGAGCGGCTACCGGAGTGCTTGCTGGAGCTTCCCTTTGTCGATCCCAACAACGTGCCCCCTTTCCCTCATCATCCTGAAAGGGGGATTCGTCCTCCCGGCAATTTCTTTGACTTCTTCCGCGACACGGACGAGGAAGAGGTCGTATGGGCACATGCCGCTGGAGATTTTGAGGCATTCGGCTACCGCCGTTTCGACTGCGGCCTGCCGGAGGATGCGCCGTCCGCATTACGAATAGGGTAACTTATGGCCACCGTCTGCACTTGACCGTCGCGCACGCGCCGACAAGTGAACCCGGACGTTATGTGAGGAATGCCTGATGGGAAATATCTCAATAGAGCGTGCGACAGAGTCCGACATGAGAATCATTCTCAACCTGATCGACTACTACATTTATGACATGTCGAAATCAGCCGGTTGGGAGTGTAACGCCGAGGGAAGGTTCGCTGGCTGTGATGATTCTCGGGAGTACTGGCAGACGCATCACCCCGAGACCCAACCAAGCGCCAGGTGGCCTGAGGGGAGAAGGGGTCATCCATTCATCGTTAGGTCGCCAAGCGGTGTGGCCGGCTTCGCTCTGATAAGAGAAATGGGGGACGACCCTGATGTGGACTATGACATGGCCGAGTTCTTCATTGTCGGCAAATACCAGAGACGAGGCATTGGTCGGCATGTGGCGTGTGCGATTTTCGATATGTTTCGTGGCCGCTGGTCAGTAAGGCAACTGGTCGCGAATATCCCCGCCAAGGAATTCTGGAAGGCGGTGGTGTCAGACTATACGAAGGGACATTTCACAGAATCATGTGGCACTTGCGATGGCTGGGATATGGTCTATCTCACCTTTGACAACACATAACAAGCGGCTCCACAGCGATGCTGACGCGCGCCTGATCCGCAACGTCAGGGCGATCAAGACAGGAGGATCATAGATGCCTTCTATGACGATTTCGGCGAAGCAAATTGTGAGTATAGCCGCAGAAGTATTCGGTTCGAGTACTGAGGTGGAATCCTGCTCGGAGATCCTTCCCTCGAGCGAATGCGGTATCCCGAAGGTGTGCGGGTGCAACGCGAATCAGTCTTTCAGGGTGCGTCTGCGTGGCGAGCCGCAGGAGTATGTCTTCCGTTTTCCTAGAGGACACCGGGACGACCTGTATGAGAAGGAGCGGACGAATTACCGCCTTGTTGCCGCAAACACCGATATTCCTGTTCCGCGAGTCCATCGCATAGACAGAAGCAAACGATTGGTTCCGGTTGGCTACATGGTCATGGACTTCATGGCAGGGGACGAGGCCACCTTTCTCTCGCATCCGCAGAACCCCCGGACAGACCAACAAGAGAAGGATGAAATTCAGGAAAAGACCGGCTATTGCTACGCGCAAGTGCACAACATATCACGAGAAGCGTCGTCCCCTCGTTCAGCCATAGACCGCTTGTTATACAATCTTCAGCAGTTGGAAAATGTAGTCAAGGATGGTCCGTTTCGCGTCAGCCTGACCAAGATTGACCAATGCCGGGCAGTTGTTGAAGGGGACGGCGATTTGCTTTTCGAACCCGAGTCGCTGTGTGTCGGCGATTCTGAGTTTCACTTTGAGAAGATCGACGGCGAGTGGAACGTCGCCTTTGTATGTGATATGGAATGGGTGGGTTTCGATGACCCGTGCCAGGATCTCTTCATGTTGGCCTGCGCGCCCAGACGGCTTTGGGGGTTCGACCGTCCGTTCGCACTCGATGAACAGGAACTTGCGACAAGGGCCTGCATGCGTGGCTACGAACAATTGCGGGAAATCGACTACGCTCGACTCGCGCGGATGGCGCTATACAAGCAGTTGGGGGCCATGTGTTCATGCTTAGACCAGGTCTATAGGCCGGAGAAGAGAGCGTTCATGAAGTCCAGAGAGCAGACCTACGTCAACCTTGTGGCCGCCGTGGCCGGCTTGGGACTTGATTGACGCACTGAAAGCCTGAAGCAGCGCGTGCTATGGAGAGGAGCATTGCGTTACTACACAGACAGCGGAATCAGCCAGATCAAGGCGTACGTTGGCGCACCGGTGACGAATACGTGCCCGTCGGTGGTTTGGCTTGATTTGACCTCGGACTGCAATCTCTACTGCGTGACGTGCCGCGGGCGACCCACGGCGCGCGGACGCACCATGGACGGCGATCTGTTCCGGAAGGTTGTGGATCAGACGTGTCACGGGGTGTTGTTATATGCGCTCCATGGCTTGGGCGAGTCGCTGCTGCTAATGGACTTCTCAGAACGGCTGGAATACGTTTCCCGTCGCAAACTCCCGCGAGCAAAACTGGACCTATACACCAACGGAATGCTCCTCTCCGCTCAGACAGCCCAGCTTTTGCTCGACCACGGCGTCAATGTCACCGTATCCTTTGACGGCGCTTGCGCGGAAACGTTCGAGCGAATTCGGCAAGGCGCCGAGTTCGGCCGGGTATGCCGCAACTTGGAGAAGTCCTCGAATCTCCCCGATGCCAACAGCGGACCCTCGTCACCGGGGGTTCACATAGCCATACAGCGAGACAACTGGGAGGAGCTCTCGGAGATTGTCAAATTGACCCACTCGCTCGGCGCGGGGCGCATCAGCTTCGACATCGTTGCCGGCCCAGACACGACGCTCTGTCCACCTTTCGACGGGAGCGCTGCCGACGCTATCGCAGAGGCCATCAACTTGGCCGAGCACCTGGGCATGTTTGTCGATGGCTATCCGACACGCTTTGGCGACATGGTATGGTTGGACGACACGTATGCCCCGGCGAATCGCTTTGCGATCAGCACGCTCTGTGATGCACCCTATTTCAGCGCCTTCATTTGCTGGAATGGCGACGTGATGCCGTGCTGCGTTGGACCGGTTGTGTTAGGGAACGTCAACGAACGGGACTTTGCAGAGATTTGGGGCGGCGAAGCGTACGAGAACATCCGGAAGGACGCCAACGATCCCGAGCGGATGCCGGACATCTGCCGGCAATGCCCGTTGGCGAATCGCTTCTTAGGGCACAGCAGCGCAATGGGTTCCCATCGCGGCTGAACTGGCCTGGCGCCTGTTCCGCGCTGCTCCACGAGTACAAGGGATTTGGCCATGAAGACAGAGATGCCTGAGTGGTTCTTCTTTGACTGTTTCGGGACGCTGATCATCGACGACGGCTTGGACGAAGAGACGCCATATTGCGCACTTATGGCCTATGTCCCCGTGCAGCTCGGGTTGTACGCTTCGGAGGCGGACTTCGTGCGCGAGTACGAAAACTGGCGCAAGGAGAGAGACGATACGGCTCCGGGCAAGGAGATCACTTTGCCGGAGAGGTTGCGCCAAATTTTCTCGAAGGCGAACGTCCAAGAAAATGTAGACCTTGAGGAGGCCATTTCTCGAACCGTGCAAGTCTTTTACGAAAACGCCATGGCGCAACTCATCCCCGCTCCCGGCGTACACGAAATGCTGCAGTTCTGGCATGGAAAAGTAAGGATGGCTGTTGTATCGAACATCTTGATTGCGCGTATTCCGCAACGAGTTCTATCTGAGCATGGACTGTGCACGTATTTTGACTTCATATTGGACAGTGCGTCTTTGGGCGTGAGAAAGCCAGGAGAAAAGATCTACAGACTGGCCGTCAACCAAGCCGGTGTTGCGGCGGAACATATGCAAAGCATATTGTTTATTGGCGACAATCCTCAACTCGATGTGGCAATCCCACGCCGGCTTGGAATGAGGGCCCTGCTTTACAGTCCCGGCAACACAACAGCGCCGGACGCGGGGCAGGAATTCACAATTCGCCACTGGGATGAGTTCCGAACGATAAAGGATGATAATTGATCTCCGGCAGCATCGAGTGCTCCTTGTCACTCGGGAATTACTGATTGGGAGTCCCTTTTGTTCCTTGGGGCGGTTCTTGGTGGGGAACAGGGGGTGTTTTTTGGCGGGTCGGCCCGAATGCCGCATGGTGCGTAATTTGGGCGGCGGTTGACGTAGTGGACGGAACGGACGGGCACAGACAGACACGGACAAGAAGCGGGGCGGACTGCCAGGCGCTGCCGCGGGTGGGAAAGAACAGATGGGCGGTGTGGACAGGGCGCGCCGGGAAGGAATGGGGGCCGGTAGGATGTGCAACCGGAACGGGGAGTTGGGCGTCGTGAGCCCGGGGCGGTGACACAAAGGTCAGGTGCAAGTTACAGTAGAACGAGGTTGTCGCGGTGGATGACTTCGTCGAAGTCTTTGCGTCCGAGTATCTCCTTGATCTCGGCGCTTTTGCGGCCCTTTATGCGGGAGATGTTCTTGCTCGAGTAGTTGACGAGGCCGCGGGCGATGTCGCGTCCGGAGGCGTCGCGGATTTTGACGGCGGCGCCGACGTCGAACGTTCCCTCGAGGGCGGTGATGCCTGCCGCGAGCAGGCTCTTGCCGTGCTCGAGCAAGGCACGGGCGGCCCCGTCGTCTACCACGAGCGCGCCGCGGCTGGCGCGGCCGAAGGCAATCCATCGTTTTCGGTGTGGGAGGGCGCTTTGGCCGCTGTCAAACACGGTCATGGGGCCGGCGCCGTCGAGGGCGTTGGCGACAGCGTTAGGGCGGTGTCCGTTGGCGACGATGGTGCGGAGCCCTGCCGCGCACGCGATTTGCGCGGCGGCCAGTTTGGTTTTCATGCCGCCTATAGTCGTTTCGGTGATCGTGTCTTCCGCCAAGGCTTCGATGTCCTCGGTGATGTTTTCCACGAACGGGATCAACCGGGCATTCTTATCTCGCGCGGGGTTTCTGTCGTACAGCCCGTCCACGTCGCTGAGAATGATGAGCAGATCGGCATCGATCTTCGAGGCGACGCGGGCGGCCAATCCGTCATTGTCGCCGAATCGGAGTTCCTCAGTAGCGACGGAATCGTTCTCGTTCACGATGGGTATGACGTCGCCGAGTTGGAACAGGGCAAGGATGGTGTTGCGGACGTTGAGATAGGTTCGGCGATCCTCGAGCGCCGCAGCCGTGAGCAGGACCTGGGCGGTCTTGAGTCCGTTCCCGTGGGTTTGGAAAAGGACTTCGTAGTGGTGCATCAAGCGGGATTGGCCGACGGCGGCGACGGCCTGTTTGACGGGAAGGAGTCTTGGGTACTCGGAAATGCCGAGGGCCGCCATGCCGCATCCAACCGCGCCGGAGGACACGACGACGATATTCAGATTGCGTTCGCGTTTGAGCTGCGCCATTTCCTTCACGATGTTCTCGAGCACCGCCCGGTCGAACCCTTGAGGCCCGGTGAGCAGTGCGGTGCCTATTTTGACTACGAGCGTGCGGACGTCAATCGGCTTGGTACTCAAGTTCCACGTCTCCTATGGTGATGGTTTGGCCTTGTTGCGCGCCCATACGTTTCAGGGCCTTGAACACGCCCATCAACCGGAGTTTATCTTGCAGGCGGCGTACGGCTTCCTCGTTGTTGAAATCGGTCATGTTGACGGCTCGGACTGCGGTTTTGCCTGTGATCGAGAATCCTTGCGGCGTCTTCTCGATCATGTATGGCGGCGTGTACGTATAGTCACGCTCAGCGGCGGCGCCGGGTGGAATCGCTTCTTCCCCGCGCAAGCGATCCACAATGGCCCATAGATGTTCCAGAACGTCCGCGACGCCGTCGCCGGTGGCCGCGGAAATGAGGAACGGGTTGTTGAACTGCGGGGCAACGGTATGGAACCGCGCCCGATTCTCGGGGATATCCGCCTTGTTGAGGGCGAACACCTTCGGCCTTGTTGCCAGTTCGGGATTGTGGAGTTCGAGTTCCCGGTTGAGCACCTCGCGGCTGTGCGCGGGCGCTTCATCGCCCAAATCGATGATAAACAACAACACTTTTGTCCGTTCGATGTGGCGTAGAAATTCGTGCCCGAGTCCTTTGCCGGCAGCGGCCCCTTCGATGAGGCCCGGGATATCGGCGATGTTTAGGGTTCGGTGATCGCTCAGGGCCGCCACGCCCAGGTTCGGGCTCACCGTCGTGAACGGGTAGTCGGCGATTTTCGGCGTGGCCGCGCTGACGCGCGACAAGAACGTGGATTTACCGGCATTTGGGAGCCCGACAAGACCTACCTCGGCGATGAGTTTGAGCTCTAGGACGTATCCGGCCTCTTCCCCGGGTTCGCCCAATTCGGCGAATCGCGGCGCGCGGTTCGTTGCGGTGGCGAACCGGGCGTTGCCCTTGCCGCCTCGGCCGCCCTGCGCCGCCAGAAAACGCTGACCTTCTTCGGTAAGATCTCCCATCGCGGCATCCGTGTCTGATGCACGAATCAATGTGCCGAGGGGTACGTGTATTTCGACGGGGGGGGCATTCTTCCCGTGCCGGCAACTGCCTTGCCCGTGGCCGCCTCGTTTGCCTTTCCAGTGGGGATGAAACCGCAAATCGAGCAAGGACGCGTACCTCGAATTAGCGACGATGTATACATCGCCGCCGTTGCCGCCGTCCCCGCCGTCCGGCCCGCCGCGCGGCACGTATTTCTCCCGTCGAAAACTACAGCAGCCGTCGCCGCCTCGTCCGCCGGTCACCGTGATCTTGGCTCGATCAACGAACATGGTTGGCGGCCTCCGGGCACGGGCTTATTCGACGAAGGCGACCACGTCCACGACTTTCCGTTTCTTGCGCACCTGGCGGAACCGCACGTGGCCGTCCGCGATGGCGAACAACGTGTCGTCGTCGCCGAGGCCGACATTGATCCCCGGGTGAAACTTCGTGCCGCGTTGCCGCACGAGGATATTGCCTGCGCGGACCTTCTCGCCGGCGAACTTCTTTACGCCCAAGCGCTTTGCCGCGCTGTCTCTTCCGTTGCGCGAACTCCCGGCCGCTTTCTTGTGTGCCATGACGTGTCTCCTTTACATCGCTATGTCACGGACGCGCAGTTCCGTGTAGGGCTGGCGGTGGCCTTGGGTGCGTGCGTATTTTTTGCGGCGTTTCATCTTGAAAACCCGGATTTTCTTCCGCCGCCCTTGCCGGAGCACCTCGCAGACGACTTTGGCGCCCCTTAGGGATTCCGGATCAACCACGAGGGCGTCGTCGCTTGCCAGCAGACAGACCTTATCCAATTCGACGGTGTCGCCTATGAGAGCGTCGATCTTCTCGACGCGAACGACGTCCCCGGGCGAGACTCTTAGTTGTTTTCCACCAGCAGTCACAACGGCATACATTTTGGGTCTCCATCATCGTGCCTTGATCGGCGTAAATAATCACCACCCGGGAGTTCTTCGTGCAGCAAACGCCGTTGCGGCGTCCCGCAGCTCCGCGCACGCGGACAACGAAGCCAGGTAGCTCGACTTGGCATTCCTCGGCGAAGGCACGTTTTCCGTGACGGTGCGCAATCGGCCGAACGCCCCGTCGACGACTATCTCGTGGCTATTCACCGTGGCGGCAGGGTCGGCAATGATCTGGACGCGGGTTTCGTCCGGCCCAATGCCCGCCAGACTGATTGTTGCAGCGACATTTACGTTTTTGGGAAAAGCCTTGATGGCTTCCGCGGCCGTACCTTCAAACACGACACGCGGTTCGGTCAATCCGTCGACGTCAATGCTGTGTTCGACGAGATACGGGGCGCCGGCCAATCCTTTCGGCGGCTTCCGCGTCGTCAACGTCACGCTTCTTAATCCGGCTTCCTGCGCGGCCCGAATGCCGTCCAACCCGCATATCGCGCCGGACGGAATGGTCAGGGCGATATCGGCTTCCCTGGCGCGCACGAACAGCTCGGGATCCTCTACAAGACCGCCGACACTCACAATCAAACAGTCTGTGCCGTGCTTGATGGCGGCCTCGACCACTTCTTTCACAGCGTCGGCAGCCGCGCACTCGATGAGATAGTCCACGGCGGCCGCGTTCTCGTCAAGGCTGCAAATTGCAGCGTCCATGTCGAAGGTCCGAAGCAGCACGACGGCCTTGCCGCGCGCGATGTCGGTGACGGCGGCGATCTCCGCCGGGATATCGCCTTCCTTAACAGCAATGCACAAGTCGGTTGCGATGTTGCCGCACCCAACCAACCCCACCTTCATCTTGGGCATGATCAAGCCGCCCTCACAACAAAAAAGCTTACGGTCTCCCATCCGTTGCAGAAACCGAAGCTTTCCTCTTCCGCGCCCGAAAGCAATCGCGGTTCTTACAGTACGTGCCGCTCGCGAACGCCGCCCGCTTTCTTCCGTCTACGCATGTCGCGCCTCGACCCCCACCGTTGGCCGGGGGCTAACCGGCACAACAACAAAATAGCATAGGAATCCGACCCAAGTCAAACGGTGAAGCACCGAATTGCGGGTGGCGGAGCGGCTGGGCTATCCGTTCAGTGCCGCGCTGACTTTGTCAAGGAGCACCGCGGTCAGGTAGGGCTTCTGAATGAAGGACAAACGAGGCTCTTCGGCGAACCGTTCTGTTGCATGTTGCTCGGTATAACCGCTGGAGAGGATCACGGGGACGTCGGGCCGGATGCGCCGCAGTTCCTGGAACGTCTCTTTCCCATCCATACGAGGCATCGTCATGTCCAGCAGTACGGCGCTGATCCGCTCGGCGTCGTTCTTAAACCGTTCGACGGCCTCGAGTCCGTCGTTTGCCGTCAATACCGTGAGGCCGGCTCGTTCGAGCGCCTTTCGGGCCACTTGGCGCACAACCTCTTCGTCGTCTACCACGAGGACGGTGCCCTTGATCGCGTTCCAGCGGTCTCCGGGCAGGGCCGGCGGACGCGTCGGGGCTTGGCTCGAACTGGGAAACAGGACGCGGAACGTTGTGCCTGCCCCGGGTTTCGTTTTGATCTCGATGGTTCCTCTGTGGGCTCGGATAATTCCGAGGACGGCCGCCAGCCCCAGGCCGCGCCCCGCAAACTTCGTGGTGAAGAACGGGTCGAAGATGCGCGTCCGTGTTTGGGCGCTCATGCCGCAACCGGTGTCGACCACCTCGAGGTAGACATACTCTCCTTCGGGCAGATTGTCGCCGAGCCCGGTACCACTCAAGTAAGCCCGGTCGGCCTGAATGCTGCCGGTCCGCACCCGAACCACGCCGTTCTGGTCGCCGATGGCTTCCGAGGCGTTTGTAATCAAGTTCATGGTGACCTGGCGCAACTGCCCGGGGTCCACCTCGATGGGCGAGAGACCTGAGGCGAACTCGCAGCGCAACTCGACTTTCTTGGATATGGAGATCCGCAGCAGGTGGCTCATTTCCTCGACCATTCTGGAAATGTCGACAACCTGAAGGGCAAACGGACCCTTCCCCGAATACGCCAACATCTGATTGGTGAGTTCCGAGCCGCGCAGCGCCGCGCTCTGAATCTGTTCGAGGAATTGGCGTAACGGCGAGTCCTGGGCAAGTTCCTTGAGCATAAGATCCGAGTTGCCGAGGATTGCCACGAGGAGGTTGTTGAAATCGTGGGCGATTCCTCCGGCCAACACGCCCAGACTCTCGAGTTTCTGCGCGTGTTGCACCTGGGATTCCATATGGCGTCGTTCTTCTTCTGCGCGTTCAAGTTCGTGCGCCTCGATAGCCAACGCGACGAAACCGACGACGGACGCCGCGAAATCCTTGTCCGCGCGGTCCCATGTCCGGGGTTTGGAGGCGCTGACATGCTGTACGATGCCGGTGGTTTTCCCTTCCATTCGGATCGGTGCATCGAGGACGGAGATGGCCCCCGGGTAAAACAGTACGCTGTCGGCAAACGGGCCCACGCGGAGGTCGGCGTTCACGTTGTCAATGGCAAGAATCCGCTCATGTTCGAGGGCACTCATATAGGCAGGGTAGCTCGCGGCCTCGAAGGCGCCGCCATCGAAATGAGCATTCAACGCGCGTTCGTATCGTTTAAGGCATTCGAGGAGATCCCCTTCTTGGTTGAACAGCCAGATACTGACGCGGTCGACTTCGAGTGTGTGCGCCGCGGTCTCCGTGATTTCCTCGAATGCGGCGTCGAGATTGCCGCCGTAGAGGGTCTTGCTGCGCGCCAATTGGACGAGCACTTTGTTTTGCCGTTCCTCGCGCTGATGGAGTCGGATTTCTTTTGTCATGCGGCCGATTTCGGCCTCTTGCTCGGCGAGGAGTTGCTCTTTGGGATCGGGGAGTATCCGCAGGGTCATCGAGGCGGGCCGCGTCGAAGGCACCAGATCGCGGTTGATGGCAATTACCCGAAACGTGTAGTCGCCCACGGGCAGGTTGCTGTAGCGGACCCAGTTCTGCCACGTATCCTGCCACTGGGTGTCGTAACCCTCGAGGATATAGCGGTAGCGCATTTGCCGGGTGGCCAGACTCACGCCGTGATACGAGATGGTTACTAGGTGCGCCTGAGTGGTGATCAACTCCAAATCAGTCGGATGCGGATACTCGCGGTCTGCGACGGCGGCTCGAATCTCAATTCGGGCCGGGCGCGTAGCCCTCGGCCGGTAGCGTATAATCCCGCGGTAGGTGCCGATAATCATCGAACCGTCCGTCTGCGGCACAAGGCCGGTCACGCTATTGGAGGGCAGGCCGTCTTCGGAGGTCAGGCGCTGAAAACAGTCGCCGTTGTATCGTTGCAGGCCGACGCTGTGCGAGCCGAACCAAAGCTGTCCGGAGGCGTCTTTTGCGGCGCATTGGTGCATGGGGCGGGGGAGGCCGTGTTCGGATCCATAGGAGATGAATCGCCGGCCGTCAAAACGGCACAATCCTTCCCGTGTGCCGAACCAGAGATGGCCGTTGCTGTCCTCGACCAGGGACTTGATCCAGGTTCCCGGCAGACCCTCCTTCTCGGTGTAGGCCACCAGCTTGCCGTCCTCATAGTGGGCCAGCCCGCCGCCTTCCCAGCCGCCGAGCCATATTCGGCCGCGGCTGTCCTCGCAGACCCGAGAGATCTCGCGCAACGGCGTGGGTACGGCCTCGAACCACTCGTCCGTGAACCGGCAGAGGTAGCCGTCGAGGCCGGAGGTGGCCCAGATCGTACCGTCGCGGCTCTCGAGCAGGCCGAATATCATATCGCTGGGTAATCCGTCGTCGGGTCCAAAACGCTTGCCCTGATTGCGCCAGACGGCCTCGGGAGAGTCATAACGGTGAAGTCCGTCGCCGATAGTGCCGATCCAGAACCGACCTTGGCTGTCCTCGAGGATACCGTGGATGCGCTTGTCGAAAGTCCGGCGCCGTTGTTGGCCCTGGTCGAGACAGCACAGGTCGCATTCATTGCCGAACCAGAGCCGCCCTTGGCGGTCCTGGATCAGGACGTAGGAAACGGGTTCCTCGGTAAGAATTTCAATTGTCTCGCGGTCGAACCGGGTAATGCCGGACTGGCTGTGCGCGAACCACAACAACCCTTCGGCGTCCTCGACAATCGCGTTGACGCGGTTATCGAGCAACCCGGTTTGGGCACTGTAGTTTACGAACGGACCACCTTCTTTCTCGAGACACGACACGCCGCCGCCCCAGGTTGCGAACCACAGCCAGCCTTCCCGATCCTCGAGTATGGCCACCACGTCGTTCGCACAGAGGCCGTCCGCTTCGGAGTAGGTCGTGAAATGGCCGTTGTCGAGACAGGCGACGCCCCCGCGCCACGTCCCAAACCACATACGCCCTTTGTTGTCTTCCGTTATCGAGAGGACATGGGTGTCGGGCAGGCCGTCGGCGGTCGAGTAGGTCGTGAAACGGCCGTTGTCATAGCACGATACGCCGCCGCCCGAAGTGCCTATCCACACGCGCCCTTGACAATCGCAGTACAGCGCTCGGATTGCGTTGCTTGCGAGGCCGTCTTGCGTTGTGTAGGTGACGAAACGGTCGCCATCGAGACACAGGATCCCTTTCGTCCACATGCCGAACCAGATCCGGCCGTCGCGATCTTCGTCGATCGCTTCGACGATGTCTTCCTGCAAGCTACTGGGAACGGCGGACGTGCTGAATCGGCCGTTACTGTAGAAGGAAACGCCGCCCCACGTGCCGAACCAGAGACGCCCTTGGCGGTCTTCATGAATGGCGCGCACCGTGTTTGTGGGCGCGCCTTCACTCGCCGAGAACGTGGCGAACTCGCTGCCGTCGTAGCGGCAGAGTCCGGCCTCCGCGCCCATCCAGAGATAGCCCTCCCGGTCTTGCAGCAGCCATGTGACCCCGCCGGGAAGGCCGTCAATGATGTTGTAGCATCGCCAGGTGCCTGGCGCCCTCCCTACTATCTCGACGGTATTCGCCGGGTCTTGCGGCTTCTCTCCCATTCCTCGTTGACCCTTTGGCTGTTCTTGCGTTCGTATCGAGAGCCTTTTCGTGGTCGGGTCTCCCGGTACGCCGCCCCTCTTGGCGGATTAGTAAGGGTAGCACGCCGCGCCCCCGGCGTGCAATTCAAAAACGTGATCGGGGGTTCTTGCAGCAGTCCCAGGATCCCTGTTTAGCACACATAATGCAGGTGGCTTGGATGAGGAGCGCTCATGTATTTAAGCCACGGTGCTTGCGCAAACCCACAAGCCTACCAGAAGGTGCGGGGAGGGGCCCCGTACGTGTCTGTAGCTCATGAAGGTAGCGCTACTCGCCGCGACAGGCTGCCCTATGCGTGCTCAAATCGTTTTAGCGTCGCCGGGTCGACCTGCCTCGCTTGGCGGCCGTAGCGGAGGCGAGCATAGCTGACGTACCATGTAGCCAGTTGCGCGGCGACGCGCTTGTCCGGCAACTCCGAAACAATGCGTTCGGCGAACTGGTGGAGGGTCTCGCTGGGTCTTCGGACAAGTCCGCATTTCCGAAGCCGTTTGTCCATTTTGGCTAGCAGCGCCCGTAGGGCGGCGGCTGCCGGGTCGGGCCTTGGCCTCTTGGCTCTTATCCGTCGGCATTTCGTGGCAATCAACACAGTCGCGGCCGCCACGACGGCGCACGCGGCGGCAAGCCCGGGCAGCGTTCCCAAGACGAAACGCCCCGCCATGACGACGCCTCGTCGGCACATCGCCACGACGCCCCGGATACCGTACCTGAGAAAAGCGAGCCGGACCTGGGCGACACGGAATCGGACATAGTCCCAGAGTTGCGAAAGCGTGCCGCGCGGCACGGCGGCAGGCACACCGTCCGGCGGCGTCGCCTCGACGATGCCCCATCCCCGCTCCTCGTCATACGCCTCGACCCAAGCATGCGCGTCGGCGTTTCGCGCCACCCAATAGTCGCCGTAGGAGTTTCTGCTGGTGGGGACGAAACCGGTGACGTATCGGGCCGGCACGCCGCCTAGACGGAGCAGCACAGCCGCAGCCGTTGCAAAGTATTCGCAATGTGCCCCGGGGCTTTCGAAGAGGAAATGGGCCAAGGGGTCTGCGCCTCGGGGCACCGTTATGCCGAGATTGTACGTATAGTTTCCTTTGAGATGACGCGCAACGGCGGCGATCTTGCCCCGGGTTGTTGCACGATCCCGTTGTAAGTCTCGGGCGAGCGTCTTGATTCGCTCGTCGAGGTCGGCAGGGACGGCGGTGTAGCGTCGGCTCAGTGCGTCCGAGAGCGGCGCGGTCTCGAAGTGGCCACGGATAGTGTCCGGAACCGGCGTCAGGCAAGCGTAATCTACGCCCATGGCCGATTCCTCTGTTTTGACTACGGCGTTGTCATTGCTCTGCAACGAGTCGACAGGTACGCGGACGACGGCGGTCTCGAGAGACATGAACAACAGCGGGGACGATAGCGAGGCCGGCCAGACGGTGATACGATTCCATCCTCTTGCATCGACGTTCTCGAGTATGAACGCGTTCCTCCGCCCGGCAGGGTCGGAGTGATCGAGCATGGGCGGCGCGCTCGGCTCGAGGGTCGCCCACGTGCCGTTCGATACCCACTCGGGACGCCGCCGGATCGCGTTCACGCGGTACTCGTCGAGGACTTGTCCGCGTAGGTAGCCCGGCGCGTGGTCGCTCTCGATGCGGAGGGCGATGCCCTCGGAGGATTTCAGTTGCCTTACGCTGGTGAGTTCGGTCTTGTGCGACAATCCCGTTTGCTGCCTCGGTGTTACAAGCTTAAAGAAAAGGACATCGAGTTCGTTCTCGTGAAGTCGGACTTGCCAACTTGCGATGGTCCCGATTCCCAAGGCTAAGGCCGCTAGGACGGCGTTCTGGACATGTCGCGCCGCGCCGCCGCGCGTCGTGCGCGCAACACGGAACCGTCGGGAAACCGCCAGGTAGGCGGCCAGAGCCGCCGCGAATACGGCGATCAATACGTGGTAGGCCACTTGGTTGTAAAGAAGAATGGCACTCGCACATGTAACCGCCGCGACGGAGCAAAAGGAAACC
>Ga0180437_10007453_pt1 | contig 14205 bp, 11 predicted proteins | sample SS_ome_4_FD_132410 | JGI IMG/M metagenome (GOLD analysis project Ga0180437, IMG submission 132410) | Hypersaline lake sediment archaeal communities from the Salton Sea, California, USA - SS_3_D_1 metaG | ecosystem: Environmental > Aquatic > Non-marine Saline and Alkaline > Hypersaline >...
CCGCGGGTGACGGGGTGTTCCTTGTCGGCCACCTTCACGTCGAGCGTCTCGCCGTGGGACCAGCCCGACTTCCCGTATTCCTGGCCGTCGATCGTGCAAGCGGCCGTGCAGAACTTCCCGCCGATAATTCTGGGAAATTCGATCCAGGTCTGATGGGCGCCCATGTTGTGGTGCAGCGAGACGAGGCCGATTCCCCGATTGAGCAGCTTGACGAACGCCTGCTGCTGATCGGGTGTGATGCCGGGCTTGCACATGTCGTACATCACGATCACGTCGAAGTCCTTCTCAAGGCCGGGCTTGAGGAGGCCGGCGTCCTTGGGCAATTCCGCCTTGGTGTACTCGACGTCCTCCATCGCGTCGAACATCGCGTAAAACGGCTCGGCCTCGAAGCCGTGACCACCGGTCGTCAAAAGCACGCGGATCTTGCCGTCGGCGGCCTTCTCGGCTGCCGCCGGCGGCGTGATGGCGAGGGCCAATACCGCGGTGGCCAGCGCGAACCGAAAGAAGCATTTCATGGGAGGACTCCTTGTTGGAAAGTCTGCTCGTCGAACCGGACAAGGGACACTCTACGGGGCCCGGCTGCCGCCGTCAAGCTTTCCAACGGAAGGGGGGCGGTCGCCCACGGCCGCTCGCCGAGCGGCGGTTTCTCCGATTGGCACCGGCCGTTATAATGGAGTTCCCATCGGAGGCGGTTGTCGAGACGGCGTTCCTGGAACTTGGCGGAGAGAGAACCCATGAGGAAGCTTCGGCAGTGGTCTTTGCGGCTTACGAGTCGGCCGGCGACGCGTTGTGGGACACGATTCTCCGCTGCCTTTGCCGATAGGCAATGCGTCGCACGGGTTGGCGTGCTCGTACTGGCCGCACTGGGGTTGTCGGTCTGCGGTCGATCTTTCGCACAAGAAGCTTCCGGCGATGCGACTGCTGAACCACCGGGCTCATTCGAGGTCCCCGCCTACGCCTTCGACCGCGGCAATGCCAAGACCTTCACCAGACAGTGGGCCGACGCCGAGCCGATGGTTGCCTTCGGCGGCCAGTCGCCGGTGGTCGTCGAGTACGACGTCGACTTCCCCGTCGACGGCAGCTATACGATTCACGTCCTCTACGCCGCCCAGGCGGCCCGCCCGGTGGAACTCTCCCTCGACGAAGTGAGCCTGGGCGAGTGCTGCCGCACGGCCACCGGCACCTGGAACACCAGCGGGGCCAAATGGGAAGAGTCGGCCACCCTCTACATCGCGCCGGGCAAGCACACCATCAAGCTCCAGCGCGAACGGGCGTTTCCGCACGTGGTCCGCCTGCGGTTCGACGCATCGCGGCCGTTTCCCGACGGCTGGAAGTTGGAGCGTCCCACGGCCCGCACGCTCGACAGCCCGCCTTCGGTGATCGAGAACCTCGGCTACAGCCCCGGCGAGGTCGACACCGGCGCGCTGCGGCGTGCCCTGAACGATCTGGTGGCGACGTTCGGCCTGGAATATCCCAAGGGCCCTGCCTGGCTCGCCCGCCTGGGCGAATTGGAGAGCAAGGCCGCCGCCCTTCGAGAAGCGGCCGAAAAAGGAGACGCCGCCGCGAAGCAGGAGCTGGCGTCGGTCCACGAGGAGCTGGTAGCGCTGCGCCGCGAGGCCCTGCTGGCCAATCCATTACTGGATTTCGACAAGATGCTCGTGGTGAAAAGGGGCAACAAGTCGCCGAAACTGGGACTGCCCCAGAACTGGCAGAGCAATTGTAGTCTGCCAACGACCGGCTACGACGACTCGATCGAGATCCTCGCGCCGGTCCGTCCGGAGGGTCAACTGTCGACGCTTTTCAAGCCGCAGAGAGACACCTTCGTCGGCGACGTCGACCTCCACTTCGACGCCGACCGGCTGCTTTTTTCCATGCCGGCCGACAACGACCGCTGGCAGGTGTTCGAAATTCGCGCCGACGGCACGGGCTTGCGGCAACTGACGGGCGAGGAGCCCGACGTCGACAGCTACGACGCCTGCTATCTGCCCGACGGTCGGGTCCTGTTCACCTCGACGGCGTGCTTCATCGGGGTCCCGTGCGTCTACGGCAGCTCGCACGTGGCCAACCTCTACGTGATGGACGCCGCCGGCTCCGGCACTCTTGGCTGGAACATCCGCCAGCTCTGCTTCGACCAGGAACACGACTGGTGCCCGACCGTGCTCAACAACGGCCGCGTGCTCTACAGCCGTTGGGAATACGCGGACACGCCGCACTCGAACACGCGGCTCTTGTTCCACATGAACCCGGACGGCACGGAGCAGATGGAGTACTACGGCAGCAACTCCTACTGGCCGAACTCGATCTTCTACGCCCGGCCGATCCCCAATCATCCCAGCAAGGTTGTCGCCGTCATCGGCGGCCACCACGACAACCCGAGAATGGGCGAGCTGGTGTTGTTCGATCCAGCCCTGGGCCGCCGCGAGGCCGACGGCGCCGTGCAGCGGATCCCCGGCCAGGGCAAGCAGGTCGAGCCGATCATCCGCGACGGGCTCACCCGCGACAGTTGGCCAAAATTCCTCCATCCCTTCCCGCTGAGCGACAAGTATTTCCTCGTTTCCTCGAAGCCGACGCCTCGCTCGGAGTGGGGGATCTATCTGCTGGACGTCTTCGACAACATGGTGCTGGTCAAGGAGGTGCCGGGCTACGCCCTGTTGGAACCGATCCCGTTTCGTAAGACGCCCAAGCCGCCGATGATCCCCGACAAAGTGAACCTCGCCAGCAAGGACGCCATGGTCTACGTGCCCGACGTTTACGCAGGCGACGGCCTGAAAGGCATCCCCCGCGGCACGGTCAAAAGCCTGCGCATCTTTACCTATCACTTTGCGTACCAGGGGATGGGAGGGCTGCTGGGCGTGGTGGGCATGGACGGGCCGTGGGACATCAAGCGCGTGGTGGGCACGGTGCCGGTCTACGAAGACGGCTCGGCCAAGTTCCGCCTGCCGGCCAACTTGCCGGTCTCGCTCCAGCCTCTCGACGAGGAGGGCAAGGCCCTGCAGTTGATGCGGAGCTGGATGACGGCCATGCCCGGCGAAGTCGTCCAGTGTTCCGGCTGCCATGAGCCGCAGAACACGGCTCCGATCACCCGCCAGACGATCGCCCTCGGCCGCGGCCCGGATGAAATCACGCCCTGGTATGGCCCGATGCGGGGCTTCAGCTACCCGCGGGAAGTGCAGCCGGTAGTCGACCGCTACTGCGTCGGCTGCCACGACGGCGAACCTCAGCCCGGTGGCATCACCCCCTGCGACCTCCGCGGCGACGTCAAGATCAGCGACTGGGAGCAGGTCACGCCGGGCCGCGGCGGCAACCGCGGCGGAAAATTCTCCGTCGGCTACTACGAGCTGTCGCGATACGTGCGGCGGCCGGGCATCGAAAGCGACTACCACCTGCTGACTCCCATGGAGTTTCACGCCGACACCACCGAGTTGGTGCAGCTACTCAAGAAAGGCCACTACGGCGTCGAGTTGGACCCCGAATCGTGGGACCGGCTGATCACCTGGATCGACTTGAACTGCCCCTACCACGGCACTTGGGGCGAAGAGCTTGCCGACCCGGGCCCTCAGCGCCAGCGCCGCCGCGAGCTGTTGTTGAAGTACGCCGGCCTGGACGACGACCCCGAGGCCGTGCCGGAGATCGAGAGAGGCAGGGTTCAGGGTTCAGGGTTCAGCACCCTAAGATCCTCGAATCCCTCAACTCTCAACTCTCAACTCTCTACTCTCAACCCTCCTCCCGGCTGGCCGTTCGACGCGGCCGAGGCCGCGCGGCGGCAAACGACGGCCGGCCCGCAAACCAGCCGCCGCATCGGCCTGGCAGAGGGCGTTGCGATGGATCTGGTGCTCATACCCGCTGGCGAGTTTGTCATGGGAAACGCCGCCGGCAAGGCGGACGAACGACCGCCCCGCCGGGTGGCCGCCCAAGAGCCGTTCTGGATGGGCACGTGCGAGGTGACCAATCGGCAGTTTGCGCTGTTCGACCCAACCCACGACAGCCGCGTGGAGAGCAAGAACACCTATCAGTTCGGCATCCACGGCTATCCGACGAACAGGCCCGAGCAACCGGTGGTCCGCGTCTCGTGGCTGGAGGCGATGGCGTTTTGCCGCTGGCTCTCGGAGCGGACGGGCGAGCAATTCTCGCTGCCGACGGAAGTCCAGTGGGAGTACGCCTGCCGCGCCGGGACGGACAGCCCGTGGTTCTTCGGCGACCGAGAGAGCGACTTCTCCCGGTTCGCCAACCTCGCCGACGCCAAGATGACCGAGTTTGCCAGCGATCCTTACACGGTCGACGTGCCGCTCAAGAACCCGTCGAAATACGACGACTGGATCCCCAGGGACGCCCGCTTCAACGACGGCGCGCTCCTCTCCGCGGCCCCCGGCTCCTACCAGCCGAACGCCTGGGGCCTGTTCGACATGCACGGCAACGTGGCCGAGTGGACGCGAAGCGACTGGCGGCCGTATCCGGCGGCCGCGGAGCGGGCGGCAAGGGACGAGGGACTAGTGGCGAGTGGCGAGTGGCGAGTGACGATAGAGAATTCTCCACCCTCAACTCTCAACCCTCAACCCTCAACCTCCAAGGTCGTTCGCGGCGGCTCCTGGCGGGATCGGCCGGTTCGGGCCACGTCGAGCTATCGGCTGAGCTATCCGCTTTACCAGCGGGTGTACAACGTCGGCTTTCGTGTCGTCTGCAAGGACAACAGCAACGCGGTGGCGGCAAACCGCCCCGCGGAGTCGATATCGCGGTAGGCCCTATTCTTTTGCCCCTTCCTTGAATGCCGGCAAAAAGGAAACGTCATGTTCAACGAAGCCGTTTGGCGATCGCGGATCGTGCTGATCGTTGTTGTGGCAGTCGCTCTGGGCGGTGCTTGCTGGGGCGTCGCGGCGCTGGCTGGCGGACCGGCCGACGGGAGCGAGGCTGCCAACCACACAGTCCGCGTCTCGCGGCAAGACGTCGAGAAGAGGATCGACGAGCTGCTAAGAAGGCGGCAGGCGTTATTTCGAGAGCGTTATGAATTGCTTGAGCAGTTCCGTGAAACGGGCCGGGTAGGCGCACACCGAGTGCGGCTGGCGAAACATGACGCGCTGGAGGCGGAGCTGCCGTTGTGTCGCACAGCTCGAGAGAGGATTGCCGTTTACGAACGAATTGTGGCAAATCTGAAGGTTTACGAGGGAGCCGCGGAACGCGACTTGCTCACGCCGCCAACACCCGGCGGATCGGAGTTCGCGCCATCCGACGACAATCTACAGTTGGAGGCGAAGCTTCTGGCGGCTCAGATCGCCCTGGAACGCGAGCGGCTTGCAGCCATCGAGGAGTCACGATGACTCATGTCCCACGTTCTGCTGGTCAACATGCCGTTTTCCAACCTTCGCTGGCCCAACCTTGGGCCGAGCTTGCTGAAGGCTGCGTTGACGGAGCGAGGGATCGCCTGTGACATCGCTTACTTGAACTTCGACTTCGCCGAGCGGGTCGGGCTGGAGCGCTACAACTGGATCGCCGACTGCTTTGCCTTCGTACTGGGGGGCGAGCGGCTATTTGCCACGCACTATTTCGACCGCCCCTTGCCTGACGACGAAAGCTATTTCCGCGACGTGCTGCTGGCGGCGGACGAGGGGCTGACGGATGCGGATCGTGCCGACTTCTTCGCCGTGGATCGGCATGTCGAGCCGTTTCTGGAGCGGGCGGCCGCCGCGTTCGACTGGTCGCAATACGCCCTGGTCGGCTTCGCCACGACCTTCCAGCAAACGATACCCTCGCTTTGCCTGGCGCGGCGGATCAAGCGGATCAGGCCAGAGATCAGGATCGCCTTTGGCGGCGCCGCCTGTGAAGGCGAGATGGGGATCGAGCTTCTACGGCAGTTTCCCGAGATCGACTACGTTTTTCTGGGCGAAGCCGACCATGCCTTTCCCGCCGTCGTCGAACAGATTCTCGACGGGGCGGCCGTTGAGCTGCCGCCGGGGGTCGTTTCGCGGGAGTCACTCTGCGGCGACCTCCTGCCGGCCTGCTGCGAGCTGCCCAATCCGCCCGGCGCCGAGAAGCTGCTCGTCCACGACTTGGACACCCTGCCTTACCCCGACTTCGACGACTACTTCGCCCGGCTCGGGGCCAGCCGCCTGAAGACCGAGCTCGATCCCCTGCTTTTCTACGAAATGTCCCGCGGGTGCTGGTGGGGACAAAAGCACCATTGTGCCTTCTGCGGGCTCAACGGGAGCAGCCTGGCGTTTCGCAGCAAGTCGCCCCGGCGGGTCGTCGACGAGCTGCGGTATCTGGTCCAACGGCACGGCGTCGACCGCGGGTGTGCTGCCGACAACATCCTCGACCACCGCTACTTCAAGACCCTGCTGCCGATGCTGGCCGAGGCCGATCTCGGCTTCCAGTTCGTCTGCGAGATGAAGTGCAATCTCACCCGCCGGCAGGTTGAGCTGTTGCTGTCGGCGGGGCTGGGCGCCGCGCAGCTTGGCATCGAGACGTTCGCCACGCCGATCCTGAAGCTGATCGGCAAGGGGGCCAGCGCGCTACATAACGTGCAAGCATTGAAATGGCTTTCGGAGCCGGGCATCGAGGTGAAGTGGAACGTTCTGTACGGTTTCCCCAAAGAAGACCCCGCCGACTACGCCGCGCTGGCCGAACTGTTGCCGTCGCTTTACCATCTGGCCCCGCCGCTGGCCGTGGGCCGGGTTCGCCTGGACCGCTTCTCGCCCTACTTCGAAGACCCAGCCGCCCACGGCATGGCCAACCCGCGTCCCAATCGGGCGTTTGGCTACGTCTATCCGTTTGGCGACGACGTGCTGAGGCGGATGGCATACTACTACGAGTACGACTACGCCGACGGCCGCAATCCCCTGGACTACGCGGCCCCAATGCTCCAGGCCGTCCAGACGTGGCAGGATCTGAATCGCTCGGTTACGCTCTCCGCGTACGACCGGCCCGACGGCGTGCTGATCCTGCACGACACGCGGCCGGGCGCCGAGACATTCGAGCGGCGACTGACGGGCGTCGAGCGGCTGGTTTACCTCGATTGCGACGCCGGTCGGTCGCTCGGCAACATTGCCCGGCGGCTTAAGGACCAACCTGCCGGGCAGCGGATGGAAGAGGCCCCGCTCGGGCGGCTCCTCGACGGCTGGGTCCACCAGCGGATCATGGCCCGGCTCGACGGCCGCTATCTCAGCCTGGCGCTGCGTAGAGTGCGGGGCTAAACGCTTGCCGCGCTATATCCGCGCGCCGCCGCCCGCGCTGGCTACGGCGGGCAAGCCCGCCGGCTAAACGATCACACTGCCCCCGGAATCCTCTGCCTGGCGGCCGCGCGTTGCACAGTGTGGCCGCCGTCGGTTAGACTGGCAACGGCTCGCATTGAGCGCGGGGCTTCTGCTGAACCGCGAACCCCGAACCCTAGACCCTGAACCCTTCGTGTCCAGAACCCAAAGCACCACGGGAGCCAGTACGATGAGCGGACGCGGATTCGGACGTCGTGATTTTCTCAAGACCTCGGCCGGCCTGGGCGCCCTGGGCCTGGCGGCGCCCTACTTGTGGACCAGCGGGCAAGCCCGCGCCCAGTCGGCCAACGACGGCTTCGGCGTGCTGGCGATCGGCGTGCGGGGGCGGGGCGGCGGCGTGGGCCTGTCGGCCGGGAGCTTCGGCCGCCTCGTGGCCGTCTGCGACATCGACACGTCCAGCTCGGAGAAGTTCGTCGAAAAGCTCCAGAAGCAGCAGGAAACCCAGCCCGAGGTCTACAAAGACTACCGCAAGGCCCTGGAGCAGAAAGACGTCGACCTTGTCACGATCGGCACGCCCGACCACTGGCACACCGCAATCCTGATCGCCGCCATGAGGGCCGGCAAGGACGTCTATTGCGAGAAACCGATGACGCTGACGATCGACGAGGGCAAGAAGATCTGCCAGACGGCCAAGGAGACGGGCAGAGTGGTGCAGGTCGGCACGCAGCAGCGGTCGGAATACAACCGGATGTTTCTCAAGGCCGTGGCCATCGCCCGCAGCGGACGGCTCGGCAAGACCCTGACGGCGACCTGTTCGATCGGCGCGAGCCCGACCGGCGGGCCGTTCGACAGCGCCGACCCGCCCGCCACGCTCGACTGGGATTTCTGGCTCGGCCAGGCGCCGGCCGTTCCCTACTGCCCGCAGCGGTGCCACGGCAATTTTCGCTGGTGGCTGGAGTATTCCGGCGGCAAGATGACCGACTGGGGCGCCCACCACGTCGACATCGCTCAATGGGCGATCGGCGGCGAGAACACCGGCCCGGTCGAGATCGAAGGCGAAGGCGAGTTCCCCCAGGGCCGCGAGGCGACGCTGGCGATGCTCACCGGCAAGATCCCGCCGGGCGAGCTTGCCAACGGCTACAACACGGCCGTCCACTTCAACATCCGCCTAAAGTTCGCCGGCGCTGGCACGATCATCGTCCGTCACGGGCCGGACAACGGCGTGCTCATCGAGGGCGAGCGGGGGCGGATCTTCGTCAGCCGCGGCAAGCTCACCGGCGCCCCCGTCGAGGAAATCGAAGCCAGTGAAAACGACACCGCCTCACTCGACCAGGAAGTCGTCCGGCTCTACCACGGGAGCGAGCCGACCAGGCACATGGAGAACTTCATCAACAGCGTGAAGGCCCGCTCGACGCCGGTCTCCGACGTCTTCACGCACCACCGCTCCGTCAGCTCCTGCCACCTGGCCAACATCGCCATCCTGCTGGGCCGCAAGCTCCAATGGGACCCGGTCGCGGAAGACTTCGTCGGCGACCCGGAAGCCAGCTCGATGGTCAGCCGCCGCCAGCGCGAACCGTATGGGATTGGCTGAGGGGTGAGAGTTGAGAGTTGAGAGTTGAGAGTCAAGCCCGCGGGCTGCGGCCCGCGGGAGCGCAGCGGATCCGCCTCACTAGACGCGCAGCACCGCGTGAGGAGAGCTGTCCGCGTGCGCCATCGCGGTGGCTCCCGCGGACTTACAGTCCGAGGAATCTCCGAATTGCCGCCAGCAATCCTTCCCTCGCGTGCGTCGCAGCAGAGGGGAGGGCCGTAGGGAGGCCAAGCAGGCTTGCCGGCGGTTCAATTGGTGACGACCTTGAAAGGAACCCACCGCAGTAGGGACATCGCTCATGCCTGCGGTCATCGTTAGCGCGGCAATTCGGGCAATGCGCTTCCCTTTCCAGGAGGTATTCAATGAATTGGCTCGCCTGCTTGCGAGTCAGAGTTGGGTACGCAATGCCACCCAACCGCTCGATGAAGTCGTACTGCGCTTGTGACAACACCGGACCCGATGGTCTCGCCCATCTTTCCATCGTTTTGGCACGAGAGATGAGCTGCGAAGCACTCCTTTTTGTCAGGCCTTCCCAATCCGCTACGCCGAGCTCGCGGAGCCGTGGGAGCTGGTCCTGTGTTGGTGGCTCAAGAACGTCTGGCGGCAATTTGCCAACTTCGATGTAGCGGTCGATCATAAGTTGAGCGAGTTCCTGTGCGTCGTCTCGCGCAACTGAAACGTGGATGGATTCCAGTACTCGGCGCTGCGCTGGCGTCACCGGCTTTTGGAGGGCTTCTTGCGTCTCGAGATATTCTTTCACTCGTCTTACTGTTTCCTCCCTCTCGCGCACTTTTTCCGTGAGGGGATCCCGGTTCCACAACGTGGGCGACCCAGCGTTGTCGTGGATGTGGCACGTTCCGCGCGGATTCTTCGTTCGGTTACAGCACCTACACGCTATAGCGTAATACTCCTGGGACGGAGCATACCCAATGCACTGCATCGACTTCTTGAGCCGTCCGTCTTTGCCCCTGGGACCGTTCATCGACCGCCACGCGTCGAAGGACATTTTAAGAAGCTGGAGCCTGTTCTCTTTGTTGACGTCGTCGTCCTCCAACGTGAGGACTTGCGGGCCAGCTATAGTCTTCAAGAAGAAGGCGAGAAACGCCAGGATTTCGCCGACACTGGAGCTCGTTTGCTGCCCTGAGTTTGCATCGCCGACCTCTGTGACGGCCTGCGGATCGACCTTAATGCCGACTTGCCCATCCTCCCGCCGACGGAACTCTACGCGGTAGCAGGAGATGACCGTCTCCGTCGGGAGAGATTGAATGAAGCGACTCCAGGCTTCTTTTTGATCCACAGGCATCGAAACGCTCCCGCGGACCGACGTTGCGGCACCACCTACACTTTACCCAGGTTCCTGCCTGTGTGCAATCAGCAGCGCAAAGTACTCGCGCAAGGTGAGGGAACTGAACGGGACGCGTTGCCTAACAGGTTCCCGCCGTGCGGATCAACCGCTGTTGGATGACGGCGAAGACCTCTCTGGCGGCCGTTCGCTTGTCGCCGGACGTCGAAAGCAGGACGTTGCCGGAGCGGTCGATCACTTCAAGCACGGTGTCGGGAGAGTGGATCGACCCCGGACCGTTGGCCACGATCAGGTCGCAGCTCTTGCGTTCCAGCTTCTGCAGAGCCCGCATCCGCTGGTCCTCCGTCTCCAGGGCGAAGGCCACCAGCCACTGCGACTGGCGAATGGCGGCCAACAGCGCGACCACGTCGGGCGTTTCCACCAGATGGAGCTGGAGCGGCTCGCCCGTCTTGCTGATCTTCTGCGGGGCGACCTTCACGGGACGGTAGTCGCAGGGGGCGGCCGCCGCGATCAGGCCGTCGCAGTTAGGAAACACCTCCAGGCAGGACTCGAGCATGTCCTCGGTGGAAACGACGCGGATGACCTCCGCGCGCGGCGGGTAGTCCACGTCGACCGGTCCGCTGACCACGACGGCCTCGTGTCCGCCTTCCAGCACCGCCTCGGCCAGGGCAGCTCCCATCCGACCGCTCGACGCGTTGGTCAAATACCGCACCGGGTCCAAATACTGCCGCGTCGGTCCGGAGGTGATCAGGATACGAGGCATCTGGTGAACTGCCGGTTGCCTAGCGGCCGCCGCCGGCTTTTTTCAGTGTGTCGCCGATCACCTTGAAAATCGTCTCCGGCGAGGCCATCCGCCCCGGGCCGCGGCTGCCGCAGCTCAAGTAGCCTTCTTCCGGTTCGATCAGCACGAAGCCGTCCTCGCGAAGCCGCGCCACGTTTCGCTCGACGGCCGGCTTCTGCCACATGCGGCTGTTCATGGCCGGGGCCAACACGACCGGTCCCGCGAACGACAGAAGCAGCGTGCTCAAGAGGTCGTCCGCCAGTCCGTGGGCGGCCTTGGCCAATAGATTTGCGGTGGCGGGGGCGACGCAGACGAGCTCGGCCGTCTCGGCCAGCTCGATGTGGGGATGCGCGCCCAAGTCCCACAGTCCCGTGCCCACCGACCGGTTGGTCAGGGCCTCGAAGGTCTTGGGCGCGACCAACTGCGTGGCGGCCTCGGTCATCACGACCGAGACCCCCGCCCCGGCCTGCACCAGCCGGCTGACCAAGGCGGCTGTCTTGTAGGCGGCGATCCCGCCGGTCACCCCGACGACCAACTCGCGACCTTTCATAGGTTGAATTCCATCTCCGGCGGCCCGCCCCCGCCCGCACTCGGGTCGGCAATCCGCAGGTTCGCGTCGGTGTCCAGGTAGATCTTGTCCTGCAAGATCTCCTGAATCACGACGGCCATCTTGTCGTGCATGTTCATGTCCACCAGCACGGGGGCCCCCTGGTTGAGCGCCACCAGGCGCTTCTGAATCAGCGTAGACAGCTTGAACCGGCCGCCTACCTTCTTGACGATCTCTTCCTCTCGCAATTCATCCAGCATAAGAGTCAGCCTCCGCTCGGAGAATATCGCAAATCTCGTGGACCGCACGGCCCACGTCGTCGTTGATCACTTCGTACCGATACCTGTCGGCCAGGGGCCATTCGTGCCGGGCCCGCTCGAGCCGTCCCGCGATCGCCTCTTCGCTCTCCGTCTTCCGCCCGCGGAGCCGCTTTTCGAGCTCTTCGAGGCTGTCGGGCCGGAGAAAGACCGTGATCGCGTCGGGATACCGCTCGATGACGGACAGCGCGCCCTGCACGTCAATCTCTAAGATTACCCATTTTCCCTCTTCCAGAACAGGGCTAACCGCCGAGTTGAGCGTGCCGTACCAATGGTCCTTCCCAAAGACCTGGAAGCACTCGAGGAATTCGCCCCGCCGCCGGCGGCGATCGAACTCCTCCGCCGAAAGGAAATGGTAATCGACTCCGTCGACCTCCCCGGGACGAGGCGGCCGCGTCGTCGCCGAAACGCTCAGCACCAGAGGCAGGCCGGATTGCCCAAGCAGCAGCCGGAGCACCGTGCTCTTTCCCGCGCCCGACGGCCCCGACAGTACGACCAGTCTGCCTCTCGCCCGATCCGCCATGCCTACTCGACGTTCTGAATCATCTCGCGAATCCGCTCCACCGCCGACTTGACCTCGATCACGTGCCGGGAAATCTCCACGTCGTTGGCCTTCGACCCGATCGTGTTCGCCTCGCGGACCATCTCCTGGGTCAAGAATTCCAGCTTGCGGCCCGAGCTGTCGGGCGTGTCGGTGGTCGCTTCGAACTGCTCGACGTGGCTTCGCAGGCGGACGATCTCTTCGGAGATGTCCGAACGGTCCGCGAACAGCCCGACTTCCTTCAATACGTCGCTCGGATCGAGCGTCACGTCAAAATCGACCAACACCTTGTTGAGCCGCTCGGCCAGCCGCTGGCGGTAGGCCTCGACGACGCCGGGGGCGCGGCTCTCCACTTCACCCAGGCTGTCGCGGATCAGCCGGCAGTTGGCCGTCAGGTCGGCGGCCATGGCTCGTCCTTCCTCGGCCCGCATCTTCTGCAGGCCCTCCATTGCCGCCTCCATGGCCTCGCCGACCAGGGGCCAGACCTCGGCGGCGTCGGTGACGAAAAGCCCGCTTTCCCGCACCACCCCCGGCAGCAGCAGCAGGCTCTCCAGCGGCACGGCCTCGCGCAGGTCCCACTTCGCCCGTAACGCGTCGATCTGCCAACGATAGCTCTCCAGCACGGCGGCGTCGACCTGGTAGTCTTCCGGCGAGTGGGCCCGCTCGATCCGCACGTTCACCTGCACCATGGCGCGGCGGACGTGCTTGCGGACCAAGGCCTCGATCTCGGGCTCCAAGGCGCCGTAGCCGTCGGTGCAACGAACGGAAATCTTGAAATAACGGCTGTTGATGGTCCGCACCTCGACCATCACGGCCAACCCGTCCTGCCGGCGATGCGCCTCGCCGAAACCCGTCATGCTGAGCAGCAAGGCCGAGATCCTCCTGAAGCGGATTCAGACGCGCAGCCGGTTGAGCGTGTGGTCGCAGAGGCCGCCGGCCGCCTAGGGTCAGCCTTCGTCGGGGGCTTCGGCCGGGAGACCGCCGCTCGGCGCTGCCCCCGACCCCTCACCGGCGCTGCCGGAGCCCTGGCCGGGCTCGGCCGGCGCGGAAGACTCGCCGGACGTCGCCGGAATCAGGCCGCTGTCGGGACCGCCCAGTTGCATGCGCTCTTCCGTCGTGGCCAGCATCTTCACGCTCAAGATGCACAGCAAAATCCAGCCGGCCGCCACGCCGATCGTGATCTTCGTGAACGTGTCGCCGGCCTTGGTGCCGAAAGCGCTCTGACCGCCCATGCCGCCGAACGCCCCCGCCAGGCCGCCCCCTTTGCCTCGCTGGATCAGCACCAGCAGGATCAGGAACAACGCCGTGAGAAACAGCAGGACCATGAACACGTATTGCATGCTTCGCGATTCCTCCACCCAAGAGCGGGGGCAACCCGCCGCCTAGCTGCCGAGTCCGGCCACGATCCCCAGAAACTGCTCGACCTTCAGGCTCGCCCCGCCGACCAGAGCCCCGTCGATGTCCGGCTGGGACAGCAGCTCGGCGGCGTTGTCCGGCTTGACGCTGCCCCCATACTGGATGCGAACGGACTGGGCGACTTCCCCATTGTACCGCTCTTCCATGATCTTGCGAAGGTCGAGATGGACCTCTTCGGCCTGATCGGGCGTGGCGACCTTCCCGGTGCCGATCGCCCAGACCGGCTCGTAGGCAATCACCAGCTCGAGCATCTGCCCCGCCGACAGCCCGGCCAGCGAGCCGTCGAACTGGGTGCGGATCACCTCGAACGTCTGGCCCGCCTCCCGCTCCGAGAGCAGCTCGCCCACGCAGACGATGGGCGTCAGGCCCGCGGCCAGGGCGGCATGGACCTTCTGGTTGATCTCTTGGTCGGTCTCGCCGAGCACGTGGCGGCGCTCGCTGTGCCCGAGAATCACGTAGCGGCAGCCCAGGTCGGCGAGCATCGCGGCGCTGATTTCGCCGGTGAACGCC
>Ga0180437_10007454_pt1 | contig 14203 bp, 14 predicted proteins | sample SS_ome_4_FD_132410 | JGI IMG/M metagenome (GOLD analysis project Ga0180437, IMG submission 132410) | Hypersaline lake sediment archaeal communities from the Salton Sea, California, USA - SS_3_D_1 metaG | ecosystem: Environmental > Aquatic > Non-marine Saline and Alkaline > Hypersaline >...
ATTGGTCCTTTTCTGTAAAGTCCGGTCCTTTTTTATACATTTTTTAAAGAATTATAATTATTAAGATAATATTTTATACAATTATAGTAAAAAATTAAAGTAATAAATTATATTTTTAAGCAAACTAATAATACATTAATCTATAAATATGTTTATAATAATATGAGAAATCTCATCCCCCGGTTTTGCGGTCATGACTGGAAAAAGCAAAATAACATGAGGGCGGGCAGCTATCCTGTCTATGTCTTAAGGGGTTTTCTGGACCAGGTCCCGGTCAGAACCTTACCTTCTTTTTATCTACGGCCCTTATGCAGGCTTCTACGATGTTTTTATCGTAAAGTATGTTCTTGTTCCCCCTGATCTCCTGGACTGCCTTTCCAAGTCCCAGAGCGGGGCGGTAGGGGCGGTGCGCCGTCATGGCTTCCACCACGTCAGCTACCGCCAGTATTTTTGCTTCGATGCATATATCATTTCCCCTTATACCTTTGGGATAGCCGGAACCGTTGATCTTTTCGTGGTGCTGCATGACTATATCGGCAACAGACCAGGGAAATTCTATATTTTTAAGTATATTGTAGCTGACCACGGGATGGTTCTTTACTATTATGAACTCTCCCTCATTAAGATGGCCCGGCTTTGCCAGTATATCATTGGGGACTGATATCTTGCCCACGTCATGCAACAATCCCGACACATATATGCCGTCGATTATATGTTTGGCAAGCCCCATCTCTTCCGAGATGGCGCTGGCCAGCAGGGCTACCTTTTTCTGGTGTCCTGAAGTATAAGGGTCTTTTATCTCGCTCATAAGGGTTATGGCGTCAATTGTCTCATACAGCGCCCTTTGCAGCTGTTTGAGCGTGTTTTTAAGCTCTATCTCAAGCTTCATGCCCCTGGTATCTGTGGAAATTTTTTTTGAGATCTCCAGCAGTATGTTTATCTCCTCTTTATTAAATGAGCTCTCAAGCCTGGAGAAAATATTTAAAAAGCCGACCGTATTATTATTATATTTCAGGGGGATCGACATTGATGAAGCGAGCCCCTGCCTGTCGATGACCTTCTTGAGGAGTGGAGAAAGACTGCTGTTATTCTTATCCAGGCGGTTGATCCTGTACCTTTTTGACCCTGCAGGCTGCCACAGCAGCTGATGTTTGTTTGCTGTCTCATCTAGAAGGTCATCTGCATTTTTTTTACTGAAGCTGTCATCCCCTGAAAATGCAATAGGGTCGATCTTTCTCATTCCGGGAACGTCACCGTTCAGAAGGCCTATCCACACAAATCCGTAATCACCGAGATGCCGGACCTCCTGGCAGACCTTTTTGAAAAGGGAGGAATCTTTCTTTCCGTGCACCACCAGCCTGTTTATGTTGCTTATGATAAGCTGGCGGTCTTTCACAGTCTTTATGTTGCCTGGGCCGCTGTATTTAAGCATTTCCTTGCACTAGGTCAACCTGTTTATATTATACTATATTTTAGTATTTTATTATTATAAAATATATTAAAATTTAGTAGTTAATAATATAAGTTTTTATCAAAATAGTAATGGTTTGTCAATTAAAATAAATTCATTATAAATATATAGGGTAAATACATTATTTGCTATTTTATTTGATATATTATAAATTATAGGGGAATTGTTACAACATTTGCAGGGATACTATTATGAGAAAAAAGAAATATTCATCCGAGATAGGAATAAACGGGCTTAACAGCATAAGCAACCTGGAAGCAGAAATAATGAAGATAGTCTGGGATAAGCAAGAGGTGACCGTAAGGGAAGTACACGAGGCCATGCTGAAAAAAGAGGTGGGGGTAAAAGAGAGCGGTTTCACACCCTACACTACTGTCATGTCTACCATGACAAACCTGGCAGAAAGGGGAGTCCTCCACCAGAAAAGAGTGGGAAAGACATTTGTATATTCAGCCGCCATGGACAAAGAAGAGCTGTCCCGCAGCCTTATCGAGACGGTGGCTGACACGCTTCTTGAAGGCGCATCCAGACAGCTTATATTCAAGTTCCTTTCTGATGCCAGGCAGCTATCCACAGAAAAAATCGAAAAACTGATACAAAAGCTGGAAGAAAATAAATAATCCTTGATTTTGCTTGCAAAAAGTAAATTTTGAATATATAAGATTTGCTAAAAGGAATTATGTATGTATTTTTTGGATATTTTAGCAAGATATGTATTGCCAGTTATCTATGATAGTCTTGTTGTCCTTGTCTTGGTACTTTTTTTCTTATTCATGTTCAGGATAAAAGATTCCGGTATCAGGATACTCTTCTTTTTCCTTCCCCTGATAAAACCATTTATTGTCATATTGGAACATATCGATATGGGAAGGCTTTTTGATAATTCACCCCAGGGTGTGGCGGGTATGAGGATGCCAGACCCTACAAATCTGATAGAATTTGACCTTATTACTGAGAACCTTGTTTCAAATATGAATTTCCAGATCCTGGTTATCATATTGTCAGGAGTGCTTTTATTATTGGTACTCCGCTGGATAATGATCGCAATTTTTTACAGAAGGCTTGCCTGCGAAGACAGGGTGACCAGAGAAGATGTCCCGGAAGTGTTCCGTACCATAGATAGGTTCTGCCAAATAACAGGTACCGCCAGGCCGGAAGTCAGTCTTACCCACCGGGATTATATATCCCCATTTGTGGTAGGTATAAGGAGGTTCATCCTGGTCCTGTCCCCCAGGCTTCTGGATGAACTGAGCCAGCCGGAAAAGGAAATATTGATAAAACATGAACTTTCCCATATTAAAAGGCGGGACGGACTTATTGGGTGGACTGCCCTCATATTGAGGGACCTTAATTTCTTTAACCCCTTTGCTTATGTAGCATATTATCTTATCAGGAGCGAGCAGGAAAAAGCATGTGATAAACTTGTACTCAAATACTCCGAGACCACACCCCTGGATACAGCCAAAAACATATTGAACTCGATACTGAAATTAAAGAAGATGATCAATTCCCGGAAGAGGCCTTTGCCCATGGCAGGGTCCCCATTTTCACCGGTGGGCTTTATCAGTTATAAAAGGCTTGACCACAGGATAAAAGTAATGGCCAGCACCGATACATCAAGGATACACATGAGGACTTTTCCCAGGATATTGATGTATATACTGTTCATCATCCTGTTATTTATCCAGATAGTGTACACACTTAAGATAGGGGACCTGGTGATTTTTTTACGATAAAAATATTTACAGTAATAAGGCACCACAGAGGCAGTCATAGGATCAGAAGAAACCATGGAGCAAAGATAAAAGACCATAAAGAAAGGAGGAAAAGAGTTGATATCATTAAACAAGACAAAAGACCTGTGGAACAGGGATACGGAATTCGATAACCTAAAGAATGATGTAAGCCCCCTCTGCTGCTTTTTCTGGTGTTGGTGGTATGGATATGGTTAATCCAATATATCTGCGATGGGACTCTGGCCGAGTAAATATAACTATAATTATAGACTTGATGACAGGTACACTCTCATAAATAATTTTCTTACAGGGGCGCTGGACCTTATCGAGAATGTGATGTGGGATTGTTTGCCCATTGCAGGTAAAAGCAGAAGAGACTGCAGCCCTCTCTCTGACCTGATAGAGAGAGGGTACTTTTATGAAGACCCGCAACAGGAAGAAAGGCTGTTCAGGGATCTTTTTGATAATTTCAAAAGGAAGGCAGATGCAAGGCCCATAAAATATGTGATCTGCCCCACATATTCCTGCAACCTGCGGTGTACCTACTGTTTCGAAAAAAACCTTGCCGGAAACCCCTGCGGTGATATGGATGACGAGATGCTGGAACAGGTATTCCATTCCATCAGGGCAGTATCGAAACAGTCCGGAAAAGAGATCAATACCATAGAATTGTTCGGGGGCGAACCTATTCTTCCCAGAAACAGGGGAATGGTTAATAAGATCCTTGAATTTGCTTCACAAAACGGAGCCAGTATCACTATTATCACCAACGGGGTATTTGCCGGAGATTTTACAGAAATCCTGGAACCGGTACGTGGGCTGATAGAGATGGTACAGATAACGGTAGACGGCCCCAGGGAGATCCACGACAGCAGGAGGAAATCCCCTTCGGGAAAGGGAAGTTTTGAAGATATATCCAGCAGCATATCAAAACTCCTGGATGCCGGGATCAACACTAATGCCAGGGTAAACCTGGATGCCAGTAATATAGGATATCTCCCCGGTCTATATGACTACATGAATAAAAAAGGGTGGACGGGATATCCCAATTTCAGATCCAGACCCTCCCTGGTCACCGACCACACTACCCTGGAACATATATATCCCATAATTGCTGAAGATGTGCTCCTGGAGAAGCTAATAAACATTTATGACGACAATCCTGAGCTGGAAGAAGCTTTTGGATTTTACAGCTTCAAGCCCATAAGGCACATCATAGATATCCTAAACGGGGCACCCAATGTATCGCCCCGGTATTATAACTGCGAGAGCAATCTGCTGGAGATGTTCATATTCTGCCCTGACGGGTTCATATATACATGTCCCGAGTCAATCGGCAGCGGCAGCATGTCAATAGGCAGGTTTTTCCCAGACCTGGAGCTAAGGGAAAAAGATATGGACAGGTGGAGGGACAGGGATATCATGAATATGGAAAAGTGCAGCAGCTGCCGCTTTGCTCCCATATGCGGCGGAGGATGCCCCCTGGCCTCGCTGGAGGTCTCAAATGGAAGGGAACCGGTATGTGAAAGGTTCCAGGAAGTCCTCGACACGTTCCTTAAATACAGGGGAAAGATGATCCTGGAAAGATTTGCAGGCAATACCGGATGACCGGGATAACCATATCTGTTTTTATTTTTACCACATATTTAATAGAATCTATATGGAACACTAATATTGATTCTATGGGTAATGGGCCATAAGTTAAGATTTTTTGAAGCAAATCCGGGGCTGATGTGGCTGCTGGTAATCCTGGGAGCCCTGTGCTTTGCCCTGCTGTTACTGGTGCTTGTTTGTTCTCTTATATACAGGCCTGCCGGGAATCCAGAGGTACTCAGATATTTCAGCAGCGATTTTCTTCAAAAAGCTGCACAGTATAACCGCATGAGCATGGTCATCTCGATATCTTCCAGGATACTTGTCTGGGTGTTTATGGCTGCTGCAGTCTGGGTGGGTTGGAGGTACTTTTCGGACACACGTCAGGTCAGTATTTACAGAGCTGCCGCTTATATTGCCCTGTTCTATATCGTCCTGAACCTGATACTGATACCGCTGAGCTTTTACAGGGGTTATATAGTAGAGCATAAGTTCGGTCTTTCAAACCAGACATTGAGTATGTGGTTTTCTGATTTTGCCAAGAGCAGGGGGATCGATATGCTTATCTCGGTAGGGGCATTTACCGGCATATATGCACTGATGGTATATGTACCGAGATACTGGTGGGTGATAGCTGCTGCGGCTATGGCTGTATTTTTGATCATCGGGGTATACCTGTATCCCGTTATAATAGACCCATTATTTTACAGGTTTAAAAAGCTGGAGGACAAGGTGCTGCGGGAAGAGATACTGGAAGTAACAGGCAAGGCAGGTATAGAGGTAAAGGATATACTGGTAGCAGATGCCAGCAGGATGACAGTAAAGGCTAATGCTTATTTTACCGGATTCGGCAATACCAGGAGGATAGTCCTCTATGATAACCTTTTAAATGATTTTTCCCGGGAACAGGTGATAAATGTAATAGCGCATGAAGCAGCCCACTGGAGATATGCCCATATTGTAAAAAGTATCGCCATCAGCACGGCAGGCGGCTTTCTCGGTTTTCTCATACTGAACGCCATACTTGCCACAGGCGGCCTGAAAGGTGACTTCAGGTCTGTGTTTGTAATAATACTCCTTATATCATTAATCACCTTTTTATCAACACCAGTCCAGAATATGCTATCAAGGCACTATGAGCGCCAGTCGGATGAGCTGGCCCTGCATATAACCGGCGGATACGATACACAGAAAGAGCTGATGAAGGGACTGGCAGAGGCAAACCTTTCCAATGTAGACCCCCATCCTGTTATAAGGGTATTGCTTTATTCCCATCCCCCCATTATGGAAAGAATAATGCGGGCAGAGATGCTTAAGGGGCAGAAATGATCTTTTAAGCTGGTTTTAAGGTGGGTATTATATTATCAGGCTGGATAATAATATATGGAGGTAAATATTGAAAATACTTTTAACAGGAGCTTTCGGCAATGTGGGTATATATACCCTGAAGAACCTGCTGGAGACAGGGCATTCCATAAGGGTCCTGGAACTGAACAACAGGAAGAATAACAGGGCATTAAATACGTTAAAAAGAGACTATCCCGGCCGCAGGCCGGATGTCATATGGGGAGACGTGACCGATAAGGAAACCGCCAGGATCGCGGTCGCCGGCCAGGATATAATAATACATCAGGCCTTTGTCATCCCTTCTCTTTCCGAGGACAGGCCGAACTGGGCCTGGGAGGTCAATGTGGAGGGGACCAGGAACCTTCTTAAGGCTGCCCGGGAGTCAGGATGCGGGCCGGGCGTTGTATTCACTTCATCAGTGTCTGTCTTTGGAAAGACACAGCACCTGGAACCGCCCAGGAATATTGAAGAAAATGTAAGGCCTACCGATAACTATTCCCATCATAAGGTAGCCTGCGAACAGCTGGTCAAGATATCGGGACTGAAATGGGCCATACTGAGGCTGGGAGCTGTACTTTCTCCTTCGTTATGCGAAATAGACCCTATGCTTTTCAGTGTACCCTTAAATAACAGGATAGAGCTTATACATGCTGCCGATGCCGGATACGCCGTGGCTTCAGCCGCAGTCAGTGAAAAGGTATGGGGCAGGACATTTCTTATCGGGGGCGGCAGCAGCTGCCAGATGCTTCAGAAGGATTTCGTCAAAAGGGTCCTGGACGAGATAGGAGTGGGGATGCTGCCAGAATCAGCATTCACAGAGACCCCCTTCTACACTGACTGGATGGATACTGCTGACAGCCAGAAGGTACTTGACTACCAGAGGAGGGGCCTTGACGACTTCATAGATGACATCAGGAAATCGCTGGGGGTAAGAAGGTATCTTGTAAGGATGGTAAAACCGGCCGTGAAATACTGGCTGGTAAAAAAATCCCCTTACCTGGGCAGAGAGGATAGCGCAAGGGAAGGTTCCGGTAGGTATATAAGGAAAAAACAGCCCTCTCCTGGCCTGTTATCCGGGTAGGATCCCGGTCCTGATCAATACCTGGAATAAGGCTGTCCTGTGGAGAAAGCCGGTTTGCCTGTACTTATCATCTTTTTTTAATTATTATATTTATGTTTTTATTTGATCAGGATAATAGAAGAGGTACAGGTGGGCCCGCCAAAATACGTCATAGGCCTCGACTTCGGCACCGATTCAGTCCGCTCGGTGATCGTTGATGCAGGTAGCGGCCAGGAAGTGTCCACAGCCGTCTCCTATTATCCGCGGTGGAACAAAGGCCTCTATTCGGACCCGTCCAAAAACCAGTTCCGCCACCACCCACAAGACTATATAGAATCCCTCAGGGAAGCAGTTGTCGGAGCCCTGGAGGCTGCTCCCGGGAAGGCTCCAGGTAATATAATCGGCATAGGCATAGATACCACTGGCTCCACCCCGGCACCTGTAGATGAACAAGGCAGTGTCCTTTCCCTTAAGGAGGGGTTTGCCCGTGACCCCGATGCCATGTTTATCCTGTGGAAGGACCATACGGCTGTAGAGGAAGCGGAACACATAAACAGGGTGGCCAGGTCCTGGGGTGGTACTGACTATACAAAGTTCTCGGGAGGGGTCTATTCCTCAGAATGGTTCTTTTCCAAGATACTGCATACCCTGAGATACAACAAAAAGGTAAGACAGGCTGCTTGCTCCTGGATAGAGCTGGCTGACTGGATACCCGCCCTGCTTACAGGAAATGTAAAACCGGACGCGGTCAAAAGAAGCAGGTGTGCCGCCGGGCACAAGGCCATGTGGCATCCATCGTGGGGCGGCCTTCCCTCAGAGGAGTTCCTGGCAGCAGTGGACCCCCTTCTTTCAGGCCTGCGGGACAGGCTGTACAGTGAGACCTATACATCCGACATATCAGCCGGCGGGCTTTCCCGGGACTGGGCCCACAAACTGGGTATCCCCCCGGGCATTGCCGTAACGGTGGGCGCCTTTGACGCCCATATGGGAGCTGTGGGTGCCGGCATAGGTGAGGGCTCCTTTGTCAAGATAATAGGCACATCCTGCTGCGACATGGCAGTATCGCCTCCGGGTATCATAGGTGACAGGGAAGTATCAGGCATATGCGGACAGGTTGACGGGTCCATAGTGCCGGGCCTTATCGGCCTGGAGGCAGGGCAATCATCCTTCGGGGATGCCTATGCCTGGTTCAGGGACATACTCATGTGGCCGGCAGAAAACCTCATACAGGATAAGAAGATAACAGAAGAGCTTGATGCAAACATAATACCGGGGCTGGCCCTTAAGGCAGAAAAGATGTCACCCGGCGGTACTGCGCTGATCGCCCTCGACTGGCTAAACGGCAGGAGGACACCCTATGCCGACCAGAAGCTTAAAGGGGCCATAGCAGGATTATCCCTGGGCACCACGGCACCTGCCATATTCAGGGCTATAGTGGAGGCTACTGCCTTCGGGTCCAGGGCCATAATCGAAAGATTTAAAGAAGAAGGGGTAGAGATAAAAGAGGTCATAGCCATAGGGGGCATAGCGCAGAAGTCCCCCTTTGTCATGCAGGTGCTGGCTGATGTGCTGCATATACCGGTAAAGGTAGCCGCCTCTTCCCAGGCTGTGGCCCTGGGGGCAGCTGTATTTGCTGCTGCTGCATCCGGATACTACAGCAGTGTAGAGAAGGCACAGGAGAAGATGGCCAGCTCCATACAGACCACATATATACCGGTCAGGGAAAATACCAGTGCCTATGATAAATCATACAGGCTGTACAGTGAGCTGGGAGACTCGCTGGAGGGCATATTAAGGAAGCTATGAATGATGATAAGCTCAGAATATTAAAGACAGAGGTATTTGAGGCCAACATCAAGCTGTCACGATCCGGTCTTGTCACCTCCACCTTTGGCAATGTGTCCGGCATAGACAGGGACAGAGGGGTAGTGGCTATAAAACCATCCGGCGTACCCTATGGCCGCATGACCGGGCACGACATCGTCCTTGTGGGGCTTGACGGCCAGAAAGTGGAAAAGGACAGTCCCAATCCATCTTCAGATACCCCCACCCATCTCCAGCTCTACCGCAGCTTTCCCTCCATAGGGGGAGTGGCCCACAGTCATTCGGACTATGCTACCGCCTTTGCCCAGGCAAAGAGGGCCATACCATGCCTGGGTACCACCCATGCCGATTACTTTTACGGTGCCGTCCCTGTAACTGAAATCATAGAAGATGCCTGCATAAGGGGTGATTATGAGCTGGAGACAGGAAAGCTTATAATAAATACTTTTAAAAACAGGGATCCCATGACCATGAAAGCCTGCCTGGTAGCCTGCCACGGCCCCTTCACCTGGGGGACTGATGCCGGCCAGTCGGTAGATATGGCCGTCTACCTGGAGCATATTGCCAGGCTGGCCTACCGCTCCATAATGCTGGACAGCTCCGCAGGAGATATAAAAAAGGCGCTCCTGGACAAGCATTATTTCAGGAAACATGGAAAAGATGCCTATTACGGGCAGGGTGGGCAGAAAGATTAGGCCCTCAGGCCACCCGCACCTGTTCAGGACTTTTTATCCGGCCTCATACCATTATATTTTGCTATTAGAACATTAGTTTTATAGAATTATTATAATAATTGGGTTATATGTAATTTCGGAAAACCGATATCTCAATATATGATGGGGGACCTATGGAAAAGATACTTACCAGGATAAACCGTATATCGGCATATATCCTTATTGTGCTGGTCCTGCTGATACTGGTCACGGGGTACCGCCAGGTGGGGTACTTCACCTTTTTTTCAAGGGGTATGGCTAATTCGCTCCATCAGGTCTACCTGAATATTGCCGGGCTGGTGGTGGGGGCTGTCCATGTACTGTTATCTGTCAGGAAGGCACTTATCAGGAACAGGATAAGAGGTGTATATGTAAACATCATCCTGGTGCTTATGGGGATAGTAGTGGTAGGCGGTTTTTCTTATTTCACTTTCTTTTAAAAAATAAAAGAGAAGCAGGTTTTTATGAAAAAAAAACTTACTGTAACCCTGATAGCGGTATCTCTTGTAGCAGCCCTGGCATTCTTTATCTATTTTATCGTGCAGAACGAACTCTCACGGAGGGGTTCTTCTGAAAAGGTGTTTGTCCCTGAGGATATAGATATCAGTACCATTGATGACGATCTGGAATTTGCAGGGACAATACCCGATTATGAGATCCTGTTTACCGGCCTGGTACTGCAGGAAGAAGTAAAGGACTTTTTAGGCATACTTGAGAAAAGCCAGGAAAACATAGAAGAATTTGAAGCCAGCGGTACACGTACTGATGGGGAATCGGTAAGCGAAGATTTCACCGGGATAAAGCTGAAGTACCTGGTTGAAGGGCTGGAAGTCATGGAAGAAGCCAGCAATTTCATCATCTATGCCACGGACCTTTACGCAGCCCGTTTCAGCATGGAGGACCTTGCCGGCGATGATATATACCTGGTATGGAAAAAGAACGGGGAATACCTAAATCCTTCCGGGGACGGTATATTAAAGATAGTGGTGGACGGGGGACCCACATCAAAATGGGTAAAGAATCCTGTGCTTTTTGACTTCATAGGTCCTTTTAGCGACCAGGTACCGGAGCAGGATGACCTGGAGAGTACGGACATCGATTTTATATCAGAACAGAATTTCTTTACCCTGTCGCTGGGGTTCACCCCTGATATCGATATAAGGGAATGGAAACTGACTGTAGGAGGGCTGGTGGCTGATGCCGTAGAACTTGACTATGAAGATATATTGGCAATGCCCCAGGAATCGGTATTTGCCACCCTGGAGACCATATCCAATCCCCCCGGAGGCAGGTCCATCGGCAATGTAGTATGGACAGGGGTTCCTTTGGCATATATCATGGACCTGGTCGACCCTGATGACAGTGTGCTGGAAGTGGCTTTTTACTGTGATGACGGCTATTCCACCAGCATAACCATAGAAGAGGCACGCAAACAGGGTGTTATGCTGGCCTACAGGATGAACGGACAGAACCTGGCTCCTTCACATGGCTTTCCGGTAAGGATGGTTGTGCCTGAAAAATACGGCATGAAATGGCCTAAATGGATCAATGAAATAGAATTTGTGGATTATGATTATAAAGGATACTGGGAACAGAGGGGATGGTCTGATTATGCAGGCAGGGACAGGCCTGAAGAAAGGTATGATTGATATCATAGACAGGGGGTATGTGTTATTAAATGGGTAATGTAATAATTTCTCTGGGCATAGTGGCATATTCCATTATGGCTCTCACAATAATATTTCTGGTCGTCCTGCGGATAAAGAAGATAAAAGCTTTTTACAGGCTGCACAGGGCATTTGGTATTGCCGGAATATCAATGGCCACAGTACACGGGCTAATGGCTGCCCTGTATTTCTGGGGTATAATATAGGGGATGGCCTTGTCCAAACATGCTGACAAAGTCGGGGGCAGGGTATTGACCATGCTTCTCTTATTATTTTCCCTTGTCTTTCTACCTGCCGCCGCAGCCTGCGGGTCACCTGACCTTCCGGAACCGGGGCTTCCATACAGCCAGTCGGAAGCCCTTTTGAGCTCCGGGCTGGAAGAAGCTTCCCGGCTGCCCCTTATCCCTCATTATGATCTAAAGTTAAGAATAGATACGGAGAGCGCCACATATGAAGGCAGTGCGTCAATAGATTACACTAATCTGGAACAGGTCAGCCTGGACAGTGTTTTTTTAAGGCTGTTTCCCAACGGGGGAGGTACTTATGGTAACGGCAGGCTCACTGTATCCGCTGTAAAGGTGGATGATATATCAGTAGATGTCTTGCTGTCACTTGATGACACTGTCCTGGAACTTGACCTGCAGGACCCCCTTTTTCCGGGAGGACAGATAACCAAAGGCCGTGATTTTGCCGGATCTGTCCCCCTTGATTTTGATGGAGGGGGATACGGCATCTACAACATGAAAGACCATGTGCTCTCCCTGGCCGGCTGGTATCCCATCCTGTCTGTTTATGATGATGAAGGCTGGAATATAGACCCGGTGTCCTCAATAGGTGATTCCGTATACAGCGATATTGCATATTACACTGTCGAGGTCACGGCGCCTGCCGGTATGGTCCATGCAGCCACAGGAAGCCTGGTGCAGGAAAAGCAGGCAGAAGCGGGTCTTTTCTGCGCTAAATATGTAAGCGGGCCGGCCAGGGACTTTTATATGGTCCTGGGAGAAGACCTGGTAAAAAAGGTCAAAGAAGTAAACGGGATAATGGTCAATACCTATTATCTTGTTGGACATGAGGCAGAGGCAGATATGACCCTTGATATAGCGGAAGACTCCCTGAAGACCTTCAGTAACAGATTCGGACCATACCCTTATAAAGAGCTTGATATAGTGGATGTGCCCATGAACGGTTCAGTAGCGGTAGAGTTCCCAGGCATTGTAGTGGTAGGGAGTTCAGTCTTTGGCAATGCTGTATTTACTTCCCACGAAATAGCCCATCAGTGGTGGTACAATGTGGTAGGAAATGATGTAATCGATGACCCCTGGATAGACGAAGCACTGACTACATATTCATCCCTAATATATTATGAGTTCAACAGGAGCGGTATAGAATACAATCAGGTCCTCGATTATTTTAAACATGAGTATGAAAAGATAAAATCCTCGGGAAGTGATGATGCAGTCTCTGAAGGGCTGGACTATTTTGAAAAGCTGGGCGGCAGGCATTACAGCCGTATAGTATACTCCAAAGGAGCAATGTTCTACCACGAGCTGCGCCGGGAAATAGGGGATAGGGCTTTCTTTGATGCCCTCAGGGATTATTATGCTGATATGAAATACAGTATAGCCTCTGCTGATGACCTGCTGGACCGGTTTGAAGAGTTCTCCGGAAGACAGCTGGATGACCTGTACCGGGAATGGCTGTACTGATCCGGGGCCGGGATGCTAATAAAGGGTTATCTCGCCGCTGCTTCTGGCAGAATGCTTTATATCGAAATCGATACTGCTGTGGTGTACGGCCAGTATTACCTCATATGAGTTTCCCGGGGATAGTTTCTTATCAAACTCATCACCCGAATCCAGCGGGATAATGAATTCATATACGGCGCCGTTAATGTTTTTCATCCCTGCATATTCCCTGATATCAAGACTCCCTCCCAGGTCAATATCGCTGTCATGGCCGAAAGTAGATGTACCGAAATCATCCCTGGCTATTATCTGGCTGCCATCATGTGCCAGAAAGACCATGTCGGCCCCTTTCATGGCAGTCTGGGGGTCGAATCCTACCGATACCCAGCCGGCAGAACCTGTGGTAATGCCCATATAGAGGTACCGGCTGTCATTGGACCAGAATACTTCCATACCTGTAGTCTTATCTTCAAAGGAGGACATGTATTCTGCTTCGCCTATTTCCCCGTCTATATTAACCGCTTCTGCCGAAACCGCACCTGTCCCGGGGACATCTTCCAGGGAGGCTTCCTCAGTCTGGGAAGCACCTCCCGGAAGTTCCTTTTCCGGTCCGGGCCCTTCACCCCTTGCTGGATCTTCTGGAGAGGGAGAGCAGCCGGCGGCCAGGATTGACCCGGTTAAGATGATTACTGTCAATATTATTATACTGGGAAATGATCTCATCTTTTTACTCCTTCAGGTTTTATGGACCTGTCTGTTTTACTATTATTATATTATACAGGCCTTTTTTTAGCTAAAGACCCGGTAACATGCAGGTGTCCGGCAAAAAACCCAGAGATTATTTGAACAAAGCAAATAAATATAAGACAATATAAAAAAGTTATGAAAGGAGCTGGTTGTGACCGAGAAGATGCAAATATATAAATGCGAGATCTGCGGAAACACGGCAGAAATGGTACATGGGGGCAAGGGGCAGATGATATGCTGCGGCCAGCCCATGGACCTTTATGAGGAAAATACCACAGATGCCGCCCAGGAAAAACACGTCCCTGTAATAGAAAAGGCTGACGGGGTATACAGGGTAAAAGTGGGAAGCACAGCCCA
>Ga0180437_10007457_pt1 | contig 14202 bp, 12 predicted proteins | sample SS_ome_4_FD_132410 | JGI IMG/M metagenome (GOLD analysis project Ga0180437, IMG submission 132410) | Hypersaline lake sediment archaeal communities from the Salton Sea, California, USA - SS_3_D_1 metaG | ecosystem: Environmental > Aquatic > Non-marine Saline and Alkaline > Hypersaline >...
ATAGAGGTCGTGCACAGCGACCCGGATCTGGAGAGGACGAAGATCGGGGCGCTCTCGGTTGCTGAGGAGAAGCTCGGCGGCGAGCCCGCGACGCGGCACCCCTTCATCGCGTCGTGGAGGGAGATGTACCGCAGCTTCGGCACCAAGCCCGGGGACTACAGGCCGTCCGCGGAGGCCTTGGTGAGGAGGGCGTTGAAGACTGGTAGGCTCCCATCCATCAACACCGCCGTGGACGCATACAACGCCGTCTCCGTGACGCACCTGATACCCATGGGAGGGTTCGACCTCGACCATGTGGTGGGCGACATAAGGCTGCGGTTCTCGCCGGGGGGCGAGGAGTTCACCCCCCTGGGCTCCGACAAGACTGAGGAGACCTATGAGAGGGAGGTCGTCTACGCCGACGACGAGAGGATATTGACCCGGCGGTGGAACTACAGGGACTGCGACGAGACAAAGATTACTGGGGGGACTCGGAGCGTGGTGCTTTTCATCGACGGCCCGGAGGGCGTCCCACGTTCGTCCGTCGAGGACGCCCTAAGGGACTTGGAGAGGCTGCTCACCCGGCACTGTGGAGGCACGTACGTCTCAGGGGTCGCTTGTCGAGATGAAAAAGAGGTCACCTTAAGGAAGTGAATTTGGTGGGGCTCTACTTCTCCACGTTGTACTTGCTGTAGAGCTTGTTGAGCAGCTTGTTTAGTTCTCTGGCCCGTTCCTCGGAGTCCCTGGGCTTTAGCTCCACGCACTCGTAGCCTACCACCTCCCTCATGTGCTCCACGTTCTCCTCGCAGAACACGACGGTGCCGTCGTCCCTGATCGTCTCGATGCCGTCTATCCTGCCGCCCTCCTCGTTTATGCGTACAGCCTCCTCCCTGCTGATTCCGGGCAACACCACCTGGGCCCCTTCTGCGCCCAGCTTCGCCGGGTAGGCCCCTGGCAGCCCCTCGACGCCGGCCACCGCGGAGTGCACCATGTTGGTCTCGTGGTAAAGCGCCAGCACGTGCTTCAGGAAGCTGCTGGCGGTCCTCATCTGGTCGACGAGCGCGCTCTTATACTGGGTGACTACCCCGTAGCCCGCCTCCCTGTAGAGCCTCGTTATCTTCTCGTTGGGGTACCTCTTGGACACGTCCTCGCCGTCCACTATCACCTTCACCCAGTAAGGGCCGCCCATCCTGGCCGTGTAGTACGCGCCGTGATGGCCTACCCCGTAGATCTGGACGCTTCTGAACGGCACCCCCATGTCCCGGGCTATCACGCGCTTCACCCTGCCCAAGCCGAGGTCCATGTTGCCCCCGCCGCAGACGGGCTCCAGGCCGAGCTTGCTTAGGACTACGTTGGTTGCATCGGGGAACGCGCCGTTCACGACCATGGTCTCTATCCCTGATTTCTTTACTGCTAGCATCAGCTTGTGGGCCAACGTGAGGTGGTTAGGCAGCCAGGGCCCCACTGGACCAATCTTCTTGTAGTCCTCCGGTGGAAGCAGGCGAGTGATCCACCAGCTCCCGAGGCTCGCCAGGTTGCATATCACCTTGGGCCTGTGCTCCCTCAACAGCTCAGCGGTCTCGCTTATCTCGAAGAGGTTGATCTTGGTGAAACTAAGGTCAGGGTAATAGCCGAGGTTGTGGGCTGTGTGGAGGGCCTCCTCTACCTCGAACCTGCCCTTCTCCTCGTCCACGTCGGCGCCTACGACCTTTACGGGTACCCCCATGCACGCTATCTGGTACATCATGTCGTGGCCGACGCTGCCAGCGGATCCGATGATCATTATGGAGTCCATAGTGACACATGATGAAACACGCCTATATTGTATAAAAGGCTGAACAGACAATCATTCATTTATAACCCTCGTAACGTATCTCTATGGGGCCCATGAGACGTACGCTGTTTTTCATCGCGTTTATGTCGCTTATCCTTTCGACGATACCCCTCACGTCAGCCCAAGAAGAGTATACGCCCGTCTCGTTGACTTTCACACTGTACTCCGACGGTACAGCCAGAGCCGAGTACAAGGTGGAGTCCGACGCCCTTCAGGCCCGCGTCGAGGTCGAGCTCTTTGGGCCCCCCTACAGCAACCTCGTGATAAGGGACGACGAGGGCTACCCTCTCGTATATAGCGTCGACGAGGCGAACGTCACGGTGGACAGCCTGGGCGCGCTGGAGCTCATCTTCAACTACCTCACCATGAGCCTCACCGCCAAGGAGGGCATAGTCTGGTCTTTCAACGTCTCGACGCCCGTATCCACGCTGATCAAGCTCCCCGAGGGGGCGGCTATATTCGACATGAGCGACGTGCCGACGGAGATAGGCATGGATAGGAGCAGGCAGTACATAGTGCTTGAGCCCGGAGATCTCTCCGTCTACTACATGATAGGGCTCCCTGACGTGGAGCGGGAGGCACAGGAGTCCCTGGCGGAGGCGGAGGCCTACCTCGGCGAACTGGAGTCAATGGGCTACGTGCTCACCGAGGCGCGTTCAACCCTCGCCCAGGCCCAGGAACTTTACGACTCGGAGCAGTACGTGGAATCTAAGAACAAGGCCCAGCTCGCCGTGTCCACAGCCGACGATACCGTCGAGGACGCGGTTGACGCCTACGAGGACCTGGGGCTGGCGTCTGAGGCGCTGAGCCAGGCCAGGAGCGACGGAAGAACCGAGGGCCTCGACGAGGCCGAGTCGAGCCTCGAGGAGGCGTCCACCTGCTACGACGAGGGCAGGTACGGCGACGCGGTATCTTACGCTTCTCAGGCTATCCAGCAGGCGAACCTGGCTACGGCTCCGAAGAGTAACTCCTTGTTATACATGGGTATGCTCGTGCTGGGGGGTTTGATAGGCGGAGGATACTACTACACCCAGAGAGTCAAGACCGGGGAGCCCCCACACCCGGCCCCATCCGACCTGACACAGCCCAGGGAGATAGACCTGGACAAGATTTTCTGGCACCACCAGGACCTACGGCTGGACGACAAGGAGGTCATCAGGTTCATTGCGGAGTCCGGAGGCGAGGCTTTCGCGTCCGAGATACGGGATAGGTTCGATATTCCCCGTTCCAGCGCCTGGAGGCTTATAAGGAGGCTGGTGAGCGGCGGCATCGCGGAGGAGACCAAGGTGGGAAACCAGAGCCTTGTGAGGATTAGAGATGAGTATCTCAAGTAAATATTGGGTAAAGTGTTCCAAAACGTTCCACGGTGTTCTTCTAATAAAGCCGCTGGGGAGTATCCAAGCGAAAGAGATGAAGACCAAGATAATCACCCTTGCGTTGTTGCTCTTGCTCCTGTCGGCCCCGCTGGCCCAGGTGGCGTACGCCGAGGATGCCCCCGGCGGCGAGGATACCGGCGACGGTGCTGAAGAAGGCGGAGACGGCAACATAGATCCTCTTGTCTATCAGCAGATAAAAGAGGACGCCGAGGCAAGATGGTGGAACCTCTACTACCTATACACGGGACAGCTGACCAGCGAGAACGGTACCGCCGGCGAAGACGTGGACGGCAACGAGACAGTAGACTACGACGGCCCCGAGATCCCCGGGGACTTGGACCCCGAGCTGAGGAACCAGCTCATGAACGCGTGGATGGAGATGACGCAGGCGTCCCAGATGGAGGGAGAGAACCTGCAGACGGCAGCGCAGCAGCACCTGCGGGTCATGAAGCTGCTCAGGAACACCTGGAGGAAGTACCAGAAGGACAACCCTAGCGTCGTGGAGGACTTGACCGAGTCTCTTAACGAGACAAACGATGGAGGCGGGGACGAGCTACCCCCAGAGCCCACCGAGGAGGAGTTGACAGAGACCCAGCAACTGCTCGTCAACAGGTTCCAAAGAAGGTTTAACGAGTCCGTTAAGGAGATGTTCCAGTTCTTCAACGAGGTGGAGGACGATCTGGACCCCGATGACGCCGTGAAGGCGTACAACGCGCTGTACCACGCAGAGCAGAAGCTTCTCCGAATACAGGAGAGGATCGCCGCGGGCGACTTCGAGGGCGCCGTCGATGACTGTGAGAACGCGACCGACGCGTTGAACGAAGAGTATGACGGCATGGATGACCCCCAGTCCGCGCAGCTGTTCAAGACGGCGACCAAGCTTCAGGCGAAGATAGCGAAGATGCTGGAGAAGAAGGATCGGAAAGTGGCCCAGGGAGAGGACACCGCGGGCGAGGACGACCTGATAAACCAGTTGAAGGGCAACATCGACAAGGCCAAGAACGACCACAAAGAGAACAAGGGTAAAGGAAACGACAACGGTAACGGCAACGACAAGGAGAAGAAACCGAAGAATCCGAAGAAGGACAAAGACTAACTCCTTACAGTTTTGCTGTCTTTACGCCTTTTTCATCTAACGTCTTACGCTGCACGTACTCCTTCTTCACTCGGTCTCGCGGCTTCTTCTATGATGGGCGGCGATGGCTGTGGCCACTACTCCCACCGACGCCATGCCGAGCCCGAAGTACCTGTAAGGGTAGTAGGTGTAGATCCGAGGCGGCGTGTGCCTGTAGTAGATGAAGGCAGCGGTGACCTCCACCGGCTCTTCTGCGTTCACCCACCCCGTTATCTCGAGGCGATACGCGTCTGCATCCTCAACCTCAAAGATCAAGGTGCTAAGAGACTCGTTCACTTCTCTTATCTGGCTGTCGGGGTGGTCTAGGTTGACGACCGTGGCGTTTATCTCGCCCTCAACCGGGTTGGTGAGTATCAGCGTAGGGCTGAAGCCGTCCACCGTCAAGCGCCCAGTCCTGAAAGTGAACTCCTGGGCTGCTCCTTCTACAGGCGCCTTAGTCGTCTCTGTCTGGTTGTAGACCGTGATGGTCTCATAGGGCTGGCTGAGCTCCACCGTCTCGGGGATGAGCGACAGCCCGGCGCCGAGCATGATGACGACCACCGTGACTGGCAGGTAGTTCCTCTCCATGAAGTCGCCGAGTGTCCATCGTTCACTGATTTATATAAGGCGTTGCAGAGTGGTGATGGAGCCGGGCGAGGGATTCGAACCCCCGTGGAGCCGCTCTGCAGGCGGCCGCCTAACCGCTCAGCCAACCCGGCAGCAAGACCTAGTCGAACAGCGTGATTTTAACCTTTGCGATTGGTGGGACCGCCCGGATTCGAACCGGGGATCACGCGGACCCAAACCGCGTATCGTACCAAGCTTGACCACGGTCCCAGCGGAAACCGTATCGAGCGAGGGGCTTTTAAAGAGATCGGCCGCCCCCCCGCCGGTCTCGGCTACGTCTCGGTGACCCAGCACAGGGTGTCGCCCTCGTTGACGCCGTAGTGGGTCCTGAGGAAGCTCACCACGCCGGCGAGGGGCGCCGTGGCGGCCTGGACGGTTCCGCCGTGGAGGTCGGAGACCACGCCGAGGAGCTGGCCCATCTTGACGCGTTGGCCGGCCTCGACCCTCCGCCTCCAGAGCCCCCCGGTCTTCGCCCAGACGCGTCGGCTCGGGGGGTCTACCCGCTGGTCGCCGAGGGCCGCCTCGCCGTCAAGCATCCCTATGTGGCGCATGAGGTTCCTCACCCCCATGTAGTGGTAGAGCACGTCGTCGTCCCTGATGGGGTACGGGGCCCCGCTCTCTGTCATTATGCACGGTATGCCGTAGAGCCGCACCGCCTCCCCCGTGTTCCCCGCGATCTCCGTGGTCTCTATGTAGTCGCAGTCGAAGCATCTCGCCATCTCGGTCATTTTGGCGGTGAGATCTTGGTCGTCGGTCCTGTAGATGAACATGCCGTGTGTGGCGTCCTCGCCCAGGTCCGCGCTGTGGCAGTCCACGAGGTAGTCCGACTTGCATACGAAGTTGTGGAAGACGGCGTGGGCGACGCGGCGCGTCACGGAGCCGTCGGGGTCCCCGGGGAAGACCCTGTTCTGGTTAAGGTGGTCCAGCTGGTTGCTGTAGGGCTTGCGGGCGTGGAACCCCTCGGTGTTGACCACGGGCACTAGGGCCAGGGTGCCGTTTATGTCCGGGGGCTCCACGCTGTCCGCGAGCCTGAGCACGGCCTCCACGGGGGCGCACTCCAGGGCGTGGACGCCGCTGAGCACCGTGAGCACGGGCCCCCTCTCGGCGCCGTTGACGATTATGTACGGCATAGTCACCTCGTGGGTGGAGGCGTGGGCGATGGCCAGGTATCCTTTGTGTTTTTCCCCGGGCTCGACGTTGGCGTCAGCTACTTTGAAGGACATGGCTGCCCTGTTGTTGGGCTCGGCATGGAAAAAATTTGGGTTAATACGTGTAGTTGCTGATGAAGGGCTCGCGCCAGTCCTTGAACCAGCCCACTATCTCGGCGCCTTCCCCGGTTATGAACACGGTGTCCCTTCCCATGAGCAGCTCGCCTCCCGGCGCCTTCACCACGGGGCGCAGCACCACTACCATGCCCTGCTGGAGCACGGTCTCGTCGGCCCCGGAGATGTACGGCGGCTCGTGGTCTGTGACCCCCACGCCCGCGCCGATGGCGAGTTTGGGCACCAGCTGGATGCCTTTCTCGTCGGCCGCCCGCTTCACCTCGGTGTAGACGTCCCTGCACGTGGCGCCTGGCTTCATGTGGCGTAGCGCCACCTCACGTAGCGCGACGAGGCCCTGGTAGGCCGCGGTCTGTTCCTCGGTGGGCTCCCCCATGGTGAGCATCCTGGCTCCTTTGCTCCAGTAGCCGTCCCTGGTGGCGGTTAGCTCCATCCTCATGAACTCCCTGTGCTGTGGGGTCCTGTCGTACCCGATGCCGTACATGGGGGCGCCGGGCCAGAACTTTCTCGTGTTGGTGCCGCCGGTGACCTGGGCTATGGCGTGGTGGCCCACTTCGTCTAGGCCCCTCTCTATGGCGTGTATCCGGACGTTCTCTGTGTTGCTCATCTCGGTGGAGGCCTGCTTGACTAGTACGTGGTGGGCCTGGCCCGCTAGGGCGTGATCGGTCATCTCCGCCACCTTCTCCAGCATGGCAAGCTCCTTCGGGGTTTTCCTGACCCTCAGCTCCCGCAGCCAGCCGTCGCACGGCGTCAGGGTGAAGTCCTCTAGCGCCGCCTCCAGCCTCCTGTACAGGTTCAGGGGGGTCCTCTCGGCGTCTACGCCGATCTTGCCAGTCTTCCTCACCGTGTTTCGCGCCAGGTTGGCGACGGCCTCGGCGACGCCTGTGGGGCTGCCTGGTTTCTCGGTGTATGTCCTGGTCTTGCTCACCCAGGCCAAGTGGAGGAAGCTGCTCTCCCACTCGGGGGGCGCGACGCATATGGGCTCCTCTCCCTTGGCCCAGAAGACTGCCATGTACCTATCCGGGAAGGTTGGGGGGTAGTGGAGGGGGGCGCCTGACGTGTACTGTATGTTGTCGGCGCCGAACACGGCGACGGCGTCGTACTGGCTCTCCTTGAGGCTTTCCGCGATCTTCGTCTTGATCTCTTCTCTCATTTCGTTTCCTCCTAGTGGGTGGCCCTGAAGCCTGTGACGGTGTAGAGCTCGTCCCAGCTCCGGTACCAGCTCAGCTTCCTGTTCCCCTCCTCGGTTATCACGTAGACGTCCTTCTTGTGGACGAGCTCCTGTCTGGGCCCGTGGGTCTGTATGTCCAGGGCGATGACCATGCCGGGCTTGAGTTCGGTGCTGCTGCTCAGGTTCAGGTACGGCGGCTCGTGGTGGCTGGCGCCCACGCCGTGGCCGATGCCCGCCTCCTTCCAGAAGCCTACGGCCTGCCTCTCGGCTGCCCTGGCGACGTGGGCGTAGACCTCGTTGGCCGCGACTCCCGGCTTAAGCATCTCGTGGGCCGCGGCCTTGAGCCGTATGTTCTCGTTGTAGGCTTTTTCCTGCTCGGCGGTGGGCGTGCCTGTGACGCCCATCCTGCCCAAGCTGGTCCAGTAGCCCATGTAATGGGCGCTGACGTCCATCCTGAACAGATCGCCTGTCTTGACCCAGCCCCGTTGGGGGGTGTAGTGCATCTGGCCGTCGGTGCCGAACGCCGTGTTGAGCAGCCCGACGCCGCTTGCCCCGTTCTCGTTGATGTGGACCCTTATCCTCTCGGTGAACTCGGCTACGGTGTACCCCGGGTTCTCCGCGGCCCCCTCCAGGTGCATCAGGGCGTACACCATGCCCCTGTCAGCCTGTTTGCACGCCCTCTCTATCAACGCTGTCTCCCCGGGCGTCTTGGTGATCCTCATCTCGTTGAGCATGGGGTCCACGGGCTGCCACGTGGCTCTCGGGAACCTCTCGTTGAGCCTGTCCATCAGCGCCTTGGTTATGCGTGAGCCGTCGAGCCCCAGCCTCTTGCCGTCCAGCCCGAGGCTGACCAGCAGCTCCTCCAGGCTCTTCACCATGGCCTCCACGCCTAAGGCCTCGTTTTCGTCGTAGGCGGATATCTCCCCTTTCCAGCCTTGGTCTTTTACAGCCTGGGACCAGTCGTATGGGCATATGACCGCCGGGGCCCCCTCCTTGGGGAGCACCGCCACCGCCCTGCGTGTCGGGTAGTGCTCCGCGAAGGGTAGGACGGTGCGTGTGAGGTAGTTGAAGTTGTCCACGCCGAACGCGAGGACAGCGTCAAACTCACCTCCCTCTAACCTGGTCTTGATCTTTTGTTCCAGTTGATCCATCATGGGGTACTCCAAATGGCGTTTAGAATCCTCTTATCGACTAAAAAAGGTGACTTATATCCAGTATAAGCGGTTTTCGATTCCACCGACACCTCATTTATAAGTGATCAGGGTTTCCAGGTGAAAAAAGGGTTTCACGGCCCTGGGAAGGGCTCGTAGAACTTCTGTATCTCTATGACGTATCCCTCGGGGTCCTCTAGCAGGAATATCCGCAGGTTCAGCTCCTCGTCGTCGTGGGGCTCGTTGAGGGTCTCCACCCCGTGTTTCCTGAGGTGATTGTACCAAGCGTCGGGGTCGTCGACGACTACTGTGAGCATCACGGGCTTGTCTTCGCTGGGCTTGTGGTAGCCCACGCTGCCGTCGACGCACCCCATGTATGAAGAGTCGTTGATCCTGTAGATCTTCGCCCATCTCTGGTCTTGGACCAGTTGGAAGCCCATCACCTTCTCGTAGAACTCGGCCGCCCTGGCGAGGTCGTTGTAGTAGAAGAACGTGATGGCTCCTTTAGCGACAGGGGTTTGCATGGTTATGGTTGTCTTAGTCGGGTTAAATCGGTTTCCCTACGCCTCCATGCACCTGAATCGGAGGCCGTAGACGCGGCGTATCAGTGTGGGCAGGGATACCGGGTTTCCTTAGAATGATCGCCCAGTGCCTGTGTTTATCCAAAAGAAACCCCGAGAAACCTGGTTTTTCCCGTAACTGCCCCGATTATTTTATCGTAAAGATTTAATAACTCTGCCTTCTCAAACCCACATGGAGATTTTCGATGATTAGCTACGTCAAGATCTACGGTCCGCCGCTGCTTGAAGCGTTGAAGGCGCTGGAGAAAGTCGCCATCGACATGCCGGAGGTATGCATCATGGACACCTCGATACAGTCCATCGTGGGCGCCCCCGAGATACCCGGGGCGGGAGCAGGCTTCGGGTCCGATATCTCCTTCGACACGCCTGAGGGGGTCATGGCGTTCTTCGGGGAGGACGAGATACCTGAGGAGCGGTGTGACACCATAATAAGCAAGTCTGGTGAAAGCCTAGGCGAGTACGACTTCTTCTTCGAGTGGTTCACCAAGCCCGACATGTCTCAGGTCGAGGACCTCATCAAGAGGATCGATGAGACGCTCGCCCCCATCGGCGTCAAGTACACGCTGACCACCAAGTAGCACTCCCAAAATTTTTTCTATTCGAGGCCTCTCAGCATCTCGTCTGAATCTGTGGTGGGTTTCTGGCATTTGAAGCCGCTGCAGACGTAGGCGGTGCCTCGGCCTCCTATGGACGTCATTTCCTCGGCGTACTCGGCCAGTCCCGCTGACTCCTCGGTTCTCATTAACACCACGGTGTTGGGGAGATACCTTTCCCATATGGCCTCGTACAGCGCCTTCACCTCATCCGGGCGTTCCCCTGCGAGCACCACCTCGTGGCTGGGGCCCAGGGCGAAGTCCAGCCCGCACAGGAAGAAAGTGTACGCGTGGGGGCTTCCCTTCACCGTGGACGAGAAGGCCTGGGCCAGCCTGCCGGCTTTTTCTTCGAGCGCCGTTACTCCGGTGAGCCTCGACAGCCTGAGCAGGTTAAGGAGCATCACCGAGTTCCCCGATGGCTTGGCACCGTCGTGGAGTTCCTTCCGCCGTGCGGGCAGCGCCTCGTTTTCCTCTGTGAAGTAGAAGCCGCCGTCGTCCTCGTCCCAGAGCCTGTCCGTGGCCGCGTCTGTGAGCTCCAGCGCCTTCTCGAGGTACCTAGGCTCGTAGCTTGATAGGTATAGCTCTGTCAGCCCCCAGGCGAGGTACGCGTAGTCGTCTATGAAGCCGGGGATGGCCGCGTCGCTGTCCCGGTACCTGTGGAGGAGCCTCTCGCCGTCCCACATGCGGCCCAGTATGAACTCCGCCGCCCTGGCTGCCTCGGACAGGAGCTCCCTGGCCCCGAGGGCCCTGGACGCGTACGCCAGCGCCGCTATCATCAAGCCGTTCCAGTCCACGAGTATCTTGTCGTCCAGCAGCGGCCTCACCCGTTTCTCCCTTGTCTGGAAGAGCTTGGAGTTCACCGCTTCGACGGCGTCCCTCGCCCCGGGGACCGGTGTCTCGGCCTGGATGTGCAGTATGTTTTTCCCTGTGGGGGCCCCGGTGGCCTCGTCTCTGAAGTTGCCTTCATCTCTTACGCCGTAGGTCTCGGCGACGAGCCTGTACTCTTCCTCGGTGAGGGCCTTCCTAAGCTCTTCGGCGTCCCATAGGTAGAACCTTCCTTCCTCTCCTTCGCTGTCCGCGTCCTCGGCTGAGTAGAACCCACCCTCGCCTGAGGACAGGTCCCTGAGCACGTACGTGGCCACCTCCAGCGCCGTCTCTCTGTAGATGGGTTCCCTGGTGGCCTGGTATGCCTCGGAGTAGGCCAGGATGTGCATGGCTTGGTCGTAGAGCATCTTCTCGAAGTGGGGCAGCAGCCACCTCCTGTCTGTGCTGTACCTGTGGAAGCCGTACCCCAGCTGGTCGTAGATGCCGCCCATCCTCATGGCTCGCAGGGTCTTCTCAACCATGTGTAGCGCTTCGCCTGTGCCTGTCCTCTTCCAGTACCTGAGGAGGAATAGGAGGTTGTGGGGCGCGGGGAACTTGGGGGCGTCCCCGAAGCCGCCGTGCGCCTCGTCGAACCCCGCGGAAAGCATGCTGTACGCAGTGTCGAGGGTCTCCCTGTCCAGCTGCTCGGCTCCGCCGCCGGCCCCGGCGTTCAGGCCTTGGAACACGCTGTCGGCTATGGCCTCCAGGCGTCCTCGGCTGTCTCTCCAGAGGCCCTTTATCGCGGGGACTAGGTCCATCATGCCCACCACGCCGAACCTGCTGGTCTTGGGTATATAGGTGGCCGCGTAGAAGGGGTGCCCTTCGGGCGTCATTATTATGGTGAGGGGCCAACCGCCTCCCCCCGTCATCATCTGGCTCACCGCCATATAGACGCCGTCTACGTCGGGGCGCTCCTCCCTGTCCACCTTGACGTTGATGAAGGCTTCGTTCATGAGAGCCGCCACCCGGTCGTCTGTGAAGCTTTCACGCTCCATGACGTGACACCAGTGGCAGGTACTGTAGCCTATGCTCAGGAATATTGGCTTGTCACGCCTCTCTGCCTCGTTGAACGCGTCTATGCCCCAGGGGCGCCAGTCCACCGGGTTGTACGCGTGCTGCAGGAGGTAGGGGCTCTTCTCGTCGATGAGCCTGTTGGGGGCTCCTCCGTTCATGTCGATAGGTGGCTCCCCGGGCTACTCTCCCGTGTACCTGTTGTGATAGGCGTACCTCTCCAGGGGGAGGCGCTCGGGCCTCTCCAGCTCGGCCCGGGCCTGTTCCTCGCTCAGGTATGGGTGGATGCCGTCAGCCTTCTTGCCTACGTTCACCAGGGTGATTACCTGGTATTCGTCGGGTATCCCCAGGGTCTCCCTGACTTTCTTTGGGCTGAACCCGGCGATGGGGTGTGCGACGAGCCCCAGCTCCGTGGCCCTGAGTATGAGGGTGGCGGTGGCCATGCCCACGTCGAACTGGTGGTACGCCCGGTCCCTTATCCTGCAGTCGTCCTCGGGCCTGCTGAACACGGCGACGATCATGGACGCGAGTCGGACCCACTTGTTGCCTTTGCTGAGGGCGCCCCACATCTCCTCCAGCACGTCCCTGTCGTATACGAAGACGAATCTCCACGGCTGGTTGTTGAAGCAGCTGGCTGAGAGGCCGGCGTGGGTGGCCAGGTCCTCGACGAGCTCCCTGGTTATCTTGACGGGTTCGAGGCTCCTGTAGGCGCGTCTCGCGTGGATGCCGTCGGTTATGTTCAACGGTTCCCCGTGCCCTGGAGCTCCGTCAGCTTCTCCATGACGGCGTCGGCGTGGCCCGCCACCCTCACCTTGGGCCAGATGTGCGCTATCTTCCCGTCTGGGTCTATGAGGTACGTGCTGCGGATCACGCCCATGTACTCCCTGCCGTACATCTTCTTCTTCTGCCAGACGCCGTAGCCCGTGAGTATCTCCTTCTCGGTGTCGCTGAGCAGCGTCACGGTCAGCTCGTTTTTCTCCTTGAACTTGACGTGGCTCTCGGGGCTGTCTGGGCTGACGCCGAGCACAACGGCGCCCTTGGCTTTGAACTCGTCCTCGGCGGCCGTGAACTCCAGGGCCTCCATGGTGCATCCCTTGGTTCCGTCCTTGGGGTAGAAGTAGAGAACCACCCATTTTCCTCTCTGGTCCTTGAGGCAGACCTGGCCCTTCTCTGCGTCGGGTAGGCAGAACCCGGGCGCCTTGTCCCCTATGTTTAACTCCATGACTCTCACCAGAAACTGGTGTTGAGAGCGGTGCGGCTTTATTTAAACCTCAGTGGCGGTGGCTTGGGGGCCTGAGGCTGTAGACTGCCCTCTGCACCACCTCGGGGAGGGCGGGGTGGATGTGCATGGCGTCCGCTATGGGCCACACCGAGCCGTCGCCCGCGTTCATGACGTTGATTACCTCCTGTATGAGTATGGGCGCGTAGGGCCCCACTATGTGGGCGCCCAGCAGCCTGTAGCTCCCGTCCTCCGCGACGACCTTGACGTACCCGTCCTCCTCGTCCATGGCGGCGCCCTTGGCGGTGTCGATGTAGTTGTACTCTCCCACCAGGACGTCGATGCCCCTCTCCGCGGCCCCTGCCTCGGTGAGGCCCACGGAGGCCACCTGGGGCCACGTGTACACCGCGTAGGGTACCCTGTCGTAGTCCAGGGGGTGGAAGTGGCCCTCGGTGAAGCCGTGCCACACCAGCTCGGCCTCCTTGTTGGCGACGTGCTTGTACATGGCCTTGCCTATGGCGTCGCCGAAGGCGTATATGCCGGGCTTTGATGTTTGGTAGCGTTCGTCCACCACGATGTAGCCCCGGCTGTCCACCTCTACGCCGGTCTTCTCCAGGCTCAGGGTGTCGGCGTTGCTTCTGCGCCCGGTGGCCATGAACAGCGTCTCGGCTCTGTGGGTCTCGGCTCTGCCTGCGGCGTCCACCGCGGTTACCTCCACTTGGCCGCCGGCCGTCCCCGCCTGGGTGGTCTCGACGCCGACCTCGACATGCATCCTCTCCCTGAGGCTGGTGAGGAGTATCTCGGAGACCATGGGCTCGCCGTGCTTGAGGAGCCTGGGGCTCCTGCTGAGCATGGTGACCTCGGTGCCCATGGCGTTGAAGAAGTGGGCCATCTCGCAAGCTATGAGGCCGCCGCCCACGATGATCATGCTCTCGGGTCTCTGGGTCATGTCCCAGACGGTCCTGCTGGTGATGTACGGCACCTCGCCTAGGCCCGTTATGGCGGGTACGCTGGGCCTGCTGCCCGTCACCAGGAATATGTTGGGGGCGGTTATGAGGGCGTCGCCGGCCCTCATGGTGTAGTCGTCTACGAATTCTCCTCTCTCAGGGTAATAGGTGAGGCCCTCTACTCTGACGATGTTCTCCTCCATGGGCCGCCTGTCGTGCTCCACGAAAAGCCTCGTCCGCCTCATTATGTGCTCGAAGTCGACCCTGGTTATCTCCGCGTGTACGCCTAGGCGCTCGGCGTGCTTTATCTGGTTGACGATGTCGGCGGGGTATATTACCATCTTGCTGGGTATGCAGCCCCTGTTGAGGCACGTGCCGCCGAGCCTGTCCATCTCGACGAGGGCCACCGTCATTCCGCGGTTGACGGCGGCGTCGGCTATCATCATGCCGCTTCC
>Ga0180437_10007459_pt1 | contig 14200 bp, 23 predicted proteins | sample SS_ome_4_FD_132410 | JGI IMG/M metagenome (GOLD analysis project Ga0180437, IMG submission 132410) | Hypersaline lake sediment archaeal communities from the Salton Sea, California, USA - SS_3_D_1 metaG | ecosystem: Environmental > Aquatic > Non-marine Saline and Alkaline > Hypersaline >...
CAACTCATGTGCAAACAATATAGAAACAAAAATTGGATATGGACGTTTTGCACTCCAGATAAAAAAGTAGTGGTTTATTTTCTTTCCAGCGTAAGAGGAACGTCTTTTGAGTTTCCTTTCGGCACAGACGTTTCTAGATTAAATAGTCTTCTTAAAGAAATAGAAAGAGAAATATTAAACTATCCAGATGAAAAGATATAGCACAACATATATAAAAGATGAAGATCGTAATGCTCCACACACAGCCATATATCTTCTTATATAGACCCCTATTCTCAAAAATATACCTCTATTTTTTTTGACCACGTTTCTAATCATATCTTCTTATATAAAACAGAAAACTTATATATTTTATCACATCTCTAGCTATATCTACTTATATAGACCATTAGTCTCAAAAATATACCACTATTTTTTTTGACCACCGCATCCACGCCAAGCCGATTCCTATGTAAATCTGCATAGCATATGCACTTATAATATACAAGTGCTTATATCTGCTTATGTGTGAGGGTGGCCGCAATGGTGCATGAATAAAGGAATAGCGGCGAATGGCTGAAACACGCATAAACAAAGGAACAGCGGCCCGCGCCCTGAAGATGCCTATAAATAAAGGAATAGCTGGCCGCGTGCTATAGTGCATGAATAAAGGAATAGCGGGCTGTGTAGCTGTGTTGCAGTAATAATGCATGATAGCGCTTGGTAGCATGTCATAAGTCAAGCTATAGGTTCTTATACAAGAATATCTTTATATAAGTAAGAATAGCAAGCTATAGGCTTATATTCATATACTGCGCTATTTATAACATATATGAGTGTTGGCATGGTTTTTGCCTAGCATGATTCATATAACAAGCTATTATTGCCTTGCTAGGATATAGACTAATAAAGACTTTCCAGTATGGCTTGCATATTTGCCTTGCAAGCGCTTTTTTTGATGTATGTAAGTAAATCATATTAGAAACAAGATAAAAGCGCTTGACAAGGCTATTTAAGGCCTTAAAACAGACATATATTTTTATATAAGAATAAATAGCGGATTATATAAGAATACAAGGCAAAAAATAATCATAGCAAGGCAATTATAGAAATATGATATATAAGGCCTTATAGTTGGATATATGACAAGGCTATTTTAGTAAATCGATTTTAAGGCCTTAAATTAAGCTTGCAAGCGCTTTAATTTTTTAGCAAGGGGATTTTATAGCAGGCAAAAAAATAAGGCCTTGACAAACTTGTCAAGGCCTTTAAATCAAGTGTTTGATGTTAGTCTTTAGCGCTTTAAAACTTTAAATTGTCTGCCATATGATTTGATTTTGTATTCGCGGTCAATTGCATTTTTAATTTCCTTATCGTTTTTAATCGATGTCCAGGAAACAGTTGTTTTATTAATCAAGTGTTTTTGTGCATCAAGGCTAAACTCTGTTAAGCTTTTAGCTTCATACAGGGGATAAATATTGATTTCAATTCCTACATTATCGCCTGCGATAATCGCCTTATTTTCGTGATTGTCGATTATAAAACCTTGCTTAATTGCGCGCTGCAATAATTCATTGCATGCGTGCGCGTTATAAGCTTTGTATAAGTCCATAAGACTTTTAATGCGCGCGATATAATCGCATAATTGCGCGGTCGTTTTTGTCTCAATTGCTTTAATTTTCCTTTGACTGATTTTTGTTTTCATTGTTTAAATCCCCTTTGTTATAGGTTTAAATTCAATTATAAAAGCTTTGCGTGTTACTAAATAAAAGCGCTTGAAAAAACGCTTAACACGCAATTTAAAACGCTTGTCTAGATAGCTATTAAGCCAATAGGCAAGCGCGGCGCGTTCAAAAGTGTTACCGATTACTTGATGCAGATTATCGTAAATATCATCAAGTATCAATTCCCTTTGAGTGTTCGGCAATGCGTGCACCGTAATATTAAACTTGTTTTTGTCTTTATAAATCAATATATTGGCATGCGCGCCATATATCAATTTATAATTTCTTGTTTCCATTGCTTTAATTCTTTTCATAAAATCCCCTTTATTAAAGCGTTAATAATCCGATAATATCGCCTATAATCCAATTAAAGCGCCTTAAATCGCCCGCAATTTTTGCAAGCGTAATATCAAAAAAGCGCTTGTCAACCATGTAATAGGATAACGGAGTTTTTACCTCATACCATGATTTTTTCAGGCGAATAAAAAGATTTATAATGCCTGCGTCCACTTCGAGAATAACTTGACAATCAATTCCTTTGTCTTTAATTGTTTTCTCTGTTCTCTCAATCTGTTTTAAAATTTCCTCATACATATTAAATCCCCTTTTAATAAAGATTAATAAATTCTAACTTTAATGCCGTTTTTGCCGAACTTATAGCTTGCCATAAAGCGCTTTAATTCGCTGTGGCCGCGCCTGCTATAATCGGCAATCGGCAAAGGCAAATCAGCGAATTGATTGCAAGCGCCTATTTCGTAATGACGCCTTATCTGTCTGAATATTTCAAGCGCTAATTCATTCAGGCCACAACCGGAAATTATCGCGGCTATCCTTTGCCGCGATAATGTTTCATGTATAGCAACTGGCGTTATTTCCTTGTCAATTGCTAAGTCTAGCTTACCATGATAAAATCTTTTGTGTGTCATTGTCTAAATCCCCTTTTCTTTGCTAAAATGTTTTTAAAAAACTTAATAAATTCAATAAATAACTATATGTTACCTAAATAATAGCGCCTTATATAGTCGCGGTCAAATATTTTTTGATATTTTTTTTCAATTTTAGGCTAAAAGCGCAATATATAGCGTGCTATTTTGGCTTATATACTAGATATAGTGTAATTCGCCTTATATGGCTTTATATGGCAAGATAAAAGCGCTTTATATGACAATATTGCTATATAAGAAAAAATAATTGAGTATATGAAAAAAAATTACGTTTTTGGCATAGTTTTTGATTTATGTAATATAATGATATACTTTTCTATATAAGAAGCTATTATTACTTGTATAGAAAAAGATAAGTGGGCGCAAGCAATAAAAGCACTATTCCGATAATAATAACCATGCAAGTCAAACCGATTAGTCTGAAATATCAAACCATGCCTTTAATTTTACGTATTCTGGAATTTAAAAATGTAATTTCAAACCGGAAAAAATATTTCTATAATTACATAAAAAAAGCGCTTTGCAATAGTGCAAAGCGCTATAAAGCTAAAAGCTTTTAGGGGATTTACTCTTGATGTATGCAAGCATCAAACCACGCGGCAGTGAGCGCTTGATTTGTGCTTACATCATTATTTTTGATTTTATAAATTCTGGAAACTATTTCGAGAATATCGCGGTAATACTGCCATAATTCGATTATCTCGAAAAGAAAAAAACTTGTTTCAATCCAGATACAATCTAAATATGCATCAGGTTCCGGCGAATAAGCAAGATAGCTATTGCCTGCCGTCTCAATATCTCCCTGGCCTGGATAGCAAGGAGAACATTTATGGCATATTGAAACATAAGGCGATTTAAGGAATTGAGAATAAACTTCACCTTCGATATAAGCGAATTCGCTTGACATATCAAAATCTAAATCGCCATTATCAAGTTGAATAAAACCTATATATTTGGTAGAACCAGACAAATCACAATAATCGCAAGATTTCATAAAATCTTGACAATCATCGAAATTATGATCATTATCGCAATCGTTATAATTTTCGCATAATTCGCAATCGTCCGCGCAATCAAGGCATTGCGCGTGCAGACAATCATAATCGCCGTCTGCTAAAAACTGAATAATGTTATTATTGCTTGCTACTCCAGTAACAATTGGAAAATTTTCTTTTCTTGCGCTAAACTCTTCTTTTGTAATCATTATTAAATCCCCTTTGTTAAAAAGTTAAAGTTTTAAAGAACTATGCTAAATATAGCAGATAAAATCTATATGTCAAGCTATTTTTTCTTATATAATAAAAAAAAGCGCTTATCATAAGACAAGCGCTTTTTAAGGGGATAATGGTATTAATGGTTAATCTTTTACTTTGCGAATATAAATATTACACTCATACTCGGAATAATGAATTCTTGCTAAGATTACTTCATTGCCTTTATCGATTAACTTTTCGATATAATCGCGGATAATCCGAATATCTTTAATATAAAGACTTTTATTTCTAAAATCATACATATATTTTTTTGCAGGAACAAACAAGCGAAATTTATTTTCCTGCAATTCTTTTGCATTGCTTGAAAAGGAATAATCAAGTAAATCATTATAAGCGCTTTTCATTGCTTGCATGTCTGAATCCTCTAAACCATGATAAAGCATTCTCTCATGTTTAAAACATTTATCGCATTCAATCCAATAATCCAGATAATGAATAATGTTAGGCTCCCTTTGATATGTATTAGTATAAATAAACCTATTGCATCCTTCGCAGTATTCTAAATGTTCATTCTCAAAGGTTTCGCGGCAAGCTTCCGAACAAAAATAAGTTGTAGTTGTTTCATCACAATAAGGCGACTCATAATAAATCGAATACGTGTTTTTGTCCGCGTATTCGCTGCAAATTTCACAATATTCGAATTTAGTGTAAGGATTATCTTTTGTTGGAATTCTGCAAGTTAAAGGGAAAAGATTGTCTGCAATCATATGCGCTTTTAAAGACATGTTAGCGCGAAAAACGTTATCATCTAAAGGCGATAATCCTGGCAAAAATTCGCCGTTCCTACTGCCATAATAATAATCTTTAATAACGTAGTGCGCTTTTAAATCCCTGAATAGTTGATCGAATTTTGTCTCATCAGAGTTTAAATGTCTGATAAATATTTCTTTTGTTGTTTCGTAAATGTTTCCTAAAAATAGCATGGTTAAAATCCCCTTTGTTAAAGTGTTAAAATTTTAAAGAACTATTCCAAGTATAGCTATTTTGGCTTATATGTCAAGAATTTTTTTTATGTAATTACAGAATTTTTTCCAGTATGGCAAACAAGAAAAACAAAAACAAAACATAAAATTTTTTATGGTTGCATAAAATTTCTTATGCCTGCACGTATGCGCATAATCAAACCGAATAGTCTGAAATATCAAACCAAAGGCCTGATTTTACGTATTCCGGTATTCAGTCAAACCAAAGGCCTGATTTTACGTATTCCGGTATTCAGTCAAACCGAAGCTCTGATTTTACGTATTCCGGTATTCAGTCAAACCGAAGCTCTGATTTTACGTATTCTGGAATTCAAACCGCAAAGTCTAAAATATCAAAAAGTAAAGGCCTTGCACTATTGCAAGGCCTTAAAGGGGATTTAAACAAAGGACGTTGCGCCCTTTAGCTTATTATAATGAATCATACCGGCCTGTCAAGGCAAAACTTATCAATTCGTTTGCCTTGCAAGGAAAATATTTCTTTAGGCTTACATTCTGAAACCGCAAAGGCGCGGCAGGCAAAGGATTTAAAATGCCGTCTGCGCCAGGAGTAAAGACAATAAAACCGTCTTTCGGCAATGCGCCCTGATTGCGTAATTCGATGTTAACCGCTTCAATGGCTTTAATCCACTGGCTAACTGTCATGTTTTTAATACTCGGCAAGTCTGGAAAATTCATTAAATCCCCCTTATTCTGCAAAGTTAAAAATTACAGGTTCATCAGTTGTTTTAATCAGGCCTTCCAAAGTTATCATAAAGGCCTGAAAAGACTTTTCCTTGCAAAACCCGCCAAATACATGCGAATAAACCCAAATTTTCACTTGACAATCAATCTCCCTGCCTCCGTAAAATTCTACTTCAAAATATTCCGTGTTTGTTTCGATACAATAAACTATGTTAGACATCTAAAGCCCCCTTTCTGTTGTATCTCTAAATATAGCGGCTTATATGATAAATGTCAAGAAAAAAATTTATGAAATTGCAAAAAAAAGTCTTGACTTTATTATAAAGCCTGCTATACTGGCTTATATAACGAAAGGGGGTTTAAAACATGACATTAAAAGAGTTTATCAGAAAAAACAGAAAAGAGATTGATGCAAGCATTAAACGTGTCTGTGATAATTGCAGACTAAACGACACGGAAAGACGGCTATGGATTCTTAATAATGAAAGCCTATATAATTGGGCTAAGTCTTATGTAAGGGGGCTTTAAACATGGCAGAATTAAGCAAGGTTAAAACCGGAGACAAACTTTCAAACGGCGCTTTGGTTATTGCCGAAAAATCAACGGATCAAGATTTTTTGCAAATCATCCTTTGTTGGTTTAACGGTCAATATGTAACATGGCTTTACAATCTGGAAACCAAAGGCGCAAGCGGCGGTTATTACTTTGAGAAAGACATTGCAGCGGCAGCGGCAAACTTTGAAGCAAGGCGTTAACAACACAACACACAACGCACACAACGGGGGCAGGCTTTAAGCCTGCCCTGAAAGGGGTTTAGGCAATGGCAGACAAGGAAATGATTTACAGCGAAAAGATTTATATCGGTAATGATCCCGACAATCAAAAAGTTTACCTTGAAATTCGGATTGACAAAAAAACCGGCGATATTCTCACAACAGATTTAACCCTTATCAAATCGGCCTTGACTTTAAGCATATGCGGGGAGGCATGGCTTAAAAGCGGGCGCGATTGCGATTATTGCGGACAGATTCACGAATACATCAAGAAAGACTTGCCGCGATATAAGAAAGTCATAAACCGCAAAGCCGTTAAAGAATTGCTTGCGATATGGGATGAATGGCATTTGAACGATTTAAAAGCCGGAACACGTTACCAGGACTTGGCAATTAAAACCCGTTTCGCAAGTTGGGCAGCGGCGCGCGATTGGCCTACAAAATACGATTACAGCAATGTTTGCGAATTCCTGAAAGCAATCGGCATTCATAAACACAGTAAAAACGGCCTTAATTATGTATATGGACATGCATGGTTAACGGAACCTTTACCGGCGAATATTGCCGCAAGAGTTGAAACTCTGGTAAACGAAATTAAAAAAGCAAGCTAACACTCAAACCAAAAAGGGCAAGCATTAAGCTTGCCCTTCAAAGGGGGATTAAATGTCATTACTTGCAAAAAAAATCATGAGAGAATTTCCGGCAAAAGACAAGCAAGGCTATCCGCTGGCATATCATCTTAATAGCGGCCTGAAGGTCTGCGCGGTTTGCGCCATGTCATGCTCGAAAAATTCTTTCATTAAACAACGCGTTCATTTCAATTTTTTCCATTGCCAGAATTGCGGCAAACCTTTTGACAGTATTTATTAAAGGGGGATTTATAGCAATGTTAAGGCACGCAAGATTTGACAGGTTTGATATTTGTGAAGCTTACTTTATATTTGCGCAAGATTATCACGGCGGCATTAATTGCGCCCTTTACCGGATATTCGGCAGACTTAGTAAGCTAAGTTTTAAACTTGCGCCTTCAATCCGAAACTATGAGGACTTAACCGAAAACGGCAGAGACATATATAATGATTTATGCCGGAAGTGGGGATTTGAAACACCGGAAACAGCATAAACTCAAACCAATAAGTCTAAACTTCCAATAAAGAGGCGTTAAGCCTCTTTTTTATTGTATAGCAAGCTATTTCCAGTTTTCCGGTATTCCGGTATTTAAATCAAACCGGCCTCTCAAAAATATCAAGTCTTAGTGGTAGATTTTCTATATAGCAAGGTATTTTTTGAAATTACATAAAAAAAAGTCTTGACTTTTGTTATATAAGCTGATATATTTAGATTTAACAACAAACAAGGAGGCTTAAGACTATGGAATGTTTAGACCAAATCGAACACAAAGGCTTTAACATTAAGATTCATCAGGATGAACTTTGTCATGAATCGCCGCGCGATTGGGATAATCTCGGCACAATGGCGCTATTTCATCGGCGTTATGACTTAGGAGATAACGATCATAATCTTGACATTGAAGACGTTAAAAGGATTGTCGAAACCGGCAAGCTTGACGGCGAAGACGTTGTTTTTTTGCCGGTCTATGGCTTGGATCATTCCGGCTTTACTATCAACACTTCCGGCTTTTCCTGCCCCTGGGATAGTGGACAACTCGGCATTATTTTTGTAACCAAAAGCAAAATTCTGAAGGAATACGGATGGAAAATCTTGACGGCAAAACGCCGCGAAAAAATCCGTGAATATCTCCGTAATGAAGTCAATACTTATAACGATTATCTAACCGGCAATGTTTACGGTTATGAAATCGAAACCGAAGACGGAGAACATTTTGATAGTTGTTGGGGATTTTACGGCGATTATAACGATTACATGATTCCCGAATGCAAAGCCATTATCGACAGCCATATTGAGCACAAACGGGCGCAAACGGAATTGTTGTGGTATAGGCTTGAAAACAGCCTGCTTGAGTATGTCGAATTTTTACGTTAACCTTTAAACATAAGGAGGCTTTATAAAGCGGCTATATAGCCGCTTTTATTTTTTGCTTTGCAAAACGGCTTGCCGGTTTACCGGAATACCGGAATAAAATCAAACCACTCTCAAAAATTCTGTAATTTTATAAAAAAAAGTCTTGACATTTCTTATATAAGCTGCTATTATTTATTTAACAACATAAGGAGGCAGGCAATGGCAGACAAAAAGACACAAATTGTAATCGAAGTAAGCGGCGGCGTAGTTCAGGCCGTATTTTCAAACAATCCCGAATTAGAAGACATTGAAATATATGTCTCAGATTATGACACGGACGGCACAGAAGACTTTACACTTGCTTATATTGAAGGCTATCCGGTAAATATCTATGAGGCAAACGTTGAGCACCGGCCTATGGATACAAAACGTGTTATCGACGCTATGAGGGAAGCACAGATAAGGGAAAGGGGGGAGATATGAATTTTGATTGCGTAGTTTATGGCTGTTCGCACTACTGTAATGAATGCTTGCCGGACGGCGTAGACATTAACAGCGATGAAGTTTTTCCGGTATTCTCAACAACTGAACTGGATTATTATCCAGTGTGTGAGGAATGCGGCGAACAGCATACCTATATGACTTTAACCACCGAAGGCCGAAGGAATGAAGGGTTTTGGGATATTGAAATAGACGGCAAAAGCTACAGAGTTGAAGATGTTACCACTGAAGGCGATTTAACCGTTATCGAGACGGAAGACGGTTACGATTTTATAGTGTTTGAAAGTCTCGAAGACGCAGAAGACATCATAGAGGAACATTACAAGGAATTAGCCGTTAACGATCCCCAAGAGTTCGCGGCCTTAATCGGAGTTGACCGGCTTGTATTCTACGCTTTAGGCAATGCCGATATTCAGGAAGTATTTAACGAATTCAGGAACCAAGCTTCAAACGGTTACTTCGGCAATGAATGCACCGTAACCGAAGACACAGCAGGCGAAGACTTAAGAGATGAACTTGGATTCGATCCAGGTATAGCATTTAAGCGTTAGCCTCAACCCTCTTTCTTGTTGTTAGGCCTGCTGGCAAGGCAGGCCTTATTTTTTATATATAACTCAAACCGGCTTTCCGGTTTTACGGATTTCAGGAAATATCAAACCGAAGGTCTTCATTTACATGATTCTGTATGAGGTAAACAAAATTTCAAAAAATGTTTACTTGCCGTAAAGACCTTCATCATTGTATCCCTTGAGAATTTTTCTGTTAAACTCTACAGAAATAGAATTTTCCTTCACACAAAATAAGAAATACCTTCATTTAAGAAAATAATATTATTACGTAGTAATAATACCATTCCTTCACTAAAATTTTTCCTTCACTTTCCTTGTGAAAAACAAATTCTTTCTCCTGAAAATCTTAAGAAAAATTAACAATGGCTACAATTTAAAATAACCTCACCATTAAAAATCTCATTTTTGTATAATAACCTTTAACACAGCGGCGGTATGGTTCTTGCTGTTTTCCTATATAAGAAAAAATATCTGCAATTACAGAAAAAAAGTCTTGACATTTCTCATAAAGCCTGCTATTATTATTTTAATACAACATAAGGAGGTTTTAGACTATGGCAAAAAGAGGAAACAACAGACAGACGGCGATTGCATTTGCAGACGGCAAACAGGAATTTGAAAGTTATACCGGCAATATGTTTGTCGCGGGTAACACTATCTTTTCTTACGGCACGCATTTTCCGCTTGCCCATCGGTTGCCTTGCGGCTTTATTATCTGCAATGGCGACAGATACAGTGTAACCACCAGCAGCCACCAAAGCTCAGTCCGTTCCGCTATCGAAGGCGATCACGCCACCTTAAGCTTTACGGCGCTTGAAGCGGCATCCCTTAGCTATCGCCGGTTACAAATTGTCGATTACTTACCGGACGCTTACGGCTATGATTATGACTACGACAAAGACGAAGACATCAAAATCACACCGGCAGATGTTCCGATGGGCGCTACTCCGCATTATCGTGACGGCGAAATCGTTTCATGGCATCGGCCTGCTATGCTGGTAATTACACAGGATAACGAAAACCACTGGCTTTGCGGCATGGATGAAGGATCGTATTTCATCAGCCGTTTGCCGGTTAAGGTTGCCAATGTTCAGGAGGCGCTTGAAGTTTTGATCCCGAATGAAGTCAAGGGCCGCGAATACATCAGACAGGGCGAATGGTTTTTCGTTCCGGTAATTCAGGGATTGCAGGCCAAACACGTTTATAAGGCGATGGGGCGCAATTTCGTATTGCCGAAGACAAATCCCCGTTCCAACAATCATACGTGCACCAGAGGCTTTATTATCGGCTTTAAAAACTATGTTTCAGGGCAAGTGTATCACTCCGAGCACCGGACGGCAAAGTTAAGCCTTGCAAAATCGCCGGTTATTTTTGAAGCTTTCAAAAATACCAGTCTCGAAGACTACAGCGCGGGCGGTTGGGTAGACTAATAAATCGATAACGGCTAAACAGGCGGGGGCTATTGCCCCCGCTAAAGGGGGTTTTACGTGAATATAAACAGAGATTGCCCAAGATGTAAAAACGACATTGCGATTATAGTAAAACATACTACGCCCATACTTCACGGCGCAAGGATGGAATACCGGCCTTTGTGGGTTACTACTATTCCGGTAATCTGCGACAGGTGCAGCCATAAATTTGATATATCTATAACGGGAAGGTTCTAAACCAAACCGTCAAAGGAGGTTGTTATGAGTATATCGGAAAAAGCTTTTCAGGATTATAAAAACAGTATTACAAGTTGTCCTTTGTGCGAACTGGATGATTTAACCGAAGCGGAAACCGGCTTTAACATGGAAGGCCACACAATCTGGATAAACATGCACTGCCTTGCTTGTGATGGCAGATGGGCCGAAAGCTATGAGCTTACGAAGGCTGAAAGGCTCTAAATCAAACCCTAAAAAGCTGTTGTTATGAGCTTGACATTTGCTATATAAGGAGATATAATTAGAGACATAGGAGACAGGCAATGACTCGACATCAAAAACGCCAGCAGATCGGCTCTTCATGGATTACGAAAAAGAAAAGATATGCCATATATAAACGTGATAATTACAGGTGCGCCTATTGCGGCGAAGTCTTCCTGGCAGACAAGCTAACTCTGGATCATTTGCAGCCGCATGAACTTGGCGGCAATAACTGCCATACAAACCTAGTAACCGCTTGCTTATCTTGTAACTCTGCCAAAGGCGCTAAAAACATGCGGCAGTTTTTCGCATGGTTAAGGAATAAAGGCGTTAACACTAATACTATTAAAAACAGAATCAAACGGCGCAAAAGGCGTAAACTGCAAAATTATAAAAGGCTATAAGGAGTAAAACTATGGCAGCAGACAAAGTTATTTTCAGAAGATGGAAAGACACGCAAACTATTATTGCCCTGTTCCCTGAGATCCCTGAAGGCAATAGACTCCAGTATGTTCAGTCTTTCGAACATATAGGCCAGCATGGGGCCGCAGATTATCAAATCGTCTTAAACCAAACCATCCCCGCTAAACTTTCAGAATCCGATGTCCAGGATCTTATCAGAGAACTTGAATCCAGGGGCTACACTCTTCGTGTAGGCAAGCGCAAGGATAAATGGGATGATGCTGTTCGCATGCGGCGTATTCAGGAAATGAACGCAGCATTAAGGGAATAAGGAGGTATTATGAAAAAAGGAAAGTTTGAAGTGTTGGTAGCTCTTGTTGTAGAAGCTGATGTCGATGAAGACAAAGGCATTGTTTACTTTGGCAATCTTTGTGAACAAATTAAAAAGATCGAAGGTGTTACGTTTATAAACTCTACATTTAAGGTCTTAGAAGCTGAAATAGAAGACCATTGCGAAATATAAGGAGGTATATCTGATTATATACAAAATTTTTGTCTTCCTCAAACCGTCTTTTTGTGGTATTATTTCTTATATGAAAATCTTACCGCTAACACTATTTTTTTTCTTGACTTGTCTTTCATATTGTGCTACACAAGAAGAAACACAAGGAAAGGAGGTGATTTCCATAAGTTCAGGTATTAAAAGAGTTGTGAAGGTAGTCTTCGCAAATGCTGCGGATGAAGTCGATCTGATTCTTCCTTTGGAAGAGGCAGGAGTTCAAACCCAAACAATCGAAGAGCTTATTCCTGCCCTGCCTGCTCATGTAAACGCCCAGGCGGTTGCCAAGGCAATCGACGAGTTAAAGACGGCGCATGAAGCCTTGTTTAAGATCGACGCTTTGCTCAGGGCTAAGCCGAAACGACAGCCGAAGAAGGCCAAGAAGCAGCCGTCTCAAGCATCGCCGCAGCCAGGGAACAAGAGTGCGCCGACAAATGCGCCGACAAACAATCCAACACAGGAGGATTAATCAAACCGTCAAAATAGCTTTACTCAAACCGCCACATTTATTCTACTCATGTGGCGGTTTTTTCTTGACATCAGATAAGAATATAGTAATATATTTGTCAGTTCTGTTTTGTTTAGCACTAAAGCCGGATCACGATTGCCTGTCGTCTTTTCCGGTTTTAGTGCATTTAGGGCTTGACATCCTGGAAATGTCTGCTATAGTAAAGACGGTTTGTTGGTCTTTTTTAGCCATAGTTACATCTCCTAGAAAGCCCTGGCCGTTCCACCAGGGCTTTCGCCTTATCAAACCCTCACATTTATTCTACACATTCAAAGACCTGGGGCTGTGATTCTGCGGATTCCAGTTTTCCGGTATTCAAACCCTCACATTTATTCTACGTATCCTGGTATTCCGGTATTCTGGAAATCAAACCGTCAGGTTTATTCTACACACTCTAGAAATTTAAACCAAAGTTGAAGAAGAAAAAAATGTAATTACAGAAAAAACTTGTGTTTCACATGCGACAAACTAAAACGTGCTATATTTACTTATGTAAAAAATCGTGTTTTAAATTACACATTTTTCTCTGCTATAGAAGAAGAAATAACTTGACATGTGGATACATTTCTGGTATCTTGAATTCCAGTAAACCAGCGCTCCAGAAAAAGGGGGCCAGCAGTTCTTTGGTAGATGGTATTAAAAGAGGGTTGTTTCATGTGTTCTTTGGTAGAATTTATATCAGATGTTCTTTGGTAGAATTTATATTAGATGTTCTTTGGTAGAATTTATATTAGATGTTCTTTGAATGAAACATAAGTGAAACACTTTTGAAACAGCAGGATGAAACACCGTGAAACACGATGAAACACTTGCTGTAGGAGAAGATATAAGAGGAAAAGATGGGAAGACAAATATTAAGACTTTTTAAACACGACATAGAGTTATTGTTTAAATATATAAACGCTCACACCAGAGCAACAATGTTCATAGGTATGAGAGCAGAATTTATAAGAGTTAACAAAGTTAAATGTCCTCACTTCGGCAAACATGCTTATAAAGGCAAACATGCTTTTCATCCAGACTGTCTTAAGTGCAAGATGATAAATGTTTGTAAAGAATATTGTGAAACAGTCTATAATATATGCGAAGAAATTTCTGATATTAAAGAGTGCCATGATAGCGTAACCGATATGTTGTTTCCTGCATATTGTCTTGTTATATGTGGTGACAATGTTATTGGGAAAGATGTTATTCCTCATGGAAGAATAACTGCAAAGCCTGTTATAAAGAAAAAGAACAGGCCTATAAGAAAAATGTAGGGGGGTTTATGAATGAGAGGGGGTTTATGAATGAGAGGAGATTTTTGAATTCAAGCGAACTACAAAAGATACAAAGAACCACCAAGTTTTGGCAGGATTTTCTAGATGGACACGATAGGGAGCTTTTGCTTACTTATGTAGATGTTTCAACCAG
>Ga0180437_10007460_pt1 | contig 14199 bp, 19 predicted proteins | sample SS_ome_4_FD_132410 | JGI IMG/M metagenome (GOLD analysis project Ga0180437, IMG submission 132410) | Hypersaline lake sediment archaeal communities from the Salton Sea, California, USA - SS_3_D_1 metaG | ecosystem: Environmental > Aquatic > Non-marine Saline and Alkaline > Hypersaline >...
ATTGTCGGTGGCTGTACAATATCTTCTCGTCTGTCTGTTGTCATGTAACATTTCCATTTATCGCCAGAATCAAACTCACCATCACGATCCCAAAATCTAATATATACACCAGCATCTAAAGCAATCCATTCATAATTTGTTGTTTTAGTTGTTGCCTGAAATGTTGTTCCATCATCACGAGACCATTTAAAAGTCGCTGTTCCTACAGCACCAGCACCATCAATTTCAATATGCCAAACTTCATCTTCCATATCAAATAAAGTTAAATGATCATCATCTTCAGTATCACCACCATAACGCCCGGATAATTCTATAAATCCATCTCCAGTATTTGCCGTTGCTGCTTCAATGTTATAATGTGCTAATTCATCCGGTGTTGTTTCCCAGCTAAACCGCATTTCACGATTGTTATATTTGTCAATAATACCACTTTTAAATTCTGGCTCTGTTATTTGTTTTCTTAGCTCATTAGTTGTATCAAATTCAGCAAAAGCATTTAATATATTAACACAGGTTTGTAATGCAGTAGCTTTAACAAGTCCAACATCATATTTTAAATTTGTTGCGTGATATTGCCTTGCTTGTGGAATTGGACGGGGGAAGCGGTGATCTAATAAACTATCAATTTCATCTTGTGCCCGATCTCTCATGCGAGTTTTAAATGTATTCCAATCAATACCTTTTTCTATTTCATGTGTATCAGGATCGGCATCATCAGAACTACGCACATAAAGAATATCATTAGTTGAGTCATAATACCATTTTGAAGCAGCGTTAATTGATGCAATTGCAGATACTTCCGTTAACCTAACACTATCTTCAAATAATTCTTCCACTTCCCCCGAATCATACGATTTATATATATTAGCAGATGAAGAATGAATCGAAAACGCTTTTATTGAAAAACGTGTACTTGCATATTCTTCTATTTGAGAATAGACATCCGTTAAATCTGTTGTAATGTTACAGTATGTCGGATGCGCCATTTAACCACCTTTTGTCACTTTCTTTATAAGCTCCATTAGCTTTATGAATTTTAGAATAATCTAATTTTGGAAAATCTAAATTTAAACCTGTATAAATTAATCTTAAGCATCCTTCCGGTTCTTCACAAAATTGCTCAAAAAACAATATCATATCTGCATTGCTTTCTAACATTTTTTCAACATAAAATTTATAAACTTTAATCAAAGATTGATAAGCATATTTCTTTTTAATCTTTAGATTATTAGCAATTTGATTATATCCCCAATAATTAAAATCTCCGGTATAACCTAAAATATCATCTGTATCTAATCTTAATTGACTTGTAACCCATGCTTTAACATCTCTAATCAAAAGAACTATAAACGCATTTGGAAAATTTTTCTTTAATTCATCAATTTTTAATAAACATCTTGTCGTATCAAAACAAATATTATTATTAAGTTTAAGTAACTTTTGTAAATAATTAACTTGATCAGCTTTCAAAAAACTATTTATTTCTTCATGTAATGGTATCTGCCTGAAATAATTTTTAATAACATCACTATATTTAATAAATTCATCAAATGACTTTTTTTCGTTATTTATTCCTTTATTTGCCGCAATATAAGCTTGTTTATTAAACGGTTCATCAAAACATAAAAATCTTTTATCTTGTCTTAATGTTTCCCATACAATTGTAGTACCTGAACGTCTTAAACCTGCAATAATTAAGTGTTTTTTGTCCAATTTAATTTGTCCATATAATTCAAAATATGATTAACTGTAATATTGCTTAAACATTTATTTTCTTTACATTCTGCAAAACGTTGAGTATATTGGCAAGGTTGGCAATCCATATTCCCAACTAATACATGAGAATGTTTATTTACAGGTCTGTTTTTAGTTACTAATGTTCCACCGAACAAAGCAATCAACGGAATATTTAAAGCATCTGCAATATGCATTAAACCGGAATCGTTAGCGATAAAATAATTACAATTTTTAATATTATCTATTGTTCCTTGTAATGTTAATTCACCAGCAGCATTCCAATATTTATTTATAATATTCTCATTAATACTATCTTCTTTTGTACCAAAATTAATAACATAATAATTTTTATCTATTAATTTTTGTATTAATTCTGAAAATTTATTCCATTGTTTTTTTTGCCAAACTCCCTTAAAAGAACCTGAATGAATACCAATTATTTTTTTATTTGCTATTGTTTTCACATCTTCAACATAAACATACTGTTTTTGAGTCTCATCTTTAAAACCAACACGTCGAACTAATTCCATATTATGTTCTATTTCATGTTGTTTAGTGTAATCCGGTCGATTTGCTTTGATTAATGTTTTTGTATCATATTTATTATTATGACCATAACCACCCCACCAAGTTTCGAAAACAAGATCATATTTCCAGGCAAATTTAGTATTATTTTCAAACAATCCACTAACACAATCATGCTTTAAAATATTAACTGACTTTTTCCAAGTCGGCAGGGCTAATACATCTACTTTTGTTTGAAATAACTTCGCTGTTGCTAATATCAATGGTGTTGACATTATCATGTTGCCGATCCCCTGACCGGTCACTATTAATATTTTCATCATTAATTCCTATAATTGATTCCCATTGTTTTATACATTCAGTTAATTCTTGTTTTTTATTTTCAGGATAATCATTAAATTCTAATGTTTTTAATCCTGTTAAATAAGCATCCCTAACACGTTCAGGTTGTCCATTATTAGCAGCTATCGAATAAATTTCAGTTAATTTATCATAAGGAATATATGTAAATTGATTTTTTGGAAAAAAACAGGAAACAAAATAAATATTCTTTTTATCACGAGCATTTTTAAACCAATATTCTGCAAGTGCAAGGCTTCTTTTTTTATTATTTTTTCTAAATTCATCTAAATAAATACCACCAAGCGCATTTTGAGCTAAAGGATATTCATTCATTTGTTCAAACATATCATAAGCAATTTCTTTTGCTTTTTGATTACCGGTTATATTTAATTCTTTATCAGTTATTATATTAATTCTCTTTTCAACGGTATCTTTATCTAAATATAAATAAGCCTGCAATAAAAACCATTTAGCAAGATATTTTTCTTCATAAAAATCTGAAACACCGATATATCGTTCAAAATATGGTATTGATTTTTTTATCATATTTTTATCAAGATCATCAAAATTAACAACTTCACCATATTTATTTTTACTTGCGGCTTCACTTAAATAATAAGTCGCTAAGTAATAATTTGCTCTTGCATCAAAAGGATTTTCTTTTAATATTTGTTCAAAATTGTCAATGAGCATTTTTTGTCGTTGCTTATATCTTTGACCTCGTAATATTTTATTACGATCATGATATATTTTAACAATATCAGTTGCATAACTTTTAGAAGTATCAGCATTTAATTTATTATGCATCGCTCCTTCATAATACATTTTACCTGGAATATTTTTAAATAGTCTTATTTGTTGCCCGACTGTTCCACCTTCTGCGGGTGATAATTCAAGATAAAATGCATACGAATTAACATCATTAGGAGATTTTATTATAATTTCCGGTATTCGGTCTATACCTTCCCATTCTTCATGTCCATCTGATATTAATATCCATTTACCAGAAGATTTTTTAATTAATAAATTCCGTATTTCTGCAAAATCATTTTTAAAATCAAATTCAAATAAAACATCTGCATACTGTTTGGCGATTGAATACGTTTTATCTTTGCTTTTTCGGTCTACCCCGATTACTATTTCCACGCTTACCAGTTTTTTTAGTGGAAGTAACGTTTTCAATGTTTTTTTTAATGTTTTCGCTTCGTTTTTCAACATTAAGTTGATTGAAATTAACGATTGTTTTTTCTTTTGGCTTTTCTTCTTTAATTTCTTCAATTCTTCTATCTCCTAATTGTATTAATCTTGTCATAGCCTGAACATGCAATAAATTCTCATCGTCAATTTCAGTTTCGTTAAACTTCCAGGTAAATATTCCATATTGACCGGAAAACTGGTAATCACCAATCATTCTATATCTTTTCATAATAATCCTTAGAAATTAGGGAATAGAAATAAATCTACTCCCTTATATTAGTTTAATTCTTTACGTTGACAAGTTGTGCTAATCCCTTAGTAGAACTCAAAGACAATCCAACATACATTTCAAGCCTTACGGCTTCAGATGGATCCAGGTCCCTTTGTCCAATTGGGAAAAATCTTACACCAGGATCATTATCATCTGGCATAATTCCAACAAGACCAGCTTCTTCATCAAGCGCACAATAATTTACACGATATTTAGATGTAGCTCCATAAGTAGATTCAGCAGCAATATTATCATTACGGAATACCGGAATACCGGAGTAGGCTAATACATCCTTATGAACCATTTCACCAGTAACAGGATTAAGCCAACCTATTTCAACTTTTTCAGGAGTTACACCACCTAATGCACGATACAACGATTTCAATTTACGAACATTAGTTTTATCCATAATAAAACAGAAATTATCTGCATCGGCAGTTACATAATCCATTAATTCATCAAGCAAATCAAATGATAATGCAGCACCTGCAGTAGTAGTGCCGGCAGCTTTCCACATATTCGTTGAATCAACAAGATTATTAATTCCGTAAAATTGTGGAAATGTACCTGATCCTGTAATAACATATTGTCTAAAAAGTCTACCCATACCACGAGCTTTTTTACTAATTGCTTCTTCCATTTGATCGTTAATATTTGAAAGTGTTACTTGTTCAAAGTTATCAACTTCTGCATCTCCACCTAAGCGACCTAAAATGTGTGTAATTTGAGTTACAGTTGCTTGAGATGCTACAGGAGTAGCTCCAACATTTAAAGCAGCTACGGTAGTTTTAGGATCAGCATCTTCACGATTAAAGAAACGAGCTTTACCACCTTTTAAGGGAATGAAAGGTATTTGACTTGCGAATGAATCTGGTGTCAAATATTCCAACATTACTCCTTGTACAAGTGGATTTTGAGAATATTTTGCAGCTTCAGCTAATGTTAATGTTGCCATTATTTAATCACTTCTTTCCTTCTTTTAATTTTTGATAACCAATATGAATCGCTTCCCTGGAAGTTGAAGGAGTATTTTTATCATGATGGCTCGAACCTTTTCCACCGCTTCCGGCACCGACAAGCGGTTGACGAAAATGTGGTTTTATATCTAAAAAATCATCAAGATAATCTTTAGTTGTCATTGCTTCACCTGTTTTAGGATTCATCATTTGAACACCTTCACTAACAGGATAAACTTTATAAGTAGTTGTTCCATTATCTTCTATTTTTTCAAAACCGATATTTTTAGAAACAACTTCTATAAAATCGCTAATAGCTTCCGGGATAACTTTTAATTCAGGTGCTAATTTTGCCAAATGAGCATCGACAACAAGCCTTCTAATATCTGATTCCTGAGATTTGATTTTGTTGTTTAATTTAGTTTTTTCTTCGTTATGATTTTCAAGCATTTTCTCACGAATTTTGTCAAATTCTGCTTTCTTTTCAAGACTTTCATTTTCTAATTTTTCGGCTTCTTCTTCTTTTTCAGTCTTAAACTTTCTTAGTTCTTCCGTTTCTGTTCCTAATGTTTCAATCTGTTTTTTATACTTTGCTGTAACATTATTTACAGCAGCTTGAACAGCTTTATTGACATCTTCTTGAGTTATTCCCGTTTTTTTATTCTCGTCAGAATTATCCGTATTTTTCGACCCGTCAGTCGAACCCGATCCACCATCTTCTTTATCAAAAAATGGCTCTCGTAAATTATTTTTAAACATTTTTAAAATCCTTTATATTTATTAATAAAAAAAGCTCACACAGTCGGGAGAGAAAATAAATTCTCAATTGACCATGTGAGCTTCTATGAATTGCCTAATTAAAGGTATTATCCGAATGACTCTATTTAGGTGGATATTCTATTATATATCCTTTTGGTTTCTTTATGTTACATATTCCACCATTTTTAAAATTATATATAATTTCACCTGTGAAATCTTCATCTTTTAATTTAAGTATATCCTGAATAACCCAATTAAAAGACTTTGGTATCTCAATAATTATTTTTTCTTTTTTGTTTTTTTCTTTTTGTATTTGCACGCCATCTATTTTTTAACTCCTTTCAAATCATGTCCGAAAATTCGTTCACTTTTTAAAGCACAAGCATTAAAACCTTTATGACTTGAATTACTTATTATACGCTCTGACATTCTACCACATATAGGACAACTTTCTATTCTATCAGGTGTATATGCCTTAATTTTCTCAAATATTCCACATTGCTTACAATCATATTCATAAATTGGCATTATTTTATCCCCTGTAAATTAATACCATTTGGTTTTATAATTTTTACCTTATTTATTTCAGTCATTACTTGATTTAATATATTTCGTTTCATCTGAACATCTGCACAAGTTTTAAATACTTGTTCTGCTACTATACCATTAATACCTTGCCATTTCCAAGTCAATTGTCCATTAATTTGATATATTTCTATTATAGGCTTCGCTTTAATCTTGCTTTCCTGAGCGCTTTCTTTGTTGCTTCGTTCATTTGTCTTATTACCCAACTAACTTCTCCTTTTGATAAAAAGAATGGATCACGAATTTTTTTACCCCTTTTTGTATCAATCCCCCTATGATGATAACCCGCTATTTTCTCACTTCTTTTTGTTTTAAATCCAAATGATAATTTTATTTTATTATTTGTTTTAAATTGTTTCCATGAAGTATTTATAAAATACTTAATATCGTTATACATCTTATCAGAAGCCCGAAGGATCGGGTAAACTTTTCCATGACGTTTCTTTTTAATATCTTTATAATCATCTTCTAAGTCAGGAAATAAACCATATTTTTGACCACGTTCTGTTCTGTGTTGATCTATATGATACCTAAATTTATTTACAATCCATTTAGCTATTTTAATAATCGTTTTGTTATATTCTTTTCCAAGAAAATTATTAAATCGACTCAATTTAATATTAAGTTCTTTTACTCCTGTTATTTCAAACTTTGCCATTATATTACATCGTAAATTTTATATTTTAATCTTCCGTTAGTTTGCCATCCAGTTTGTTTTATTAAATTTTCATCTCTACATTTTCTAAAAAACTTTTGAATAGTTCTTGTTGATTTTTGAGTATATTTTTTAATATCTTGTGAAGTACAGGGAAATAAATGTTTTATATTATTAAAAGATAAATTTTTTTTTATATCTAATTTTATCTTATTTGGAAAAGCTGTTAATATTTTTATAAAATACTTATGTATAAAATGTTTTGATTTTTTGGCTTTTTCTGCAATTTCATCATAGGTATAACCTTCAATACGTAATTTAGGTACATCTATTCCTAATTTTTCTACACATATTTTAGAAAATTTTTCTAAAATTATTTTATTATAAACATAATTTTCTAAATGAAAATCAACATCTGCTATTTCATTCATATTATTACATTGAGATATAGGAAAAACATTCTTACCTTTTCGAGTTAAAGCAATCTTTTTATAATAACTTAAAATGCTATATCTTAAATACCAATAAATATAATGTCTAATATTATCACTTTTATTTTTATCGTAACTCTCAATAGCTTCTATAATTGCAATATAACATTGTCCATAAAAATCATATTTATCAATTACAAATGGTAATTTCAAATAACTTAATTCATTAACAACTGCATCAATCATTTTTAAATTTTCTACAACTAAATCATTTCTTTCTGCTAATGTCATGTTCTCTTTCTCGCCTAATTATAAAATTTACAGCTTCATCTATATCCTTAAAAATTTTATCTGGGGTTGTACTCCATTCATTACAATGAGAAATTTGTTCTTTGCCCCCCCCAGTTTTTACGAGTATTGAAAAGCAATTTACTTTTTTGCCTGCTTCTATGTCACTAATTTTATCACCAATAAGATAACATTTGCTTAAATTTAAATTGAATTCTTTCGATGCTTTTAATAGTAATCCTGGATTTGGTTTTCTGCATGAACATATCGGCTTTTTAAATTTACTATGTGGACAAAAATAATATTTTTCTATTTTGCCACCATTAAGTTCAACTGTTCTTTGCATATAATCAAAAATTTTTATAATTTTCTCTTCAGGGATATGTTCATCTTCAATAATTCTTTGATTACTTATAACAAATACTTTAAAACCCTCATTATTTAATTTGATAATTGAGTTAATAGCATTTGAATAAAGAATAAATTCTTCAATTAATTTAACATGATTTTCTCTATTAAAATTAATAACACCATCTCTATCTAAAAATACAATTTTCATTTTTGTAATTTATCTATTCTATAATTAATTATATCTAATAATGAATTGTTTTTATCCTTTATCAGATAATGTTCTCAATGTAGTATTTAAATTAACTAATAAGGCATTCGCTGAAATAATATCTCTATTTTCCATTTAATTATCATCTAAAAACTGATACTTTCCATTTAAAACATTTTTACCATTTTTTAAAATATTTTTTAATTAATTTATCTGCTTGTCCTTCAGATATTTTTCCATCTTTAATTGCTGTTATTATTAATGCCGTTTTTTTATCATTATCAATATTTTTATTTAATTTTTTCTCTAATTCTTTTTCAAAATATCCACCTTGTATTTCTTGCTTAACCTGTTTAACTTCTTTTTTAGTCCTTTGCCTGGTTCTTAAATCTTCTAAATTATCAGGACTTGATTCTATTTTAATACCTTCAATATCTTCTCTTATAATAATATTACAATTACAATTACCATCACATATTAAGACATCGCTCTTTGGCATTCCTATACGTTGCCACTCATTATAACTTTTTACGACATTATGTCTCGGTATACAACTATCACAACTATTCTTAAAAGCACAAATCCAAATCCATATTCGTTTACTTAATTTATCTTTATATAAAATCTTATTACGTTCTGTTTGAAACTGGACAATAGCTTTGCCTGTCATTCTACGTTCAAGCGATGTCCTGGTACGTTTTATTTGTCCCTTCAACTGATTTAAAAGAGCTTGATCTGCTTTTATTCCCTGTCTTTTTAATGCTGCTAATCTTCCAGCCGGACGAGAAAACTCACGTAACATTTGATTACGAATTTCTGTTGCATCTATACCAAAACGTTGTAATACTTTTCTTAATTGGTCAACGTCTAAATTTTTTAAGTTCTCCGGTTTTGGTAAGCGTCCTTTGCCGATTAATTTTTGCATTATTTAATTAAAAGCCAATCTTTTATTTCTTCTTTTAATGTTTTAAATCCAACTTTATCATAACATTTTTCTTTTGTATAATTTAACCAATTATATATTTCAATATTCAATTTACCAAAAGATTTATTTAATTTTTTAGCACTATTTGAAATTGTATCTCCAAATTTGCTAAATGCATCAGTAATATTTTTAAAGGAAGCTGTTATCTGTGTAGTTACAAAACAACTGCTACTTACAATATCTATCATTCCACCTTCATGATAACTTCTATGTGTTTTAATATCCATTTAATTATTTTGTTTTATTCCAACTTTAACTTTTGGTAATCTTATCATAATTTCTTTATATAAATCTTTTAAATCTTTTTGAGCTTTTTCAATATTAGCAATAATTTTTTCATGATATTCTGTTTGCAATTTCATTTCTTTTTCTACATATTGTTGACTAAATTTCAATTTTTCTTTTTCATGTTCTATATCAAGTTTTTCTTCTTTTAATTTTACTAAATGTTTTACTTCATCAAGTTCTACTTCATGTTCCAATTTTAATTTTTCTATTTCATTATCATGCTTGAAATTAATACTTTCTAATTTAATTTCTAATTCATCAATTCTTTTTTTTAGCTGTTTTTCTCTTTGATTGAACATCACCTTTCTCCTTATTTTTGTTAGCTTTCTTTTTATAATATTCTTTATTTTTTTTAGCTAATTTCGCAAATGATTCAAATAATTTTTGTTGATCCTCCCATCCCATAAATAAACTTGTTAATATTGTATGAATATAATAATTTAAACTATATTCATCATTTGTCCAAAAACCTAATCCTTCAATTGCTGATTTACAAGCACCTTGCATTAATTCTGTAATATGTGCCCGTTTATATATCCCCCATTTAATCTTAATTACTGTGTTTTCAAGAAAATCATTAAGTTCATCTTTATTACGTAAATCTTCAAACCAAATTTTTATTCCTTCTTCTTTTCTAAGATAATGATACGCTTTACAATCAGCTCTCATTATTGCTTGTTTTGTCCAATAAAAATCTTTAGCTTTGTTTTCTTTACCTGGAATTATAAGTATTAATTCATCATAAATTTTCACTGATTATATTGCCCCCGATTATTTTTAGACTCTGTTGCTGCCAATTGATAACCAGCCGGATTTAAAACAGGCATATACTGCCATTTATCAAGATAAATCTCTTTCGTTTCAAAATCTCTTATAACTTTACCTTGTGAACAAATATGACATTTACCACATTGTTTACAAGTTAGCCAGTCCGGTAACTCCCCCCAATTCATATTTTTAATATTACCAAGTATTAAATTTTTTCTATTTGACCAGGCTCCAGCTTGACAATTAAATATAGTTCCATCACTTACAACTTGTGGTTGTACTGTTAAACAGTCAACCTTTTTTATTTCTTCACCATTTACACGACATTCGTTTACATAAGGACTATGATAAACATCATTCCAATAGCCTTCAATATTTGTTCTTATAATTCCAGTTGGTAAATCATCAATGCCATTAGTTCCATCATCCGGCGTATGTGTCATATGAATTGTATGATCTTTTTCTTTTAAATCTAAAAGTCTTTCAAACCAAATTTTATAAGCAGAAGCACCATTTTGTTTTAGTTCTATTTTAATATGAAATGATGGATATAATATTACAGACCTTTTAAGTTGCATTAACTTATTATAAGCAAATTCACTAATATTTGAATAAACATATATTTTCCGTTTTTCATCAATGTTATTAATTAAATCAACAAAACCTTTATAAAGTGTTGGCTCTCCACCTGAAAGTATTAATCCGTAATCATCAACATATCTTTGAGTTAATGTCGGGTTATTAATTCCTGTTAACCATTCATCGACTATCATTGTTTTATATTTGTAATTCAATGGAGTATTAAATACCCGATAAGCCGAACAATAATCACAACTATAATTACAGTGCATATATAAAAATATGCGAATTGATTTTTCTTTTTGTATTTTAAGTTGATTCAATTTCAAATAATCCTTTTTTTTCGATATAATCTTTAGTTTGTTTAGCTAAATCAATCGGTCGTAATTTCTGAATATCTTCAGCGGTTAATTTCTCATATAAATTTTGTTCTGCAATATTGTCATTTTCACGTCGATCTAATTCATCAAAAAAATATCCATCACCAAATATATAAGCAAATGTTAATTTCTCTGATAATTCGATAAATTGTTCATAGGTTATTTTATCATCATTGTATTTATCAAGTAACTTAGATAATTTATCGTCTAACTTTTCGCCCTGTTCTTCACGCTCTTTTATTCGTTCATTTTGTTCATGAAGATTTTTAACTTTCAATCGTATATAATTTTTTATATTTCCCATTTAATTATCATCTAAAAACTGATACTTTCCATTTAAAACATTTTTACCATAATTAATTATATCTAATAATGAATTATTTTTATCTTTAAAAAATCTTTGATATTTTGGTGTTATTTCGTTTTTATTAATCCCCCGTCTTGAGGTACTGCTATTTTGCCGCCAACCGTATAAAGCCTTATTTAAAAACACTGGATAATATTTATGATAAATTAACTTAAACCACATATCACGATCTTCCATAATCGAAATAAAACAACCAACTTTAAATAATATTTCCCTTTCATACATACAAGAACCACACGCAAGACCACCAGCACGTAAAATTGATTCTATATTATCATCTGTTATTTTGTTCTTTTCAGTATAAACATCATAAAGTTTTTCTTCTTTATGATTAATTAAAGTATGTCCCCCGGTAATCCATTTACGATTAGACTTTTGTAAAACTTTCAAATTTTCTTCTAAATAAGTCGGATAAGCTATATCATCAGCACCAAATAATACAATATAATCTCCACTTGCTAAATCAAGTCCTAAATTCCAGCTATCACCCAACCAACGACGAATATTTGTTCTATTTTCTATAAGTATTAATTTACTTAAACTTTCAATACCAGGTATATCATCAGATAATTTACTATCTGAATGTTCATCAATAAGAATAATTTCAAAGTCTTGATATGTTTGATCGTACCATGACTTTAAATTACGTTTAATATATTTATTATGATTATAGTTAGATATTATTATTGAGATCATGCAATTAATTCCTGCAATAATGGTTCTGGTTTAACACCTTCTTTTTGTTGTTGTAATAATAAATTATCTTGGAATTTTTTCTTTGCTTCATCCGGTTTTAGTTTTGGATCAATACTTTGCATAAATTCTAATGTATTGTAAAGAGCTTTCTCTAACAATTTCATTCGCTTTTCAAAATCAAGCTCTGGATTAACATTTTCTATTTCCGTTTTAATTTGTTTAATTAATTCAGAATCAACATTTTCCAAATCACGTTCAATTATACGCTTTGCTTTTTCTCTTGCATAAGTAACAGAACCAAAATCCGCTTTCATAAAATTCAATGCTTCTTCTAATTCTTCATTGATTGTTTTTATATCAAATTCGCGGGGGTATGTAGCTTTGATTTCACCATGTAAATCTTTTAACATATCGTGCAGTTTATTTTCTCCACTTTCCATATTTATAGATTTTTGAGATATATTCTGATTTGTATCGTGTAAATCATAAGCTTTAGATACTCCTGATTCTGGATTATTCTGTTCAACAAAATTATCGCCACGGATCATCCCAAACCGAAATGCTGTATCAAATAATCTATCACGTTCTTTTACAATAAATTCAGCGGCACCGGTCGGTGGTTCTAAAAAAAATGGATCTTTCGCTTCTGGATCAGTTTGTACTAATACCCTGGTTGTACCCGTTTCTATTATTTTGCCTAACATAGATTTATCCAGAACCAATTGTACAAAACATTGTCGATATAAAAATTCATCTAACAAAGAACTAAAATTAAATATTTTTTTATCAATTTCTGCAATTGTCTTTAGTGCTGACAATCCAATTGGTAATTCATATAACATACTTTCACGATTATAAAATGTTGAAATAGGAATTTCACCCCATTGATGTAATCCTTCATCTTCACCACCAGCTAACAAATTCATTTTCTTATCAAATTTAGCCCAATAATCCTTAGTCCATAATTTATATCTCAATTCCTGTTCCTGGACTTTTTTCATATTTAAAGGATTATCATCACCAACATATTCATATTCTTTAAATATTATCCAATCAAATTTGCCTTTATTCCATTTCCAGTTAATTGCTTGAGTAGGATAATAATTAATTAAATATGGTCTAATCCCTTTTTCTTTACGTTCATATTCTGAACTTATTTCTACATCATTTTCAGGTGAATCTATAATTACATGAGTAAATCCAAATGCCTGACAAGATGAGAAAACTCTTTCAAGCATAAAATCATTTAAAGTATGCCCTTCTAAATCACAGTCATTTTCAAATATTTCATAATTCTTATTTTCTTTACTATCTCTTTGAATTCCTTTGCGCCTAATATGTGATTGATAAGTATCTATAATAATTTTAGAAACAGATTCATATATTGCACGTTGTTTTCTAAAACGATAATCATCACTATGTTCTCTTACATGACGATATAAATAATTTTCTCCACCCTTTTCAATATATTCTGTTCCGCCTTCATAAGAATATATATATAAATTCCACTTATCAATTAATTTATTATAATCCGGATGATTTGGAAATGCTTGTTTATCTATTTTAACTCAACTCCTAAATGCCTGGGGGTAATTGTTGTAACATTCGTTCGTCAAATTGTTCTTTACATCTTGTATTAATAACTTTATATCTTATTCCATCAACTCTGTGTTTTGCCCAATCATCAGAAACAATTTGACTATCTAAAACATTACCTTCACTATCTGTTTTTCGTTTATAATTTTCTAAACTATCAATTATTATTGTACAATCTTGAGTACATAAAAGCTTATTTTGAGAAACTAAACGTTGTAATTGTAAGTGACCAAAT
>Ga0180437_10007461_pt1 | contig 14197 bp, 15 predicted proteins | sample SS_ome_4_FD_132410 | JGI IMG/M metagenome (GOLD analysis project Ga0180437, IMG submission 132410) | Hypersaline lake sediment archaeal communities from the Salton Sea, California, USA - SS_3_D_1 metaG | ecosystem: Environmental > Aquatic > Non-marine Saline and Alkaline > Hypersaline >...
AGCAGTTTCTCACCAAGCTCCTGTCCCTCGGCTGAGAATTCGCCAAAGCCCCCCGATTCGATCACCACCCTGCGGATGCCCTGCCGCCCGCAGGCGTCCACCAAATCGGGCACAGTAGAGGCCGGGGTCAGGATCACGGCCAGGTCAATGCCCTGGGGCAGTTCCTCTATCGAGGTGCGGATGCGCTGGCCAAAGACGACCCCCTCTTGTTGGCCGACGACATAGATCTCACCCCCATAGCCAAAGTCCAACAGGTTGGCCACGATGCTCCGCCCCATGTTGGTGGGGCGTTCGGAGACTCCGATGACGACGATGCTGTTAGGGTAGAATATCTTGTCCATAGTTACCATTAACTCTCGTCCAGGGGCAATTCCCGCTCTGGAGAGGTGATGCTGTTTTGCTCGCCCAGCAGCAATGATTTCTGGTAGGCGGCCCAGATGGCCTTGGAGAGGATGGTACGCAGGCTGCCCTTCTCCAGTTGGTAGATGGCGTCGGCGCTGGTGCCGCCTGGTGAGGTGACCATGTTGCGCAACTCGGCCAGGTGCTTATCTGACTGGCGGGCAAAGAGGGCCGAGCCCAGCACTGTCTGGATGACCAGGGCTGTGGCCACCCGGCGTGAAAACCCCAGGTGCACAGCGGCGTCAATCATGGCCTCCATCATGAGGAAGACGTAGGTGGGTCCCGTCCCACTCACGGCGGTGGCCATGTCCAGGGCTCTCTCTTCGGCCACGTAAATCTCCTGCCCCATGGCTCTGAGGATGGTCTGGGCTTGGGCCTGCTGTTGCTGGTTCACCTCCGGTGTGGCCGTCCAGACCGTCATCCCTTCTCCGATCTGAGCCGGGGTGTTGGGCATGGCGCGCACGATGGCGGCGTGCTTCAGGCCGGCGGCGATGGTGGCCATCGTCCTTCCGGCGACGGTGGACAGTACCAGGGCCTTGGGCTGGATACAGCCTTGCAGTTCAGCCAGAACGGCGGGGAGCACCTGGGGCTTGACGGAGAGAACCACAATGTCCGTTGCCTGGGCGGCTTCCCGGTTGTCCGTAGTGGTTTCTATCCCGTAACGGTCGCGCAACTCCTGGCCGCGTCCCTCGCGGGGGCCGCTGCCGACGATTTGCTGCGGGGGGATCAACTGCTTGTCGAGGATGACCTTGATCATTGCCTCGGCTATGGTCCCGCTGCCGATAAAGGCCAGTTTCGTTTCGTTTAGCATTCTGTCTCCTAATTCGTCATTCGCTGATCGCTGATTCACTGTTTGCTAATTGTATCACAACTAGGATTTTCCTCAAAAACACTGCACCCCAACTACAAATCACCCGAGGTTGAAGCGAGATTTCTGGAAATGTACGATGAAAAGATGGAAGCGTGGCCCGTTCCTTACGAGGATGTTTTTGTGGATACCGCCTATGGCCAAGTCCACGTCATCGTCAGCGGGCCGGAAGACGCGCCGCCGCTCCTCTTGCTGCACGCCTCGGGCGTGGCTGGCTGGTCGTGGCTGTATAATGTTGAGGAATTGAGCAAACACTACCGGACCTATGCCATAGATACCCTTGAGGATGCTGGGAAAAGCGTGCTGAGTGCTCTTGACAATTATCCGCAGGATGGCCAGGATCAGAGTGATTTGTGTACCGAGATATCCGACAAACTGGGGGTCGAGCGGGCCTACGTGGTAGGCGCCTCCGAGGGAGGATTCATTGGCACCAATTATGCCCTCTATGCGCCGGAACGGGTGGAAAAGCTCGTTTTGCTCGGCCCGATGGGTTACGCAGGCACAAACGCCTCGATACTGAGGATCATGCTTGCTCAGTTTTTCCCACTCAAACCGATCCAGGAGAACACGTTTCGTTGGGCTTTTGGGGATAATCCCAAGTTGGACGAAGGGTTTGGGGAATGGTTTCGGTTGTTAATGGCCGGGACGTTTCCCCAAAAGGCACGTCCCACACCGTTTACGCCCGAACAGCTTCAAAGCCTAAAAGTCTCTGTCCTGTTGGTCCTTGGCGAAAAGGACAATTTGGTGGGCGATCCGGAAAACGCCGAGGCGCTGGCCCAAGACATTCCCGATGTCCGGGTCGAGGTGCTGGACGCCGGGCATTTGATCGGTGTGGAACAGCCGGACCAAGTCAACGCGCTTATCATCGAATTCTTCGAACAGCGGTAGATGAAATAGCATTGCTATTTGACCTGCTGTGTGTTATAATGATTGCCAGTGACTTGAAGTTGCATCTGCCACTGCATTAGTAAGAGATACAATTTCGAGCTGCTACCCATAGCGCAACGTCGCGCCTGAAGAGTGCGACATTGCGCTATTGTCAATTATTGGCCGACACTTCACTATCGTTACTCACACCGCAGCAGATAGTCAAGATTGGAGGGGGGAGTATGAGACATTGAGGGCCAATCTTCTCTGCAGTTTAGGAGAAGGCTGGCTTTTGTTGTTTGGGTACTTTCGCTCTCAGATAGGAAAGGAGGGTAGGAACGATGAAATCGCAAGCTAGAAAGCAAAGTTTGGTCTGGGGCGGTCTTTTGATCCTCTTCGGTGTGATGGCGCTGGTAGAAACGTGCACCGATCTCACGGCCTGGGTATGGGTGGCTGTCCTGGCCGCCGCCGGCCTGGTCATATTCGGCGTCTACCTCACGGATCGTTCCCAGTGGGGGTTGCTCATCCCGGCCTACGTGCTGTGGGCGGTCGCTGGGTTGATTGCGCTGACCACGTTGAACGTTTTGCGAGACGAGTCCGTCGCCACCTATGTCCTGGCTGCCATTGCGCTGCCGTTCCTGGTGGCGTTTCTGCGCGACCGCAGCCGATGGGGGTTGCTGATCCCGGCCTATGTCTTGCTGGCCGTCGGCGTGATGATCGGGCTGCTTGGAGTAGGGGTCCTCAGCGACCTCTTGATTCCTGCTTACGTCATGTTCGCCATCGCCATCCCGTTCTTCGTGGTCTATGCGCGAGATCCCAAGCAATGGTGGCCGCTCATCCCCGGCGGGGTTATGGCTGTTATCGGGCTAGCCTTTCTCGTGGCCGAAGCGGCGGTCCAGTACGTTGGGCCCGCCGTGCTGATCCTGGTAGGCGTCTGGATACTGGTGCGCCAGTTTGCCCGTAGAGAGCCCACCGCACCCGACGCGCCAGCGCCGCCCAGCCCGGAGGCCGATGAGCCGCCCGCCGAGTGAGCGTTGGCAAATCCTGGAACGTAGGTTGTTGTAGCCACACCCTTTGATCTCAGTCAGCACAGTTTATGTGCAAACAAGGAGGCACAAAAATGGACAAGCAACGCCAAGCGTCTGCAATTTCGGGTGGCATTTTCCTCATCAGCCTGGGGGTTTTGATCGTGACGGGATGGTGGTGGCCGGGCATTATGATCGCCATCGGCCTCTCCAGCGGCGCGGAACTGGTCTTTCGTGGTCGCATTGTGGCAGGCATCTGTAGCCTGGCCTTCTTCTGCGCTATCCCCATCGTCGTGGCCGTGATCCAGGCGATCAACATCCCGTGGGGTGTCGTTGGCGCGCTAGTCCTGATTGGGATTGGCGTCATCACCTTGGTCAAAGCCTTCTACTTGCGCGAAGAATAGCTGTAATGAGAATGTGATCATAGCAAGTCAGACAAAACGACTGCGGAAGGAGGGTAACTATGCAAAGTAAGACATGGGGATGGGTGGTTTTTGCTCTCGGCATTTTCTCTATGCACGTTTTGATGACAGTAAATTTCTGGTTGATCGTGGTGGGGATCGTACCAGAGGCGACATTGTTCGGGCTCGTACCATCAACGTTATTGTGGGGGGGCCTTGCTTGGGGCTTGGGACCGCCTGTCGGTGCAGTGCTGATGGTCGTCGGCGGATTGATCTACGGGCGAAAGGCTAAGGAGGTGGCTAGATGAGCTTTCCTGCCTGGGTGTGGCTCTACTTTGGCACGTTCGGAACGCTCGGAGCGGTGCTCTTCACCTTGGTCATCTGGTACTGGATAAAGGTCCACACCTTGGCCGAGGGATCGCTGCGGTCGGCTGCCAAGTGGAACATGGTCGGACTGATGTTCCTGTTCGTCGCGGCCTATTTTGCCTGTGGCATTGGCGGCCCGCCGGGCAGTTTGCTGAGCCATGACCAATTGACACACGATCTCGAATCTGCATACGACTCTGCGATGCTTTCTATCTTTTTCTCCGTGCCAGGCTGGGCTTGCATGCTGGTGGGCATGCGGAAGATGTCGCAGGGCATTCGATAGAGGAAACCAGCTTGGAGTAGACAGGGAGAGACTGCTGCCTGATCATGGTGAGCCGGGTGGCTGGGTCACCCAGCTCACCCTAACGACACGAAAAAGCGAAATAGGAGGCATACTATGCAAAGCGCAGACGCAGTTGCGCAACCAGAGGGCTCCGGCGAGAAGTCAGTGCGGCTGCACTATCTCGACTGGTTGCGCGTGCTGGCCATCTTGGGGGTTTTTGTTCCACGCTGTGCATCCCTTCGACGCCACCGACTGGCACATCAAGAATGCAGAACGGAGCCTCGTGGTGACGCTCGTCTTTGTGGTGTTCCTCTATCCTTGGGGGATGCCGTTGTTCTTCTTGTTGTCCGGGGCTGGCAGCCGGTTCGCGCTGCGGCGACGGACAGGACGCCAGTATGCTGGCGAGCGCTTCACACGGCTGCTCCTTCCCTTCCTCATTGGGTCCATCCTGCTCTCGCCCATCCATCTCTATTTCGAGTGGAGTCATAAGACTCGTACAGGGTTGTTTGAAGGCTCGCTCCTAGAGTTCGCTGCGAGCCGCGAGGTCGGCTTCAACCCCCAGGTGTTCGGATGGGCGGGCTACCACCTGTGGTTCCTGGGTTTCCTGTTCGCGTACTCTTTGATCGCGCTGCCGCTCTTTCTTTGGTTCAAACAGGACGCCGGACGGCGTTTCATTGCCTGGCTGGGGAAGCTGAGCGAATGGCGTGGCAGCCTCTTTTTGTTCCTCATCCCGCTTATCTTGGTCCAGTTCGTTCTCCGTCCAGTGTACCCCGCCGAACACCACTGGGCGGATTTCGTCTACACGCTGGTCTTCTTCGTCTCTGGGTATATCCTCTATGCTGACCAGCGGTTTATGCAGGCCATCCGGCGGGACTGGCCGCTGATGTTGACGGCTGGCATACTCAGCACGCTGTTCTTTTTCGCTACGGCGGCTGCTGGCGTAGCGCTGGAGTGGATGTCTACCCCCGGTACCCCACAGTTCTATCTCGGCTGGGGCGTCTTCGGCGTGAATAGCTGGTGCTGGACCATGTTCGTGCTGTACGTCGGCATTCGCTTCCTGGATTTCAGCAACAAGTGGCTCCAATACGGCCAGGAAATGATCATGCCCTTCTTTCTGTTCCATCAGCCGGTGATCATCGTCATCGCGTACTATGTCGTGCAGTGGGACACCTCGGCCAAGCTCGGTGCAGGTGCGGGCATCCTGGTGAAACTGCTGGTCGTCGTCCTGAGCTCATTCGTGGTTGCGCTCGGCCTGTACGAGTTGTTCATTCGGCGCCTTAACGCAGTCCGGGTCTTGTTCGGCATGAAATCCCGGCGCCGGGAAACGCCATAGATAGAAGCAGCTCCGCAACACTTTACAGGGAAGACCACCCCAGAATAGCCAAAGGAAAGGACTGGAAATGAAGAACAAGCTATTGCTAATAGGCTTGATCGTTGTGGTCGCAGTTGCACGATACGCTATAGGCAACTATTCATCGAGCTTGCCGGATTGGCATACAACGCCTTGGTCGAAGGTGCTGTTTACTACATGCCATACTATACCATTCCACTGGGATTAAAGTTAGTAGAATCCATCAACAAGGAGGCAAGATCATGAAAGAACGAAGATACGATATTGATTGGGTGAGGGTGGTGGCAACGCTGGCTGTCTTTGTCTTTCACAGCGGCCGTTTCTTTGATACGTTGGACTGGCACCTGAAAAATGCCCAGCAGAGCGACATCCTGACTCTGTTCGTTGGCTTGCTCGATCTGTGGATGATGCCCCTCTTGTTCCTGCTTTCTGGACTGGGGTCCTGGTACTCGCTAAAATCCAGGAGCAGCGGGCAGTATCTCTTCGAGCGGGTCAAGCGGCTCCTGATTCCTCTGTACACGGTGGGCGCGTTTATCCTACTGCCACCTCAGTTCTACTTTGAGCTCGTTACCCATGGAAGATATGCTGGCTCCATTTGGAAACTGATTCCGCCTCTTTAAGGTGGCCCTCTGAGGTTTTCCCTTGACGCGCCCTATCTCATCAACCTCTGGCCCGGTCACTTGTGGTTTCTCCAGTTCCTCTTTATTGTGTCTCTCTTGATACTGCCGCTGCTTCTCTATCTCAAATCAGAACCAGGTCAGCGCCTGATCGAAAGACTGGCCGGGTGGAGCGATCGCTGGGGTGGCCTATTCCTGTTCCTGATCCCACTGGCCCTGGTACGGATCGGTCTGAGAAGCTTCTTTCGGGGGGAGCATACCTGGGCCGATCTCGTCTACTACGCGGTCTTTTTTCTCATAGGCTATGTCATGGCGGCCGACAAACGCTTCACAGAAGGCTATAAGAGACATGGGTGGATATGCCTTGCCTTAGGCATCGCTGCCTATGCGGGTGAAGGTGCTCTCATCTTTGGATTGCACTATCCCTATCCAGGCGCCGAGTCCTTCTCGTGGACGTACGTGCTCTTTAACATCGTGATGAGCGTCGGCAACTTTTGCTGGGTCATGTTCATCCTGAGCCTGGCAGCCAAGTATCTGAATTTCAACCACAAGGTACTGGCCTACGGCAACGAGGCGGTGCTACCCTTCTACATACTCCATCAGACGATTATCCTTCTCGTCGGCTGGTTTGTCATACGGTGGAACATCGGCATGCTACCCAAGTATCTGATCATCGCTGTGGTCTCCTTTGCCCTGATCATGGCCCTGTACGAACTGCTCGTCAGACGCTTCAACGTGGTGCGGTTCTTGTTTGGCATGAGGCCGAAAAAGAAGCGGCCAGCAACGCCCACCCCACGCCCGGAGGGGAGTGCTGCCTGATGGTCAAGCGGGCCGGGTGACAAACTCACCCGGCCCGCCATAACGATACGAAAAGAAAGCTCTCGTCAGGTGCAGGCAGATTTGTGATTGATGAGTTAGACGCGGATCGCCTGGAGGTTGCCATGAGCGGGGCGGGCGACATCAGGATGGACTCGCTGACCGCCAGCGACCTGGTGGTCACGGTCAGCGGGGCAGGCAACGTCGAGTTGGCCGGAGAGGTAGAGGCACAGGAGGTTAACCTGAATGGGTTGGGCAACTACAACGCCTCCGACCTGGAAAGCCAGGCGGCGACGGTGCGCATCAGCGGCGCTGGCAGCGCCAGCATCTGGGTGCGCGATACGCTGGATGTGACGATCAGCGGGGCGGGCAACGTGGACTATTACGGCAGCCCCGAGGTGAGCAAAAACATCAGCGGCGTCGGCAAGGTAACGAGCCAGGGTGATAAGTAAAGCGGTCGGGCGGAGGGTGGCCCGACGAGGGAGTTTGAAGGAGGTGCTTATGCCTGTCCTGAGCAGAGCCTGCCCTGAGTTCCTCGACTCTGCTCGGGATAAACTCTGTCGAAGGGCTGGTTGACGCAAGTTGAATCACGCCTGAATTCGCTGACCATCAATCTTGAATGAAAAGGAGAAGGGTAATGTCTAATGAATTGGAGTCTCAATGACCCCCGGCGTACAACCCACACGGAACGCCTTGTGGGACCTCTGTTGCAACGTCTCCGCCAGCGCACGGATATGCCAGATGAGGGGGCATCGCCTTGCTCAGGATAAACTCCGTCGAAGGGCCTGCCCTGAGCCGAGTCGAAGGTTGGAACATTTATCAAATAAGGATAGTAGTTTTGCAGTCTTGAGTCATCGAGTGTAATATATCGTATGTCACAGCGTATTTATTAGTAGAGGCACCCGGGAACCTCATGGAGAGACGACGATGGACGGTACCGTCGCAGTGTTGGTAAATGAACTGGCGTTGGTGGCCCGTGCTACGGCCGAACCGGCTGCCTTCGCCGCTGTCTATGACCACTACTTCCCGCGCGTCTACAACTATGTGCGCTACCGCGTCGGCGACGCGGAGACGGCCGACGATCTTACCACTCAGGTCTTTGAGCGGGCTCTGACTCACATCGGTCGCTATCGCCCGGAGCGAGCGCCTTTTGCTGCCTGGCTCTTTGCCATCGCCCGCAACGCTGTCAGCGACCATCTTCGTGCTCAGAGACGACGCCATTGGCTCTCGCTGGAGGTGCTGCGCGACCGGGCCAGCCGCGCCCCCCAGCCGGAGGAGATAGCGATCCGCAACGAGACTCGTGACGAGTTGCTGGCAGCCGTGGCCCGCCTGAGCGAGCGGGAACGAGACCTCATCGGCCTCAAGTTCGCCGCCGGGCTGACCAACCGGCGCATCGCCGAGATCACTGGCCTGAGTGAGAGCAACGTGGGCGTGATCCTGTACCGGGCCGTGCGACGGCTGCGGGCTGAGCTGCCTGTACCGCAATAGTGATGCAACAGTGGTGAGTGCCAAGGAGTGAGACCATGAATGAACGAGATTGGGCCGAACGCTTCAGCCGCGATGTGGACAACCTTTTGAACCAGGACGGGCGAGCGGACTCTGAGCCGACTCCAACCGAGTATCGCCAAGCTCTCGACCTGGCCCGCGCCCTGGCCACGGCCGACTTTGGTGCCGAGAGCCGGGTGCGGCAGGCGCTCCGGCGGCGGTTGCTGAACCAGGTTGGCGCGCGAGAAGGGTGGCAACGTCGAAAGGAGATAGCCATGCGTGCCTCTTTCCGAAAGCGACATCCTGCTGTGATCCTATCAGCCGTCGTCTTGACCGCAGTGCTTGTAGTTGCGCTGGCTTGGCCCGGAGTCCTGACGGCTGCGGCGCAAGGCGTCTACAATGTCCTTCAGCGCATCGTCGTGGGACCGAATACCGAGGCTGTGCGGATCGAATTCCAGGGCGAGCCAGGCGTGCCAGGACCTTTGCCGCCCGACATGTGGCATGTCAAGACTGAGATCGGCAACTTTGGCGGCAATGTGCTTCCTGGCGTGGAGCCCACTGTGCGCTCAGTGACCGGTTTTGAGGGGGCACAGGGGCTTGCCTCTTTCCAACTCCGAGCACCAGGCTACTTGCCGGAGGGTTACATCCTGCGCGAGATCAAGCTGGCACCAGGCAACGCGTTCTTGTTCTATGGTGGCGCCGGCCACGACATTATCCTCGTCCAGGCACAGGTGGGGCCGCCGCCCGGCGATGATCCCAACGTGGGTGTTGCCGTCAAAACAGGCTGGATCACTGACGGTTCATTGGAGGAGGTGGAACTGGAGGGCCGTAAGGCGGTCTGGGTGGATGGCCATAGCTTGACATGGGAGGCGGATGGCATCAGTTACACGGTGGGCGGGCTTGATCTGAGCCTGGAGGAAGCGATTCGCATGGCCCAATCGCTGGAGTGAACCACGGCAGGCTATTAACTGGACAGCCGCGCGTCCGGGCAGGGGGAAATCTCTTCGCATAGTCATTGAACTACAAACCCAACATACACAAAAAACACCAAAAAGAAAGCAACCTATGCGAAAACCATCTCAGCCCAACACGAAATCGCGGACAGCCTCAAAGTAGGTGTCTGCACCCAAAGCCAGAAGATCGTTGTGGCCCGCACCTGGAATGACCACCAGACGCTTTTCGTCGTCGGGGGCGGCGGAGCCCTCATACAGGGCCACGCCCTCCGAGGCGGGAATAAGCACATCAGCCTGGCCATGGATGACCAGGGTAGGGAGGCGGATGTGGCCGATTTTGGCTAGGTTGGCAAAGACGTCCTGGGTTGCGTCCAGATCTCCCAGCACCACACCCAGCCGGGCCAGCAGCCGCGAGGTGTGGGCGAACCCACTCTCGATGATCAGCCCGGTGATGGCTTCCTGGTGGTGGCGGGCTACCTCGATGGCGGCTGCGCTGCCCAGCGAGCGCCCCATGACAAAGACCCGCTGTGGGATCTCACTCTCGGCCTCTTTCAACATCTGTCTCAGAGCCTCAAAGACCAGAGGCGCATCGCGGACCAAGCTGCTGGCCGTGGGAAAGCCGCCGCTCCAGCCGTAGCCCCGGTAATCGGCTACCAACAGGCTGATGCCCAGGCTGTTGTAGAGGGGAGCGATGCTGTCATAGTCCCGGGCGATCTCACCGTTACCGTGGAAGTAGAGGACGAGAGGCGATTGAGGTCCAGCCAGATATAGACTGTAGCCCACAGAGATCCCTGGCTCTACCTCCACCCGGCCATCGTGGGCAGACGACAGCAGCGCCGTGCCCGGCCAACTGCGCCGGGGATAGAACATCACCCGCAAAACCGCGGGCTGGTCCAGGATGGTGGAAGGATGTGGCATCCCAAACGTTGCCTCCCTTCATGAATGGATTAATTCGCGGTAGATGTTCAGAAGGCGGTGGGCGATCTGATCCCAAGTATAACCCTCCAGGATGGTCTGGCGCGCCCGCAGCCCCATATCACGCCGCGCTGCCCCGTCCATCCCCACCAGCCGTACCACCGCCTGGGCCAACTGGGCCCCATCGTTGTGATCCACCAGGAAGCCGTTGGCCCCGTCGGTGATGACGTCCCACGAGCCGCCGTGGATGCTGGCGATGAGAGGACACTCCAGCAGCATCGCCTCGAGCATGACGATGGAAAAGTATTCCTGTGAGGGGAGCACGACCCCATCGGCAGCGGCAAAGTAGCCAGGCATGTGCTCGTGGGGAACGGGGGGGCGGACGAGAACGCCATCATCCAGGCCCTGCTCGGCGATGAATCGCTTCAACTGGACAGCATAGTCGGTGGGAGGTTCAGGCCATGCCAGAAGCAAGAGGCGGACCCCTCGGCTATGCTCGGGACAAGAGGGACAACTGGCCAGCACGGGCCGGGCCTCGACGAGCGCCTGCAAGATGTTTTCCTGCCCCTTGCGAGGGTCCACCCGCGACGGCACCAGCAGGAGGAACTCGGAATCGGCCACACCCAGGCTGCTCCGCACCTGAAGCCGGGTCCCCGGCGGGGCAGGGGGGAAATCAGCCGGGTCAATGCCATTGGGGATGACCGTTACACGTCGGGCATCAGGAGGGACAGCGCCATCGTAATGCACGGTCAGGAACTCGGCCTCAGGGGTCGAAAGGGGCAGGATGCGGTCAGCAGCGGCCAGAGAGCGCCTTTCGGAGGCGATGCGGACAGGAAAGTTATAAAGGCGGTCCAGTTCCTCTGGTGTACCCTCTCCCCGTTCCAGAGCGTCCCGTCGCTTGCGCCGACCCAGGGAATGGGTCGTGAGCAGCATGGGAGGACGATGGGGCCAGCGGGCCTTGAGGGAGGTGACCGTCTCCCAACCATCGGCGTAGTGGCCGTGCAGCAAATCATAACGAAGCCCCTCGTGAGCGGCAAAGGCCAGGATGTGCTCGACAAACTCGGCGATGGGCTCCCCGTATAGGAACTCTTTGGGGACGTAGCGGTCGGCAAGACCGCAGGGGAGGCGGATGAGCCGCACGCGGGGGTTGCCGTCGAGGAACTTGACCGGACTGGCAGCGTGGGGATCGTTATCCTGCAGGCGGGTGAAAATGTCCACGTGGAGGCTCGGATCGGCCCGGGCCAGGGCGTGGGGCAGTTTGTTCATCACCACGCTCTGACCACCCTGCGACTCCTCGCCCAGGCGTTCCAGCCAATCCGGCCGGCAGTGGGGGCTGGTCCACAATACACGCATTGTCTCTTTCCTCCCTCACGCACAGAGTCAGAACTTGTTGCTATCGTAACACAATTTTGTTAGCGTAAAGTTAGGAAAAGGTTAGATTTTCGTTAGATCGTGATCGAGTGTCTCCAGATCCACCAGCATGGCTCCGTGCCCCTTCGCCTCGGCCTGGGCGGCCTCGGTGAAGCCAGCGCGAGCAAAGAAGGCATAGTGAACGGCCCATCCCTCACCCCCGTCGGGCAGGGTGTCCAACACCTTGGGTGTTTTGCTCTCAATAAGTTGGCGAATCACAGCCTCTCCCACCGGATCAGTGCTCCACTTGGCCTCACCCAGAAGGACGGCCTTGTCCTGCCAACTGATGGCCACCACATCTACCTGAACCCCTTTACCCCAGTGAGCACCCACATCCTGAGGCAAGAAAGGGAAGCGGCGAGCAGCGACTTGCCGCCACACCCAGGCCCGACACAGTTCCTCAAAGGCCGTCGCTCCTACAAAGGCGTGCATCTGGGCCTGGATCTGCTGCCACACAAAGTCCGTCTGGCCTTGTTCCAACAGATGCCGATGGGGCTCCAGAAAGCGAAAGTAGAAGCGATGGTAGTGGTCACGCAGGTGATAGAGGCCCTGGTGACTGCGTCCAGCGCGTATCAATGGCACGGTAACTGGTATCCGCCGTTCGACCAAGTATAACTCTTGCAAGCGGCTGAGATAGGAACTGACGTGCTGCTTGGTCAGGCCAGCGGCCAGGGTGATGGCGTCCAGGGTGTGATGGCCCTCGCCAATGGCCCGCAGCACGGCTGCATAGTTGCGCGGCTCTCTCACCTCATCGGACAGGAGAAAGAAAGGCTCGATGCGAAAGATGCCAGTCGGGCTCATGATCTCCCGCTGGACGTTGCGGCCAATACTCTCAGCGTCGCTGAACCGCTCCAGATAGGCCGGGACGCCGCCCAGGATGGCATAGACGGCCACCCGCTCGGCGGCTGAGTAGCGGGGGAAAAAATCGGACGTGGCGGCAAAGGGCAACGGCTTCAAGTGCAGATGGGCCGTGAACCGGCCATAGAGTGGGGCCTGGTAGCCTAGCAGGTTGACCATCATCCCGATGTGAGAACCGGACAACACCAGAATGACGTTGGACTGTTTGAATTGATGATCCCAGGCTGCCTGCAAGTAGGAGGGCAGCGATGGGTCTGACTCGACAGCGTAGGCAAACTCGTCCAAGATCAGGATCACACGCTGGTCACCGATCAGATTGGCAATGGCCTCAAAGACTTGCGCCCAGGTTTCAAAACGGGGAACGGATTGGCTGCCGGGGTAGGCCCAGGTCCATAAGGCGCGGGTGACGCCCAGACGGACATTGGCGGCCGAGTCACGGGCAGCCACCCAATAGATCAAGGGCAGATCGATCTCTTCAGCCCACTTGAGCAATAGGGTTGTCTTTCCCACCCGGCGGCGGCCATAGACCAGGAGAAACTGGGCACCAGAGCGGGCGGCGATCTCTCGCAAGCTATCTAACTCGGACTGTCGGCCGACGAACCTGTCCATTGTTTCCTCCCGCTTTCCGCAGTATAACATACAATTTATTATACACAGCCTGTTACATTTGTCAAAACAAGGAATTCAACAAAAGAACCCATCCGAAAACCAGCTTGCCGGGCTTCCACGCCCGGCAATGGTGGAGTAGCAGAACTTGTTCTGCGCCCATCGGACGGAGGCGAAACGAGTTTCGCTACCCCGGAGGGAGATTCCTAGGACAGGGGACAGGGAACATTTCCCAGACGTTGCCAGCCATATCCAGGGCCCCGCAAGGGCTGGCCCCTTCTGGAAAGAGGCCAACGGCTGAACCTAAACGTGATTATCCTAATCTACACTAAGATGTTTTCGCCGTCAAATCCGTTCGCTCCGACTCCTTACGCCCTCCAAACACCTGCTGGTGGGCGCGCTTCTTCTTGCTCATGGCCACCTCGGTGTAGACCCGCGTGGTCTGGGGGGAGGCGTGGCCCAGCAAGTCCTGCACCAAGGCCAGGTCACCCGTCTCGTCCAGCATCTTGGTGCCAAAGTAGTGGCGCATGGAGTGGGGGGTGATCTTTTTACCCTCGTCCCGGCGGTGAAGGCCAGCCGCCGCCACGTGCTTGCGGAAAGCGTTCTGCACCGAGTTGGTGGAAAGGGGCAGCACCCGGTCGCCAGCCCCCCGGTCGTGGCGGGCGAACAAGGGCAGGGTGTGCAGAGCCAGGCCATCGCCTCCGTCGCCCCGTGCCACCAGGTAGGTCTTGACGGCCTGCAGGGCCGCGCGGCCGATAGGCACTACCCGCTCCCGATGGCCTTTGCCCCCCACCAGCATCGTAGCCTCCTCGTGGTCCAGGTCGCCCCGGCGCAGGCCCACCAGCTCTCCCACTCGCAGGCCGCTGTAACGCAACAGCTCGACCATGGCGATGTCACGCAGGCGGATCAGCTCCCGGCGACGGTCGTCGGGCCCATCGCCGTGGAAGGGCGGCACGGACCGGACCGCTTCCAGCAGC
>Ga0180437_10007462_pt1 | contig 14195 bp, 12 predicted proteins | sample SS_ome_4_FD_132410 | JGI IMG/M metagenome (GOLD analysis project Ga0180437, IMG submission 132410) | Hypersaline lake sediment archaeal communities from the Salton Sea, California, USA - SS_3_D_1 metaG | ecosystem: Environmental > Aquatic > Non-marine Saline and Alkaline > Hypersaline >...
AGTATCGGTCACTGTCAAAAGAACGTAATTACCATGCTTCGGATCATACAGCTTGCCCTTCATATCCTTGTGGGTCACATTGACAGTCTTCAAGATCAGATTCCCGCTGCCAGGCATAGCATCTCCCGCGTTTACGAAAAGATTTAAGATGACCTGCTCTATCTGTCCATAGTCGGCCTCTACTGAAAACAGGTCCTCGGCAAGTTCATGCGAAATTGTGATGTCTTTCCTGGTTCTGCCGAAGGTCTCCGAAGTCTCCTTGAGCATTTTGTTCAAGTCCATGGGCTTAATGTCATATTGCCCCTTGCGAGCGTACCCGAGCAAGTGTGCGGTCAGTTTGGCACCACTGTGAACCAGCTTCTCAACAGCGCTCAGTCTTTGGTGATGTGGATGGGTGGAGCCCGTATGCATAAGCATCAGAGAAACATTTCCTTGGATGCCCATGAGCAAGTTATTGAAGTCGTGGGCAATGCCACCAGCCAAGGTGCCAATGGTCTCTAATCTCTGGGCTCGCTCAAGTTGAAGCTGGAGTCTTTTCGTTTCTTCCTCCACTCGTTTGCGTTCGGTGATGTCCCGGAAAACACCCCGGGTGGAAACTGGCCTGCCTCCCTCAAGCCGACAGTTGGCATTTCCCTCAACCCAAACCAGCTTCCCATCTTTGGAAACGAAGACCGCTTCTACGAGACTTACTGCTTCGCCTGACACAACCTTTTCAAAAATCTCCTTGCAGTGGGGTATGGAATCAGGGTGGATTACATCCCACATAGAAAGATCCGAAAGCTCTTCTTTGGTGTACCCAAGGCTTTCACGCCATTTTTTGTTCGCTTGGAGAAAGCGACCGTCGAGGGCCACACTCTGTATGAGATCATTAGCATTCTCAAAAAGATCTCGATACTGTTCCTCGTTTTCGCGCAGCACATCCTCTGCCAGCTTGCGCTCGGTGATGTCCCTTGAGCTTCCCTGAAACCCGACTATCTCTCCTCCTTCCCATAACAGGGTGGCACTAGTTTCAAAATACTTCTTGCTCCCATCTTTGACGGTTACCTCCAGGGGATAATCCTGCAAGGGTTTCCCTGTCTTAAGAATCCTGATGAAAGCTCGTAAGATCCTTCTGTACGACAGGCTAGGCATGTAGTCTCTATAACTCATGCCGATGAGTTCCGCTTTTGTGTAGCCGCTGTGATGCTCGGCCCCTTGATTTACATTCGTAAAATGGCCCCCCAAATCTAGAGTGTAAATGAAGTCGGTTGAGTTTTCGAATAGCCCCCGGTATCTCTCTTCGCTCTCTCGCAAAGCTGCCACGGCCCGCTTACGGTCCTCTATTTCCTGCCTCAGTTGCTCGTTGGTTGCCCTCAGTTTGGAAGTACGTTCCATGACCTGTTGTTCAAGCTCCTGGTGGGATCTTTGCAGCGCCTCCTGTGCCTTTCGACGCTGTGCGATTTCCGATTCAAGCTTTGCATTGAGCCTTTCAACATGCTCCTTCTTAGTAGCTAAACGCCTAACCAGGCCGGCATTTTCAAATCTCAGCTTTAAGGAAGATACAGTCACGGTGTTGATGCGTCCCGAAGTGGCTACCATCAAGATCGTAAAAAGTAAGATCATGAGCCCCATGGCCACATGAATATCACCACCCTGAATGAAGTAGTGTACATTAACTGGAAGCAAGGTGGGCAGGCTGTAGGCAAGAAAAGTCCTTTTCATGACTGAAAATACCCCTACCGCCCCTGCTACCATTCCTCCCATGACGAAGGCTAGAAAGACCTGGTGTGGCACAGACTCCAGGGGAAACAGAAATATCCCAGCCGAACCCCAGATGATGCCACTGGAGGCCGTTCCTATTGTAAACCAATTACCCCATCGTCCCGGTTCAAGAGATTCAGCAGACCTGTGCCTGTATATATAAACAAGCACGTATCGAGCCGACGTAACCAGCAAAAGACAAGTCAACCATATCATCAGCACCTCTTGGGAGACGACCTCCCATAGGACAAATGTCAGTATGATCGAATTGACCAGAGTCGCGATCAAACCTACAGGAGCCTGTGCATAGAGCAGTTCTACCTGCCCAGCATATAGCTGCCGCCTTTCATCTCGCGCCTGTGGTGAGTCATTCATCACTTCCCTTTTGCTCTTAATTTCATCTTTCATCTGGTGCTCCCAAAAACATGGATGAGTGTCCTGCGATTGTCATGAGACCAAAACAGGCTCCAACTCCTCGTATCTGTGATACAACCCATGGAGCCTCTGTCCGCCTTACAGGGCTTGACGATAACGTTTATTATGCCTTGAACAAACTTCTCGCCACATCACCTTTATACCTTAATCGGCAGCAAAGTGTCAAACTTGGCCTGCTTCGATTCAGGGCGCTCCGAAGGCTCAGCATATTGCGGTTTGAATCGGGCAAGGGCACTGATAGCCTGCTTGCCACGAGAAACGCTCGGGAAGGGGAAACTCCCATCCTAGATTTGTTCAGAATACCCGACACTTTTGAACTCTCAAATAGTTGCCTATGATAGCATCTATTGAAAGCACGAAATTGAGAGGTGACCTAGCCTGCAGGGGCAAGCTGGGAACCACTTCTTTCTAGTCCTTCTTTTTTGGAGATAGCCGCTTAAGGCTGCTCCATATTTCCTTGTACAACAGGTAGCTGCAGTAAATGAGAATGGCCGGAATAATTGCAGCGCTCTTTTTGCCATGACGAGGCCCTGGCAATTCTTCACGCTGTAGCAGCAACGTCATGTAACTTGCTAGGCCCATAATCGCTGCCATGAGAAGTAGTACTTTTAAGACATTTATGTTCCTAGCCATAAATCTGTGCCAGCCTCAAACGTTTCAACCTTTCAACAGCGCCCCCTAAACTCCAGAGCGAAAAGAAACTGGGAAACTAAAGGGCCTTCTCTTTTCCTCCCAACTTATCATCTTATGCACCTGCCCTATTTCCCACGGACAGGGTTTGCTTTATGCCAAGGCAATGGCCTTGTCAGGGCACATCTCCTGGCAGCAAAAACAGGTGATGCACGTGTCGGCATCCACCTGCGGTAAATCGTCTACCATTGTCAGGGCCGACACGGGGCACTGGTCGATGCAGGTGCCGCAGGCCGTGCACACGTCGCGATCGACGTGGGGCCTGAGCAGCGTCTTGTCGTGGAGCAGGGACTGCACGGCCTCGTTTTGCAGGATGGCCTCTCCGCCTAGGGGCGGCAGTTTGAAGTCAGGCAGGCGTTTGAGCTCGCCCACGACCTCCATGCTGTTCAGGTCAAAATCGCCCAGCCCGAGTTCCCTGGCCTTTTGAAGGAATAGCAGCCGATGGGGCTCGCACCCCATCATGGTGGCGATGACGGCGTCCAAGGCCACGGCATTGTCGGAGGCCAGCACCAAGCCCACATCTCTCAGATCAGGCGAAGCAGGACCGTTTCCCTCCATGCCCACCACCGCATCCACCAGGAACAGATCCGGCACCCGGAGCCGGAACACTTCCACCACCGCCTCGTGGAACCGCTCGAAACTTCCGGCCGCTTTGTGCAGCCTGGCTTTCTGGGCGCCCGGCAGAATCCCGTAGCTGTTTTTGATGGCCCCGGTCAGCACGGTGAGCCCGTGGGTCTTAAACTTCGGCAGGCTGATGACGATGTCGGCATCCAGGACGATTTGCGACACACTCACCGCCGGCAGGAAATCGGCAGGAAACGCCACGCTCCGCGCATCGTCTCCGATGTTTCGATAGTAGCCTTTGGCCGCCTCCATGAGGCCCGTTTCCTTGAAGCTTTCTTCGTTGGCCCCGTAGCTGAAAAGCCCCGGATTGTCGCCCACGACAATGGAGGCGGGCCCCATGGCCTCCACCTTTTCCACCACCGCCCGCAGGACGGCAGGATGGGTCACGATGCCCTCGTTTTCCCTGGAGGCCCGCAGCACGTTGGGTTTTATGAGGACGGACTTTCCCGCCCACCTGAGGGGAAAGAGTTCAAATGCCAGGTCCACGGCCTGGCGAACATTTTCGTACGTGGCCGGATGGATGAGTACTTTCGACATGGTCTGCCCCTTTCTGACCGGCCTCACCGGATGTCCTTTGACGAGGATATTAGCTAGTGCCCATCCACGAATACCCATGAAGAAGGTGGGCACTGGCGTCAGTGTCCAATTCAGAAATGAGCAGTTTTTTTGATGAGCAAGGCCACACAAAGGTTTGCGGCGAGACTTACATGTGGTACGTCGCAGCCGAAAGCCTGCGGAGAACGCCGCTCATCGGAAAAAGAGCCATTTATGGATGGACACTAGCTAAGTCCAAAAGGCGAATAGTTAACGGGCTGTTGCCCAAACCAAAATCTCTTTGAGCGCCTATTGAAGCGTTCTTTGTCAACACATCTTGGCGAAGCGGAAGACCAGTGATGTCAACTGTTTGAGCCCGAAGGGCGCGTATAGCGCAAAGCTTCACTACGTTCGACATTACCTGGAGTGAGCCCTAGATTTGTCAAAAAACGTTTCAGCGCCAGCGAAAAGGGATTTGCGCAACAGCCCGTCAAGATGGGACCCTGGGCAGTTCCCTCTTCTGGAGCTTTTCAATCATGATTCGCTCGGTGGTTCGGTCTTGAGTATCTCCCAGAACCCTCTGGGAGATACGATTCCCATGGATTGAATTTTCTCCAGGCCAAGCAACTCCTTGTCTCCGGTCACGAACAATTGCGCATTTCCGTTTAGCGCAGTTGAAAGGAGAAGGATGTCGTCCTTGTCACGGATGTCGACATGGGTGAGCGTCCTATCTTCAGACAAAACGCTATCTTGGATGAGTAAGGCTTCGAAATCGGATATGATCTCTTGCGGGATCCCGATCTTGGTGTGAAAAACCTTTCTTAACGCAGCGATTAAAGGGACGGAAACAACCAGCTGGTGGGAAACCAGGATCTCTCTGAGAAGATCCGCACAGAGACCACGGGTGGCCACAGCGCTGACCAGCACGTTGGTATCGAGAAACACCTTCATGACATCTGGGAAAAAATATCTTCGTCGGTCAAATATCCCCGAACTTCGGCAAAGGGCATCACCCGCTTCCTGATGGCCTCAAACTGCTCCAGACGAAGCTGACGTCTGAGGGCGTCTCGTGCAATCACGCTTCTGTTTTTCCCGGACCGCTTACTGGCCTTGGTCAGTAGGGCCTCCAGATCCCTATCCAATCTTATTGTGAGGGTGGATGTTTTCATGTCTTACATTGTAAGACGTTTTGGGGGAGTCGTCAAGAATATTCTTTTCTTGTGGATCTGGGCCAGGCCTTCCGCCTACGAGAAACCAAACGTATGGCATGAAAACATGGACGTCCCCTTGCATTCCCTGAAGAGGATCCTGATTCAGCACGTCAAAGACTTAAGAAGTGTTTTGAGGTTATCCGTCATTTCTTGTCTCAGCATCTCACTGCAGGCGAGGTCATTCAACTCATCGTAGTCTTCCCCCAACCTATTCCAAACAGTCCCTTTGGCTATAGCCTTCAGCCGTTGGGAAGATGGCCTTGCAAGGTCTGGGAGAAAGCACTCTTCAAAGACAAAGAAGCTAAACAGCCTCTTGAAGCTTCTGAGATAATCTAGGTCAATGGGACACTGATGACGTTCTTTGTTCTCGATGGCATCGGCGAGCTGCGTCATACGTCTGAACAACGGAATCCGTATTTGATTTCTTGCAAGCTCTTCAAAAAAGGCATATTCGGCAGCAATGGAAGCATAATCGACCGAAAAGTATTCGTTCGCCATGAGACTTAGCCTGAAGTGCTTAGCAAAGGAAGCTTTGAAAGAGTCGACGAGCACCATGAAGTCTATTTGAGTTCGCAGAAAGGTCAGCTCGCCTTTTGTGATTGAAACCAGGCCCGCTATTTCGCCCACAGAAATAGCGCCTACGTAAAGGTGCATGAGGGCTGCCGCCAAATGCCTCTCCGGAAATATGACTATCTGACCCTTCCCAGCTCCAAGATTTCGGTTGCCCTGCCGGTACTCCGCAATGGTATCTTCAATCCATCTGTATCCTAGGAAAAGGGGCTGCGTGGTGTGTATACTTGAATCGGCCGATTGCCTCATCATGAAAACCTCTGGTGTCGCCAAACTGTCTCCGGCGTTCTTGGGCGATAGTTCAGGCTACCGTGTAGCCTGCCGGCAGGCAAGACAAACTTGCAAAATCTTGAGCCTGTTCCCCGAGCCTAGAATTTCAGGCTACCAGCACCTAAACTCTGACTGACACGCAGATCGCTTGTCATGCTCAAACGATGGAAGATCTAAATACCCACCAGCCAGTACTACCAGCTTAGTATCCTTGTTTCTCGAGAAACTGCAAAACGGAAGGGCGTGCCTCAAATCTGACTAAAATCTGAGAAAAGGCAGGGCCACACGACCTTGCCTCTGCTCCATATCCGATTATCTTAGAGTTTCAGTTATTCTACATTAAGCTCTGGAGCGAATGTCGCCACTGTCCCAGGAAAAGCTTCCAGTGTAACACAATAGTCCCCCTGGTACTTCGTGCCCCAAATCACGTCTCTACCTGGTGCGTCCATAACCTTAACATGGTAGTCACCCGTCATAGGTAGAGTCACCGTCATCTCAAGTGGCAGTTCATCCTTCAGCCTCTTGAAGAGCCGAAGCCCACGGCCTAGGCTTCTCATTATCAAGACTGCTCTTTGCCCTTCACCGTACTCTGGCGGACTCGACTCCAGGCTGACTGTAACCGTCTCACCCTCGATTCCAGTGAATATAAACTCATCCATGTCAGGAGCGAGAGGCCTGGGATTGTCTCCAAGGGTGGAGCAGATTGTGTGTGCTTCATCACAGGCGTCCCCTATACCATCAGCGTCCGAGTCAAGCTGGTCTGGATTAGCCGCATTGGGGCAATTATCCTCATCGTCTGGGACACCATCGTCATCAGTGTCTAGATCATAGTGTAATATCGTTCCATTGTTCCCAACAGCAAAGACAGCGCTTCCTGGACTGCCCCATACGGCATTTAGCTCATCTGGCGGATCTACAGTACCAATAGCCATTTCCGTCCAACTGCTACCGTCATAGTGCACTATACGACCAAACCGTGTTTCGGGTTCAAATCCCCCTGGCCCCACAAGAAAGACATCGCTTCCTGAACTGCCCCACAGGCCATTGGTGTATGTGTCGACGCCAATAGTCATTTCTGACCAACTGCTACCGTCATAGTGTATTATCGCCCCTGGCATACCTCCACCAGCGAAGACATCACTTCCTGAACTGCCCCACAGGGCACCGACAAGTCCAACTGAGCTGTGCCCGGTTAGCATTTCCGTCCAACTGCTACCGTCATAATGAACTATCGTGTGGTAATGGCCAGCAGCAAAGACATCGCCTCCTGAACTGCCCCACACGGCATAGAGCCACTCGTTGGTGCCGCTTATCATCTCTGTCCAGGTGCTGCCGTTATAGTGAAGAATGGTGGCAGCCTCCCCCACAGCAAAGACATCACTTGCTGAACTGCCCCACACGTCCCAGAGGAGATGGGGCGTGCCACTTGTCATCTCCGTCCAGGTGCTGCCGTCATAATGAAGTATCGTCCCATACCGCCCAACAGCAAAGACATCGCTTCCTGAAATGCCCCACACGCCAAGGAGGTGTGCCGAGGTGCTGCTTATCATCTCCGTCCAGTCATTGCCGTCATAATGAAGTATAGTGCCATTTAGCCCAACAGCGAAGACATCGCTTCCTGAAATGCCCCATACCCCTTTTAACTCCTCGGAGGTGGCGCTTGTCATTTCCGTCCATTCGTTAGCATTGACTCCGAAAGAAGGGACAAACAACAGTACAAGATGGACAACAACTGATGTGGCAATAATAATTGTTCTCACTGAGGCCTCCTTTTTTTCCCTGAATCGCTGCCTTGTCATCGCACTGTCCCTTTGATTGTGAAAAGTATACAAAGGGAAAAGCCCAGGGTCGTGTTTTGATCATTAAGGGCACCTCTAAAAATCGCTTTTTTGAGTGAAAATTTGGGTGCCTAGAACAATATTATACAGCTCCTTCATAATACCGAGAATCTGTTGTTCGTCGGGCGATGACACCATGTTGAACATGTGTTTCCTGAGAAATAAGTGCCTCTCTCTGCCGGCGAATGAAGCTAGAACTGCCGCCTTGAGGTTGTCAGCCTACCAGGCGTATTTAGCGATATTTGCATCAAATGGGCTTGTGCGATGTAACACGAAGCATATAAGGCGTTGTAAGGCGTTACCAGAGACCGAAAGGGCTTTCGCCCAGCGCTTCATGTTACAGGGCGATCACTTTTCAGGCTACGGCAAGTCGCACTTTAGGTGCTCTGCGTACACGCAGTTTGCCCATGCCGTGGCTTCGTTTCAATTCGGACATGGTCGCTTCAACTCCCGAACGGATGCTGTATTGCTCCTTCCATTCGGTAGTTTGTTGCTTTGAATACATCTGATCTCGCAACCGCAGCTCAGGTGTAATCTCTAAACGAAAATCTCCGGCCGTTTCGCGGACCTTACAACCGCGTGCACGGTGGTTGGGAGCGCGAACCGGGCAGTTGTCAAGTACACGACATTTACGGCAAGTGTCTCCGTCGAAAATGGCATGAAGAGATTTGCCCTTTTTATTGTTGTGACTCAGTATCCGATGATCTAATGGCTTGTGTCCCTTGGGGCACTTGACGACGAAGTCCTTTTTGTCAAATTTGAACCGGTCTTTACCCATGACCTCATCGGACAAAGGGCCGCGATCGGCTGGAGCCATGAAGTCAACATTGTCTTTTTCTACTTTTAATGCAGATGGAACAGATGGATACCCCCCATCGGCAAAAAGTATTTTTGGCTTTAAGCCGGCTGCCTCCAAGCCATCGACTATGTCAGGCGCTTTGCCTTTGTCCGACCGGGCTGCGCCATGGACTTCATAATCGGTGATGATTTCCGTCTTTTTCGGATTGTTACAAGTTTCGGTAATATGTGCACTGTATCCACGGCCTTTGTGACCGTACGATGCGTCCGGATCGAAGGCGGATTGAACAGTTTCGCCTTTGGACTTCTTTCTTATTTTTATCTTTTTGCTGTTGCCTTTAATCTCGCACTGTTCCTGAAAAAGCCGGACGAGCAACTCGTATTGCTCACTACTTGTTATCTCTTTATCGCTTTTGAATAGGACGATAACTCTGTACGCGTATCGTGCAAGTTGTTCGAGTTTCGTTTTGTGTTGGTCTTGGGGTAATCCAAACCATCCCTCCGGCTCGCGTTCGTACCACGTTCGAATCTTTTGGGGAATTCGAGAGAAACGATCTCTGTTCAAGCTCTTTATAAACAGGGTAATCGTGTTCGCAAACAGATCTAGACGGCCACGTGTGCGGATATTTGAGACAACAAGAGTGGAATCGAGTCTCTGTTGGCTGGCAGACAAGCCAAGCTTTTTTATCGCGCTTTTGCTGATTCTTTCGAATACGCCCCGCACCAGCGTCATCTCTGGGTCCTTGGTGGCCAATCGCCTGCGGAATTCGACCAGGGAACGCCGCGATAAATACGCCGTGTCGTCCTCGACATCCAATGCGTAACGCCACCGAATATCAAAACCGAACGCATCCAGAGCTTGCTGGTCGCTCAGCGCATTGTATTCTTGGAGCAAGCATAAACCGAGCACCCGAGCAACACTGAAATTTGGCCGGCCAGTATCGCCATAGAGAATAGAGAATTGGTCTTCGCTTCTCAACAGTATGGGAAGGATCTCGGTCTTAAACAAATGCGCCCATGATTCTCTCAATCGTCTGCGAAGACCTTCGGACAACTGGGTGTCCACACCAAATAGATTCTGTTGGGGATTCGTTTTTTTAAACATGGTTACTTATAGCATATTCGAGTATTCAAGGATAGTTACTTCTCAGGAATCAATATGTTACCAAGAGCACACCGAAAATGACCCATCAAAAATCAAAGATAATCGACGATTATCCAAAATAAACAGCCCGTGCCTTATCACAACAAAAGCTTCTGATCAAAAATACTCGGTATTCGGGCACTACACGTAACGAGAAATTGATTGACCTTAAAAGGATCAAGGGTCAATATCTGCTTGATTTTTCTGGCATTATCATGAAAGGAGGCAGATGTGACCCTTGAAAGCGTTTATGGCGAAGAGTGCAGATTATTAAAACAATGTGAAAGCGTAGATCTCCACCAGATCGGTGAAGTTCCCTGCCTTTGTAGTCCACTAGAAGCCCAAATTCAACCCCTTGCAACCTCGAAAAACAATTCAAAGAAACCGCATCGGCCGCCGGGGCAACAGTTGTTTGACCATTTGCTTGAAAAGCTACAGGACATGCAGTTTGTCGGAAGGGACCTGGCCGAGGCGTATCTGCGAGATCAGTATCGGCGCGGGTGTCGAGATAACACGATGCGAGGCAGCCTCAAAGGCATCGAGTTGTTCCTTACGTCGATTACCCATGCAGGCAAGGCCGGTGTTGACCAAATTGTTCGCGAAGATATTTTTAAGTTCATCGAAAACGAGCAGGATCGCGGATCAAAGACCATGACAGTGCTTACGAGGCTGCGAGCAGTAAAAGCTTTTCTACGTTTTTTGATCGACCAGGAATTGGCTGATCCCCGATTGTTGTCAAGAAAAATTACAGTCAAAGTGCCTGAGCTGCTTCCCCGAGCTATTGATCCAGAGGATGTTAAACGGTTGCTAAAAGTAATTACACACGTTCGAGACCGGGCGATGATCTTGGTATTGTTGAGAACGGGCATGAGAATCGGCGAGCTTTTAGAACTCAGGTTACGGGACATCAATTTGAAAGAACGAAGAATTGAGATCTACGAAGCCACTAAAAATCGCGTGGGAAGGGTCGTCTATTTAAGTGACGACTCCCATTGTGTTTTGAAAAAGTGGTTCAAAAAAAGGGACCCTCAGAAAGAGTCTGTTTTTTACGCCATGGGCCGTCGTACCATGACATATCAGGGGGCCAGGGCGATGTTTGTTAAGTATCTGGCCAAGGCCGGTCTGGCCGACAGTGGCTACACATTGCACTGTCTACGGCACACCTTCGCCAGTGAGCTACTCAATGCCGGCATGCGCTTGGAGTGCGTACAGCAATTACTCGGCCACAGCAGCATTGAGATGACCCGTCGTTATGCCCGACTTACCGATAAAACACGGGAAGAAGAATACTTCCGGGCTATGTCCGCAATAGAAAGGGGGGAAATCGATGGCCATTATAGACTCGATAATCAACTACAGGCGGTTTTTGAAAAGAAAAAATTGCTCAGTCCACACGGTAAAGACCTACATGCACGGCCTTAAGAAATTTGTCCTGTGGCTTGATGTGCCCGTAGAGGAAGCCACAAACAAAAAGATCCAGGCTTACATCGATTATCTTCGAGCTAAAAGGCTGGCCCCTAAATCGATCAACACCTATTTGGACAGTGTGCGTGGGTTCTACGATTACCTTCATTATGAAGAAGAAATCTCCGTCGAGAATCCGGTTAGAAAAGGCTATGCCCAAAGGCTGTCAAGACCCCTTCCCAGATATCTACGAGACGACGAGACGGCCATATTGCTCAATGCCTTAGAGAACAGACGAGATCGGGCCATGTTCATGATGATGTTGCGGACCGGACTTAGGGTTGGGGAGCTGGCCAATCTGACCCTAGGGGCCATTGATGTCAGACGAAGGAGCATCTTGGTCAAAAACGGCAAGGGGGCGAAAGACCGTATTGTATACATCAGTGATGATGCCTTGTGGACTCTCGGAGAATATATGAAGGTAAGGCCTTGTTCAAAATCCAAGAAGCTCTTCTTGGTCGAAAGAGGCGTTTACAGGGGAAAACCCATCTCTGTTCGTGGAATCCAAAAGCGCATAGAGTACTATGCAGACAAGACCGGTCTGAATGTGTCCTGTCATCATCTCAGGCACACCATGGCCACCCAGATGCTTAATGCCGATGCCGCATTGGTTACCATCCAAGATCTATTGGGACACGCCTGGATCAAGACCACTCAGAGGTATTGCAAGGTATCAAATCTGAAAGTGCAGCGTGAATACTTCGAAGCCATGGAGCGGGTGATGCAGAGGATGTCTGCATAGTCTGACCGCCAGGGGAGCGCCTACGGCTACGCCTCCGTCACTCCCCTGGCCCTCTCGGCTCTGGGAGGGAGGTGGTAAAAAACCTTGACAAAAACCCGCAAGTACGATTTACAGAAACCCATATAACCCACCTAAATGCTGAGAAAAATCGGCTCTCGTTACGTATAGTCGGGCAAAATCTACAAAGGGGACAAAACCGAGGTTGTATAGCAAAACCTTTACTGGGGGTGTTTTCAATCCGACTGAGAATATCACAGGGTTATTCAACATTCACCGAAGCCATATGGCAGATGTGATCTGCATAGCATATTCAACGTTGACCCGAGATATGGGCTAGGTGTGATCAGTAAGATGAATCCCCACTCCAGTATTTTCTACTGATTCCACAAAGGTCACAGAGGGAAAGCCCCCAGTTCCGTTGCGCAAGGTACAGCCTGACCGAAACAGCTAAGGCCAATACCGTTAAACCTTATCTATATTTGCCTTGCGTCTTTAATAACCGTTCCCGGCTAGGAATGGTTCACCGGACGGTTACCTTGCAAGACCCAAGATGGGCAACTGTATATTTTAATGGGGAAGCTTGGAACCTGTTTCAACAAGAGTGGGAGCAAGAAACTCGCCAGGCGAAGTCGGGTCCTGGAAAAGGACTGGCACTTCGTCTGCGGCAATCGCAAGATCCGGCAGCGCATCCCCGTTGAGGTTCCCAATGGCCACCGCATGGTGGCCGCCTTCGCCTTGGTAGTCCTGTGCGGGTAGGAACGAACCGATGTTTGCCGGATCATGGAGCAGAACCGAAACACTCCCAACAACATCGTATGAGTCAGTAAACGGATCGTACTCAGCCACCAAATAGCCGCTGTTAGACACGGCGAGGTCAAGCAGGCCATCTGCGTCCAAGTCAGCTACTGCCACCGTGTCAGACCGAAATCCAGTGCGGTAGTGCACAGGGGCGAGAAACGCCCCCGGGCTCGACGGATCCTGAAGCAACATCGACACACCGGCCGTATTCCCGTCTGTAACCGTGCCATAGTTGACAACAGCCAAGTCCGAGAGACCGTCATCGTTAAATTCGGCTATGGCGACAAAAATTGGCTGCTCTGCCTCAGCCGCCGGTGATGTGATGCCGGCGCGAAAGAGCCCTGGAGAGCCTTCATCCTGGAGAAAGACCGTAACACTGCCTCCTGAAGAGCTAAGCGCATCCACAAACAGGCTGCCTGCATGAGAGACGACCAAATCAGGATACCCGTTTCCATCAATGTCACCCATCGCCACATGGTGTGCGCCCATCTCGGGATCAACGGGGATTCTCTCTGCTGGTAGGAATTCAAAGGGCCCATCCGGATCTTGAAAATGAACCGAGACTGTCGACCGGGCACCAACGGCGAGATCAGGAAGGTCGTCCATGTTTAGGTCGCCGATGGCTACAGAGTTAGGCCCTTGATTCGTGGGGAGAGAGAGCTCCTTTAGGAAGGTTCCGGGAAAACCCGAATCGTGTAGCAAGATGGAGATAGTATCAGATTCTGAGTTTGCCACGATGAGGTCTGGCAGTGTGTCTACGTTCACATCTGCAATGGCGACGAACCAGGGATCATGGCCAACGCTATACTCTTCGGATGGCTTGAAGCTCCCTGGCAGGTCTGGATCTTGGAGCAAGACGGAAACGTATCCGGGATGAGGGGGCGGCCTATTGATGTGAACCTTGGTGAAGGCGAGGTCGTCGAGGCTATCGTTATTTAGGTCAGCCACTGCAATGAAGCTCTCCAGTGTGAAGTTGATGTCGATGCCATCGCGTCCACCGCCTCCGCATGAGCTCAATGCAAGGGCTGCAATAGTGAAAACTACCCCACCACTCTGCCAGAAATTGGGCTTGGGGTTCAGTTTGCCTTGCCTCTTACAAAACTGCAACAGTCTGCTGCTGTGCCAATGAAGCATCCTCCGCCCCCACCGCCACTTGAAGAAGGCGCTCCCAGGCCGAAGACCGACAGTTGAGATATCTCTACTGAAACAGTCCCGTTATTGGTATCAACTGCTGCAATCGGCAGGGCTTCCCAACCGGATGAGGGAGAGCTCCATCGATATACCTTTAACTTCTGGGGATCACTCACCCGGGCATCATCAAGGTCTGATTGCGTATA
>Ga0180437_10007463_pt1 | contig 14193 bp, 15 predicted proteins | sample SS_ome_4_FD_132410 | JGI IMG/M metagenome (GOLD analysis project Ga0180437, IMG submission 132410) | Hypersaline lake sediment archaeal communities from the Salton Sea, California, USA - SS_3_D_1 metaG | ecosystem: Environmental > Aquatic > Non-marine Saline and Alkaline > Hypersaline >...
ACATCAAGTCAGGTTGTCGCCACGTGGTCGGGTGAGCCTGACTGGTCCGAGGACGTCAAGGGGCTGGTGTTGTACGTGCCCAGCGGGGTGGAAGGGAACCGCGCTAGCGGCTTTGAGATATACGGCGCCAGCGAGTGGGGCCTATACGAGGAAGTAATGTCTTCCGACTAACCCGGTGCCAGGCGTCAACTTTTGAACTTTTCCGGGAAAATGTAAAACTGTAAAGCCAGGCATGGATCAGTCGTATTGACTGCGGGACACACTGATGCGCGGAAGCCGGTCAGTCCTCCGCCAACTATGACGACGTCGTGCTGATGGGTGGTGTCTATTGCCATCACCTACTCCAGCGTGACCCAATATAGCCCGTAGCTCAGGCCAGTGCAAGAGAAACTGGGTGCCTGGTTGGTGCTTACTGGTTGTTCTGCAGGTATTGCGTACAGGTGCACTGCCGGTCACACGCCTGCGCGGTTTGTGCACCATGGCCTGTGCATGCCGCAAACGGTGTCATCTCTGCATTACGCAAAGCTAAAGTTCCACATTTTTGCAAATGTAGTATTGTGCAACCGCGCAATGGCGGCAGGATTGTCTGGAGCTCTGTACTCCGGGGGTGTGTTGGCGGATTGGCCGGCTCCCTGGGTGAAATGTCGTAGATCCTGAGCCTGTCGAAGGGCAAAGCCTAGCTCAGGGGTTGAGAGTTGCGATGACGGCATCCTCGGTGGCGTAGTCGAATGTGTTCGGGTCTATCGAAGCCTGGGGATACCGCCGCTCCCACGCGACCGTTCGCAGGAGCGCTTCATCGACTCCGACAGGATCCTCGTAGCCGAGCTCTTCGCGGATCCTGGTCGTATCCACCACGAGGTCCTGGTTCGTGTCCATGTCGGCTATCAGCTTGGTTGGAAGATGACCTCTCTCCACGACTGCTATCTCGCCTGGCCATATTGCTGCCTGTCCAATTCTCTTCACCCATTCAGCCGTCGTGAAAACTTCGTCGTCACTCGCATTGTAGATCTTCCCTGCGGCGCGCTGGTCCGCGACTGCCAGCGCGATCGCAGCACCGACGTTCTCGACATATCCCCGGGATGCGCGCCAGGAAGCCAATCCACTATCGAGCAGGATGGCCGGGCGCTGGTCATCCATTCGCTTGAGATAGCTGAATAGACGGTGCTGGTTATCTCTCTGTCCATAGACCATGGGGAGCCTGACGATTGTACCCGGAAGCTCCGGTTCCTTCATCGTTGCCTTCTCGATAGGTATCTTGTCATAGTCGTCGAGGTATCTGTGGGGATCACCCTCTTCCCTGGGGGTCTTGTCGCGGTAAGGATAGAGTCTTGTCCGGAGCGGGGAGTCCTCTCTGAGCGGGACTGGCTCGTATGAGCCCGGTTCCATCCGTGTGACCTTGCCGTAGGCGCGATAGACGTCCTGACTGCTGACGGTCACCAGCCTGCCTGCGATACCCTTGAAGGCGCGGACCACGGCGCTCGTATCCTGTTGACGCAGAGCGATCATGTCCAGCACAACGTCAGGGGAAGCCTTCCTCAGTTCATCTGTGTGGTCATCCAGATTCTTCCTGTTTCCGTATATGTGTCGCACGTCTTCTGGAAGGCTGACATGGGTTTCTCCCCGATGGAAGAGGGTGATCTCATGTCCTCTTTCCCTCAGGCTGAGCACCACCTGAGGGCCGATGAAGCCCGTGCCGCCTATGACAAGAACTCGCATATGGCACCAGACTCCTTACCTGGCTTCAGTATCCTCCTCCATTAAGGCAAAGACATTTCCCTCTGTGTCGGCGCATTAGGCCGCACACATACGTGTTCAGTGGAGCCTTCCCGCCCTCTCCAGCACATAGAGCGCGTCTGCCGTCACGAACTCGTTCATCCGCTTCTTGCTCGTCCCACCCCAGTCGACAGGTGAGAACCCGCTCGCCTTTCTACCTGTGGTTCTGTAGTACTTACCTTCTGCCGGGAATCCTCCGTCGGGCAGCCTCTTCGATTCAAGCAGGTCGAGAGCATCGTCGCATCGCCTGTCCCGGATGAATCCCGCTTCCGCCATCACCTTCAGCCCGAACAGAATATCGTAGTGCCAGTAGCAGGGATAGTGCAGTTTGGTGAAGTCGTGAGCGATGATGTTGTCATTGCTCTCTCTCCTGTACAACCTGCGCTTCAAGAATATGTCTGCGGCATGTTCTGCGACCGACTGCGCCTTTTTGCTCCCGGTTCTCCTGCCGTAAAGCGCAAGGGCACGCAGGGGTATGAGGCTCTCCATGAAGGATGACTTGGCAGCCTCCGGTTTCTTGTCGCAGTTCCAGCCGCCGTCAGGCCAGTGCCACTTGATGAGACGCTCGGCAAGCTCGCCAGTTCTCGCGTCGTCTATACCCAGAGTCACGGCATAGTAGATGGCGTTACCCTCCTGCGATGCGCACCTTCTCACTCGTCCATCCACGATCTTGATTCCCTTCTCGTGGTCCTTTGACAGCAGCCACCTGTAAACCTGATCCCTCATGAAAGAAAGCGATTCGTCACCTGGAGGATAGCCGACATCAGCGAGGTCGGCCAACACCCAGTGGGCGCCATACCACTTGGCATAGGGATGATAGGGGATCTCACCACCTTCGTTTCTCTCAGAGAGCAGGGCTTTTGCGCGGGCAGATGCCTTGACTTCCTTCTGTAGGTTTCGCAGCTCAGAAACATCTGTTCCCCTGTCCAGCACACCCGCGGTCGTCTTGAACCTGACGGAGGGGTCAGTCGAGGCGAGGAGTCTGTCTATCAAGGTCTTCACTGCAGGATCATTCGCTCAGTCCCGTTCGCACCAGGAGCTCCTGCTTCCACCGCTCTAGGTCCTCGCCGAGGTTGAGCAGGATTCTGCCGCGGGGAATCTCGGGCTCGCCTGACAGAGCCATCTTGGTGACGAAACCTTCTTGAGAGTCCTTGAAGTGAATCTCGAGAATCCCTTCTTTGCCGTCCATTCTGGCGATCCTCTCGATGTCATGAAGCTCCACCCTCAGGACGAGCAAGCGGAGGACGTTGAGCCGGCAGGAGAGCGCCCTGCTGGTTAGGATGAGCGTGGCTGAACTCACGCCGAATTTGACGTCTCTGACCGTCTCCTTTCCTGTAAAGACTATAGTATTGCTGTTCGCGTGGTGAGGGAAGAGAACGATAGGCCAGTAGCGAGTCGTCTTCTTCAGCACAACTCTGTAGTCAGCATCCTCCAAGCTTGTTCCTCCAGGCCGATCTCACGAAACTCGCTGACCTTAGATCTCATCCACGATCTTCTGCAGCATCTTAAGTCCGGCTTGCTCAGCTTCCCTTGCTTGCTTGAGATGTTCCAGACCGAGCGCTCTTCTCTTCTCATCCTTGACGTATTCCGGTCTGTGCTCCTGGAACGGGAAGAGATCAGCCACCTTTCCAAGATTCTGGGATACTACCTGATAGTGTCCGATGGACTCATCCAACATGGGTGAGAACTTGCCCGGCATCCTGTCCTTGGCTTCCTTCAAGAACCCAACGGCGAACTGCCTGCACTCTCTCCATACTTGAGAGTTGTATGCCATGCCGAAGCCGTCCGCCTTCTCTGTCTTGAGTGCATCTATCCAGCTGTCAAAACCGGCGAGCCCCGCCCGGTACTTGGGAAACACCCAGGTCTCAGGGCTCTGAGCATGCTCCAGCACGAATGTGAGAGCGTCCTTCACGACATCCGTTTCACCAGCCGATTTCCCGGGCGCCACGGAGTACAGTTCGAGGCAGCCTATGGGAGTGTCGCCAAGTTTCTGCCAGGGCCTGGGTCCTTTTCCGGCGTCGCACTTCGGACCTGAGAAGTGGTAGCCCACGTTGTCATATCCATAGACTACGTAGTACTCGGGAATATCGAGCTCCCATCCGTAGCACGGGATGCCGCCGTCGAGAGACTTCCTCGCGTGCTCCCAGGCTTCTTGCTGCTTCTGCGCGAAATCGTCGTGTGTCTTCAAGGCAAACACCCCATCAATCTCATAACCCAGATTCTTGCCCAGTTGGAAGAGCCTTTCTGTGTTCCAGGCGGTCGGCCCGCTCGGGCAGACGGCCTCGTTCATGTTTATTATGAACGCGTGACCGGTGGCGCCGTAGAGCCAATCGTCAGTCACGTCCAGACCGAGATAATCAAGGCATCCCTTGATGCAGCCCAAATGGGAGACCCACATTGGCTTCCATCTGAGGTCCTTCAGCATCTTGGCCATCTTCACTCCCTTTGCATGTAGTTCGCCATCTCAGGGCGAAAGTTACGTTAACTTCGGAACCACTGTGTGGTCTATGGTCTCACGATCAAACGCGTGTTGCAAATTATACACCAAAAGGAGCATTATTCCAGACGCAAATTCATGCTTAGAGGACAGGTTGCTATTGCAGTGCTTGATTTCCTTGAGCCTGGAATGACCATCTGCCCAATGCCCGGATCCAGATTCGACGCGCGGGAACAGGAATGATGCTGAACTTCTAAACACCGGATGCGCGAATCGAAGGGGTGGCCAACACCGCCACGTTCCGATCGGGAGACGTATCATATGGATTTCCTTGCTGGATGCGGCTACTATCTTGTGTGGTTTCAATTCCCACCGGGATGTGTTCAGGCCAGCGAGGAGGTTGACCATGAGCGCGACGTACCACCTGCGAAGGAAGGACAAGGAGATTTCTGCACCTGAAGAGGTCTTGGGGATTCTCGAGAGGGGGAAGTACACATGCATTGCTATGTGCAGGGACAATGAGCCATACATTGTTACGCTCAGCTATGGTTTCGATCCCGAAGAGAGAGCCCTCTACTGCCACTGCGCCCAGGAGGGCCTGAAGATCGCATTCCTGGAGTCGAACCCCCGTGTCTGCGGGACAGTGATAGAGGACACGGGCTACAGGATGGGGCAGTGCGAGCAGGGGTACCGTTCGGTCGTGTACAGGGCGGAGATGTCTGTAGTCACTGATATAGAGACCAAGAGATACGGCCTTGGAGTGTTGCTTGATCACCTGGAAGAGGATTCCTCGCGGCTAAAGAGCAAGTACTTCTCCAACCAGGAAGCACTAACGAAGGTGTGTGTGCTCAAACTCTCCATCTCTGAGGCAACCGGCAAGGAAGACGCGTAGCGAGGGTTGTCCGGCATATATGTTCTGGAATTGAATATCGCGGATTCCCGCAATCCCGCAATAGCGGTTGTGTGCAATTGTCGCTGTGTTGTTTCAGGGCTACTTCAGATAGGATCGTCCACCCGATGCTGCGGATCGCTGTGCCAGGAAGCGGGCCAATCGATCACTTCTTCTTCGCGGAAGTTCTTGCGTAGTCCCTGAAGCCCTCGATGACCTTCTTCAGTGTCGCGCAGTCTATCTCGCCGCTGGAGTACTTGACTTTGCTCCCGTACGTCAGCGGGACTTCCCAGAGCCCGTGATTCAGAACGCGTCCACGCCCCCACTTCGACATCACCTTGTTACCCTCGAGTCGTCCGAAGTGCTTGGGCGTGTCGCCGTCAAGGTAGACCACGAACTTGTCACCCGCGGCCTGCTCGTCGTGGACAGGCAGAATTCCCTGAGACAACGAAGTGATGAGGAGTTCGCGATGGAGTCTGGTGGGAAGTCTGTCTATTTGACGCCAGATCTCGTCCGGGATTTCATCCTCGAAGGCGAATCTGAATCGGGCCATTCTGTTTGATGGTGAGGCTTGTTTCCCGGTAGCACCTCCGGAGCCGACACGAGGAACGCTTCGGGACGCAGGTTTGCTGTCCGACCTCTCTGCGGATCTCTTTTGTGGCATGTGCTCCACCTCCCTGTTATCGGGGCAGAAGGTTATTCCGAAAGCGTATCAGTCAGACGCGCGCTTGGTCTGGTTTGGAATTATGCTTGGGGTTTCCTTGCCCCTGCCTTGTCCGAGCATAGCACGGTCGCCTGTCAGATGTCAAGGGCCGGTTTGCCGCTGTGCGGCGATTGAGATTCCCCTGTTTTCTTGTTTTCGAGGGTTGCGGGAGGCGGTCCGGGATTCTCTTGATTTCGTGGATCTAGACTGTGGTCGTAGCGGATCTTGGCAGGTGATGCACCGAGCGACTCCTGAGAGCAACTGTATTTCACAGCATTCTCAGACTGCTGAGGATTGGCTCCACCATGCTCTCATCCCCGGCGCCGGGGCCGTAGAAGTAGAATCGCACGTCCAGCTCGTTCTCCACGTCGATGAGTTCCGCACGAACCACTTGTCCACGCGGTCCATCGCCTCTAGCCAGGAAGCCTCTGAAGGAACCCGCTTCCACCTCGAAGATCTCCACATCTTGGAGATTCTTGAGCTTCTCCAGCTTCTGTGTAACTGGAATTATCCCGAACCGGGCCGTGTAGGTCTTCACAAGCCTGTCGTACTCATCGGTGATGCCCAGAATGAAGTACTCGAACCTTCTCCCACCGGGAGAAGCGCATGTCCTTCAGACGTGGACTCGCAGATTCGTCTTCCGATCCACATTCTCAAAGGAGATGCTTCGCCTCTTCTCCTCCTCGACTCTGAAGCCTTTGGGCAAGGTAAAGGATACGACGTCAAGAACTTGCTCATCCGTCGCCTCTGAGGGGGCGAATTCCAGTGTCAAGTCCCTCTTCTGTGGCATGGCTTTGACCTGCGGAAACCGCTCTGTCATGTAGTATGTGAAGACAAGCAGGAATAGACACGGGAGGATCGGCGCGATGTAGACCCCCAGAGTCATCTTCCATTGTTGCATCCTTGTTTCCCGCAGCATATCTTCAGAGAACCTCTTCTTGAGCTCCTCGAGCAGACGCCATTTCTCCTTGGGATTGAGGTTCTGTACCAGCGAAGTTCGATCCAGCTTGCCCTTCTGTGCGCTGGCGGAAATGTGACCGTCGAATTCGGTTATGTGAATCGCCCTGACATTGCTGTAGGGGATGTTCTGTTTGAACGGAACCTCTATTCTCTCGTTTTCGTCATCAAGCCTGAACCAGTTCTTGAAGGACAGCATGTAGTAAGCGAGTAGAAGCCCCGGCAATGACACGACCGCAAACAACAGGTAGAGCCTCAGCCAGGTTCGGCCCATCAGCAGCACACATGTGAGAGCCATGGTGAACTCCAGCACCAGGAGGAGCTGACCTTGAGTCCTGGGGCTTCGGCCCTTGAATTCTGTCTTCGTTTGACGCTCCTGCATTGAGTAGCCTCCGCAGGTATCCAAATGCGCGCCTCTGATATTATAGTGCCGCAACAAGGCACTTGTCAACGTAAGCGGGATATCGTCCGTAATCCGGGATCTCAAGCGGTCGATTCGGGCGTGGAAGGAAGATCTCGATCTCATCCTTGCGCACGAGTCCCTGGTCACAGCCCCGTTTCTTCTTGACAAAGACTGTTCATTCAGGATTATGAGTTTGTGCGGGCTTGGTTAGTGCAGGTATCTCCGAGCCGGCTCAAAGGAGCTACGGGAGATTAGACCATGTTCAGTTTTCCGACCTTCTTTCCTCTCTTTCTTCTTCCCCTACTCATAGTCGTGCTGGCTGTTGTCCTCTATTTGGTGTTCATCGAGGATGGGGAGTAGGGGTGGGCCCCTTATCGGCGTCCTCATTTGTGTTCTACCTCGCCATCATGATCTTGATAGGCGCGGTATCTGCGAAGATCCGCACTGGATCCCTCAGTGATTTCTTCCTGGGTGGAAGAAAGATGAAGGATTGGGTTGTTGCTCTCTCCGCGGTTGTATCCGGGAGATCCGCGTGGCTTGTTCTGGGCATGAGCGGGATGGCCTACACGATGGGGCTGTCGTCCGTTTGGGCGGTCGTCGGATACATCCTCGTTGAGCTCTTTCTCTTCATGTTCATGGGCAAAAGGTTGAGAAGGTACACTCAGGCCACCGAGAGCATAACCCTTCCGGACTTCTTCGAGGCGCGGTTCAAAGATAGACTGCACGTCCTGAGAATAATCTCAGTAGCCATAATCGTCGTTTTTATGGTCGCGTATGTGGCGGCTCAGTTCAATGCGGGTGGAAAGGCGATATCCGCCTCTTTCGGCCTGACCACCACCCAGGGGTTGTGGCTGACCGCAATCATTGTCCTTGCCTATACCATGCTCGGGGGCTTCTTCGCTGTTTCTATCACCGACGTGGTTCAGGCCCTGTTTATGATGCTGGGTCTGGTCATTTTGCCTGCAGTCGCGATCGCGAACTTCGGGGGTCTGGGAGAAGTCCTCGAAGCCCTCAGGGCACAGGAGGTGTCTCTACTGAGCCCGTGGACCATAGGCCTGATCGGTGCCGTAGGCTTTCTGGGGATCGGCCTCGGTTCGCCCGGAAACCCGCATATACTCGTGAGATACATGTCCTCAGAATCGCCTCAAGGTCTGCGGAGGGCGGCGCTGCTGGGAACCTTCTGGAATGTGGTTATGGCCTGGGGTGCCATCTTCGTTGGCCTTGTGGGGCGGGCCTACTTCCCGCTCAAGGCGCAGCTCCCGGGAGCTGACACGGAAAGGCTCTTTCCCCATCTCGCCGCACAGCACCTGCACCCTGTTCTCTTTGGCTTAACGGTTGCCGCAGTATTCGCGGCGATAATGTCCACAGCCGATTCCCAACTGCTGGTCGCAGCATCAGGGGTGACCAGAGACATCTACCAGAAGATGTTCCGGAGGGGAAAGACCATCAGCGAAAGGAGAATGGTCTTCCTCAGCAGGATGGCTGTCCTCCTGCTCACGTTTGTGGCTATAGGGTTGGGCGCTGCCGGCAAGGAGCTCGTCTTCTGGCTGGTTCTCTTCGCCTGGGGAGGACTCGGCGCTTCATTCGGGCCCGCAGTCATCCTATCACTCTTCTGGAAGCGCACCACCAAATGGGGAGTGGTTGCCGGGTTCGTTTCGGGGACTCTGGTGACCGTGGTGTGGAACAGCACTCCCGCGCTCAGGCAAATGCTGTATCACCTGATACCCGCGTTTTTCATATCAGCTGTCCTTGTAGTACTCGTGTCTCTGGTCACCCGGCCACCGGAGCAAGCTGAAAGAGAACTCTCCGAGATAAGGCCGAGGTACAGGTTCAGAAGTAAGAATGTGTGAAGACCCGAGCGCTACTTGGCTGTCTTGTCTTCGGCTTCCTCGAGCCTTCTCAACTCGACAGATATCCCGTCGGGATCAGGACATCCTATAGTGATGATTCCTTCCTCCTTCTCCCAGGGGAAGTTCGCGCCGTAGCGGAGCGCCGTCAAGTACGGGGTAATGGCGTTCCACAGTCCGAGACAGAGCCCTTCCAAAGTACTGTTCTTGACGGTGAAGGTCTGCCCGATCTTGTGCCTTCCGCTGGGGCACTGCCCGGTTTTTACAGTTATACGAACTGGCTTCGACATGGCTCTCCTTTCCGCCCGCACCAAAGCATAGCAAATCGGGGGGAAAGCGCAAGGGTGCCGATGGCTCTTAAAAGTTCAAAAGTTGATGCCTGTCCCCGGGGGGGGGTCCGCGCTCTGGCCGCTGTGGCGTGGTTACGAACCGTGTGCAGACGCCGGAGTTCTCTCCTTCTCCTTGTCTACTGACTGTGCCAGCTTGGTGAGCATCTTTGAAATTGCCTCTACCTGCTCGGTCACGCTGTCCATGTCCGGTTCCTTCACGAGGCCAAGGGTCTTGCCCAGCGCGAACATCGACGCGCATCTGAAGCAGGAGACGCGTGCAGCGTAGAAGAGCTCCTTCTTCTGGCTCCTCACCCACAGGCTTGCGCCCGCGGCAATATCGGAGGAGACAGAAATGGCTGCTTGACCCAACTCCGAGGTCAGCGCTGCGTAAGCACCAGGGAATGTCCTGGAGAGATTCAGCGCGTAGACGCCGAAAGCAAGAGCCTTGTCGTACACATCGAGGGTCTCGAATGAGAAAGACATGCGGTTCACCTCCTTCCGGTATTGACCTCAATCCGAGGGGAAAAGGACCACCCCGCGGGTAGAGAGTGCGTTCTGGAACTGGGTAGGGGCTGTTTGCAACCCGATTGGAGGTTCAGTCTATCACGTGGGATTGGCGGGTGTCAAGGCGGAAAGGCGAAACTACATGAGAATTCGACGAAGCTCTTTCGCGAGGCTCGCTTTGGTGCCCATTCCACTCACTTCACCTATGAGCTTTCCCTCATGGAAGACAGCTACCCCGGGAGGATCTACCGTCAGCTCGAAGTGGCTCTTCACCGCGGCAGTGGGTTTTCCCACCACGTGAAGCATTCTCAAGCCCGGCACCCGCAGTTTCTCAGCGGCGGCCTCGACGATGACAGCGAATTTGTGACTGAGCATGGGATCCCTGGGCTTGACGGCGAGGATAACCGGCCAGGGCGTTGTGTTCAATTCGCTGATGAGGCTGCGCCAGACCACGCTCTCAACGGTCTGTTCGCGCCTGTGGCCCTTTCTTCTATCTCCCTTGTGCCTCCGTTCCACGAACACCTTGGTGTCCGTGACAATCGCAGCGCTTATGGATTTCTTGAGCGCCTTCTCAGACTGGAGGCGGCTTGTTCGGTAGGCGACATCTCGCCGGTGAAACAGGATGATTGTCGGCAGCCGTTTGATGCCGTAGCGCTCAGGGATAGCCCGGTTCTCTTCGCTCACTTCGAAAAGTCCGACGCGGAGTCTCTGCGTCGTCCAGAAGTCCTGGGCGACCTGCCTCACGATTTGCTCTTGTTTCTTGCAGCGGATGGAGTCGCGTTTACTGAACTGGACCAGCCCGAAGACCGGTACGATCAGTATCTCTCTCTCGAAGTTCGAATCAGTCAGCTTGATGATTCTGCCTGTTGTTCTTCTCTCGCCCCTTCTTCTCTCCGGTTTGTCCCTTCGCTCATAGCTCATCTGCCACCACCCCCACTTTTGTTGTGCGGATTCTATCAAATGGACTATGGTCTGTAAAGTCGAAATCCGGTTTGCGGTTGACATGTAAGACAGACCTGTGGTAGCGTCCCTTGCGCGACGGAGGGGGCTTTCAAGTGAAAGAGCTGAAGGTAGGAGTCATAGCCTCTCACGGCGGGTCTAACCTCCAGGCCATAATCGATTCCTGTGAAGCCGGCAAGATTCCCGCCGAGGTGGTTGTTGTGATAAGCAACAACAGCAGTTCGGGCGCCCTGGAGAGAGCCAGAAGACACGGAATATGTGCGGTGCACTTGAGCAACAAGCACTATCCTGACGACACCGATCTTGACGACGCGATCACGAAGGTGCTCAAGGAGCGCAGGGTCGACCTGGTCTGTCTTGCTGGATACATGAAGAAGAGAGGTCCCACGTTTCTGAACTCATTCAAGAACAGAGTGCTGAACATACATCCTGCTCTTCTCCCGAAGTTCGGAGGGAAAGGCTTCTATGGCATGAAGGTGCACGAGGCCGTTCTGGCTGCCGGAGAGAGCGAGTCTGGCGCAACTGTCCACCTGGTGGATGAGAGGTATGATCACGGTCCGATCCTGGCACAGAGGAAAGTGCCAGTCCTTCCAGACGACACTCCCGAGACCCTCGCTGCAAGGGTCCTGGTTGAGGAGCACAGGATATACCCGGAGGTCATCGGGAAGATCGCGAGGGGCGAAATCCGTTTACCGGACTGAGAAGACGCTCGTCACACCCGCATATGCGATTCTGTGAAGTAATTCACGGCTGAGCGGTTACTCGGAGAGGCCTGCGAATTCCCTCTTCACCCAATCGCTCACATCATGCCTGACGATACGGTCGCCGTCCAGGCTCACGACTGTTCTTATGCCGGCGTTTATGATGACGCGTGCGCAGAGTTTGCAGGGAATAGTATTCCCGACCGGTCCGCCTTCGAGCATTTCTATGCCCGCCAGGTACAGGGTTGAGCCGACCATCTCCGTGCGTGGAGCGTGTATCACGGCGTTCATCTCGGCGTGAACTGACCGGCAAAGCTCATACCGCTCGCCCCTGGGTATTTCCATCTCCTCACGGGGACATCTGGAGAGGTCAATACAGTTCGGAGAGCCCCTCGGCGCGCCTGAGTATCCCGTACTGACAATCTGGTCGTTGTTGACTATGACGGCACCGAAGTTGCGCCTCAGGCAGGTGCCCCTCTTTGCCACCTCCCGGGCGATACTGAGATAGTACTCCTCTTTACTCGGTCTCCTCTTCATTCAGATACTCCCGCTTCTCAGAGGCAGAATCATATATGCAGGTGATGTGGATGTCAATGAACTTGAGACCTGGACTCACATTTCATGAGAGCTTTCAGCTGTCAGCTCTCGGCTATCAGCTTGGCCAAGTTCTCAGTGATCAGTCGTTAGTCGCTTCATGCGCTGCGATGTTCGCTGCACGACAAGCCTGAAAAATGTAAAAGTTTATGCCTGTCCCGAGCGCAGTCGAAGGGCCTGACACCGGGTCAGTAGCGTATCTCAAATGTCTTGAACTCGCCGGAGGGTTCTTCCCAGAGCGCCTCTACCTTCTTTACGAGCGAGCCGGGTGGCCCCTGGTGACACCAGGCGAGAGCAGCCTCGACAGCTGGTCGGTCGCCCTCGAACACGGCTTCGACCCTGCCGTTGCGCAGGTTCCGAACCCACCCCGTGAGACCCAGTTCTTCCGCCTTTGACTTGGTGTTGGCCCGGAAGAACACCCCCTGGACTCTTCCCGTGATGTAGACATGCAATCTGGCTCTCGCCATGAAGCCCTCCCTTCCGGTATTCTACTCAGACGCGAGCTTCTGTCAATCGGTCTTGGCGCCCGAAATTGGTTGAAAAGCGCTTGTGCTTACTCTATGCTGGACCTCGGAAGGCGGGTTCCCATGAATATAAGACTGTATACGTTATCGTGTCTTCTTCTCGCGGTGGCCGCGAGCGGTGCCGATGAGCTCAAGAGAGCGGAGGAGTCACTCTCGAAACGGGACTACTCGAAAGCTCTGTCCATCTACGGAGAAATTCTGGATAGAAGCCCGGGTGACACATCGGCCCTCAGAGGACGCGCCGTCGTATACACAATGATGAAAGACTGGTCACAAGCCACAACAGCATGGACTGACCTGCTCGACGCCCTCCCCCTAGATGAGGAGGGTAATGTTCAGAAGTGGCTTGCCATGGTCCTGACTGCGGGAGAGGACTCGACGAAGGCGAAGAGTGCGAGAGAGAGGGTAGAGGAGGAAGCTGCGAACTTCCTGACGAGTGTAGGTGACAGGGAGAGGGCGTATTCAATCGCCACAGATGGGATGAGGATCTCAGGTGCGGACAGCGCGGGCATACTGGAACTTGACAGCATCAGTGTGGACAGGTTCCCTCTGTCGGCAAAGGCTTACGAGATCGCGAAGGCAAAGTTCTACGATGGACTCTATCCCATCTGGCGGGACGACACGCTCAAGGTCGAGTTCCTGGACAGGTTTCTTGACGGCTATCCCGTGCCCGACTGGCGCTTCACAGTCTATCAATTCCTTCTGTCGTCCTTGAAGAGGCTGGAAGACATCGACGGCATCAGGCGGTACGGGGAGAGGATGCTGGCTGAGGACAGCTTGAACCCTTTCGCGTACGACTACCTGTCCTATCTTTTTCTCGAGACGGGCATAGACACAGTTCGCGCGCTCGAGCTTGCAGTGAAGGCTGTTGAGCTCGAACCTTCTTACATGAAACCCGTCCACAAGCCCGAAGCTCAGTGGGAACTGGAGAAAGCACCCCTCGCCGCAACGGCGCGGAGAGAGGCGGCCACAGCGTTGACGGCGCTCGGCAGACTTGACGATGCGGAAGCTTGGGCTCGCGACGCCTTGACCGTGCATGAGCCCGAGCTGAACAACTTCGCCACAAATGCATCTCTCTTCTTCACCCTGGGGAAGATACAGGAGCTCGCGGGGCGCGAAGAAGAAGCCATGGTTTCATACGTGAACGCTCTGATCGAGGGAGACATGACCAACAAGTGGACTCCCAGGGCGGATTCGTCCCTGAGAGCCCTTTACGTGGGGACGCGCGGGAGCGAAGATGGGCTGATGGAGTACGCCCGGAAGGCGGCCGGCTACAGAGGGATAACCTTCACGGACGTCACCGGGAAGGTCGGCCTGGCTGAAAGGCGTGAGTCCCGAATAGCATGGGCCGACTTTGACAGTGACGGCTACGACGACATTCTCTTGAACGGAAGAGTGCTGTTCCTGAATTGCGGGGGCGACAGCTTCAGGGATTTTACCGACAGCTCCGGCATCGGGGCAAACGGGGTGACCGGAGCGGTCTGCGCCGATTTTGACAACGATGGCAGAGTGGATTTCTACGCCACATCCGGCGGCAAGAGCGAGAACACCGACAGACTGTGGAGGGGCAAC
>Ga0180437_10007464_pt1 | contig 14192 bp, 17 predicted proteins | sample SS_ome_4_FD_132410 | JGI IMG/M metagenome (GOLD analysis project Ga0180437, IMG submission 132410) | Hypersaline lake sediment archaeal communities from the Salton Sea, California, USA - SS_3_D_1 metaG | ecosystem: Environmental > Aquatic > Non-marine Saline and Alkaline > Hypersaline >...
GTTGATTACGGGGAAAGGACTGGGTGGGATTTCTGAGGTGGGGCTGGTGGGCGAGAAAGCGCGGGCGGATTGTCTGAACCCGCTGACGATGGGGCTGGGGGAAGGGCGGCCGCGGGCGCACCTGCCGGACTCGGTGGAAGATTGCATCCACGGGGTGCCGCATCCCCACAACTGGTACATGGTCTGCCGAATTCACTTTGCTGACTCGGAGATGGAGATTGCGTTGACGCTGCCGGTGTACCTGTACCTGTTCCACGTGTCGGAGAAGGCGAAACGGGCCCGGCGGTCGAAGGAGTTGGTCGAGGAGCATTACAAGAACGCGTACATTCCGGCGGTGCTGAACGAACGCAAGAGTCTCTCTCAGCTCGTGGCGGTGCCGGTGGGTGGAAAAAGCATCAGCGTGCCGGAGCACTTGCTGCTAGGCGAGCCGGAGTTTCGTCCGCTGAAGCAAATCCAGGCGCAAATCGAGGAGGCGCGGGAGAAAACCGCCAGCCGAAAGCGCAAGTTGGCCTGGAACCAGGACCATCCTGACTCTGCGCTCGCCAAGAAGTTCAAGGACCGGCCCGAGTATTACCGGCAAGCGGTGGAGCTCTATCAAGCGACCGGGCCGGCGTATTTCGAAACGTGGAGCGATGACGAGGAAAAAGACGAAAGAGAAGCGACTGCCATGAATTAAATTTAAAAAATGAAAACCAACAAGTGTGTTTTTTATCAAAGAGAATATGCTCAATAATTTTTGTTTTAATAAAAAAAAAGACCCAACTATTATTTTCAAGAATATTAAAATCGTTATGGATCAAAAAGCCTTGCAAATTTTAAAACAAGAGACGTTGGTTGAAGTGGAACGTTTTCGGGCAACAATTCAAGCAATCTTTAAAAAATACGAACAGCAAGAGTCTCAGAGACTTCATGAATCCATTATTCCAACGAGTGATTGTCCTACGTGTGGTGGAAGCGGAGTGTCTTGGGTGTCAGATGGCAGGTGCGGACATTGTGCCGAATGCTATGGCGCAGTTTTCCCAACCAATTGCAATAACAAATGCTTTGCTTCCACGAATTCGTGAATAATATTGCGCATGGGCTTACAACAGTGTGTTCCATTATTTGCAGTATGTGAGACCCAAAAAATTGTATTTTAAGAACAAAATACTAAAGAGTGAAAACAAAAATGTCTGATCCAATTGTCACACATGTTAAAGAAAACTGGGAAGAACTATACAAACAGGCCGTGGAGGAAGGCGACTTAACCCACTGTAGTTATCCTGGGTGCAAAAGTCATGTTCGGCGCAACAACGACCAGGCCTGGTCTTGGGAAACATGCAGGACGGCCTGTCTCACCTACTGCAGTGTGCATGACAATTTTGTGTCTTGGAAAGTGCATGAAAACTTTGAAAAACTATATAAGCAGGCCATGAACGATGGTGATTTGATCCGATGTGGTTATCGCGGATGTACTCGCCACGAGCGGCGCGAGATTGACCAGGACATACCTTGCGATGCCTGCAGTTACTACTGTATTGACCATTACGAACAAGGAGAGAGTTGTTATTGTTTTGAATGAGAAGCTCACAACATTCTCTAAATATTCGAGGGTGTAAACGCTTGCTCGTTTGTCAGGAATTTTGCAGCCGAATCGGAATGAACGAGCGGTAGTCAATTTCGTTTGCGAACATTTGCCAAACTTGTTGGACCCAGATTGGACTTGCTTCAAATTGCTCAAAATTTACATTGGTTTGTTGCCTCAGCACGGTGTGGAAGCGCTCCCACATGGTCACAAAATTTTCAGGCGGCTGGTAAACCCAATCTGCCAGGAGCTTATTGAACAGCGATGTTTTCCGCTCCGCTGCGGGAATGTGGTGGAGAATTGCACACGCGACCTCGAAGGGATGTCGGCCAGTGTGAGAATAACTGGAAATGCGATAGAAGTGAGGGATTTCATTGAACGAATTGCAGGCGAGTAGCTGATCGGCAATGTTGTCGTAAGTCGCCATGTTGTTTTTTAAAGTCTTGGTGGTGGGAAAAAAAACGTTGGTTCGTTGAACCGGAAACTTGATTTTCTATCTTAAAAATTTGTGTTTTCTTTTCTATCTGACACGCGTATCCCCTTTTAAAAAAAAATATCTATCTTGGATATTTTCACAATAGAAAAATGGCCTCGTCCGCGCAGTCATCGCCACGTTCCAACTACGTCAACTACCAACCTTTTCGGAACGTTCCAGGGTTATTCAAGGCGATTCGCAAGCGGGAGGGGATTCAAGAGCCCGTGGTGCTGAAAGTGATATCGAACACCTGTGACACCAATGAACGAAAATTATTGGAGGACGCCAAGCATCCCAACATCATTTCGGCGGTGGAGACGTGGAGCACACCTTCCTGTGATATCGTGGCGATGCCGGAGCTTGTGGGTGGAGACGTGTGTGACTGGATAATGCAAGGCAAAGTGTTTTCTTGGCGCCACGTCGTGGGATTTACGCAGCAAATGGCGAGTGCCCTTTGTTACCTACATACGGAGCTGGGATTTGTGCACGCCGACGTGTCCTTGGAAAACATCCTACTTATTGAGGAAGAGGAAGGCCGCATCCGCTTTATTCTCACGGATTTCGGCTTGTCTTATCCCAAAAGCGCTCGTTTTGTGTGTGGAAAAGAGTTTTACGCAGCGCCAGAAGTTCATGATACCGTGCGCTGGCTTGGTGGCGAATACGTGGATGTGACAAAAATTGACGTGTTTGCTTTGGGAATTTGTTTATTTACGATTGTTTTCAACAATTATCCTTTTCTGACGACCAGTGCTGGAAAATGTAAGGGGTTTCTTTTTTTTGCCCAACATGGACTGGAGAGTTTTCTCAGACATTGCCGGTTTCCCAGTTCTTCGACGAATCGCCAATGCATTTCCGCGCTGATTGAAGGCATGCTTTGTCCATCACCCGGCGCTCGCTTTTCGATGCCCCGTGTTATTTCTGAAAGCAATAAATTCGTGCGTTAAAATGCAAAACTTGCCATGACTCTGTACGAGCTTCAGTCGGAACTAAATACTTTGTTGTATGTCACTTACAGTAAAATAAGTACTGAAATGTACCAAGACTTGGCGTTACGACATGAGAAAAGTTGGTATATTAAAAAATTTATGGACACCGTTGATGCGCAAAATTATCTTGCGCAATTTCAGCCTTTTGAGACTCAGGAGTTGTGCACGTATTACAAAGACCAACACAGTGCGATGGTGAAGTATTATGGCGATCGACTCCGTTCATATTTTAGCTATTTGTCCGAAAAAAGAGTCGTCAAGAATACTTTGTAAGTGCGTCCCCATACCGTGTTTTGAATGCAGCCATGTGTCCATACAATGACTTGCTATGAACATGTGTTGAATTTAGAGCCTCAAGAATTTATACTTTTAACTTTTTCTGTGCATAACTCGTGTCAAGATGTTTTAATCTTGTGATAACTTATCCACATCCACAAAAAAAAGCAAAATTATTTACAGTTGTCAACTGATGCGACATCGCCCTGGGACGCTATCGTGGGCCGCACATTTGCCTGGGAGACTGCCTTCCACGAAGCGTTGCAGCCGCACATTTGCATCGAACGCCACCTTCCCCGTAGGTTTGCATCGTCGTACAACCTGCTTCGGTACATACTAGGTCGCGTTGACACACCTTGCAGTTCGGTCCAGGGCACGCAGCAATACCGCCGTGGGCTGTACATTTGCCTCGGACACCGCCGTCATGGTAGCATTGCCGCCCCTTGCAGTCTGGTTCGGTGCACGGAGGAATACCGCCGTGTAAGACACATTTACCTGGGACACCGCCTTTCTTGTAGTTTTGTCTCGCCGTGCAGTTTGGTTCGGTACACACGGTGGCCATCATAATTATGAATGATTAAAAAAAATGTCGAAAACCCCCCAACCCGGTTTTAAGATAGAAAAAAAAGTCTACAAACCCAGTTAAGATAGAAAAAAAAGTCTGCTGATGGTTCAAAGTTCAAAATAATATTAACTTGTCCAAAATCATTTTTGTCTGCCTAAAAAAATTATACTTTTAACTTGCTCTGTGCATAACTCGTGTCAAGATGTTTTAATCGTGTGATAAAATTATCGAACGCCACATGGGATCGCAGCACAGAACCCTAGTAGAAAATCGTTCATAGGCCCACTCCATGTAAGGGATACTCTCAATAGCACGCGCGTCTATCAGCTCGCTTCGCGTCACCACTTGCAGGGATTTGGTCTCACTTCGCTCACGCCGCTCACTTCGCTCACGTCGCTCACGCCGCTCACTTCGCTCACGTCGCTCACTTTGCTCACTTCGCTCACTTCGCTCACTTTGCTCACTTCGCTCACGCCGCTCACGTCGCTTACGCCGCTCACGTCGCTCACGCCGCGATGAAACAGTCCTCCCACGCTTGCTTTTCGGCATTCCTGTGCGTTTGGCAACATTGACAAAATCACACACACGTAATCTTCCGTGTATTAAATTAATTTTTTGCCACAGGTATTCAATACACATACACACACACACACACACATAAAGATTATCATGCGTCAAAACTGATCTTGAATATTGTTTTTTTGGGTGGAAAGGACGGCAAATATTCTTCGATTTGTTTTATTTGTTTCCGATTGTTATTCTCGCACATAACTAAAGTGAGTGCCTAATCTGTATTATCTTGTATAACTTTATATGATGATTTTTATATAAAAAATCATCATATAAAGTTATACAAAATAATAATAATAATAATCATACAAATTTAATTATCTGTTATTATCATTCATTACAGACCAAAGAAAAATGAAGAGATGTTCTGGGTACTCACTGGTGTATCCACGTCCGAATCCCGACTCGAAACGCGACTCGAAACGCAACCGCACACGTCCGACCAACAGAAATCACGATGCCGGCTCGAAACGCATTACCGACACAAAGCACCACCCACTCGAGAATATCCCGGACGATGCATTATGGGAATTAACATCATTTATTGGCGTATCCGATTTAAAACAGCTAAGCAAGGTGAGCCGATCCACACGGTGTAGTGTTCGTCCATGTCTCGATGAACGTGCCACATACCACTATCGAGGTCGGGGGAGCCTGCCGGATACCGCGAGACGTTGCGTATTCGGCGGAGATTACGATCTGGTCGCGGGTGTTCTCCCCGCGGGCCTGACCCACCTTACCCTTGGTGATTCTTTCAGGGAAGTCTCCCGGCGAATCTGACCAACCTCATTCTTAGAGGACCATTCAACCAACCACTGACAGAGGGAAGTCTCCCGCCGAATCTGACCAACCTCATTATTGGATACGGCTTCAACCACCCGCTGACAGAGGGTGTCCTCCCTGCGAGCCTGACCTCTCTCAACCTTGGGTACAGCTTCAACCACCCGCTGACAGAGGGAAGTCTCCCGCCGAATCTGACCTCTCTCAACCTTGGGTACAGCTTCAACCACCCGCTGACAGGGGGTGTCCTCCCCGCGAGCCTGACCTCTCTCGACCTCGGGGCTAACTTCAATCAGCCGCTGACAATGGGTGACCTCCCTGCGAGCCTGACCTCTCTCGACCTCGGGTACAGCTTCAACCACCCGCTGACAGGGGGTGTCCTCCCCGCGAGCCTGACCTCTCTCGACCTCGGGGCTAACTTCCATCAGCCGCTGACAATGGGTGACCTCCCTGCGAGCCTGACCTCTCTCGACCTCGGGCTAACTTCAATCAGCCGCTGACAATGGGTGACCTCCAAGAAGTTAATTAAATTATTATTATTATTATGATTATTATTATTTTGCTGAATAGTTATTACTTGTATTCTTTAAAATAATCTGTTTACCACTTGTTAAACAAAAGGGCCTCGGTCTTTGACGGCGTTTTAATAAAAAAACTATAGTAACAGTTGGGTGTGTGTGTGTGTATGGTTGAATGTACCCAATCCCAAGCTTGGTGTGACGGCACCTGTATACCATTCGATGCATGCGATGGCAATATGACTAGATTTCAGGTGTTTAACCACTGCTCACGGGTAATCTACCGTGCTTGTCGGACTGTCCACGAATTACCGGTAGCTGTAGGGTCAATCGCGTTCGCCGGTGAGTTTATGACACTTGCATTCGGGATGTTGGTGACCCTGGTTATTGGTCACTCAATGGGTAAACAGAGGTGGTGGATGAAGAACTTGTTTTGGCGTCTAATGGGGCTTGCTCACGCCGGACCAATCATTGGGTTAATCGTGTTCGTGATTGAGTATGATATCGTTAACGGATTTGCTGTATCTTTAATTCCGACATTGGTCAATTTTACGGTAATTGTTTATATAACTTTGTGCCGGAGCGTGAAAATGTCCTGGTGTATTTGTATGCAATGCATGTTTCGACGCGTTGGAGGGGCAATAACGCGGGAAGCTTCGATGGGCTCTGCGTCATATAAACCACTCGCCGAGTTTGAAAATAACCTGATTCAACACACGCCTCTCGGTGGGGTGATATGATTTGCGGCACGAAAGAGGATGCAAGACACCCGGTTATGAAATAATACAGTAAGTGCAAACTTCCCGTCCTGTGAATCAAAAACATTATGGCGACCACCAAAATAATAACCCACGTGGATATGAAGAAGTTCCGGAAGATCAAACGACTCATCCAGGAAAATCCTGGGCTGAAGATTCTTTGGGATGTGGATGACGATCGACTGGTACGACGAATACAAGAAGGAGCATGAGAGAGCCGCCAAAAAGCTTGCATGTTGTTGCATGTAAAAAAAACAAAGCGTAGCTGACATTCTCATCCCAGGCCGGGTCGGTTTTGGATTGTTGCAATTGATTAAAAATATATAAAAAAATTTTTTTGATTTAACTTGCAAAATGGGCTAAAATGTACCAGTTTCACCTTTTTATCTCAAAGCTATCGCCACCGCTGCTGAAGCGTTGCTCATTATATTGTTTAATTTGCCTTTAAAAAAGCATGTTATCGGTCCGTAATTTTCCTTCCGTGCTCCAAGAGGTATCATGAGTCACGCATTACGAAGTGGTGACGACACTCCGAAAAAAAAAAAGTTTTACTATAAAATAAAAAAAAACAAACACCCTCCTTTAAAAAAATGCCATTCAATAACAATAAACTCTCCAAGGACATCTCAGTCGTTGGTTTAAAAGCGGGACGCGCGCGAATTGGCAATTTGGTGGTAAGCGATGTCAAAACAAGCGCCTTGAACACGGGCACGTTGGATGCCAAGGTTGTAAATGCTCCACAGATCAACACCACGTCAATTGATTTCGCGGCCAATTCGGCGTGCGGTCCTTATACGCTGTATGCGAATGCCGAGCGCAACCAGTTCCTGGTGAAAGATGCATGTGGTGAGACACAGGTTTTGGCGCAATTCGACGAACCCCAGCTGGAAGCCCCATGGCCCATGTTTGGTGGCCCGATCCCCCCGGGTAACAGCATCCAAACCTCGACCGACATTACCAGTTCCAACGTCAGCACGTTGACTAACGTGGCGAACGCGAAGATTGGTCAGTTGCCCGGGTGGCGCGTGGACAGTTTCGCCGGTGTCACTGTCGATGACAGCTGCGTATACATGAACGTGTACAACAATTTCCTCCCGAGTGATACAACCGCGCTGGCGCCGATTCAAAGTCCAAGCGGTGCCTTGATATGTGTTGATAAGAAAACAGGCACTGTGAAATGGCGCCGAGCGATTTCTTCGTACACGGGAGTTGTGAACGACTACTCGCGAGCGGCTCCTGCGATGCATGGCGATTACCTCTTCTTCGGCACTAATCTGTTCTCTCCACAAACCTACAACCCGTTAAACCCGGCGGAACTCACCAGTCGCTTCGGGGCCTTCGGGGCACAGATTCCGACTGCTCGTGGCGAACCGCCTTCTTTGGTGGCTGTCAACAAGTACACCGGGGAACTGCACTGGACGACCCGTCTCGGCAATGTCGCTTCGCGGATCGATGATGACGATAACTGGTTGTCCTGCACCGGTTCGCCGGTTGTTTTTGAAACTAATTTCGGGTTGCTGGGTGGCGAAACGATTCCTGTCGTGGTGATGGGGACGTCGTCGGCACAGTCTTTCAGCCCGTTCTTCATCAACCGAGGTATAGATGTTGCTGGAAATCCGCTTTCCATTGGTGATTATCCCGACTTCAGGATGACTGACCGGGGCAGGGTGTATTTGGTACATGCCGTCACTGGGCAAATTTTGAAAACCACGTACGTGCTTCCGTCGCATCTGTCGGAAGTCGCTCCCCCCTACGCTGGTCCGAATCCCGTTCCCGCATCCGCGGTGTCAGCGGACGGCTACGCTAGTGTCTTGCACCACTACATGACTGCCGATTCGGCGGCCGGCGGTGAACTCAACCCGGTCGTGGCGACCGGTCCCTACGATAACCCGACCGTGTCGACGAACACCGTGGTATGGACCTTGACTCAAGGACAAGCCGTGCCCCCGTGTCTAATTGCCTTGAACCCATACATCGTCAATCAAACAACTCAGGTGATCACCGACGTGGCCACGATGGGTGGCGTGGTGACGGCAGATTTTCACCGATCCGTCGTGCGTGTGGATGGTGTCAAGTTTCTGCCGGGCACGAACACGTTTAATATGCCCGCGCCTGATGTGACGGTCTACTCCATTCCTGCGAACTTTGCGGACAGCTCCGATCCGGCAGTCGTGTACGGAACGAGAATTTGGAAAAATATGAAAGTGGGTGATTCGATGTCAGCACAGGACGCTTATGATTTGAACTACTATGGCTCTAGCACGTGGGGGAACTCGCCAAGCATTTATTACAGCAGCACCGGCGAGCCCCTGTACGCATTCGTGACATGTGGCCAGATGCATCACGGACCGATTGACGATGCTCGAGTTATATACAACCAACCGGGTACACTGCCTTTTGTGAACCGGATGCAGTTGTTGAAGGTGGGAGCCGATACCAGTTTGGCCGCATTTCAAGCTGCAAAAACTGCAGAACTTGCCTACTTGGCGGCTGAACGAACGGCGCGCGAAACGAAAGTCTCTGCCCGAGGTCAGTCGGCATGGTTCGACGGCTTCGTGTGCCTCGATCTGTCCGTTGACAGTTTTGGAGATTTAGTCCCGGCAAACTCGTTTCGCACCTTGGGCGTGGACGTTTGGGAAATTCGTCAGAGCTTTGATATGTGGGGCCAGACCACCGCCGGCACCACGCCAGTTGCTATCCAGCGAGGCTTTTCATCCCTGAGCGACTTATACGGTCAGCCTCGTGGAGCTGATGGAGATTTTGTGTCCGGAGTTGCAATCAATCCCGGTCCGGGAGGAGGCACTGTCGTCGCGGGGTGTTCGAAATATGGTCTCGTGGCTGGGTTTACGCTTGATGCGACACATACCCCAACAGCTCCATTCTGGCAATTGGTCGGTATTCCGGGAGTTGAAGGCGGAAGTCAATTTGGCATCTGTTCGGACGCGTCAAGGCTGTATTCGACGCAAAGAAACACCCAAACTATTGGTCGAACATCCGCGGTTCCGGATAACACCATTGGTGCGCCGGCGTCTTACGTCCAATCACTCCTGAATTGGGCGCCCTTTATGAGCTGGCGCACGGCGAGCGACCAAGTGGTACCTCCCGGTACGTCGTTCCTTTCCGCGTGGGACTACATTACACAGACTACTGCATGGGAGGCGATCGGTCCATCCCCAGTAGGTTCCAGTTACTACCAATTTTCCACGTGCCCCACATGCACCGACAGTCTAGTTATTTTGCAAGAAGGGGATGGCGTGGTTCGGATTCGCGACTCTGCCACTGGCGTGGTGGTGCACAGTTTCTTGAGCACTGACAGCTTGGGCAATCCCACTGTCGGCAATTCTCAAATTGCCATTGACCAGGATTCATTGTACGTTTTGTCCGCGAGAACCCAAGTGATTGACAATGTTGGATTCGACAACCCGAATGCTATTTCCTCGGACCAAATGATGATTATGCGCTTGCCCTAAAAAAAACAATTTAAGGAAAGAGTGACTTGGGCCTGCTGCTCTCGTGCTGCTGCCACCGCCTCCGCCCCTGCCTCCAAACCAGACTCAGAGTCCGGGTGCTTTGTGTCAGTAACGCGCTTCGAGTCGGCATTCGTGCGTCTGCGAGTAATGTCGCGATTTCTGTTGGTCGGACGGGTGCGGTTGTGTGTGCGGTCGCGCTTCGAGTCGGGTTTCGTACGCCGCATAACATGTCGTTTATGGTGGCAAAAAAGATACATCACTCGATGTCTCCGTTTACTTAAATGTGAACCGCGAGACAATAAATTCCAAAAAGACCGTGTCGCGGGTCTTTGCGAGCTCGGGTCCGATCGCGGACATGAACGTGTTTCGAGAAATAGTGGGATTTTTGTGAGGTGTTATGTGATGATTTTTTAATTTATTTTTCGGCACCACTCTCCCTGGCCCCCAGTCCCAGGCGGTCGTGTATCGTCCATTCGTGCGGGTGGGCGAACCCCGTGTCTGCAACATAACGTACCGCGGTGATCAAAGTAAGGTCGGGAGTCGATAATGAACACAGGATCATCATAATTTTCTTCTTCTTTTCGCTTTGCTTCTTTTTCTCGCTTATTCCGGTAGCGGATTGTTAAATGGGGGCATAATGAACTCGGGGTCCGAAAATTTAAGCGGGCATTTTACTTCGCAAACTTAGAAAAACCTTTTGTCACATGATACTTTCCAAGGAATGCAAAACCCGACATCAGCAGAAATCAATTCTTCCCCATGACGAACTTTGTTTTCCCAAACCAAGTCACACGTATGTGTTTTCTTTTTCATTAAGCTTAAACTATTTTCCCGTGCATCAAATTCTACATTGTAAGCAATTATTTCATGTTTAATACTATCATTTATACCAGTTCCAGTTCCCCAATAATGTGGATGTTCCTCTGTTCAACTGGGCCTATGGTTCGTCGAGTGATTAATCGAATGATTGATCAAGTGTGGATCGAATGATTTATTGAATGTTGATTCTGTACAAACAAGAAACACAGAAAAACTTTTTTTACATGATACTTTCCAAGGAGTGCAAAATCCGACATCAGCAGAAATCAATTCTTCCCCATGACGCACTTTAACCTGTGCATTTCTGCAGCAAGCTGAAGCGCGTCACGATAGTACTTGCGGTTTTTGTCTTTGCACACTGGGCAGATTTGTTTCGTTCCATCCGTCCGCCACGGTGCTGCCATCCGGCGCCAACGCGTTAAACATTCCATGTGTGCAGATGCGGAACACAGGTTGCAGCGAAAAATGGGTGCTTCGTGTTGACAACAGGCGCTCGGCGTTGCTATGTTCGGGTGACGGCATTTCGTATCATCACGACAAATAATGCACGTGCGGGAAAATGGAAGAACAGAATGCCCGTAGATGTCGTTCAATAGAAAGCGAGCGAGCTCCTTTATTCTTTTTGTTTCTTCGTGGGTCATGGGAAACCTACATGTACACAAAACAAAATGGGTTGAATGACATGATTCGAAAAAATGTATTGAAGAAATTAGAGTTTGTGTTTTTTGGTTTTTGTTAAAATCAAAACGATAAATAATACCAGTAATTTGTTTTTTGCCTGGGTAAACCAGATAGAATAAAAAATATATAAATATATATTTTTGTTTATTTTTGACAATAAAATATTAAAGTAGGTGTGCGTGTGCGCGTGTGTGTGTGCATACTCAAACAGCCGATTCGACCACAGGCGTGGCCGCTGCGGCTGTGGCGGTAGCGGCGGCAGCGGCGGCTGCGTGTTCTTCGGCATTCAATTTGTTGGCCATTTCCCGGTACTTGGTCTTCAGATCCGGGTTCTCTTTCCACTCGACTGATAGTTTTTTCATTACGCTGCTGATGCCGTTTTCTTTCGTAATGGTGTTAAATTCGGTTTTGCGAGACTTCCAGGATTCTTTGATGAACAAGTTGTACGGCAACTGCTTGCCCACTTTCTTGACTGGTTTCGGTCGTTCTCGCTTAACCCTCTTCTTGGGCTCCGCGCAGCGCTGGAACCGAGCATAGTAACGGTGCCGCGCCTCGATGCCGCAAATGTAGTTGTCAAAAATTTCCTGCATTTTGTCAAACGCCACCCGCGTCGTGCGCTGAAGGCTGCGCTCTATCAACTGAGCGTCCTTCTTTTTAAACTCGATGTTGTGGTGCTCCTCGTAGTACAGCAAACAATTGGCCATGTAGACGATGGCCTCGTACTCGACGGCCTTCTTGTAGAGCTCTTCGATTTCGGCGAGTGCGGCAGGGTCCTCGATTACCGATTTGTGACTGACGATGCTCCGGAATACTTTGCGGAGCTTCTTCGGCACGTTAAATTTAGTCACCTCCGCCTGGGTGGCGTAGATCTTCTTTTTCATGCCGAACACGTCGGGGAGCGGTGCGTGCTTCAACTCCAGGGGAGTTTTCTTGGATCGCGGCTGAGACGCGCGCTTGCGTTTCTTTTTGCCCGCAGCCGGGGCGGTGGTGGTGGTGGTTTTCGCATCTGCTGCAACACTCGGAGTCGCTTCCGGGACAGGAACGGGAGTGGGGGCAGTGCCAGTGGGCTGTTCTTGTTTTGTGTCACTCATTTTGGGAAAGAGTCTTTGGTTATTTTTTACTTTTTACGTGTTCAAAGTTTTTGTTTCCGAATGAACGCACTCATTCTCAAACCCGAAGGGCTGGGTAAAAAAAATCGGTGACACCGCACGCTTTTTGACGATAAAAATATATAGTTTTTATTAAAACTAAAAAAAAATATATACCCGTGTATTCAATGAGCGCTTCCAAGAATTGTAACCAACCATTTGCCTTCACGCCAGCTGCGACGCCGTCGTGCTATGACTACCGCAAATCCGACGTGGCCGGCTGCACGAACTTGGATGCCGTCATGAACTTAACCAACGTCGCGAACGTGCCCTTTGATAATTATGGCTACCTGCAAGCGAAAACCAATTGCACGGACATTTATAATCCGCGCCGGAAAACCCTCAACTTTACCGATTCCTTCCCCGTGTGGCCACTTAAAAATTCGAAAATTTACCCGACTCAAGACTACACCAATGACGCCTTTCCCCTGCAACCGACCCCGAAAATGGAACTCAACGAGTACGTCGACGTCACTACCAACTGGCCACCGAAAGCGATTCCACTGGAACCTTACCGCCCGACCCCACCAGTTGCGTCGCCAGCCACTGGGACCACGGACCCGAACGTGGCACGGATCCCCGTCCTGCACCTGCCAACGCCCGAACCGATTGTGCGACGGAAGCTTCCATTTCTTAAATTTTTAGTCCAAGCATTCAACGCCAAAAAAGGCAAGTTTCGGGTTGGGGCGCGTTCAAACTGAGAACGCACTCGGGTTTGCTTTTTTCTCAAAAAATAGTAAACACACTTTTTGGATTGGATTGGAAATGGAGAAGGGCGTTATGGCACGACCGAGGGTGTATCTAAAACCCAAGATTTTTCGGATGTCGGGCAACAAACAGATTATTGATTTCCGAAAGGACGAAACGTTTGATCATGCCAACGAAACCCGTCGCATGCTTCGGGAAAAAATTCCCAAAGAAACCGCGCGTGTCATGAGCGTCGGAAAATTCTGGGCGACCAAACAAATTCACAGGAGGAAAAAGGACCGGCTTCGCGCCTTGCTTCCGTTCTTCACCCGAGAACGCATCGCGAAAATGGTGGTCCCCATTATTTCAGTGACGTCTAAAATTTCCCTCCGCGCCCTCGACTGGTTGGTTATTAACTACTCCAAAAAGCACAAAGTGGTGCTGGTCAATACCCACTCGCACATCGTCAATGTCTACGACGACTACCGAGCTTGGCTCCACCATTGGAAAAGACCGCTATTTGACGCCTTCCGCAGAGGCACGCGAATTTACTTTGAGTTTCAAGGGTACACGTACTCCACGACGGTCGCGCAGCTCAATTTTCTCTACTGGGCCGATCGGGTCGGGGTCTTGGAATACGCAAGTCACCACATCGCCGAGCTGGAAGCCGACATGAATCAACGAATTGCCGAGTGCCGCAAGGAAAAAGCAGCTATTCAGCGCGCCGGGGGGAAGCGAAAGCGGTCTGAACTATCACAAGCTCCCCTCGTCACCTGCTTAGTGTACAAAGTACCGTGCACCATGCATTTTTGAAAAAAAAACCATCCTTCGTTGTGGGGCTCACAACAGGCTCACAACAGTTGGCTTTTGAACATGTGCATCATTGAACAGCATA
>Ga0180437_10007466_pt1 | contig 14188 bp, 21 predicted proteins | sample SS_ome_4_FD_132410 | JGI IMG/M metagenome (GOLD analysis project Ga0180437, IMG submission 132410) | Hypersaline lake sediment archaeal communities from the Salton Sea, California, USA - SS_3_D_1 metaG | ecosystem: Environmental > Aquatic > Non-marine Saline and Alkaline > Hypersaline >...
AGATGCCTTTTCATCCAGTGTAAGGTTGTCACTTCCCTTGCAAGGTCATCCATCTTCAAAAATATCTTTTCAGCTTCTGTCAAGACAATCCCTTTCCGCTTTCAGTTCTGCAAGCCAGAAAGAAACTTCTTGCTTTGCATCTTCCGTGACTGCAGCCTTTGAATGCTTTCGGGGTCATAGTTTGAAGGATAATTCCCTGACTTCGATTTGAAGACCCATTTCTTGTTGCTGTTTTTCAGGTATGTATAAAATGAAAGTGCTTCTTTCAGCATCCTTCTTATTAAATTCATGTTTGCCTTGCTCATTTCCATTCACCTTCTTTTAACAGAACCAGGCAAGAGGCGCGTTGGCATGGAGGTCTTTGGAGTGACTTCCCGCGCCTCGTTGCCTGATAGATTTTTCAGAATCGCCTCCATGCCATTTGTCCTTAAATTTTCACTGCGCCTTCGAGCCGCTTTTTGTGATTTCCAAGCATCCATTCGCCGCGCTCGAATCTCGCGTTGCTTTTACGGCCAAGCCCATCGAGATGCGCAAGCGGAGAAGATGCGAGAACCAGCCGCCTGTTGGTGGCAAGCAAGACTATTGTAATCGATGCGTCATACAGGAGTGCTCGACCGATGTGACTCGCAAGAGCATCCAACACATCCCTTACGTTTGGATTCGCAATAATTGTTGTCGAGCTATAGACACCTTGTACAACAGCCGTTTGCGCTCGCCCCAGGCATTTGCGTATCTCTTCGACACTATTAACGCGGATGCGTGGTCTCAGTACTTCGCGCGAAATTACCCGCCCGCTACTCGTTTTCCGATAATACATTTATCGCCTCCATGCCTTTCAAAAAACCTATTCGGAAAAAAGAACCTCGAACCCTGAGTATTTGCAGTTGCGCTTATTGTCCCAACCGACATAATCCCCAAGAACCGCTTCTTGGTAATCTCCCGGCGTCATTTCTACAAAAATGGTGTCGCCCTTTTTAACGCCAAAACGTTTCGCATCTCCGTAAAAAAGACAGTGACCCCCAAATTGCGCGTCAAGGATTCCAATCCATTTTAGGCTTGTCAACTTGACTTCGATTCGTTTCTGAGTGCTTTCCATGATTCACCTCCATGCCATTTGTTCTATTATAGAATACCACAAACTGTGGGACTTGTCAACACACTTTGTGATATTTTTTTCAAAAAGTGAAAGTTTTTTTTCAAGGCAAAAACCATGCAGCTTTGCACCTTTTTCTTGACATCAGGAAATTGGTCTTGAAACCACAAGCAACCACCATGCCAAAGATGGTCTAAATAGTTTTTCAGGCAAAAAATAAGTTTTCCAGAGTTTTTCAGAATTAACCTGAGTTTAGTTTTCAAGAGTTTTCTCAGGTTTCTCTAATGGGTCAAGAAGGTTCAAAAAGCACTGTAAGTGCCAAACTGTATATAGTTTAGGTGTTATATGACCACATTCTCAAATCAGAGGTTTCTGAGAGTTTTTCAGAATTACTGACCAAGACCAAGACCCAAAAAATTCTCATGGCACTTGTGCATCAAGATGAGACTATATAATAAGATTAGATTAGACAAGACCATTTGCAAAAGCTTTCCTTTCAATTCTCTTTCTTCAAAGACACATGCAATGGACAGCTCACCTGCCAGAAATTTTTTCTTTGCTCTTGACAATTTTCCACTCTATTCTTTTAGAGAACTTGATTTGAATCAGCTTCACCATGAACAATGGATTGAATGCATGACTCAAGAGGAAAAAGACAGCAGCAAGACAAACTCAGAGCCTGAGAAATTTTCAGAGCCTGAGCATCCTGAATTCGATGAGCTGAACAATCCTGCCAAATATGACCCAAATAGAAACGAAGATGGAACATTCAAAGAAGGTCATACTGCTGGATGGAAAAAAGGTCAGTCTGGCAATCCTTCAGGCAGACCAAAGAATGGTGAGCAGCATGTGGGTCAAGTTCCAGACATCAACAGAATCACAGACCTCTTGAGATTCATGGCAAGCAAACCTTGCACTGTTGCAGGTTATAAAAAGATGACATGGAGTCAAGCAGTTGCAAAAAAGATGTATGAATTCATAGTGAAAGAAGGAAAGTATCAACTCTGCAATGACCTGCTTGACAGAGTGGATGGAACTGTGAAGCAACTCCATGAAGTGGATGCCACCACCAGAACTGTCTTGAAGTTTGAAGTGGCAAAGCCACCAAACAAGAAGCAGCATGAAGAAAACAAAGCAAATGGCAAACTCAATGGATTGACAAAAGCAGGTGATGAATGAATCAGGCAGAAAGAGAAGCAATCAGTCTTGTCAACACTGCTGTCAACCATCAGCTCTCATGTGATTTGAATGTGAGAATGGCACTTGCCAAGAATGAGATTCATGAAGTCTGCACCAAAGCACAAGCAATCATTCATGGCATTGTGGCAAAATATAATGTTCCAATTGCAGTCACTGTCTGCTGTCAACTCAACACTGATTCAGTGAAGCTCAACAAAGAGGTTCAGGGTCTGATTGATTCTCACATCAAGAAGCTGCCTGAAGTCTCAGAGCCATTGGAGATGTATTGAATCTGATTCTGACTGAAAAAGAGGAAACTGTGAAACTGCTGCCAAAGCAACATGGTTTCCTTTTCTGCAATGCAAAAGAAGTGATGTATGATGGTGCTTTTGGTGCAGGCAAGACCAGAATTCTTTGCTATAAAGCAGTTCAGAAGGCTCTGCACAAAGGCAACAGAGTTGGTCTGTTCAGAAAGACCTTGACCAGTCTCAAAGCCACAACACTGCAGGTGCTGCTTGAGAAGGATGGCAACCTGCCACCAGTGCTGCCAAAAGGTTCATATATTCACAACAAGTCAGACCATGTGATAAAAGTCAGAGAAGGTGGTGAAATCTATTATTCAGGATTGGATGACCCACTGAGAATTGCATCACTCAATCTTGGCACTGCATGTGTTGATGAAGCAAGAGAGATGGATAAAGATGAATATCACATGCTTCTTGGCAGGTTGAGAAACACTGCAGACCCACAAAGGCAGATATGCTTGGCAACCAATCCAGACTCACCTTCTCATTTCCTTTTTGAAAGGTTTTACAGAGAGAAGGATAACACCAGAGCTGTTTTCAAATCCAAGAGCACTGACAACTTCTTTCTGCCACAAGATTATATTGACATGCTTTCCAAGTTCTCTGGTCAATACAGAGACAGGTTTGTTCTTGGCAAGTGGGTTGCTTTTGAAGGTCTTATATATGACAACTTTGACAGAGACACACATCTTGTTCACAGAGACCTTTCAGAATTCCAGTGGTTCTTGCTTGCAATCGATGAAGGATATTCAGACCCTGCTGTTTGTGGTCTGTTTGGAATTGACTCTGACAACAGGATGCACTTGATTAAAATGTTCTACAAAAGAAAAGTGCTGCCAAGTCAGTTTGTCAAGGTTGTCAAATATTATGGCATGGCTCAAATCATGACCCTGAGACCCAAAGATGTGAAGCTCACTGAGTGGGAAATTCCTCACAGAGAATTTGTCTTTGACCCTTCTGCAGCAGGCTTGATTGCTGATTGTGAGAAAGAAGGTCTGCCAGTTTACAAAGCAAACAATGCAGTCTTTGATGGAACTCAGGCAGTGAGAGACAGGTTGTCAGTGGATGAAACAGGCAAACCATTCTTGACCATTGAGAAAGATGGTGAAGGTGTTGATGACTGGTTGACAGAGGTTGAATCCTATCACCTTGACAAGAATGAGAAACCTGCAAAGGGTCTTGACCATGCAATGGACATGACAAGATATGCTGCAATGCATATGAAGGAAAAAGTTGAAGCTCATGTTCAGGCTCTTGTTGAGAGAACTCAGAAAAAGCTCACTGGAAATGAACAGCTCAGTGAGAAAGAGCTTGAGAACAGAATTTATGAAAGGTCAGATGCATGGGTTTAATCAGCAGAATCAAGCAGGCTCTGAGAACACCAGTGCAGGTGATTGCTCAACCTGTCTTCAGGAACATGGGTTTTTATGCTGAATCACAGCAGCTCAAGAATGCAGAACTGGTCAATCATTATCGACATTGGGTCTTTGTTTGTGCTTCAAAGAATGCTCAAGCAGTGGCATCAGTTCCTCTGAGATTGTATGTGACAACCAATCATGGTGAAAAGTCATATCCAAACTTGAGGAAAGGAATTGACACAAGACCAATCAGCAAGAAAAAGCTCAACTGGCTCAAGAATCACAAGCAGCACAAGCAGCTTGCCAACAAACTGGCAAAGGCAGTCATGGTTGAAGAAGTTGTTGACCATCCTTTTCACAGACTCTGGCAGCAGGCAAATCAGTATGATGATGGATATGAACTCATCAACAAGTGGCAGCTTTTCACAGAACTCACTGGTGATGGTTTCCTTTGGGTGCAGCTTGACTCTCTTGGAATTCCTCAGTCTTTGTGGGTCTTGCAGAGCCAGTGGTTGACAATTGTTCCTGAGAAAGAAGGTGAAGGTTTCATCAAAGGCTATATATACGGCAGGAACAAGCATGATGCAGTTGCCTTGAGACCTGAAGAAGTTGTTCATGTTAAGTTTCCAAATCCTCATGATGTTTATTATGGCTTTTCACCAATTCAAGCCATGTGGATGGCAGTGAAAAGAAAAGAGGATTATGATTTATATGATGCAGCTCTGCTCAAGAATAATGGCAGACCTGATTTCATTCTCAAGTCAAAGCAGAACCTTTCAAAGCCACAAATCAAGCAGCTCAGAGAAGAATGGATGCAGCTTTATGGTGGCAGGAAAAGTGGAATGCCTGCAGTCATCACTGGTGAGCTTGAGCTTGACAAGATTGGATTCTCACCAAGAGAAATGCAGAACCTGCAAGGCAGGAAATATACAAGAGAAGAAATCTTTGCAGCATATGGTGTTCCAATGAGCAAGGCAACCACTGAGGATGTCAACCTTGCCAATGCTCAAGTTGGTGAGCTGCAATATCAAAGAGACACAATCAAAGGCAGGTTGACAATGGTTCAGGACAAACTGAACCAAGACCTCATTTCTCTGTATGATGAAAGGCTCTTTGTTGCCTTTGATGAAAACATTCCTGAAGATGAAATATTCCTTCACACCAAAACCACTGATTATCTTGATAAAGGTGTTATCACCATCAATGAGGTCAGAGAGCAAGAAGGAAAAGAGCCTGTTGAATGGGGTCAAGTTGCTTGGATGGATTTCAACAAAGTGCCTGTTGGAACTGAGAGACCTGAACAGCAACCTGAGCAAGAAGGCAAGTCAAATCAAGAAGTTCACATCCACATGAAAGATGGAAGTGTTCAGCAGGTTGAAACCAAGCAAGTCTGGTTCTGGAAAAGAGTACCTGAGATGGCAGCAATCATGAAAAGAATCTTTGCCAGAATGGAAAAGCACTTGCTGCAGGTTCTTGAGGAACAGAAAGCTGCAGTGCCAAATGGCATCAATGAGAAAGGTGAAGGTCTGGTTGAGTGGGATGAATTCACCTTTGAAAAAGAGAAGTGGGCAGCAATGGTCAATGCTGAAATGGCAAGACCAATCAGAGAGCAGCTTGTTGCTGGTGGTGTCAGAGGAATGAACATGATTGGCTCTGGCATTTCCTTCAATGTGCTCAATCCTGAGATTGTCACCTTCTTGGATGAATATACTTTTTCATTTGCAGAAAGACTTGTGAGGAATGTTTCAAGAGACTTCGCAGCTCAGATGCAACTTGGCTTTGAAGCAGGTGAATCAATTCCTGAACTCACCAAGAGAACCAGAGATTTCTTTGGCAACATGAAGACTTGGAAAGCAGAGCAGATTGCAAGAACTGAAAGCACCAGAGCTGCACATCGTGGAATGGTTGAGTCTTGGAAACAGTCAGAGGTTGTCACAGCAGTGATTTGGGATGCTCAAGCTGATGCCTGTCCTTTTTGCACTGACATTGATGGAAAGACAGTTGCTCTTGGTTCAGCATTCTTCAATGAAGGTGAGTCAATGACAGTGCCTGATGCTGGCACTTTGAATTTCAATTATGAACCAGTGCTTTCACCACCACTGCATCCAAATTGCAGATGCACTCTGAGAGCTGTAATCAGAGAAGATTGAAAGAAAGGATGTCATGATGTTTGTGACAGAGGTTTTGAGAAAAGAGCAGTTGCCTGAATATCTGCAGCAGCTCTGTGAGCAGGAAAAGGCAGAGACTTTCATCAGAAAGAATTATGTGACCATTGACAAAGGCTCTGACTTCAAAGAAGGTGAGAGAGCTGAAATCACCTATGTTTCAACACATGACCTTGACAGAGATGGTGAAATGCTGCTTCCGTCTGGATGTGACCTGAAAGAATTCCGAAAAGCACCACAAGTGCTTTGGGGTCATGATTACAGACTGCCACCAATCGGTTCAGACCAGTGGATAAAAGCAGATGACAGAGGAATAATTGCCAAGACCATATATGCAGAGACTGACAGAGCTGAAGAAATATGGCAGCTTGTCAAGGCAGGTCATCTCAAGACTTCTTCTGTTGGTTTCATTCCTCTGAAGTGGGTCAACAAGAATGAAGAAGGATGGAAAGCTCTGGTGAGCAAGCTTGCCAAAGCAGGCATCATGGTCAATGAGGAAAAGACCAAGAGAATATATACCAAGTGGAAACTGCTTGAGCACTCCAAAGTTTCTGTTCCTGCCAACATCAATGCTCTCACCACTTCTGTTGCCAAAGGTCTGCTTGAGATTTCAGATGAAACTCTCAAAGAACTTGGCATTGAGAAACCTGAGAACATCAAATGTGAGAGAGTTGATTTTGAATATGAATCTGAAGCAGCTCTTGTTGAAATGTTTCCAAACATGAAACCTTTTCCAAATGAACATGCTTGCAGGCAGACCAATCCAGACCAATACAAAAGATTCAGAAGGCAGAATGACAGATTTGGAAAAGGCATCCATGCAATCTTTGGTGTGAAAGAGACTGATGGAAAAGAGACTGTTGAGCTGCAGTCAATCAGGTTCAGCAAAGACAAGTTCACAGCTCAACAAGCCAGAAAGTGGGTCTCTGACCACAATTACACTTGCAAGCCTTTTGAAGCTGCATCTGGTGAAAGAAGTTTTTGTGTTCTCTGTGAACCTGAGAAGCAAGAAGATGAAAAAGAAGCAACCTTTGTTCAGGTGATTGAGACTGCTGAAGAAAGGCTTGCAAAGGAAACAACCAGAGCTGTGAAAAGAGCTTTGGGAAAAGTTTAGAGATTGCAGCACCTTGTGGTGCAGAGCAATCAGAGCTTTTCAAAATAGATTGGAAATTTGTTTTTTGTGGAACTCGTTTTTTTTGAAAGGGGTTTGATTGTGAGAATCAGACTTTTGAAAGATGCAGAACTTCAAGGTCAGAAGTTTTCTGCAGGAACAACACTGCTTGTTGATGAGGTCTCTGGTCAGACACTCATGAATGAAGGAAAAGCTGTCATCACAGAAGACCAGAAAGATGACAGTGCAGACTCTGACTCCAAAGGTCAGAAAGACAACAAGTCTGCTGCAACTCTGCCTAAGTCTGAAGAAGACAAAAAGATGGCAGCAATGGCAGTAGCAGTTGCCAAGAGCATTGCGGATGAGTTCAAGCAGAGCCAAGAAGAAATCATCAAGAGACTTCCAAGAGTTGAGGTCATCGAAAGAGAAGACCCCACTGGTGGATACAAGTCTTTTGGTCACTTTGTCCATGATGCCAGAACCAGCAAAGGTGGCAGGTCAGAAAAGCTGCAGAAGTATCTTGCCAAAATCAATGAGAAGAATGCCACAATCAGAAAGCAGGCAGATGAGCTTTTCAAAGATGTCATGATGGAAGGTGAAGACAGTCAAGGTGGTTTTCTTGTTCCGACTCAGTACAGAGCCAACTTGCTGCAGACTGCTCTTGAGACTGCTTTCTTTTATCCCAGAGCACAGTTCATCCCGATGGCAACCAGCAAGATTGAAATTCCTGCCATGTTCGATGATGACCACTCTGGTGACGCTGTTGACTTTTATGGTGGAGTGAACATCATCAGAGTTGCAGAGAGAGACCAGAAGACCAAGAGCAAGCCAAGATTTGGCAATGTGGAACTGAACCTTCATGAAGTTGCTGGTCTGGTTTACGTCACCAACAACCTGCTTGAAGACTCTGCCATTTCAGTTGAAGCAATCCTGAACAGTGTCTTCTCTCAGGCAATCGCTTTTGTGGTTGATGATGACTGCATCACTGGTGATGGTGCTGGCAAACCTGAAGGATTCCTGAACTCACCTGCTCTTGTGACTGTCAACAGAACTGGTGCTGGCATTGATGCTGCTGATGTTCTCAACCTCTGGCAGTCTCTGCATCCTGCCTGCAAGGGCAGAGCCATCTGGATTGTCAATCATGAGAACTTCAGTGAACTGGCTCAGACCACCATTGGTGACTCACCAATGTGGATGCCTGCCAATGGTCTCAGTGGCAAGCCATATGACATGCTAATGGGCAGACCTTGCTTCTTCACTGAGAAAGCACCTGCCAAAGAGCTGAAAGGTGACATCTCAGTGGTTGACCCTTCAATGTATCTGCTTGGTGGCAAAGCAGGATTCAATGTCAAGACTGACATGAGCATTCATCTCAGATTTGACTATGATGAGACTGCTTTCAGGTTCACTCTCAGATATGATGGCAAGGGATGGTGGAAAGAATCACTCAAGCCGAAGAATGCCAGTGCAAACTTCAGGCTCTCACCATTTGTCACACTTGATGAAGCACCACCTGTCTAATGATTGAATGATTTGGCAGCTCTGTTGCTGCAATGCTTCAGAGCTGCCAACAATCATTGAAAAGGTGAGAAAGAAGGTGACAAATGATGAAGAATGTTGCAGACAATGCATTTATAAGACCAGATGTGCCAACACTGGTTGCTGAAGGTGCTGGTCTGGCAATTCCTGAAGTTGACATGAGAGAGTTTGACAAAGTTTGCTTTGCTGTTGACTTGGTTCAGGCTCTTGGTGTTGCTGTTGCTCAGGTTCTGCTGGTTGCAACAGAAGGTCTTGGTGTTGGTCAAGTCACAGTGAAAGAATCACCAGAAGTGACTGTGACATCTGCTGACCCACAAGAACCAAACACAATTATCATTGAAGCAAAAGCAGAGAATCTGCCTGCTGGAAAGACTCACTTTGCCATTGAAATATATGACAATGAAGCAGACACTTCAATGAATGTGGCTTGTTGCACTTTTGCATATGACCCACATCGCAGCTTTGTCAACTTGACAGGAAAAGAAACAATTGTCAAAGCATGGGAATAATTCCATGCAGTTGTTGAGCCTTTGAAGGCTCTTGGAAGTTCATTGAAATTTGAAACAGAAAGGATGCTTGAATGCATAACATTGCAGACAACATGCTTGTTGATGTGGCAGGTGAAACCACTGAACTTGGTGGAACAACACTCAATGGGTCATATTATGACATGACAGAATATGACATGGGTGCTTTTCTTGCCACTCTTTACAATCCGTCTGGATTGCCAACACCTTCTGGCAGATTGGTGCTTGCTGCAGCAGAGGATGCAGTGGGAACTGGCAGAGAAATTGTTGCAACTTATACGGATGATCTCATTACCACATTCGATGAAGATGTCAAGGCACTTGTCGAATTCAGAACAGAAGACCTGCCTGATGGCAAGCCTTTTGCAAGACTTGAAGTGTCAGAGCTGAATGGTGAAGGTGCAACAATGGATGTCACTATTGTTGCAGCTCATCACAATCCTCATCGGAAATATGCCAACAAGCTTGGTGCAGATTTGCTTTTCCAGACATGGGAAAGCTAAAAGCACCTTGAAAGGCTTTGCATGTGATTTGGTTTGAATGGAGTGGTGCTGAAGGTCAGTGCCACTCCACACCAAAATTGAAGTTGAGAAAGGTGAAACAATGCCAAGAAAGATGAGAGTCTTCAACAAGAAGACAAATGAAATATATTATGTTGATGGTGAGTCTCTTGAGGAAACCTTGAAAGACAAAGACATCAGCAGATATGCCAACAAGATGGTCTCTGCACCCGAAAAGAAAAAAGAGACCAAGACCAAGAAGGCAAGCAAGAAAAAATCAAGCAAGAAATAATTGCTTGAGAAAGGTCAGACTTCATGAAGAATGTTGCAGACAACCTGAAAGCTTCTTTTGCCTGCATCAAAGTTTCTCTGGATGCAGATTCAATTGACCTGCCAAAGCAGAACACCAGAAACTTTGACAAAGGTGCTTTCTTTGTGCAGCTCTCAGGCAAGGTCAATGTTCCTCTTGTTGACATGACCTTATATGCTGATGTGGAAACTGGCAGCTCACCAGAGCCAATCAGAGAGAGCATCCAGCTTTTCAATCCAGATGAAGGGTTGTATATTCTGGAATATAAAGCTGAAAACTTGCCAGAAGGCAAGCCATTGATTGGTCTGCTCATTGGTCAAGCAATTGGTGGTGCTTCAATCGATGTGACCTGTTTCCACATAACATATGATTATCACAGAAACCAAGAAGACCTTGCAGGTGCAATACAAATCTTCAATGCATGGTCAGAATGAAAGGTGGTGACTCTTGGCAGATGAAGTGATTGTGAAACTCAAAGGTCAAATGCTCAGGTTGAAGAAATCTGAGCTGAAAGACTTTCAGAAAAAGAATCCAAGAGCAGTGGTGTTCAGAGAAGTCTCTGTGACCTCTGCAAAGCCTGCAGAGCCTGCTGCAGAGGATTCTGAGCCTGAAAAGAAGAAAGGCAAGAAGAAATGAAGAACATTGCAGACAACATGAGAGTATATCCTGACAAGAACAATGTCAGCATTGGTGCTCTTGGTGTGAGTGAAACTGCAAAGAGAGACACAAGAGAATATGACAAAGGTGCTTTTCTGATTCTTCTTGAAAGAGACTCAACACCTTCTGCAAAGCTTGAGATTCTTGCAGATACAGCAGCAGAAGATGCTGAAGAAGTCATTTTTACTCAAGAGAATATCACAGTCACTGGTTTGTATATTGTTGAATACAAAGCAGAGAACATGCCTGATGGCAAACCAAAGATTGCTCTGAGACTGACAGAGGCAAGTGGTGGTGCTCTTGACAGGTGGAACATCTCAGTCATTCATCTCACATATGACTTTCACAGAAGTTTTGAAGAACTGACAGACACGGCTTTGGCAATATATAAGTTGTGGGAAAGTTGAGAAAGGTGGTGAGCAGTGGCTTGTGACTTGACTGACAGAGACACAGTGAAAGAATATCTTGGCATCCTGCCTGCAGATGTGAGCAAGGATGCTTTGATTGACTTGCTCATTCCAATGTTCTCTGCTGCCATTGCAAGATTCACTGGCAGGAACTTCTGTCTCACAGATTACAGAGATTTCATTGAGACTGTTGAAGGCAAGATATTATATCTTGGTCAATATCCTGTCACAAAGCTCAAGAGAATTGTGAGCTGTCTGGATGAAATTGTCAAGGTCAAGACCACAAGAGATGGTTGCTCTGCTGCTTCAGTTCAGAAGATTGGAAACTTCATCAGGCTCTTTCAATGGGGTTCTGTTGAAGAAGATGATGAACTCTCAATTGACAACAAGACTCTTGCAACTCTGAAGACTCAGATTGAAGGTCTTGCAGGCAGAGATTGGCAGGTTGACATCACTTCAGGATATGAAACACATCTTGGCAAAGACCTCATTGATTCAGGTGCTCAACCAGCAAGGTCACCTGATTATGCAGAGCTTTTTATTCCTGATTATGACACAACTCTCTATGATTTTACACTCAATGAAGAAACAGGCAGAGTGGAACTTGCTTGCAGCAGGTTTCCTGATGGCAGGGTCTTTGCAGAATGGTCTGCAGGATATGCAGACCTTGATGCAATGCCTGAAGATTTAGTTGGTCTGGCAACAGCAATTGTTGCTGCTGGTGTGAGAGAAGCAAGGTCAGACACTGCCATGAAGTCAGAGACAAAAGGTGATTATTCTTACACTCGATTTGACCAGACCAATGTTGACAGGTGGATTGTTGAGCGATATGCAACACAGCTTGCAAGGTTCAAGAATGGATTTGTGGCATGAGCTTTTTTGATATGCTGAATCAGTATTGCAAAATTGAACAGGTTGCCAGAACACCTGATGGGAAAGGTGGAACAACTGAAGTCTGGTCTGATTATATCACAAACCTGAGATGCAGAATCAGAGCACTCAATGGCAGAGAAGTTGACAATCTTCAAAAGCTTGAGGTCAATGCCAACTTCAAGTGCAACATAGAACCTCAAGAGCTGAACATCACTGAAAAAAATCACAGACTTGTTTTCAATGATGGTTTTGAAGACAGGATTTTTGACATCACTCATGTTGACAAGTGGAACTTTGACAACCATCATTGGACATTGGCACTTTTTGAGCAGAAGGTTTGACATGGCAGGCAGCTTGAAATGGTTTGGAAAGCAGGTTGATGTGAAGACCATCATGAGAACTGCAACTGTCTTGACCAAAGGTGCAATCATGGTCACCAATGAAATCAAGAAGCTCATGAGAGAGCCAAAGTCTGGCAAAGTATATAAAGGAAAGCAGTTCAAGACCAGAAGTGCTGCAGCAGGTGAAGCACCTGCAGTGCAGACAGGCAGACTCAGAGCTTCAATCCACTATGAATCACCTGAAGCTCTGACCAGACTGATTGGAACAAACATTGATTATGGATATTTTCTTGAAGTTGGAACAAGCAGAACTGGTGGCAAGGCATATCCATTCTTGAGACCTGCTTTCAAAAATACTGTTCCAAAAGTTGTGAGAATGTTGAGGAATTTAATCTGATGCAAGACCAACTTGATAAAGCAATTTATGACTGGATTGATGGAGATGCAACCTTGAAAGGTCTGCTCTCTGACAAATGGTTTGCAGATTCAGCACCACAAAACACTGAATTTCCATATCTTGTTTGGAACTGGATTCTCATTCCTCATGCAGAGACTTTCACATCAAGAATTGAAGATGCTTCTTTGCAGCTCTCAATTTTCTCAAAGAACCAGAGTGTCAATGAGGTCAATGCAATTGCTGATGCTCTGTTTGCAAGGTTTGACAATGCAAAGATTGTGGTTGCTGATTATTATACAATCAGGTGCAGAAGGGTCTCAAGCAGAAGGTTGAAAGACCCTGAAGATGCTTGGATGTACTATGCAGAATATTTGTTGAGTGTTCAAGAAATATAGGTTTGGTTTTTGTTGAAAGGGGTTTGTGATGCACATCACTGGTGTTGAAGGTCAAGTGAGTTCAGGTGCTGCACCTGTTCTTGGCATTGACAATTGGAGTGCAGACCTGTCTGCAGATTCTATTGAGACCACTGACTTTGACAGTGACGGGTGGAAAGACAGAATTGCAGGAAACAAAGAATGCACTGGAACTTTTGAAGGCAACTGGGACACTGCACAAGACATCTCTGCAGACCCACCTGCATTGAATGAAGGTGAGATTGTCACTCTCAAGCTTGAAATTCAAGATACAACACTGCCTTTGCAGTATCTTGAATTTGATGCTCTCATCACCAATGTCAACATCACTGTTCCTGAAGAGAACAAAGTGAGGTTCACAGTCAGTTTTGAGAGTGTTGGTGCAGTGACAAGAGTTTTTGCAACACCTTAAAAACTGAAGTTCCATTGACACTTTATCTGTTGAGAAGGATGGTGGTTGATGAGTGATTTGACAAAAATGGTGACCAAGACCAAGCAAGTTGAGATTGATGGTGAAGTTTACACTTTCCAGCAAATGAACATCAAAGACTGGTCTGTTCTGCATGAGTTTGCAGAAGATGAATATTATGCAGACATGAAAAAGAGACTTGCAGCACTGCCAGTTGAAAGTGAACAGTTCAAGCAGCTTGCAGAAAAGATTCAGACTGCAAAGAGGTCTGAAATAATCCCTGAGCTGATTGAATATACTGCAGGTGTGAAAGCTTCAATCTTGCAAGCATGGTTGATGTTGAAACACAATCATCCAGAAATTACAAAAGAGCAGGTTGAAAATTTGCCATTCACATATTCTCAGTTCTTGGATATTGCAGAAGAATTGAGTCAAAGAAAAGGAACTGATGACTCAAAAAAAGAAGAACAGCAAAGCAGTTGACTTGGCAAAGCTGCTTTGCTCTGCTTGCAAGAGAATATGGATGGACAACTGAACAAATCCTGCAGTTGACAATGGAACAGTTTGGAGTGTATCTGCAACACTGCAGCTTCAGAGAAGGTGA
>Ga0180437_10007468_pt1 | contig 14186 bp, 10 predicted proteins | sample SS_ome_4_FD_132410 | JGI IMG/M metagenome (GOLD analysis project Ga0180437, IMG submission 132410) | Hypersaline lake sediment archaeal communities from the Salton Sea, California, USA - SS_3_D_1 metaG | ecosystem: Environmental > Aquatic > Non-marine Saline and Alkaline > Hypersaline >...
CGTAAGATCTGTTCGATCTGGGCAATCGCATCCTTATTGATAGGTAACGTGTCATCGTAAATGCGGCGTATTCGAAACACGGTTTAATCCTCTCTGACTTAATCTTTACTAATCGTATCTTCAATAATTCGCTGAATAACCTCATCAAAGGTGAGACCGGCCTGTTCGGCCGCAGCGACAAAACCACTGCCAGGGGAAATACAGGGATTGGCATTTATTTCCAGCACCCAAATCTGATTCTGTTCATCCACCCGAAAATCGACGCGGGCGTAGCCACGGAGATCAAACAGTTGCCAACAGCGGAGTGCCGTTTCGGTCAGTTCGTGAATCAGTGCGGCATCCTCGGCGGGAAATTTAAAATTACGAACCGTGTGCTGATATTCAAAAGAATCGGTTTGCCATTTAGCGCGGTAGTCAACAATGCGGGGTTTTTCCGGCGGATAATCAACGAAAAGAATTTCTGCCGGGGGTAAGACCACGGGGCCGTTTTTTCCGCCTAAAACAGAAAGATTGAATTCACGGCCATGAACAAAAGCTTCAACAAAACATTCACCCAGGAGTGCCATTCGCTCCTGAAAAGCTTCGAGTAAGAAAGTTTTATCCGCGATTAAAGCGGTCTCTTCCACACCAACCGAAGCATCTTCGCACACCGGCTTAACAATATAAGGGGGTTTGAATGAAATACCCTTTTCACTCACCTCTTTGGCAGTGTTCCAGGAAGGTGTCGGAATGCCACCCCATTTCAAACGCTCTTTGGCCAATAGCTTATTTGTGGTCAAATAAAGGGCGTGGGTACCAGCGCCGGAGTAAGGGAGCCCTAACTGATCTAAAATGGCGGGGGCAAAATACAGAAATCGTACATTGCCCCCAATTGATTCCACCAGATTAAAAACGAAATTAGGGCTTATTCTTATTAATTGCTTAATCGCCTTTTCGAGGTTAAGTGACAAAGGCACCGACACTGGTTTGTGCCCCAAATTTTTGAGGGCAGTGGTGACAACCTCGACCTGAACCAGAACATCCAACTCGTCCTGCGACGGTTCCGGTAAAATAGCATTGTGTAAAATAGCGATTCTCATTAGCGGAAATTTGTTTATTCAGGGTGAAAAATGACAATCGGTAATTCTTCAATTTATTTATACTTGTTAATGACTGAAACATCCTTATTAATCGGTTACTAAACAGTAAAAATCACCGGAGGACGCTTGAATAAATCAATCAGACCTGCCGGGTTTTTAAAACCCGGCAGGTCGCGCGAATGTTTCATAGAAAATTGTTAAGGGCGATGATTTACGCGTTCTAAAGCACTTGCTAAAATCATCTGGAAAAGCTGCTTATATTGAATATCAAAGAAGTTACAAATAATTGGTAAATCAGAATGCTCGGGATGAATCCCGGCCAGTGGATTAATTTCCATTAAATTGGGAATACCCTGTGCATCCGCCCGTAAATCGACTCGACCGGCATCACGACAACCAAGTCCGCGCCAGGCAGCCAGCGCGATTTCAATGGCCGCCTGCGCCATCTGATCGGCCACTGCCCGATAGCCAACAAATTCTTCGCACCTTTCTTTATTAACATAAGAATAGGCGCTCTGTTCGGCATTTTCTTTTAAAATAACCTCGATCACACCAACCGCGCTGGCTTTTTCACCCGTACCAACAATCCCCACCGTAAATTCTCGACCGGGTAAATAGGTTTCCAGCAACACCGGTTGGCGGTAGGTTTTCAGAAGCTGCGTGCAGACATTTTTCAGTTCATTTTCGTTATTTATTTTCGATGCCGAGTTGATCCCCTTGCCCGTTCCCTCAGCAATTGGTTTGGCAAACAGGGGAAATGGCAAACTCACCTTTTCAATGGCCGCTTCGGTGTGCACTTCAACAAAATCAGGCGTTGGCAGTCCCAAATCCCGTAGCACCCGTTTGGTCAGGCCTTTGTGCAGCGTTAAGGCCAGCACCAGCGGATCAGAGAACGTGTAAGGAATGTCAAAAGCATCTAGCAGGGCCGGTACCTGGGCCTCGCGACCGATTCCGCGCAGACCTTCGGCGATGTTAAACACCAGCTCCCAGTGTTCACCATTCGCCAGTCGCCGGGTCAGATTCCAGATATTTCCGATTCGATCAGTCTCGTAACCGAGTTCCTGTAAAGTCTTCTCAATCGCGTCAATCGTATCTGCCCGGTCAAATTCGGCCGTGGCTTCTTCACTGTAGCCCAGGTCAAGATAATCCTGACGCAAATCGTAGGTGATTCCGATCTTCATGACAACACTCCGTTGGTTGGAATTGAATCGGAATTTGAACATTGGCCGACGGTACCATTCGGGTCGGGATAGCGGAAAATATTCCCTTCGTAATTACGTAATAACAGATCATTACTCTCTCGGCCGGCAATATAATTCGGCAGCAACGGAATCTTACCACCGCCACCAGGGGCATCCACGACATAAGTCGGGACGGCATAGCCCGTGGTGTGACCCCGTAAACCGGCAATGATTTCCAGGCCTTTGTCAATCGATGTCCTAAAATGAGATGAACCGATTACCGGATCACATTGATAAAGATAATACGGCTTCACCCGGATCTTCAACAGTCCCTGAAACAGCCGTTTCATTGTTTCGACATTATCGTTAATGCCTTTTAATAAAACGGTTTGACTTCCCAAGGGAATGCCGGCATCAGCCAGGCGGCCACAGGCTTGCGCGACTTCGGGTGTCAATTCATCCGGGTGAGTGAAATGAATGCTCATCCAGAGCGGGTGATACTTACGGAGCATCCCGGTCAGTTTCGGCGTAATTCGCTGGGGCAGCACCACCGGAACTTTTGAACCAATGCGTAACATTTCCACGTGCGGAATCCGGTGTAAGCGTGCCAGGAGCCATTCCAGTTGTACATCAGACAGGGTTAGCGGGTCCCCGCCCGACAACAATACATCCCGTACTTCCGAATGATTTTCAATGTAATGGATCGCACCTTCCCATTGACTGAGATTAAAGCGATATTCGCCGCCCGGATTGCCAACCAGCCGTGAACGGGTACAGTAGCGACAATAAACCGTACAAAAACCGGTAGTCAAAAACAGCACACGGTCAGGGTAGCGATGAACCAGACCGGGCACCGGCGAATCACTGTCTTCTCCCAACGGGTCAATCGCTTCGGCTGCGGTTGCCCGATGTTCGTCATTAACCATTACCACGGTCCGACGCAAGGGTTGTCGCGGATCGTTGGGATCAAGGAGACTGGCATAATAGGGATCAATCGCCACCGGCAGCGGTTGCTGGTGACTCAGGATGGCATCTCGTTCTTCAGCGGATAAATGAATAATCCGCTCCAAACCGGCCAGGTCCTTAATTCGATTCCGAATTTGCCAGTGCCAGTTGTTCCACTGTTTATCCGAAATCTCCGGATAGTATTGCTGCCGAAATAATTGGGTTCGTGAACCAACAACAAATTGAGATGTTAAGTTATTTCGACCGTTTTTTCTTCCGTTAGAAATAATGGATTTAGGGATTAAGGGAGTTTTGGAAACAAAAAAAGCTTGACTCCATTGATGCTTTTTTGAGGCGGGAATATTTTGGGCGTAGATGCCTGTTTGAGCTAACTCAAGTGGGTCTTCTTCGTTCTCACCAGTACTCGGAGGCTTATCATCCTCGTCGCACCGAATCAGCTCTTCCATAATTCCTGTGCTCCTTTCTTTGTTGAAGTGTTTGTTTTAATTAATTCTTATTAGATAAAAACAGACTGCTTTTTTGGTAATGCTGATTCTCTCATTTTTGACGGATACAAATATAAACATTTTTAAGAATATAGCAATAGTTTTTTTTAAAATTTTTTGCTCGGCATTCAGGTAATTTCAAGTATTATTTTCTTAGCCCTTTAACATTATTTAAGCGGGAATGATCACTCATTTGAAAACCTCTTGTTTTTTTAAAAAATTTTATTAATTTATAGCCTTGTTAAAATGAATTAACAATAATCCTTCTCAATTCAAGGGGGGATGAAAATATAACCATTAAATTTCTAAAACCAATTTGGGTTTCATGATCTTATTTTTTTAATATTTTTGGAGTGAATTGACTGTGTCAATTCATGCAGTGACACAGTCACTGCACTCCAAAGCTTAAGTAACCTTAATGATCAATTACCAGCTATTTTATTAAGAGGAATTGTTTCAATCACCATATTTTTTCACAAAGAAATTCTTAAATATATCAACCTGGTACGGTTTAATCACTTTTACAAAAAAAGGAGAATGCACGTGAATCCGCAAGACAAACAGCAAACGACGAAATTGAATCGGCGCGAATTTTTAGGCGGCCTGGCGGCAGCCTCGGCATTTACCATTATTCCCCGACATGTTTTAGGAGGCACCAATCAGAAGGCCCCCAGCGACAAATTGAATATCGCCGGTGTCGGCGTCGGTGGCGTCGGCAATGGTAATCTCAAAGAAATGGAAACCGAGAATATTGTCGCTCTCTGCGATGTGGATTGGAAACATGCCACGGAAACATTTAACAAATACCCCAACGCCAAACAATACAAAGATTTCCGGGTGATGCTGGAACAACAAAAAGACATCGACGCGGTGATGATCGCCACCCCCGATCATACGCACGCGGTGGTGACGCTGGCAGCAATGGAATTGGGGAAACATGTTTATACCCAAAAGCCACTCACCTACACCATCGAAGAAGCGCGGGCGCTGGCCGATGCCGCCATGCGAACCCAGCTCGTTACTCAAATGGGAAATCAAGGGCATTCAGGTGAAGACATTCGCATGATCTGTGAATGGATCTGGGATGGTGCCATCGGCCCGGTGACCGAGGTTCATGCCTGGACCGACCGTCCGGTGTGGCCGCAGGGCGTATTTAAACGACCGGAAGCCATGCCGGTACCGGAAACCCTGGATTGGGATTTGTGGCTGGGGCCGGCGAAATACCGCGAGTTCAATGAAATTTATCATCCGTTTAAATGGCGCGGATGGCTGGATTTTGGGACCGGTGCACTCGGAGATATGGGGTGCCATATTATTGATCACGCTTTCACTGCCTTGAAATTGAAGTACCCCACCAGTATCACGGCCAGCATGTCAATGACCTGTAATCCGGATGATATTTGGGTAAAATTAAAAGACGAAGAAACCTTCCCGCAGGCCTCAATGGTGACCTATTATTTCCCAGCCCGGGGAGAGCTACCGCCGGTAAAACTGGTCTGGTACGACGGGGGTCTCCAACCAGCCCGCCCGGAAGAGCTGGAGCAAAGTCGCCGGATGCCCACGAATGGTTTATTATTTGTTGGCGAAAAAGGCAAGTTACTCAGCGGCGACGGAATGACCCGCTTAATTCCCGAAACAGCGATGCAAGCGTACCAAGTGCCTGAAAAAACAATCCCGCGCTGTGAAGTTTCGCATGAACAAAACTGGATTGAATGTATTAAGGCGCATAAAACGGCTAATTCACACTTTTTATATGCCAGTGTATTAACCGAAATCGTGCTGTTAGGGAATATTGCGCTGTTTTTCCCCTACGAAAAATTAGAATACGATGCTCCAAAAATGGAATTCAAAAATAATCCTGTCGCCAGCGAATTATTGAAAAATCATTATCGTGAGGGGTGGGCTTAATAATATTTGGGCAGGTGAGAAAATCGTGGTAATTTTTTTCTCACCTGCCTGATTGGCTGTTTATAAGTAAAAATCTTTTCGGAGGGATTCGATGTACCGCTATTTTACACTTTTCTGCTTGGGCCTAATCTTTACATCATCCGGTGCCCAGGATGAGCTGGTTCGCTATTGTCGCTACAATAACCTCCACTGGTCACCGGATGGCAACGAACTAGCATTCGAATGCTATTATTTTGAAGAAGGCCAAACCCGGCCAACGACACCGTTTATTCTGGTGAAAAATTTACAAACTCAAAATCTGGTTTGTTTAAATCCACTCCCGACGCGCTTCGCGATTTCCAGGGATCAACGATTTCTCCTCTTCGCTGGATTATTCGGAATTTACTTATCAGATTTACAGCAGAATCGTTGGGCCCAGGTCATTTTTCTGGACCCCACCACCGATGAATATATTCAAGAATTCGGATTCTTTGACAATTCGCCGGGTATCTATTGGCAAACCACCGATTCCTGGGGTGAGGCCTTGGCTACAAACGCACTTAAGGTCACCCAAGAGCAGCCTTTCAACCAGCCCTGGATTCATCAAATTGCATATAAAAAGTTGACAACGGCTCCCTCCAGTAATTTTAATGGTTCGGTGGACGGTCTGGATTTTTCTCAACAAGAGTCAATTGAATTTAGCAAACAAGAATTCCGCTATTTTTTTCAACCCCGCCGCGGGCAGGAATATGATTTGTTTGATTTCATCCGACTTAATCGCACCTCTGGTAGTCGAGAAACAATATTAGAAAAGATTCGCCCGCGCGTTCTGAGTCTGAATCCGGATAGCAGCCGGCTAATCCTGACCATCTGGGAACCGTCCAGCGGGGAGGCCACCTGGGTCGGTTGGCTGCAATCAAATAAGTGGCTACCAATAAAAGAGTTGGCATTTCAGTCCGTAAGTTGGCTTTCACCGGTGGTATTCATTGGTTTATCGTCCACCAAGCTGGTTCGATATGACCTGAATCAACAGCAAGCGACGAATTTAATGAACTGGGCTTTTCCCCAATGGTGTGAAGCCGCCTTTCAAAAGTCGATCTTAACCCACCAGGCGGAGCCAGGTGAACAAATTTCTGTTCAAAATGAAACGGCGGTGAAAGATACTAACATTGCCCGAATTGAAACGGCACCAGGCTTGTTTCACCGGAGCCGAATTGTGCTGCAGCAGAAAAATCGTTCGAAAAAGATATTATTGGTACCGGAGCTGAGTAATTTAGAAGAAGAATGGTAGGTTCCGAGGAGAAATGAAGTGTGAAAAAAAATCAGTGAATAGCTATTTGAAGTTAATAATGACCGCGTTCGTCCAGATTAATTAGCAACCTTCTTTTCAGCCGTTGTGCCACCATTAGCCGCCGCAATTTCCTCTTTTAAGAAAGCAATTCGTTCCCGCGTTTCTTCAACCCACTTATTTTCAATATTGGCCTCAGTGGCTAATTTATCATTCGATTCGTAGTACTCCAACGCTTTTTGCCAGAGCGGGACCACTAATTTCGCCCGAACCGTCTCCCAATAAACTTTTAAATCGGCTTCCGAAGCGCCTTCTGGTGCCGGCGATTCCATGACCGACTCGCCAAACTTTTCAAACGCTTTGCCAATTTTATGAAACGCGGCCGTGGTCCAATCGGCGACTTTAAATTTCGTTGTTTCGAGATATTTCTGCAGGAGGGCGTTCAAAACAATTTGCTTTTTTTGCATATTAATTTCAAGCGGGGGACTTAATTTGACGGCTGAAAAATAGACAAAATCGATCTCGGCCAATAAAAAACTGACATGTGCGGCAAAATAATCATCCACCGGAACGTTCTGTGACTTCAATGTATGATAGTAATTCAAAGTATTCACCAGTAACTGTTGGGCAGTAACATAATCCTTACTCTGAAAAGTGGCATGGGCATCCCGATACATCAATTCATACGTTTTAGCTGGTTCCGCTTTATAATCCTGGAGATACCTACGAAAGGCCGAGGCGGCGAGCTGCCATTTCTCAGCAGCTTCGTAGGCCAGACCCGCGCTAAACAGGGCATCCGGGGCCACGGCAGAAGTTTTATCACGCTCATAAACATTCATAAAATTTTGAGCGGCTTTCTTATGTTTTTCCAGTTTTTGAAATAGCACACCAGCCCGAAAAAAGGCCTGTTCCGTTAATTCAGAATTAGGATAACGCCTGCCGAACATTTCGAAGAGTTTGGCCGCATTATAATCCTGGCCAGCTTTTTCATATTGTACAGCCGCATCATAGGTGGCGACCTCGGCAACTTCGGAACCGGCATAAAGTTTTGCAATCCGCTCAAATTCGCGCGCCGCTTTCAGACTATCTCCCTGGGCCATTAAGTTTTCAGCAATCTTAAATCGGGACGAAGCCATCATTTTGCGGGATTTGTCTTTTAAATCGCCGGAGTCAGATGCTGTGGTCGACACAATTGCATACCATTTTTCAGCCAGTTTGTATTTTTCCTGCTGATAATAAATCTGAGCCATAATCGAAGCAGCATCGGAATAAAATTTATAACCATGATGTTTCTTTTTTATTTCATACATAATTCTTTGTAACAACCCCAGCGCTACCTCGAATTGCTGAAGATTAAAAAATTCCTGGGCACTTTTCAGCAGGATTTCCACCGTCTTATCGCCACTGGGAATAATTTTGACAAATTCGTGGCACACCTGGAGTAACTCTTTCTGGGCTTTTGAGTTTACCGGAATCTCCGTTTTTTTGGGACCAATGGTCAATTTGATAACATCCGGCGTGGGATTGGTCTCGTTAGCATACAATTGATCATAACAAATAACACGATTATAAGCCGCATCTTCGGTAAACTCATTCGGTGGATATTTTTTCACGAGTAAAAGATACGTTTTGGCCGCCATTCGATAATCCTGCAAATCAAAATAACATTCGGCCATATTAAATATCGACCGCGGTGCTCTTTCATCACGTGAAAATTTTTGTATGAATTCCCGATAGATATTTATGGCTCCCTGTTTATCCTCACGACTCAGAGCATCATCAGCTTTGGCCAGCAGGGGGGTTGCCAGAATAAAATCAACATGTTTTACCAATTCCTTTACCAGCTCACGGTGTTCTGGCCGCCGATGGATTTTGCCCCATTTGCTTTTTGGATGGTAATTTTTAATCAATGTTTCACGGGCTTGATAGGACTGTTTCTCCTTCTCAAGTTTGTTGTAACATTCAAAAATACCGTATTGAATTTCCGGCGCTTTTTCATATAACGGGTGTTTATTGAGTAAATCAAAATAGATATCCAGGGCATGATCATAGAAACTTCGTTTTCGATAAATATCAGCCATATTCTTGACGATTGGAATGACCTGCTCTTCCGTCGCCTTCATTTCGTCTAAAAATTGATTGGCAACTTCAAGGCCACCGATTTCGGTAAATGAGCTGGCGATATACTCAATGGTTTCATCCCGTAAATCCAATTTTGAGCGACCCATTTCCTCACAATTCAATGAATCGAGCATATCTAAATCGCCCAGTAAATAAAAGAAGGTGGAAATCGACTTGTGATAGTTGTTTAATTTATAATGACTCCAGGCAAGTTTATATAACGCCATTCCAAAATAGGGATTATCCCACTTTTCAATCGTTTTACTATAAACGGCTATCGCTTCTTCATATCTTTGAAGATCAAAATAATTCTCCCCAATCCGAAAATTCACTTCATCCGAATATTCGGTTTCCGGAAATTCTGTCAGTAGTTGCTTAAATACTTCGGCAGCTTTTTCCCGATCATTATCCTCAAACAGACAGATGCCATACCAATAGAGTATCGATTCTTTATAATCAATTTCATCAACAAAGTGTTCTAATATTCCCTCACAAAGCTTAATACTACGCCCATATTCGACGCGCGGTTCTTCAGGTTCTTCTTTCAAAAGACCTTTATCAAAAAGAGCCAGTTTCTTATCGAATTTTTCCATCTCGAGGGTGTATTTCAACTTACCCCATTTAATATAAAGCTGTGAAAGCTGGAACATGGTATTGGGCGTGAATTCACTGTTTCGATATAAGGAAATCGTGCGTTCACCTTGCTTAATGCCCTCGGCCACCAATTTTAATTCAGCGAGTAGTTTTTGACGTTCCTTTCTGAGTTTTAATTTCTCCAGTTTACTCGACTTAATTTTGCTGCTGTCTCGAGGGGCTTTACTGCTATCTGCTGGTTGAGCTCCGGCCCAATCAGGAATCAAAAGCAAGCACAAAAAAACTATATTTATAACTTTGATATAATTCACTCTTTTCACGTTTAACCTTTTTAAAATGTCACGCGTCAATCTGGAGTACCTCATTATTTTCGGTTTTTATCGAGTGCAAAAATATGTCCCTGATAATTCATATTAAAAATAAAATGATAATTTTTGACATTGATCATTTCTAATATTCTGATTATTTATTAATTGTAATGGTATGGATCACCGTTACCAGGAGAAGGATGCTCTTTTCAATCCGTATTTTATTTTTTTCCCGGCCAGCTTATAAAAATTAATGCGTGTTCGGCATCCCGTAATCATCTGTGAATTGGGCATTTTAAGCAAAAAATATACCACCGGGCTGTAAAATTCTAATGAATACCGGTGAGTAAAAATTAATCAAAAAAATTAATCGGATTAATGGCCGAGAAGACAAAAAAAATATTGACTAAATCACTTAATGTTAATATTATTTTATAGATATATGAAAACTGTCAATCTTGTCTTTCTGGATTATGTGCAAATAAAAGTGAACATACCTCTTGTTAATTTTAACACAAGTGAACAATTTGAAATCAGAAAATTTGTGGGGTATGTTTTTTTATCACAACCCCTTAAAAATAAATTTTTCACTTCACAAACCCACCTGTTTCAGGCACAATCATTGCAAAAAAGAAGACACTATTTTAACGGTAAACACGTCAATGAAATTTTTATATGATTTAATATTCGGAACCAGGAAATTTGAATTGAAGCGGCTTTATTCATTAAATTGAGGTATTGGTTTACGCAATACCGGTTTTAAGAATCGTTAATGATTCAACTTGAGTATAAAAAGAAAAGGGAAAGTGATTTAATCTCGCCCCCCGCATTCGTTTGTTATTCAACTGAAAGGAGTAATCAACTTGAAGATCAAGTTCTGGGGTACAAGGGGGTCGGTTCCAGTACCTGGACCAGAAACAATTAAATACGGTGGCAATACCACCTGTATTGAAGTTCGCCTGAAAGATAATACCCTCATCATCTTTGATGCTGGAACAGGTATTCGCAATTTAGGTCGTGAACTCATGAATCAAAATAATACCAAAGCCATAAATCTGGTGCTTACGCATTCTCATTGGGATCATATTCAAGGATTTCCTTTTTTTGGTCCCGCCAATGATCCCAATGTAACCATTAACATTTTGGGATGCCCGAGCACCTACTTTAAATTAAGAAAAATACTCACCGATCAAATGGAATTTAAATATTTTCCGGTCACGTTTGATGCCCTGAAATCCCATATCTCTTTTAAAGAAATCTCTGACGGTATTCATCCCATTGGAAGTGCGAAATTATCATTTATTGAACTAAATCATCCGGGGACAACTTACGGATTCAGATTAACCGAGCACAATGTAAACTTTGCGTTTTTAACTGATAATGAGTTAAAACCTCCCCCACCAATCAAAACCCACTGGCAGAAGTTTGTTCAATTTTGTCAAGATATTGATTTATTGGTGCATGACGCCATGTGGACCGATGAAGAATTGAGGCATAAAAAAGGCTGGGGCCATTCATCAATGGAACAGGTGATCGAATTGGCCCATGACGCAAATATCAAACAAGTGGTTTTCTTCCATCATCTTCCCGAACGTAGTGATGATGAACTGGAAGCCGTTTTTAGAAATACCCTCAACAAGATGCAATCCCTGTCCGAAAATACGACTTATCATCTGGCCAGAGAAGGCGATGAATATTATATTTGATTTTTCTTAATGTCGCTGTAAAAAATATAACCACAGATTTCACAGATGACGCAGATTTATTCTGGTTATTTTCTTTGAAATCATCTGTGAAATCAGCCAAATCTGTGGTTGTTTTTAATTAATTTCTTTGCCAGGCTAAATTCCTCCCCGTCATAAATCACCCCTACCCCATTTCATATTCAAACCAGAAGTAAAATTTGTATCGATAACCACAATAAAATCCTTGCAATTATGATCAGATTCTTTTATATTTAGACGTGTTAAGAACATAAGGCTTATCATTTTGTGTTGATATGAAAAGTACCTTTTGAAATCGAATCCAAAATCATAACCTGGTTGACACAAGCATCAGCCTAAACAAGGAGGGATAGCTAAAGATGGATGATATTACCGAATACAAACGGAAGCTGTCGGCAGAGGAAGTACAAGAGGGTTTTGTTCTTGTTCTAAAAGATTTTTTAAAGTTTTTTCCAAAGGTCGATATCCCCTTTAAATTAACAGTGGGGGAAGAAGAGCACGAAGTTGCCGTCAAGATTCATAATGTGTGGTCGGTAGGGCCGCGGAAGCCACAAGCCCAATATCGAATCTCGATTCTGCCTTTTCGTAATAATTTTCCGATCCACCGCGGTACGGTAGTTACCTTTACCAGGCTCGAAGATAAGCATTACAAACTCACCAAATAAATGCTGCCGCAAAAAAATTTTAAAGATTATTCTGCCAGGCTCCTGAAAGCCGAACAATCGATTGTGCTCGTTAAAAAGGAAGCACTTATTCGAATCGCGCTGGTGTTTCCCAATAGCTATCAAGTGGGAATGTCGAATTTGGGTTTTCAGGAAGTTTTTCGCCAGTTCAATCGACATCCCCAGATTACTTGTGAACGCAGTTTCGACTACCCACCGCCGTTACATCAATCTGCACTAACGTTAGAAACGGGCCACCCCCTCCGCGAATGTGATATTATTGCTTTTTCAGTGGCTTATGAATTAGATTATCCGAACATTGTCAAAATCTTAATGAATGCGCAACTGCCTCCTTTAGCCTCGGCCCGGAATGATTGGCACCCGCTGGTGATTGCCGGCGGGGTGGTCACCATGCTGAATCCGACCCCCCTGGCACCCTTCATCGACGTATTTTTATTCGGTGAAGCCCAACCGCTCATTGAGGCATTTATTAAAATCATTTTAGCTAATAAGGCGGACGGATTAAAATCCTCGCGCTGTTTGGAACAGTTGGCGCAACACCCGTCCTGCTGGGTCCCCCGTTTGGAAGTTGAAACTGAAATCCAAAAACAAATCCAACGCGATCGTCGCGACCAACCAATTCAATCTTCTGTAATATCACCCTGGCATCATTTTAAAAATATGCACCTGATCGAAGTGGGACGGGCTTGCGGACGGGGCTGCTATTTTTGTGCGGCCAGTTATATTTATCGACCCACTCAATTTTTCCCCACAGAAAAAATTAAAGAACTCGCCCAAAATAATCCTTTTCAAACCCGGCGGATTGGCCTCATTGGCTCGGCGCTTTCTGATTTTCCTCAACTGACCGAGCTATGCCGCCGGCTGGTCGAAAGCAATTTTCAACTGGGATTATCCTCTTTTCGAATGGATAAAATTACACCGGAATTTATGGCCATTCTTGAAAATGCCGGTATTCGCAGCCTGAGCCTTGCCCCGGAAGCCGGCACTGAACGGCTCCGCCGCATAATTCATAAACAACTCACCGACGAACAAATAATCACCGCCCTGGAGACACTCAAGCACGCTTCGATTACCCATCTAAAATTTTACTTCATCATTGGCTTGCCTTTTGAAACACCGGCAGACATTGAGGGCATTATTGTCCTGGTTCAAAAGGCCATAAACATTTTAACCAACCGCTTTCAAATTGCCGTGAGCATAAATGCCTTTATTCCCAAACCAATGACGCCGTTTCAGTGGTGTCCGATGGCCACTGAAAAAGACCTGAAACACATACGACAATACATTACGCACGCCCTGCGACGATTTAAAAACGTCACCGTGATGCGGAAAAGCATTCGTGAGGAGCTGTTACAAACGCTGTTTAGTCAGGGAGATCAACGCGTGGGCCATCTGCTGCTGCGACAGGTAGAAAAGGGAGCAAATTGGAAATCCCTTTTCAATCAAAACCGCGAAATGGTGGTCTCGTTTGTGTGGCGAGAAAAAGATATGAACACCACCTTGCCCTGGGATTTTTTAAAATATCCGGTGCCCAAACAACGACTCCGGAAGCTGTGGGAAAAAATTCGCACGGATTTTTTAACGGATTAAAACGGTGAATATTGGAATATACTAAGGTGAAAGTGGTTTTGAGATGCTTTAATTTTAAAAACTCACCTAAATCCTCTCTTAAAAAAGAGAGGACTTAAAGGTTGAATCTCAAAACCACTTTGGTCATAGTATAATGCGGTTCGTTAGCTGAACAGGTCCAACGGATGAGGAGCCAGCGGATTTAGAGGCGAGTAAAAAAAAGTCAATGGACACCGCTAAAACACATCTTGTTAGATTTTAAAAATTATCGTTATCAAATAATTAGCGCTTATTTTCATAA
>Ga0180437_10007471_pt1 | contig 14182 bp, 12 predicted proteins | sample SS_ome_4_FD_132410 | JGI IMG/M metagenome (GOLD analysis project Ga0180437, IMG submission 132410) | Hypersaline lake sediment archaeal communities from the Salton Sea, California, USA - SS_3_D_1 metaG | ecosystem: Environmental > Aquatic > Non-marine Saline and Alkaline > Hypersaline >...
CTTCAAGGCCGCCATCGAAGAAACGATCGACGGACTATCCACCACGCACGCCCACCAACTGGCGACACTCATGACCCTCCGATTCCAGCAGGTTGAACACGTCTCACTGCTGGCCGCGTGAGGCATAAACACGTAATATGTAACCAGGAAGCGGTTGGCCGCATCGCTGCTTTGTCGGTTTTGTTTCGGATTTCGGGATTCGCGGCTTGGATTTCGTTGCGGCTTCGCCGCCTCTAGGAGTCAGAACATGAGACTTCCCCATGCAAGCGGATGGATCGTGCTGTTGATCGTGACCGCGTTGGCCCACACCGCGGCGGCGTTCGAGCGGTCGCAGCTTGCGCCCTCGAAGACCAGTTCCGACCTGCCCGAGGAACTGGTCGGCGTCGGCGTCACCGAAAAGCTCGACCAGCCGATCCCGTTGAAGCTCAGCTTCAAGGACACCGACGGCAAGATCGTCCGCCTCGATCAAATCTGCGATGGCTCGCTGCCGGTGATCCTTACCCTCAACTACACCGATTGCCCGCTGTTGTGCAGCCTGCAACTCAACGGCGTGATCGAGGCGATGAAGGATATCGACGGCCTTGGGTTGGGTAGGGATTACCGGATGCTGACCGTCAGCATCGACCCCAAGGAGACGCCCGAGAAGGCGTACGACACCCGCAAGATGTACTTGCAGCGGTACGGCCGTCCCGGCGCCGGCAAGGGGTATTACTACCTGACGACCCCGCGGAACGACGACATCCAGCAATTGGCAGACTCGGTCGGGTTCGGCTACCGGCTCCATCCGAAGACCGGCGAGTACCTCCACACGGCGGTGACGATGGTCCTTACGCCCCAGGGCAAGGTGTCCCGGTATCTGTACGGTGTGAAGTACGACCCGCGGACGTTGGAACTGGCCCTGGTCGAAGCGGGGAAGGGCAAGATCGGCAAGACGCTCGACCGCGTCATTCTGTACTGCTTCGTCTATGACAGCGAAAGCAACGGCTACGCTCCCGCGGCGTTTCGGCTGATTCAAGTGGGCGGCGTGCTGACACTGCTCGTCATGGGCGCCTCGCTGGGGGCCTTCTGGATTCGGGAGTCGCGCAAGAACTCGAAGCAGACCGGCGCCGGGAAGGATGACGCCCCGACGGGGACTTCCCCCACCGACTCGCACGAACGCAATTCACGTTGAACGATACCAAGAGGGTGTAGGCATGTTTGCGGCATTCCTTGCCGATTACGAAGGCTACTCGTGGCTGCCGCGGTCGGCGTCTTCCTCGGCGCCCTGGGCGGACGGCGTGTTCTATTTGATCCTGGCCGTTTGCGTCATCTTCTTCGTGCCGATGATGGCGGTGATGGTCTATTTCGTCGTCCGCTATCACGCCCGCGACGGCGTTCACGCCCAGCCGACCGCCACGCACAACACCTACCTGGAACTCGCCTGGACGATCGTGCCGCTGGTGGTCGTGATGATCATCTTCACGTTCGGCTTTCGCGCGTACATGGTCATGATCACGCCGCCCGACGGGGCCTATGACATCAACGTGACCGCCTACAAGTACGGCTGGCGGTTCACGTATCCCAACGGCGTGAAGGTGGATAAGTTGCACGCGCCAGTCGATCGGCCCGTGCGGCTGATCATGACCTCGACCGACCTGATCCACAGCCTTTCGATTCCCGACTTCCGCGTAAAAATGGACTGCGTGCCGGGTCGGACCACGTATACCTGGTTCGAAGCCAACGCGGCGGGGACGTACGACCTGTACTGCACGGAGTACTGCGGGGCCTTGACCAGCCCCGACGGCCAGCAGCGGGGCCACTCCGACATGTACACGCACGTGATCATTCACGAGCCGGGCAAGTTCGAGCCGTGGCTGGCGAACGAGGCCGATTTTGTCAAGAACATGCCGCCCTCGGAAGCCGGCGAGCGTTTGTGGGAAATGAACTGCAAACAATGCCATACCAACGACGGGTCGGCCGGTGTCGGTCCGACCCTCAAGGGCATTTGGGGCGCAGAACACCGGTTTTCCGACGGTTCTTCGTCGGTGGTGGACGAGAATTACCTCCGGCGGTCGATCTACGACCCGAACTCGCAGGTCCGCGCCGGGTATTTGCCGCAGATGCCCACGTTCCAGGGGCAGCTTTCCGAAGAAGAAGTCGGCGCGATCACCGCGTACGTCAAGTCGCTCGGCGATTGACGCCTTTACGAACCAGAGAGTGATTTTACGATGGCGACGGCAACCCGATCCGATGAATTATCCGATTTCGACCGCGCCGCCCGCAGCGGCCGGGTCCTCAACTATCTCAATCACGACAAGCGCATCCGCTCGTGGGTCTTCACGCTCGACCACAAGCGGGTCGGCGTGATGTTCCTGGCGTCGGTGGTCGCGTCGCTGGTGTTGGGGGCGGCCTTCGCGGTGCTCGTTCGGATGGAACTGATGTATCCGGGCCTGTATTTCTCGCGCGAGTTGTATCACCGGTTTTTCACGCTGCACGGGGCGGTGATGATCTTCTTGTTCGTCATCCCGGCCACGCCGTCGGCCATCGGCAACTTCGTCCTGCCGCTGATGCTGGGGGCGAAGGACGTGGCCTTCCCGCGGCTGAACCTGTTCAGCTATCACCTCTACGTGATCGCCGCCGTGTTCTTCGTTATCACCCTGGCGCTGGGCGGGATCGACACCGGCTGGACCTTTTACGCCCCCTACAGCGTGCAAACCAACACGGCCGTGGCCACGGCCCTGGCCGGGGCATTCTTGCTGGGTTTTGGCTCGATTTTCACGGGCATCAATTTCATAGTGACGACACACACACTTCGTCCCAAAGACATGACGTGGATGAAGATGCCGCTGATGGTCTGGGCCCTTTACGCCACCAGCATCATCCAGGTGCTGGCCACGCCCGTGCTGGCGATAACGCTCGTCCTTCTTGTCGCGGAGCGGCTTCTGGGCATCGGCGTCTTCGACCCCGCCAAGGAGGGCGACCCCGTGCTGTACCAGCATCTTTTCTGGTTTTACTCGCACCCAGCGGTGTACATCATGATTCTGCCGGCGATGGGCATTATCAGCGAGGTCATCTCGGTCCACAGCCGCAAGCACATCTTCGGGTACACCGCCATCGCGTGGTCGAGCGTGGCCATCGCGCTCTTGGGCTTCCTGGTGTGGGGGCACCACATGTTCATGAGCAGCCAATCGCCGCTGGTCAGCATGATCTTCAGCGCGCTAACCTTTAGCGTCGCCATTCCCTCCGCTATCAAGGTCTTCAATTGGATTGCGACGCTTTACAAAGGGTCGATTCACTTGACCACGCCGATGTGCTACGCCTTGATCTTCATCTTCCTGTTCGGGCTCGGCGGGCTTACCGGGCTGTTCCTCGGGGCCTTGGCGACCAACGTGCAGGTGCATGACACCGCGTTCGTCGTCGCCCACTTCCACTATGTAATGGTCGGCGGGGCCCTGATGGCCTTTATCGCGGGTGTGCATCATTGGTGGCCCAAGATCACGGGCAAGATGTACTACGAGCCGATCGGCCGGATTACCGCATTGGTGATTTTCATCGCCTTTAACATGACGTATTTCCCCCAGTTCATTATCGGCGCCCAGGGAATGCCCAGGCGGTACGCCGATTTCGAGGAGCAGATCTACCGGCCGGAGGGTGTCCCCTATACGACCGTGGACGGCGCCGAGATGATTGGCGACGGCACGGGCATCCCGTGGATCCGTGAATGGCAGATCATTTCGTCGATCGGCGGCTTTTTGTTCGTGGCGGGCATTCTCACCGTGATCGTGTACCTGCTCTATTCGCTGTTTGCGGGCAAGCGGGCCCCCGAGAACCCCTGGGGTGGCGCCACCATGGAGTGGGCCACGCCTTCTCCGCCACCCTATGACAACTTCGAAGAGCCGCCGACCGCCCGCGATCCGTACGATTTCAGCAACCTGCGCTATGACGCCAACATCGGGGGATACGTCCGCTATGAGCAGTGACGCGACGGCCGCGGCGCCGCAGGAAACGGCCGCCGGCGAACCGACCAAGGGCCAGGCCCCAAGCCACGGCCATTCCCGCTGGCTCTCCCACCATTTCGACACCTCCGAGCAGCAGCTCTACAGCAATAAGCTCGGTATGTGGATCTTTCTACTGACGGAAATCCTGTTTTTCAGCGGGCTTTTCTGCGCGTACGCCGTCTACCGACGCAACAACCCGCAGATGTTTGACGACGGGCATCTCTTCCTGGATACCAGGATGGGGGCGATCAATACGGCCGTCCTCATCTTCAGCAGCTTTACCATGGCGCTGGCCGTACGGTTCGCGCAGCTATCCCAGCGGACCGCGCTGACCATCGCCCTGGGGATCACCCTGGCCTGCGGCTTTGTGTTCCTCGGCGTGAAGTACCAGGAATACAGCGCCAAGCTCGAACATCGTTTGTTGCCCGGGCAAACCTACTATATGGAGTGCGCCGGGGTTTGGGCGCAGCGGTGGAGCGCATGGCTTTCCGGAGAGGAACTGCCGGAATACCCGGTGCGGACGCGCGAGGCGCTCGGCTTTCATCCGAAGGAACACCATCTTACGGAAGAGATTGAAAAACACCGGATTCAGCAATACTTGAATGCAGCCAGGGGCCCCGCGGCCGACGTCCACGATCTGTCCCAGGAGCAAAAACAGCAAATCAAGAACCAGCTCGGCCTTTCGGAGGAAGAGCTATTGCGGCGCGCGAACAACCTCGGATCGTTCTTTGGCATTTACTTCGCGCTCACCGGGCTGCACGCCTTGCACGTGATCTGCGGGATCATCGCGCTGACGTGGCTGTTTGTCAGGTCGCTGCTGCATCACTTCGGCAGCGATTACTTCGACCCGGTCGAGTGTACCGGCTTGTACTGGCACCTGGTGGACTTGATTTGGATTTACCTCTTTCCGCTGCTGTACTTGATCGACTAGACACCATGGAAGCACAACACAAAGAAGACAGCCACGTCCACGCGATGCCGATCCCGCTGTTGGCGGAGGTCTTTCTGGCGCTGATGGCGCTCACGGCGCTTACGCTCGGCGCTACCCTCATCGACTGGCACGGCTTCGGCCTGGCGATCGCCCTGGGCATCGCGACGGTCAAGGCGGCGCTCGTAGCGCTCTACTTCATGCACCTGCGGTATGACAGCCCGTTCAACGCGATCGTGTTCGTGACGGCGCTGGTTTTCGTGTGGCTCTTCCTGGGCATTGTGTTGATGGACTCGGTCCATTATCAACCGTTGATCGAAACCTACCGGGCGCAGCAGGTCACCGTGCCGCCGCCCCCGGCTGAGGAGGCGGCGCCCGCAACGCCCACCGCCGCGGCGCCGCCCGGTCAGGGCGAAAGCGAGGCGGCCCCCAACGGGTCAGCGGACTCCCCAGCAGAGAGCGAGCAGGAAGAGGGGCAGAAAGACGAGGGAACTGGCGAGTAGCCGCCGGGCCGACGTGTTATCGCGCCGCCGCAGGAACGTCGCGGCAAACACGCCAAAGGCAGCGCCCAAAACCAAGGCCGCGAACGCCACCGCCACCGTCCGCTCGGAGAAAAAGGCCAGGGAAACGGCCGCCGCGCAGGTCGCCACCGCCCCCGTCAGGGCGATCCAGCCGGACGAGCGACCGGAAGGATCGACGACGCCGGCCACGCGGATGCCGGCCTGCCGATAATCGTCGCGATACAGCCAGGCGATGGCCATCGTGTGTGGCGCCTGCCAGAATGCCATCGTGAGGAAAAGCAGCACGGCGACCGGATGGGCGGCGCCGCCGTTTACCGACGCTCCGATGAATACCGGCGCCGCGCCCGCGAACGCCCCGACGGCCGTCTGCCAAACCGAGCGTCTTTTCAGCGGCGTGTACCCACCCACGTACACCGCCCAGCAGGCGGCGCCCCAAAACAGCGGGCCATAGAGCCCCCGCGAGGCCAGCCAGCCGCATCCCGCTATCAACGTCATCCCGCTATGCCCGATACCGGCGGACACCGGCCAGCGCCCGGCCGCGAGCGGCCGGTTGGCGGTCCGGCGCATCCGACGGTCGCCCTCGCGTTCGATCACCTGGTTGGCGGCGATTGCGCTGACGATGATCAGGGCCGTCGCGCCGAGCGTCTGGCCCAGGATGCGCATGTCGGGGCGAGCCGCCCCGGCGCACCAGGCGCCGGCCACCACCGTCAACAAAACGGTCGCCACCAGCCGGGGCCTCGTGAATTGCATCACGTCGGTCAGAAACACGCTCACCAAGAGGCTTTCGCGAGAGGCGGAGCGGCCGAAAGCGAGTCGCTTTCTTTCCTCAACCGCCCTTCCGCCCCAAGCCTAATGGGCGCCCGCGCGGCACGCCAGGGGATCGACCGCCGCCGCTGCAAGTTCGCAGCGAGTTTATATGCGGTTTTAGCGCCTCGCCGCGCGGAGCGGCGTGTACCACAGTCGCGGCCCGGGCACGCTCGGGTGTTCGCTGGCGGCGATGGGGAGCTGGGCCCCTTTTTCCGACTGCATTGCCAGGGCCAGCATCAAGGTGACGCTGCCGTCGTCCTGCAAAAAGTCGCCGAGGCGGGCAACATGCACCGTCATCTGCCGCTTGACCAATGGGTCCGTCTGGTTGAACGCGACTTCCGCCAGGCGGTAGGCCTCGGGTGTGAAGCGCACGGCGCTTTCCACGTCGTTGGCCGGCGCATTGAACCAGGTGAGTTCGGTTTCCCGCCAATCGGTCCCGAGCCGCGCCGGGCCCGAATAATAGCCGCCCCGCAGCCCGTACACGGCGATCCGGCCGTCCATGCTCCTGTAAATCTTCAGAGGCTTGAGCACAAAGAACGAAAACGTGGCGGGCCCCTCCGGGTCCGGGCCAAGGCCGGCGAGGTCGAACCGGACGTACGCCTTGCGCCGCACGCGGTCGGCGTCGTAGCGGCGGCGGGGGTCGGGCGCCGCCCGGATATCTGACTTGAGGACGAAATACTCGCCGTCGGGGCCGGGGTCCTGTTGAACGTGGGGTTTCCCGTCGCCGCCACGGATGTAATGGTCGTCGCTGGCGAGCGCCACCGATTGCCGGAGCGCCCGCCGCACGAATTGCAGCCGCTCGCTTCTGCCGAACACGAGCCGCGGCTCGCTCGAATCGACCGGCAGCGAGACGGCGGCGCCGCCGGTCGCCCGCACCGTCTTCGACTCCGCCATCATACGGGGGACGATCGTATCCACGGCGCCCTCAAGCACCTCGACCCGCATGGCGCCCGTCGAATCGATTCCCACGGCGAACTGCGTTCCCCGATCGACGACCGTCGCGCGGCGGGTCAGCACGGTAAAGCCGGTAACGCCTCGCGGCGCATCCACGGCCACCACGCCGTTTGCGAGAAACGCTTCCCGTTCCGAGCGAAACGTGACGTCGCAAGCCCCCTCCAGAATGACACGGAGGCCGCTCTCCAACGCCACCTCGACCAGCCCTTCCTTAAGCCTCAGTCGCTGATGGACATGCACGGGCGCCTGCAAGCCGGGCTGCCCCGGATCCTCCCAGGCGGCGCCCTCGTTGCGGGTGATCACGCCGATCGGTTCGCCCAGAGGCGTGGGCCGTAGCATGAGTCGCAGCGACACCGCCAAAACCCATACCACCAGCGCCGCAAAGCCGAGACGGGCCAGAATCGCCACCCGCGCTCGCCAGCGACGCTGTCGCGGATTCGGCGCCAGGCAGGCAAACGGATCTTCGTCCATGACGGTGACCAGCGGGTCCCCCGCTTCTTCCGCCGCCCGCGACCAGCGGGTCAGCGTCGCTTCCTCCTGGGCCATTTCGAGGTAGCGGACGGCAAGGTCGTCTTCGGTGAGAAGCCGCCAGTCGAGTTCCAGTTCTTCGTCTGTGTCCAGCCAGCCGCGGAGGCGCCCGAGCAGCAGCGCCTCGTCGGCGTCGCTGATGACGTGAGCGGTCAGTGGCCGCTGCGACTCGTCGGGGTTCCGGATTGGCTCAGGGGGCGCGCTCATTCTCGATCCTCGGCTTGCAGACGCCGCTCAATGCAATTCCGCAGGGCCCGGCGGATGCGGTACAGCAGGGAGTACATCCCCTGCGTGGTGCGGCCGAATTCCTTGGCGAGCTGGTCCACCCGCGCCGATTTCTGGCCGTAATGGCGGGCCAACATGCGGCGTTGTTTTTCGGACAGGCCCTCCAGGCACGTAAGCAGGGCCGACCGCCGCCGGGACGCCGGCCGCTTCTCCTCCACCCGGCCCGCCATGATCGCCAGCCGCTCGACCAGGGCGGGATCGACCGGCGTCTGCCGGTCCAGTTTGCGGTAAAACTCGAGCACGCGGCGACGGGCGACCTCCCGAGCCCAAGCCTGATATTCGCGTGGATTTTGCGGGGCGGAGGATGCCTGCAGGGCCGCCAAGGCCACGTTCTGAAGAATGTCGTCCGCGTCGGTCACGCTCCGCGACACCGCCAATATGTAGCCGTGAATGGCATCCTGGCTACGGAGCCAGGCCTGGGCCAGGTCGTCGCGGGCCGTGATCTTGGGGGAATCCATTTCGCTCATGATCGAGCAATCCCAGCGGTTCAAGGGTGGCGGCGCCGAGCGTAACGTCCTACGAAAAAAGGATGGATTCTGGTCGTTTCTGACGAGAAATCGGACTTCCGCATCGAAACCCCCAGCGCAAGCAAGGGACTTGTATCTTTCGCGCGGTTCCCTCGCTTGCGCTTCGCTTTACCATCGCAACGGGCTGCGTTTTCAACAAGGCCCCTTGCCAAACGCCGCCAAAAACCGATAATGCAGATTGTCGATGCCGGTATTACCGCTCGGGAGGGAGCGTGTTCGTGGGTCGAGAGCCAACGAAATCTGCGTATTGAAAACTTGAATAAAAAGGTATATGCTTGCCCATGTTGCGTAGTCGAGGAGGTGCGGCGCCATGTCGTTGTTGAATGAATCAAGCGGTCCCGAGGCCGCCGCGAACGCCGGTGAGGGTGAGTTCGAGTGCAAGCCTTGGCGCTACCGGCTTATCACGCGCAAGACCGAGGAATATTTGCTTGACGACATGAACGCCGCCGGCGCCCAGGGCTGGGAAGTCGTCAACGTCCTCCAGCACCGCGACCCCCGTAGCGCAAGCGACACCAATGTGGTGTGGTCGGCGTTCTTGAAACGCCCTGGCCTGGCCGGGGGCGCCGAGCCCGCAGCCGCCGACCATGCAGCGGCGACCGGCGCCGACGCTCACCGGTCGCAGGCCGATTCATCCGCGGCGGCTTCGATGAAAGGCGTCTCGCCGCTCGCCCAGGCCGAGCATGGCGCCGCCTCCATCGGCGGACTGTCGCCTCATCCCAAGTTGATGCCCGGCCCGGACGTGGATGATGACGACGATTTTCGGCTCGCGCCGCTCGACGCCCCCGCGGGCCAACCGCCCGGGCCCGAACCGACCGTCACCATGCCGCCGCTGCCCGCGGCGCCCCGGCCCTCCGGTCCGCCGCTGGATATGGGGGCGAGCGACGCCGCCAACCTGCTGGAAGACGTGGCGGTCTTGGAGGATGTGGAAATTATTTATGAGGATAAAGCGAGTACGTCTTAAGGAACAATACTCTTAAGACGCTCCCATTGCGTGCGCCTGCGGCGACCCGGTGATCTCGCCTGCGGCGCTTACGGCCGAAATGCCACAGATCGCCGAGCCAAAGTAACCGGGGAAAGATTCATGGCCGATTTACAAGAAGGGACCTGTTGTGCGAGTGAGAACGTCGATCCGAATAAGGTGGGCCGGTTGGTCTTCGCCTGTTCGGGCGGCGCCGCCGTAGGACGCATTGCCGATGTGGCCGCCCGCCAACTCGACGCCGCCAACGACGCCAGAATGTATTGCCTGGCTGGGCTGGGCGGGCGCATTCCGGAGATGGTGCGAACCGTCCATGACGCCGAGTGGATTTGCGTGATCGACGGTTGCGAAACCGCCTGCGCTTCCAAAACCCTCGAAACCGTCGCGATCGGGCGGTTCCACCACATCAAGGTGACCGACCTGGGGTTTGACAAGGAGTCCGCCGAGTTCAACGAGGCTGCCGCGGCGAAGGTCGCGGCCGCCGCCCGCGACAAGACCCGGACCAACGAACCGGGCCCGCCCCCCTGCGAGCGCGACGCCGCGGCGTCGGCCTGAACGCCGCCGGGCCCCTGCGCCGCAACCGCGGCTTTGACCGAACCGATGGATTGCCGCGCTGTCCAATGCAAAGTACATTGGCTTGGATGGCGAGTCGTGGCCCAGGTTGACGCGCCGTCCCTCCGCGCCCCGACCGACGCCGCTGCGAGGGCGCGGCCATCTCGGAGGGTAAGCGAATGGCTAGCGGTGTCATTGGAAATGACATGCCGGGAAACCGGTTGCGGGTTCGAGTCCCGTGCCCTCCGCCTCGGGTTGGCCCTCGGGTTCACCAGCGGAACGCCCGCTGCCTCTGCCGAGGAAGTTGATCGTGTTCATCCGGCGACCGGAGGAAGGCGACGGCCGGCGCGCAGCGCTGGCCGCCGGTCCTTCGGTCTTGGCGCCTGGCGCGGCGCTCGGGTCGCCTCTCGGCGTTGCGCTATCCTCTGCCCAGGCGGATTCATTATAGCGACGCGCCTGCCAGGCCGCGGCCTGGTGTTCCTCGCGCCGCTGCTGACGCTCCTGATTGCCGTCGCGCACAGTTCCGCTCGCCCATCGACGCGGGCGATGGCGGCGATTACCGCTTGCTTCGTGGAGCGGCGCTCGTCAAACGGCTTGACCTTCAGGACCGTCGCAATGAGTAAATCGTCAGACCATCGGTCTGTTCCTTGTCGGCATTGAATACGAAGCCCAAGCCGTAGCCGACGAGCATGGTCACGGCGATACCGATGCCGCCGAAAAGCTTGCCGTGGATATCCAACCCGGCGAACCTCAGATACAACGCCACCGAAATGCCGACCACGGCGGCGATCACCGCCGCCGCGCCGCCGGTCCGCTTGGTGAAGACGCCGAGCAGGAATAATCCCGCCATCGGCCCGCCGACCAAACCAATCAGACTAATAAACGAATCCCACATGGACGTGCTTCCGCTGTGGTGAAAGTAAATCGCCATGCCGGTTCCCATGGCGCCGAACACGACGGTGGCGGCCCGCCCCAACGCCAGGTTCCGTCGATCGTCGGTCACCAGACCGAATCGTCGGATAAAGTCGTTGACCAGTGCGGTGGAGGTGCTATTCATACTCGTAGAGATCGTCGACTGGGCCGCGGCGAAGATGCCCGCCACCACCAGCCCGGCGATGCCCACGGGCAACTGGCGGACAATGAATAGCGGAAAGATGGCGTCGTTCTTGAAGGTGGGGTCAAGTAAGTCCGGGTTCGACTTGTAGTAGCAGAAGAGCGCCGTGCCAATGCCGAAGAAGAGCAGGCTGGCGGGAATGACGATGATCGCGTTGGTCCAGATGGCCTTGGCCGCTTTTTGCTCCGTGGGCGTAGACAAGTAGCGTTGAACGGTCGCCTGATCCGAGGTGTAGGGAATGAGATTGTTAGCGATCGCGCCAACGAGGACGACCCAAAGGACCTCCTGCGAATAATCGGTGAAGGCAAAGAGATCCACGCCCTTGACCACCGTTAGCTTGTCGCCGTGCCGGGCCATTTCCAGAAAGCCGCCGAATCCCCCGTCTATGCCGTTTACGATAATAAAGAAACTGATAAGCCCGCCGCCAAGCAGCACCAAGGCCTGGATCGCGTCCGTCCAAATCACCGCCTCCAGGCCGCCGAGCGAACAGTAGATGACGCTCAAGACGCCCATCACGCAGATGATCGTGACCACGTCGACCTGCGGGAGCACGGCGTGCAAGGCGAGCGCCGGCAGGTACATCACGATCGCCATGCGTCCGACCTGAAAAACAATGAATGAAAAGCTGGCAAAGCATCGCGCCAGCACGTTGAAGCGTTTCTCGAGGTATTCGTATGCCGTCGTCGCGTCGATGCGGCGGAAGAAAGGCAGAATGTACCAGATCACAAACGGTGCCACCGCCACGATGCCCATGTTGTAGAGGAAGTCCTTCCAGTCGGTCATGAAGCTCTTGGCCGGCAGGGCGACAAACGTGATGGAGCTGAGCATCGTGGCGAAAATGCTCAGGCCCGCGGCCCACCAGGGAAGCCGTTGCCCGCCACGGAAGAAGTCGTTCGTGGTCTTGTTGCGAAAGGCGAAGAACACGCCGACCCCGATCATCGCCGTGAGGTAGACAACCAGGCTCGTCCAATTGACGACGCCGAAGCTGGTCGTGCGGGTCTTGGGGGTAATGCTCCAAATCGTGGGCGACCGCACACGTGGCCGCACCTCGCCGCTGGCGACAATCACGCGATCTTCGTACACAACCGCCGTGGTGGTGACATGATTGGCCGGCTGCCGGCCCCCTTCCACCCACGCGTCGGTAATGGTGTGATAGACGATCGTTGTTCTCGCAAACCCCGGGTGTTCATCCTTGAGTTCGTCTGCCCGGAAGAAGTTCTTGCCCGAATCTCCGCCCACCACCACGACATGGCTTTCGCCAAGTGGGGCGGCCACGCCGGCGACGCGGGGCTGTGGAATGTCGCAGCAGCGGCTCCAGGTTTCTGTCACCAGGTTGTATTGCCAGACATCCGTCAGAAACTCGACGCCGCCGCTCGCCTTCAGATTCTGTCGCCGGCCGCTGATGACGTATAGGCAATGGTGGGTGGCGTTCTTCTGTGCGATCAACATGTGGAATGCTCGGGGCGGGATGCTCTGCGGCCAGTTCATGGCCTCCCACCGCGGGTCCGCGGCGTTCAGGTCGAGCTTGAAGAAGGTACGCGTTGCGGTCTCGAGGTCCAGCCCAGAGCTTCCCCCCGCCACGTAAACCACGTCATCAATCGCCGCGGCGGCGGCGTAGGTCAGGGGCTGGGGCAGCTTCGGCAGCGGTTTTTGAACAATGGTTCCGCGCTCCACGCGCAGCAGGAACGCCTCGTCGAAGACCGTTTGGCCGTCATTGCCACCGATACAAACCACGCCGTGGCTGGTGGAGGCGGACGCCCCGTAGGCGACCCGTCGCCGACCGCCGTGGCGCCTGAGCGTCACCGGGGCGCCCATCCATTCTCCATCGACAAGATCGTAGGCCCAGGCAAAGGGATACCAGACCTTGTCATTCTCCCAAACGGGTTTGGGGAAGTTGGCGCCACCCGCCACAATCAGGTGGTCGTTGTGCATGCCGACGAATGGCCCGGCCATGCCGAGCTGTTCGTCGTCGCCGGGGTTGGGCGGCAACGAAGTCAGCTTGCTCCAATTCAGGAACTCCGCGGCATGGGTGGACGCCTCGCCCGCCGCGTGCCATGCCATGGCCGAGACGACCGCCAACCACCAAAACCCTGTTGGCTTGATTCTCATCCCGTTCATTGGCTCGCGTTGAAGTAGTTTTCGACCCCGGCCTCGCGCAGTTTGGCGCACAGGGAGGCGGCGGCGTCCTCGGGAAGGCGCGCCAGCGGACGCCTGACTGTGGTTGCGATTTCCAAACCGATTGCCTGGAGCACCGCTTTGGCCGCCGAGAAGAAGGCGCCGGTCTCGGCCAAAAGTTGGATGCCGGCGACGGCGATGACCTGCAATTGCTCGGCCCGGGCCTCGTCGCCGGCTTCCAACGCCCGTGTCAACGCATGATAGAGCGGCGCCAGGAAGGAATACGTGCTGCCGACTGCTCCTTGAGCTCCCCGCCGCAGCGCCTCAAGCAACAATTCGTCGCGCCCAAACAGGATGTCGTACCTACCGCCGGCGAAACGCAGGCACCGCTCGTAATCATCGAGATCCTCGAACGTGTATTTGATTCCGGCGAAGTTGGGGATGCCGTCCACTCGCTCCAGCAGGTCGACCATGGGAAACGCGATCTGGTTCATGGAAGGCATGTGATAGTAGTAATACGGCAAACCCGGCGCCGCGGCGGCGGTGACCGCAAGGTAGTCGGCCAGAGATTCGACCGTTGACGGGCGATAGAAAACCGGCCCGATCTCGCCCACCGCATCCGCCTTGATCTCTGCGGCGTGAGCGGCCAATTCACAACTTACCTGCTGGCAGGTATGTCCCACGTGTACGATCACGCGAAATCCGGCCGGGGCCGCGGCGACCCAGCGCTCCGCGGTCGCCCGCCGCTCCGCAACGGTAAGGGAAAGCCCCTCCCCGGTCGTGCCGTTGACAAACACGCCGGACACGCCGTTGTGATGCAGCAGACGAGCGTAGGAGGGAATTACCTCCAGGTCCACGGATTCGTCTGTACGATACGCCGTGACGGGCGCTGCGATGA
>Ga0180437_10007472_pt1 | contig 14182 bp, 11 predicted proteins | sample SS_ome_4_FD_132410 | JGI IMG/M metagenome (GOLD analysis project Ga0180437, IMG submission 132410) | Hypersaline lake sediment archaeal communities from the Salton Sea, California, USA - SS_3_D_1 metaG | ecosystem: Environmental > Aquatic > Non-marine Saline and Alkaline > Hypersaline >...
AATTGAGCATGTTCATATCACGTTCGATTTCATACTCTTGATACCATCCAAAAGCTCCGTAACCTGCATTATTACATAAAATTTCGATATCATATCCATTTTGAGAGGTAAAATCATATAATTCTTTCGCAGCATCTTGAACGCCTAGATCTTGTTTACGATATATTATCTTAGTTTCCGGCATGTTTTTGTCAAACCATGCTTTCGCACGATCTAATTCATCTTGAGGTTTAGCCACTATAATAAGACTATACCCATCTTTTGCTAATAATTTCGAGAGCTCCATTCCAATTCCACTTGAACCTCCCGTAACTAAGGCATATTTTTCGTTTTGTTCCATAATATTTTCCTCTTTTCAAATTTGATTTAATAATTAATAATTAATAAAAAAAAAATTATCCCCCGCTTAACGGTGTTAATTTTGTAGTGAACTCTTTTTTGCTTTGTGATTTTAAATATTCATTTTCCAAAGCTTCTGGTACCCCTTTAGCGCTAGCTAAATCCGATATGGCAAAATCTAGGTTTAAAAGGTCTAGAGTTTCTTTTTTCGGAATCCCGTTTTTCTTATATCCCATTGCATTATAGTAATCTTGAGCTATAATCTCAAAATCCCATGATTTACCTTTTAATGGTCCTTTTGTTTGAGGAGGAGAACCAATTGCCCGTTGGGGAATATAATGACGAATAGCTCCCTCACGAGCATTAAACATTTGACGTAATGTTTGTATTCTATGTCCTGTTTCCAATATTTCATCGATAGAAACATCCCATCCGGTTATAGCTTGAATGACTTCTAAATACGGATATGCTCCCATGTTGAGAGCAAAGATACACATGCCATTCGCTTCTATTGTTTGTTTGAATTTCGCATTTTTTGCCTGTAAAATCCCCAAATCACTTTCATCGTTAATATCCCATGGACCTAATTCCTCCAGAAAGTATTTCACACCCAATTTATCCATGTTAAGTGTTGCTGCTGTATGTCGTCCAGGTGTTGGGTCAGCAATATAGGTAACTCCTAACATGGGATCCGCTCTAGGATCGTGCATTGGAATCTCTTGACCATTTGCGTGCATGGCATAATCCTTTGACCCAGGGATTTTTTCAGAGGCTACTTTCGTACCATCCGCTAAAATATCACCAATTCCTTCGCGGTTAATCATCATTTCCAGAATTTGAAGTAAATATGTATTATCTCCCCATTTGGGTAAAAATCCTTCAGGATAGGCTGCACATTTGAAGTCTTTTTCGGTTAACAAACCATTTTCGCAACATTCATACACAAATGCAATGGTAATGCCCGCAGAAATTGTGTCCATACCCGCGCGATTTAACATCTCATTAGCTTTAAAAAGGAGATCTAAATCGTCATTTAAAATTGTACATCCTAACGAGGCGCAAGTTTCATATTCAGGTCGATGAGTTTCCTTCTCTGCATACGGTAATGCCTCATATTCTAGAATTGCACCACATCGTGCTGGACACGTAAAACAGCCATATTGGGTTTTCATAAAGCTCCTAATTTTTTTGCCGCCAATTTTTTTAACTGATTTTGGTGGAAAATCCTTATATCCTACACCTTTGAAATTCTTTACTGGAGAATCTCCCATCTGAGAAGATATTATATTAGCTGAAGTGGTTCCTAATTGAGTTACGGAAAACATTTGGATGATGATTTTGGCAATTGCGGGAGTATCAAACGAACTAACACCCATTTTCAATCTCCGCATTAATCCTGCCATTGATCCCATGTTCGCTATAAATCTCGTCATGAGTCCCTTTTTCGCCATTGCGTTGAACTTGGTATTGTACTCCTTGATATGATTCATTAATCCAATCTTGTCATGCAATTCAAGTTTCCCGCTTTCTTTTGTCCTGCGTATACAAACAGCTTTCAATTTTTTGGATCCCATTACTGCTCCAAGTCCACTTCGAGCGGCAATTCTTCCTAAATCATTTATAACTCCTGATATTAAAGAAAGATTTTCACCTGCAGGACCAATACAGGCAACTTTAACAGAAGGACCATGTTTTTTTTCAATAGCTTTTTCCGTTTCCACTCCATCTTTCCCCCAAAGCTCAGAAGCATCAAGCAATTGAATGTTTTCTCCTTCGATAAATAAATAAGTTGGCTTTTCAGCTTTGCCTTTAAAAAAGATTCCATCAAGACCTACTTTCTTAATTTCTGGCCCAAAAGTGCCCCCCGAATTGGCATTACCCCATCCTCCTGTTAGAGGACTTTTGCCACATACCATATAGCGACCTGAGAATGGAGTTGCAGTTCCAGTAAACAACCCGGGACATATACCTAATATGTTGTCTGGTCCTAAAGGATCGGCACTAGGTTTTAAATGGGTATAAATATAATAAATTCCTAAGCCATAACCTCCATAATATTCTCTGTAAATATTTTCATCGAGTTCTTCAATATGCCATGAATCAGTTGAAAGATCCACTACCAGAATTTTCTTATGATATCCTTGTGCCATAATTTTCACTTTAAAAAAAGTTTTTTGATTTTGAAATCAAAAAAATCATTTAGATTAACATTTTTAGTCGTGTTTTACATTTAAAGGTTTCGTGATTCTTGATTTTGAAATCAAAAAGCTTATTATTTTATCTTTTTTACAATATTTGACTATAGGAGTAATTGCAATATTTTTATTTTCAAGTAAAAGTTCAATAAGAGGAAATGATGAAATATAAAGAGAAACAAGCAAAATGTAAACCAGAAATTCTCCGTCTTCTAAAGAATAAACCGCATGGAATGATTGCAACAGATATTAAGGAAAATTTAAATCACCAACTCAGTAGAAATACAATTCAATCATATTTAGAACAGCTTAAAGCTCAGAAAAAGGTTTATTCAGTAAGTATTGGTCGGTATGAACTGTGGTTCCATAATAATCAAGAGCGTAACAAAAGAGGCAATATTCAAGAGTTATCAAATCACCCTATTTTCCCCTTTCTATCAATTTTTCTTGATACATTGGAAAATAACCCCGCATATGAGGGAATCAACTGGAAAAAGTTTGGACTTGACTTAGGGAAAACCTTTGGATTTGAACCATATTTCCCAAAACTTAGGTATTTTGTAGTTGATGATCCCTTAAAAGTTTTTAATCTCAGCCAAGAATTATATCCTTTAATATTAAGACAAATCTTGATTTTCTTTGGTGACAAGAACTTTAAAATAGGTCCTCCAATTATTCAAAAAGAAATGAATAATATTATTTTTCGAATTCACGGCTCAAAATACAGTAAAAGTAAGATTTTTTTTCATCTTTTATGTGGAATTGAAGAAGCAGAAATTGGTCAAATTATTCCAATTCCAATTAAAATAGATGTTTTACAGCAAATTTCAGAAAAAGAAATTGTAGATATAAATTTTAAAATATTCCCCGATGAAGAGAGGGAGTCCAATTTGCTGGGATAAATAAATAGCTAATTAAAGAAAATATAAACTTAATTAATCTGAAAAAAAGAGAAAAAAAATAGAGAAAAATCTATACTCTGGACCAGACCTCGTTAAATACACCTTTCGGATATTTGCACACAGGACATTCTTCCGGAGGTTCATCTCCATAGTGAATGTGTCCACAAATTCTACAACGCCAAGCTTTCTTTGCGCCTTTAGAGTTGTCAATATCGTCCCAATATTCCGTTTTTTGTTTCCAGTCTTCATCAACAGGAGCATATGGAACGTCTTCTATTGGGGGCATAACGGGTTCATAAGCACCTAATGCGTGTCTTGATATGATGAGCTTTTGAATTTGCGTGGTTCCCTCGTAAATCTGATACAATTTTGCGTCTCTAAACAACTTTTCAATAGGCATCATTTTGGTGTAGCCATACCCTCCGTAACATTGCAATGCGTCGTTAGCAACTTCTAACGCCATTTCAGTTGCGTAAAACTTCGTCATTGAGGCCCAGAGAAGCGGATCCCTTCCATTGTCGGCATCCCAACATGACCTCCAAGTCATTAACCTTGAAGTTTCGACCTTTTGAAACATCTCTGCGATTTTGAATTGTAATACTTGAAAGTCAGCAAGTTTCTGTCCAAACGCTTTTCGCTTTTTTACATAGTGTATTGCCCATTCTAGAGCAGATCGTGCTAGACCTGTTGCCATGGCACCAATTATGGGACGAGTTCTCGAAAAAGTTTGCATTGCTAATACAAATCCTTTCCCGGGTTCTGCCAATACATCTCCCGGGGGGACTCGGTAATCCTTTAAATTTACTACCGTTGTATTTGATAGTCTATGACCCATTTTTTCAATGTGTCTTCCCGTTTCTACGCCATCTTGATCAGTCCGGATGAGAAATCCGCAAATTCCTTTATGTCTCGATTTTGGGTCAGCGTTCGCAAAAAGAGAAATGTATTTTGCTAGACCTGCGTTAGTAATCCAGTATTTTTTACCGTTTAAAATCCATTCATCGCCATCTTTATCTGCCTTGCATATCATTCCCCCTACATCTGAGCCCATTACTGCCTCAGACGTGGCAAACGAAATTAATCCAAAATTTTGAAGCAAGTCCTTACAGATCTCTTCTTTTAATGCTTCATTTTTAGACATCAATAATGGTTCTTCACCAAGTCCATTAGCAAAGATACTTGTTGCCATTCCTGGTCCTGCCGCAGCAAATTCTTCAACCACTAGTGCTGATTCTAATAGCCCGTATTCGTTGCCACCATACTTTTTTGGAATATTTAGGTTCATTAAACCTGCTTTCCACGCTTCTTCTATGATATGAATAGGTGTTATACCAATGTCGTCGTATTTATGAACTACGGGAAGGATGTGTTTTAATGCAAATTCTCTCGCCTTGAGACGAAGTTGCTTCTGTTCTTCAGTTAAGGAAAAGTCCAATTTTAAAACCCCCTTAACCCATTTTTGCTACTAGTTTATCAACGATATCTTTAAAATCGAGTTGTTCTGGTTTTGGAACAAATTGAATCTCAATAGATTCGTCCATTACATCTATTCGCGTGGCTTTCAATTCTTCTATTATTGCCTTTACCGCTCCTTTACTCCAGCCATATGATCCAAACGCCATGCCGATTTTATTCATCGGTTTTAGACCTTTTTGATAACACAAGTATTCTGCGACTGTAGGAAACAATCCTAAATTCAAGGTTGGACTTCCCACCAGAATTGCTTTAGCTTTCATTGCTTCGGTAATTACATCGCTATAATCAGATTGAGTTAAGTTAAACCGTTTAACAGGGATCCCTCGTTTTATAATTTCTTGAGACAATGCTTTCGCTATTTTCTCCGTGCTTTGCCACATCGAATCGTATACTATCACGACGCTATTCTCGTCTATTTCTCCAGATGACCACTTTGTGTACGCTTCGAGAATTTTTGGAATGTGGGTCCTCCATCCAACTCCGTGAGAAGGACAGATGATATCAATAGGAAGAGCTCCGACAGCTGGGAGTGTTTTCTTTATCAAGCCTGATAAGTGTAGGAGAATATTTGCGTAATATTTCTCTGCTTCCCACATTATCTCAGAGAGCGCGTTTTCATCGTCCCAATATTTTGACGTTGCGAAGTGTTGTCCAAATGCGTCGTTTGAGAATAGCACGTTTTTACCATTCTCATCGGACATGAATGAGACCATCGAATCTGGCCAATGTATCATAGGTATCGGGACGAACGTGAAAGTTTTACCGTTTCCTACGTCCAATGTATCTCCTTCCTTTACCGCACGAATACTTTTAAAAACACCCGCTTCAACTTCTTCGTGATAGTGCTGTTCTAAGATATCAACACCTTTAGTGGAAGCAATGATCTCAGCATTTGGTATGTGTGGTAGTATTAATGGAAATGAGCCAGAATGGTCAGGCTCTATATGGTTTACTATGAAATAATCAATATCCTTAGGATCGCATACCTCCTTAATGCTCTTTAGGAAATATTTGAAATATGGTCGTTTTACTGCATCAATTAGTATGGTTTTATCTCCACTCTTTACTAAATAAGCATTGTAAGAAGAACCTTTATGAGTTGAATATCCGTGAAAGTTTCTTACCTCCCAATCCACGTATCCAACATAGAATACATTCTTTATTAGTTCTAAATTTTTCAATATATTTTTCACCATTCATTTAGGAAATTAATCTGATAAATAAGATAATAAGACTAATTTTAAGTTTAATTTCTATAAAATATAAAGATTTTTAGTTGCTTGCGGAGAAGCAAGAAATTATAAATAACTTTTTTCTTCTACTTTATAATTAAGATCGCATGCTCTAATCATTAGAGATATAATGAATTTAAAAATTGTATTATTGAAATCTTAGACTATTAATTTATAAAATAAAGAAAATATCTTTTTATATAATTTCTATCTTTAAAGATACGACAAAACAGAGAATAAAGAAAAATGGAACCTAATTTAGATAAGAATTTAGAAGAAATTGAAGATCTTGCTCGATTTCCGTCAGAAAATCCCAATCCCGTCATAAGAGCCAATTTTGACGAAGTATTATATACTAATCAATCTGGTCAAAAATTATTAGAAATTCAAAAAGGTTGTAAAATTCCTGAATTCTTGAAAGAATATATTAGTGAATCATTATCCTCAAACAAAATTCAGGAAGTAGAATTACCAATTAAAGATCAAATTTATTCCTTTGCGATAACACCAATAAAAGAAAAAACTTATGTAAATATTTATGGGAAAGACATTACTGAACGTAAAAAAAGTGAAAAAGCTCTTTTAAATGAGAAAGCATTTACAGAAACTGCTTTAAACGCACAGAGAGATACATTTTTCGTTTTTGATCCTTCTACCGGAACAGCAATAAGATGGAATAACGCCTTTAACGAGGCAAGTGGTTATACTGACGAAGAAATTTTAAAATTAGAAGCCCCTGTTGCTTATTACAACGAAAAGGATTTAAAAGAGTTAGCAGGTGCAATAAAATTAATTGAGCAAGGAAAAACGACCATTAATGAGGTAAATCTAAAAACTAAAGATGGAAATTTGATACCATTTGAATATGTCGCATCTGGAATTTTCGATAATGATAATAATCTAAGATACATAGTAGCAGTAGGGAGAAATGTCACTGAACGCAAAATAGCAGAACAAAAAGCACAAGAATCTGAAGAAAAATTCAGACAAATATTTGAGGCCATCCCAGACCTTTATTTTCTTGTTTCTGGAGATAACACCATTATAGAATACAGTGGTAACATTAGAGATTTATATCTTAGCCCTGAAGAATTTCTCGGAAAAAAAATTCAAGATCTATTGCCAATTGAGGTCGCTGAATTAAATACTTCATCAATAAAAAATACTTTAAAAACTAAAGAACCTCAAATAGTTGAATATGATCTTTTTGTGAATAATGAAATAAATACCTATGAAGCTCGTCATTTGTACCTGTCTAAGATCGGGTATCAATTTTCATTCGAGATATTACCAAACGAAAAAGAGCTGAACGACAATTAAAAGAATCAGAAGAAAAATATCGAGTAGCGTTTAATCGCGCAAATTTCTATAAGGATCTTTTTGCACATGACATGAATAACGTTTTTAATAGTATTCTATTATCTGTAGAATTCATTTCAGAAACTCCAAAAATAAGAGAAAAAATGGATAGGATTAGCAATATGTTTAATATAATCAAGGAAAGCAGCAATAGAGGAGCGAGGTTGATTTCAAATGTTCAGAAATTATCAAGATTAGAAGATACTAGTATAATTATTGAAAATGTAGATATATGTAACTTTTTAAAAGATGCGATAAGTTTTGTTAAAAATACCTTTCCAAATAAAGAGATAAAAATTCAAGTTAATGCTTCTGCTGAACATATTAATGCTAATGGCAATGAGTTATTATTAGATGTATTTGAAAATATAATGATCAATGCAATTAGGTATAATAAAAATGAGATAAAAGAAATTATGATACATATTTCAGAAACCGAAGAAGAAAGAAAGCATTTTGTAAAGATAGAATTTTTAGATAATGGAATAGGAATCGAACATTTCAGAAAAGATAAAATTTTTGAAATAGGTAATAGAGAGTACAAGGGAGGACGAGGAATGGGATTAGGATTATCTTTAGTAAAAAAGATAGTTGAGAGTTACGGCGGCAAGATAATGGTAGAAGATAAAGTCCCGGGTGATTACTCAAAAGGTTGCAATTTTATTGTCATAATTCCTAAGAGTGAATAAAATTCTCAATTCTTATAAAGTATAAAAAAAATAAAAAGAAATAAAGTAAATTTTGTACTATTGTTTTGAAAACATGTTTTTACCTACACCGCAAACGGGACACGTCCAATCGTCGGGTAAATCTTCAAACTTGGTGCCTTCGGCGTCCTCGTCGTATTGGTAACCGCAAGCATCGCACACCCAAATAGCCATATTTATTCTACCTTCAATTAATTAATCTAATTCTAAGTTATTATGGACTGTAATTATAACTATATTAAAAATATTAGAATAATAATTTATAAAAATAATCTCATAAATCATATAATTCTTGCACTCATTCAAACCAATGGTTATTGCTAGGTTTTAAGAACATATTTTAGGGAATAAATTAATAAATTTAATAGATATTCAATTAGTTCGTTATCTGTATCAAATAACTTCATCACGGATAAGTGATGGAATATAACTGCATTGATAAGATTAAAAGCAAAAACAAATACATCAATCAAACTTTCCTCAGGAATTATATTGAAGCTTTCATTTATTTCTCTCAAATTTTGCGCTCTAATTTTAAAAAGATCATATACTTTCTGTTTGTGTGCTTCATGTAATGTTTTATCAGACTGAATGGCGGATCTAAAGGCTAGATTATAACCCTTATTCTCTTTATGATTTTTAAATAAATCAGAAACAAAATGGCGGAGAAATTCTCTCATATTAACATCATTTACCTTATTTAAATCCTCTCTGTCTAACATGGTCTCCATTGATTCTTCAAAATATTTTCTTACAATATCTTCTTTCCCTTTAGGAAAATACTTATAAATCGTACCTATACTAATTTTAGCTGATTTTGCTAAATGATTTGTGCTGGTTTTATGATATCCTTGTTTTAAAATTAAATTAAAAAAGGTTTTATAAATCAGGGCAATTTTTTCCTGTTTATTTCGTGAAAATTTTTTCTTTGACATTGTGTTTGATAAATGAGTAATTGCTCAAAAAATTTATAAGTGAGTAAAAACTCACTTAATATAATTAAGTAATAATTACTATTTAAACATGACGCAAGAATACATAATAAAATTTAATAAACCCATTGATCAGAATGATATAGATCTGGTAGAAAGTATTATATCTCCCATATTTTATGGAAAAAATAAAGAAGAAAAACAACTTAAGAAAAAACTCCGGTCATTACTATTGACTGCTATGAAAAATGTAGGAGTTAATTCTTTTAAAAGCAAAATTTTCTGGTTCTATGTAAATAAGACTATTACTAGTGGTTTGAGAAAAGGAGAACCACTTATTAATATTGAAAAAGTAATGAGAAAATTTATTAGAAAACATGTAGATAATGATAAAGATATAAAGGCTAAAGAATTCAAATATGCTAAATTACGGTTGGAAGGCATAAAAACCTACATCGTGGGAGAAAAAGTACTTGACTTTGGTGCCGGAAATGGACTTTTAGCACGAGAAATAAAAGAACAGCTTGATAAAGAAGTTATACTGGTTGATGTCGTTGATTATAATTATACAGAATTACCAATGATCTTATACAATCCAGAGGGTAGATTACCTTTAGCAGATGAGGGAGTAGATACTACCATTTTATATACTGTATTACATCATGCGAGCGACCCCGAACATCTATTAGAAGAGGCAATGAGAGTAACCAAACAACGATTAGTAATCAAAGAGAGCTACATTGAGGAAGATGATATTAGGATTACTAATAGTTTTTTTGATTGGTTTTACAATCGAGTAATTGGAGACGAAGATATCAATGTACCCCTTAATTTTCTTAAGGTGGAGGTTTGGAAAAAACTTCTGAAATTATATGACTTTGAAGTAATTGAAACGAAATATGTTGGTATTGATGAGCCCGCTGTACCAGAGCATCAAGTATACATTATCGCGGATAAATGTAATTAATAAACTTCTTGAACCCATTCAAAATCGATAGTAATATCACAAATTAAGGGATTTCTTTAGTGTAATTCAACTTTCCACCTGTTAAGATTATTTTAAAGAGTGGTTTACCTTATTGTTTTGTAAACATATCTTTACCTACTCCGCAAACTGGACACGTCCAATCGTCGGGTAAATCTTCAAAGTTGGTGCCTTCGGTATCCTCATTGTATTCATAACCACAGGCATCGCAAACCCAAATAGCCATATTTTTCCTACCTATTTTTTTTTTATCTAATACTTTATTAATAAGCATTTTAATTCTTACTATATTAAAAATATTAGAATAGTAATTTATAAAGTATCTTCCTATTGACATTATAATATTTTTTAGAATGTTAGAAAGAAATTCCCTTTAATACAATTCCAATTTTTTCTATACTATATTGAATATCGTCCTCATTAATACCATAATGAGTTACAAAGCGAATTTTCTGTTTATCAATATTAAAAGCTAAGATTCCTTCGTCAGCTAAAGAACGAATTATTTTAAGAATTCGGACTTTGTCTAAAAATTCAACGATTAAAATGTTTGTTTCAGGGGAATAAACTTCAACATTTAAACCTAAATTCCTTAATCCATCTGCTAAAATCTTTGCATTTTTGTGATCTTCTTCCAATCTTTTTATCCATTTCGGTTCCAGCGCTATGAGGCCAAATGAGGCAATAATCCCTGCTTGTCTCATTCCACCCCCTACCATCTTCCTGAACTTTCTTGCCTTAGAAATAAAATTTTGGGATCCCGCAACTAGTGATCCTACGGGACAGGAGAGTCCTTTTGATAAACAGAACATTATACTATCAGCGTGCTTGGTAAATTCTGTTACTGGCAAATTTGAAGCAACTGAAGCGTTAAATATTCTTGCCCCATCCAAGTGAAATTTTAAATCATTCATTTCAGCGAATTCTTTAAAATTATATAAATCTTCTGGTTTAATGACTGCTCCGCCGTGATAATTATGAGTATTTTCAGCACATAAAAGAGTTGAGGGAGGTTGGTGAATATTATCCTTGTTCCTAATCATTTTTTGGATTTCTTTAAAATCTGGAACTCCTTTATTGGAAGGATATGTCCTTATCATTAATCCGCCAATCCTTGCTGCGCTTCCAACTTCATTTTTATAAATATGACTAAGTTCTTCGAGCATGATTTCTTCTCCAGGATTAGCTTGAGATAACATTGACACGAGATTACCTTGAGTTCCTGAAGTGACATATAATGCGGCTTCCTTTCCTATTATTTTGGCAGCCTTCTCTTCAAGTTCATTAATTGTTGGGTCCTCACCTAATACATCGTCTCCCAGTTTTGAATTATCAAGAGATTTTATCATTTCCCACATTTCAGGCGATGGTTTAGTGACCGTATCTGAACGTAAATCTACAATTCTCAAAATAAGACACCTTTTAGAATCATTATAAAATATTGAATAAAAGAAATAAGATAACTATTGGGATAATTTTCAAATCGCCCCAGGAACTATATCGATTAGTTCTCAACTTTTTCAAACATTTTTTTTGAGCACCTGCAGCGAGGACATTTAAAGCTCTCTTCCTCACATTCCGCAAACGGTTTTTCGTTTTGATCGTCAATATACAAGAAATTACATCTCTTACATCTATACATTGCCATAATTCTCACTTATTCTAATTATTCAACTTTTCATATTTGTTTTTTTTAAAACCACTTTTGGGATTATTACATTTTGGGCATTTCCAATCTTCAGGTAAATGCTTGAATAGTAATTCCATCTTTGCTTCATCATAAACATTACCACATCCTCCGCAGATCCATTCATATAAATTTATTGCTAATCTTAACTCATCCTCATTAACCTCACTATCAATATTTCTCGTCACGTATGGAACAGCTTCTTTTTCACCATATAATATGGCTCCCTTGAGTTGATTATCCTTTAATACGATTTTTTTGTAACAATTTCCCTTGGTATCGCAATTTTTTAATATTTCCCAATCCGCACCATCTTGATCTTGTTCTTCAGGAAAGAACATTCCTATTGATGTTAAGTCTATGCCCATGATCTTAAGAGTATTTTTAGGAACCGTTCCAACATATTCCAAAGTTTTATTTTCTAAAACGGAATTTGCGACAATTTTTGATTGTTCTATGCATGCAGGAATGATCCCCCATATTTGGTTTTTGTATTCTATACAATCTCCGACGGCAAAAACGTCTTCTGCACTTGTCTCTAAAAATTGATTTACGTTGATACCTCGATTCACATCAAGTCCTGCTTCTTTAGCTAATTCTATAGTGGTTTTTATACCAGCTTGAATTAATACTAAATCAGCATCAAATTCGCGACCATCTTTAATCCTTATTCCTTTTACTTGATCGTTTCCAACTATCTCTTCTGTTGCCGCATCTAACTCTATTTTAATCCCCATTTCTTCGATTTGCTCTTTGAGCAAGCTCCCAGATTCTTCGTCTAATTGTCGTGGTAAAAGTCTAGGAAAAAATTCAACTACCATGGTATCAAGATCGCAATTTTTAATTTGCTTTGCAAGTTCTAGTCCTAAGAGCCCTCCACCAATTATGATAGCTTTTTGAACATCCTTATTTTTGATATATTCTCGTATCTCCAAGGCGTTATCAATTGTTTTAAGCGTGAAGACTCCCTTGCCAACTAATTCGTTAGCATTTTTTATAGGAGGGATGTTAGGCATGCTTCCTGTCGCAATTACGAGTTTATCGTAGGATAGAGGGCCACTTTCTCCCTCAACAAAAACATGTTTTTCTTCTGGATGTATTCGCTTGACTTTCTTATTTAAAATAGTATTGATATTATTTCGTTGATACCATTCTTCTTTAAAGACGATTAAGTCGTCTGTCTTTATTTTCTCTGATATAAGCTCGGGAAGTTTCACTCTCGTATAGTACGGATATTTTTCTTGCGAAATAATTTCAATCTCAATGTCTTTATCAAGATTTCGAATATTTTGAGCCGTAAATGTCCCAGCAACGCCATTGCCAATGATTAGAATTTTCTTCATGATTTTAATAGGCTATTCATCATATTTTAAGCTTTTTGTTATAAATCAAAAATTTAGATGAGAAGATTACTTATATACAAGAACTTGTAAGAGTGAATCCTTAAACTGAGAAAAAAAATCATAGAAAAATAGACCATATATTTAAATAATTTTTAATTTGAAACATTCATATATGAAGTTATGGCTTCGTGGAAGGATAATTTAGTAATACATCATCTCTGGGCAATTTTTATAATCATTGAAATGATAATTTTATGGTTTTTTTCGCCCCCGCCCTCATTATTACCAATTAGATTGTTGGAGTATTTTTTTTGGCCAATTTGGATTCCCGCAATTATACTTGTTGCCATTCCATTCTACATATTTCGTAAGAAAGGAGGAGTAAGAAAAGGGGAAAGTTATGTAAAAACACAAAATTTAGTAGATAGTGGTGTTTATCGTATAATAAGACATCCTCAATATACGGGGGGAATTTGGATTTCCATTGCCATGGTATTGCCAAATCAGTCTCGAGTAATTATCATTTTGGCTGCTTTGGTGGTTTTTTCGTTTGGGCTTACAATTTTTCTTGAAGAAGAGAGTTTAATAGAGAAATTTGGAGAAGAATATAGAAATTATAAAAAAAGAACTTCCTCGTGTTCGTTTTTATTAGGATTATCAAAATTAAGCATATATAAAAAAAATCAGAATTAATCTATTCGTTTATGGTTTTTATCTATTTTTTTAAAAAGTTAAAAAATTTGAACATGTTCGAGCTAACAATTTTAAAAATCAGATTACTTGGATCAATAGATTATAAATACTAATCTTTTAAGGTAATAATTCTTAAAATGTATCTTGAAAACAAAACAAGGATGGTAATGTAAATGGAAGGAAAACGAATTTCTTATCATAAAACGGTTCAAAAAGCATATGAGAGAATAAAAAAGGACGGAATGACAAATATTTGGGATCGATTTGAAGCACAAGGCTTTGGTGGAGACCCTGATAAAAGATGCCCATTTTGTCTAAAAGGAGCACGATGC
>Ga0180437_10007473_pt1 | contig 14180 bp, 9 predicted proteins | sample SS_ome_4_FD_132410 | JGI IMG/M metagenome (GOLD analysis project Ga0180437, IMG submission 132410) | Hypersaline lake sediment archaeal communities from the Salton Sea, California, USA - SS_3_D_1 metaG | ecosystem: Environmental > Aquatic > Non-marine Saline and Alkaline > Hypersaline > Sediment...
GATGGGGCGGACGGGGTGCTGATCGGCGGCTGCCATCCCGGCGATTGTCATTATCAGTCGGGGAATTATAAGGCCCGACGGCGGATCATCGCGCTGAAGGAGATTTTGAAGAACGCGGGGATCGACGAGGACCGGGTGTGGCTGCGGTGGATCAGTGCGTCCGAGGGGGGGCGGTTCGCCGAGACGGTGACGCAGATGGTGGAGTTTCTGAAGGAGAAGGGGCCGAATCCGAAGCGCCAGGAGTGGGCGGTCTAGGGTTTCAGGTGGGAGGGGAGCAGACTATGAGATCTGTGATTTCTGTAGAGAACAAGGATGCGCTGGCCGCTGTGCGTGGTTTTCTGAAGCGGCTTCTGGAGGAGCAGGTGGTGGACGCGCTGCTGGTGCCGATGGAGACGCCGTCGGGGACGGTGACGCCGGCGCTGGTGGCGGATGCTGAGTTGCTGGATGCGGCGAATCCGCTGGCCCCGGTGATGGGGTTGAACGCGGCGCGGGTGGCGGGGCGCGTGTCGGTCCGCGAGCCGCGGGGACGGGTCGGGGTGGTGCTGCGCTCGTGCGAGTTGCGGGCGCTGGTGGAGTTGGTGAAGTTGCAGCAGGCGAGTCTGGACCATATGGTGACGATCAGTGTGGACTGCCTGGGGACGTACGATGTGCCGGTTTACGCGGCGATGTGCGATAACGGCGGGGTGGATATGGAGGCGCTGTTGGCGACGGCGCAGCGTGGTGATCTGGTCCCGCAGGAGGGGTATGCTTTCCGGGATGCGTGCCAGATGTGCGAGAAACCGCATTTCGAGGGGGCGGATATTACGTTGGAGTTGTTCGGGGCGGATGTGATGGCGGGGATCCCGGTCCGTCTGCCGGACGAGGTGGGGGAGCGGTTGGGGCTGGAGGCGGTCGAGGACGGCGACGCGGGTGCGGCGCTGCGCGACGAGGTGGTGGAGAAGGCGGTGGCGGCTCGCACGGAGGTGCTTGACGGGCGGATGGCCGAGATGCGCGAGCGGCTGGACACGGAGGGGGTGGAGGGTGTGTTCGCGGCGTGTGTCCGGTGTCACAATTGTATGACGGTGTGTCCGATTTGTTACTGCAAGACGTGTTTGTTCAAGAGTCCGGTGTTCGATCACGCGCCGATGCAGTATATGGGTTGGGCGGAGCGGAAGGGGGCGTACCGGTTGCCGTCGGATACGATGTTGTTCCATTTGACGCGGCTCAATCATATGGTGCTTTCGTGCATCGGGTGCGGGATGTGCACGAGCGACTGCCCGGCGGAGTTGCCGGTGGGGCGGGTGTTCCGGACGGTTGGGCAGGAGGTGCAGGCGGTGTTCGAGTATGAGCCGGGCCAGGATGTGGAGGAGCCTCTGCCGCTGGTGACGTTCCGCGAGGATGAGTGGATGGAGGTGGGGGAGGAATGAGTGAGGCCGATTTGATCCCTGTCTATATCATGGGGAAGCGGTATATGGTGCCGCCGACGCTGACGATTATGAAGGCGATGGAGTGGGCGGGGTATACGCTGATCCGGGGCGTGGGCTGCCGGGGTGGTTTTTGTGGGGCGTGCGCGACGACGTACCGGGTGCTGGGTGACCCGAAGTTGTATTTCGGGCTGGCGTGCCAGACGGTGGTGCAGCCGAATATGTATCTGGCGCAGATTCCGTTTTTCCCGGCGCAACGGTCGACGTATGATATCCGAGAGCTTGAGCCGACGGCGACGACGTTGTTCTCGACGTATCCGGAGGTGCTGCGGTGTCTGGGGTGCGGGGCGTGCACGAAGGCGTGTCCGCAGGATATTGATGTGCGGGCGTATATGGCGGCAGGAATGAAGGGCGACATCGCGAAGATGGCGGATTTGTCGTTCGATTGTATTATGTGCGGGTTGTGCGCGGCGCGGTGCCCGGCGGAGGAGGCGCAGTATAATATCGCGATTCTGGCGCGGCGCTTGTATGGCCGGTATCTGGCCCCGCGGTCGGAGCATCTCTGCGAGCGGTTGGGGGAGTTGAAGGCGGGGGCGTTCGACGCTGCCCTGGAGGAGTTGAAGGGACTGGACGAGGATGAGTTGATGCGGCGGTATAAGGCGCGGGATATCGAGCCAAAGTAGCAAGGATACAAGGAAGCAAGGAAGCAGGGATACAGGGATACGAGTAGTAGGGATACAAGGATACAAGTCATTAAGGGGAGACAGGGATGAGCGGTTATCCGCGTGAGATGCAGGAGTCCATCCGTAAGGTCGAGGCGACGCGTGCCCGGCGGATTCAAGAGACTTTTCCGGCGATGAGTATGGCGGAGCGGGATGCGATTTTGGAGGGTTTCCATCCGGATTATAAGGATGAGACGTTCCACGCGATTCGGGCCGGGGTCAGCAAGGGGCAGCGGATGCCGATTGAGCTGGCGAAGATCGTCGAGGGACGGCCGCATATCGGGCCTGATTTTGATTTGAGCGATCCGTTCGGTGAGACGGATGTGCTGGTGATTGGCGGCGGCGGGGCCGGGGCGGCGGCGGCGCTGCTGGCGCAGGAGAACGGTGCCCGGGTGACGGTGGTGACGAAGTTGCGGTTCGGTGACGCGAACACGATGATGGCACAGGGGGGGATTCAGGCCGCGGACCGGCCGGAGGATAGTCCGGCGATCCACTATTTGGATGTGATCGGTGGGGGGCATTTCACGAATGTGCCGGAGTTGGTGGAGGCGCTGGTGATGGATGCGCCGTTCGTGATCGAGTGGCTGGAAAACCTGGGGATGATGTTCGATAAGAACCCGGATGGGACGATGTTCGAGCAGCACGGGGGCGGTACGAGCCGCAAACGGATGCATTCGGCGCGGGATTACAGCGGGGCGGAGATTATGCGGACGCTGCGGGACGAGGTGCGGAACCGTGAAGAGGGGATCACGGTGACGGAGTTCGCACCGGCTGTCGAATTGGTGATGGACGACCGCGGGCAGGTGTCCGGGGCCGTGGTGATGAATCTGGAGACGGGGGTCCACCATTTCATCAAGGCGAAGGCGGTGGTGCTGGCGACGGGTGGCGGCGGGCGGTTGCATTATCAGGGTTTCCCGACGACGAATCATTATGGGGCGACGGCGGATGGGGTGGTGCTGGCGTATCGGGTCGGGACGCCGCTGGGGTACCTCGAGTCGATGCAGTACCATCCAACGGGCGCGGCGTTCCCCGAGCAGATTGTGGGGTTGTTGGTGACGGAGAAGGTGCGCGGGTTGGGGGCGCAGCCGGTGAATAAGGATGGGGAGCAGTTTGTGTATCCGTTGGAGCCGCGGGATGTGGAGGCGGCTTCGTTCATCCGGGAGTGCAAGGCGCGGGGCAATGGTCTGGTGAGTCCGACGGGCCAGCCCGGGGTGTGGCTGGATTCGCCGATGATTGAGATGATCCAGGGCCCGGGCACGATTAAGAAGGCGCTGCCGGCGATGGTGCGTCAGTTCGGGCGTTTCGATATCGATATCACGCAGGAGCCGATGTTGGTGTATCCGACGTTGCATTATCAGAACGGCGGGGTGCGGCTGCGGGCGGATACTTCGACGGAGGTACCGGGTTTGTTCATCGCCGGTGAGGTGAGCGGGGGGGTTCACGGCCACAATCGGTTGATGGGCAACAGTTTGTTGGAGATCACGGTTTTCGGGCGGCGGGCGGGGCGTTCTGCGGCTGCGTATGTGCAGCAGGTGAAGCCGGGTACGCCGACGTTGGCCCACGTGGAGGCCTGGAATCGGGAGTTGGACGAGGCGGGAGTGGATACGGGGGTGGTGTCTCCGATTTTGTTGCCGGATTATACGCGGAAGGAGTGAGGTACTCTTCTGCTTGTTACTAAACCTATTGCCAAGGGGAGTAAACTATGACGAATGGTGCTAAGAGGGGCCAGAGGTTTGTGGGTGCTGTGTTGGTGGTCGGTGGTGGTGTGGGAGGGATGCGGGCGGCGGTGGATCTGGCCGAGGCCGGGTTGAAGGTTTATTTGTTGGAGACGCTGCCGTGGTTGGGCGGCCGGGTGGCGCAGTTGGGGTATATGTTCCCCACTCACGACTGTGTGTTGTGCCGTGGTAGTTCGGATCACGGGTATGGGTGCACGCGACCGGCGATTTCTCCGGCGCTGATGGATCACAATTTGCATCCGAATATCCAGATTCTCAACAATAGTGATCTGATCAATGTGAAGGGGTATGCGGGTGATTTCACGGCGACGGTGCGCCGTCGTCCTACCTACGTGGATGCGGAGCGGTGTATCAATTGTGGGTTGTGCGAGGGTGTGTGTCCAGTGTCGTTGCCGAGTCCGTTCCAGGTGGGGATGGCGGTGCGCAAGGCGGTGTATAAGATGGCGCCCCGAGCGCTGCCGGACGCATACGTGGTGGACAAGGTGCCGCGCTGCGACACGTGCGGCCGGTGTGAGACGATTTGTCCCACCGGGGCGATTGATCTGGGTGAGCAAGAGGTGGAGCAGGATCTGCACGTGAGTGCGATTATCCTGTCGCTGGGGTATGATTTGTCGGATGCGACGGAGTACGAGGAGTTGGGGTACGGTCGTTATCCGAATGTGATCCACTCGATGCAGTATGAGCGGCTGGCCAGCCGTTCCGGGCCGACGGAGGGGGTCGTGATGCGTCCCTCCGATGGCGAGTTGCCCCAACGGATCGCGTGGCTGCAGTGTGTGGGCTCCCGCGATGAGAAGCATCCCTATTGTTCGTCGATTTGTTGTATGTACGCGACGAAGGAGGCGATGCTGGCCAAGGAGCGGGTTGAGGGTGTCCACTGCCAGGTGTTTATGATGGATGAGCGGGCGTTCAACAAGGAGTTCAACGCCTACTATGATCAGGCGCGGGAGAAGTATGGGGTGGAGTACACGCGCTGCCGCATTTCGGGGGTCGTCGAGGATCCGGAGACGCACGATTTGATTTTGCGGTATCCGGATCAGGATGGCGATTTCGTCGAGGGCCGGTTCGATATGGTGGTGCTCTCGGTGGGCGCCAGGCCGCCCCGTGGGGCCAACGACTTGGCCGATTTGTTGGGGATCGAGTTGAATCCGTACGGGTTCTGTGAGACGGATAAGTTCGCTCCGCTGGAGACGAGCAGGCCGGGTATCTATGTGTGTGGGACGTTCGCCTCGCCCAAGGAGATCGCGGAGACGATTCTGGACGCGGCGGGCGCGGCCAGTGATGTGATGCGGTTGTTGTCCGCCGAGGTTGGTCAGCAGGCGTATGGGCGGGAGTATCCGTTCCTCCAGGCGTCGGAGTTGCTCCCGCCGGAGCGGGATGTGACGGGCGAGGAGCCGCGGGTGGGGGTGTTCGTGTGCCGCTGTTATCCCAGTATCGCGGGGATCGTGGACACGGATGGGCTGGCCGATTTCGCTGCCGGTCTGCCGGGTGTGGTGCACGTGGAGACGACGGATTACGCTTGCCTGGATGAGGGTCAGGAGAGGATTGGGCAGGCGATCGAGGAGCATGGGTTGAACCGGGTGGTGGTGGCGGCCTGTAGTCATCGCACGCACGAGGCGTTGTTCCAGCGGATTGTGCGCGAGGCGGGGTTGAATCCGTATCTGATGGAGATGGCGAACATCCGCGAGCATTGTGCGTGGGCGCATCCGAATGATCCGGCCGGGGCTACGCGCGAGGCCAAGGAGATTGTGCGGTTGGCGGTGGCGCGGGCCCGGTTGGCCGAACCGGTGCACAAGGAGGGAATCGAGCCGGTGCGGCGGGCGTTGGTGATCGGGGGTGGGGTGTCCGGTATGACGGCGGCGCTGAATATCGCCGACGCCGGGCTGGATGTGACGCTGGTGGAGCGGACGCCGGGGTTGGGAGGGAATCTGCAGCAGATCTATTACGTGGCTGAGGGGGATAATCCTCAGCGGTTGTTGCGGGATCTGACCAACCGGGTGCTGGGTCATCAGCGGATCGAGGTGCTCACGAACGCGGAGGTGACGGCCAGCGAGGGCAGTCTGGGGGCGTTCCGGTCGACGGTTCGGACGGCGGAGGGCGATGTGGAGGTGGCGCACGGTGTGACGATCGTGGCCACGGGCGGGCAGGAGTGGCGGGGGGATGTGTATCTGCTCGGTCTGGATGAGCGGGTGGTGACTTCGCTGGATCTGGAGGAGATTATCACGCACCGGCCGGAGGAGATCGCTCAGTTAAAGGAGATTGTGTTCATCCAGTGTGTGCGGCGGCCCGACGCGGTCGAGTACTGCAGCCGGACGTGTTGCACGAATACGATGAAGAATGCGATCCGGATCAAGTTGTTGAACCCGGACTGCCGGGTGGTTGTTCTGTATAAGGATATTATCACGTACGGGTTCCGGGAGCAGTTCTACACGGAGGCGCGGCAGCGCGGGGTGATTTTCGTGCGGTATGACGAGGATCATATGCCGCAGGTGCGGGAGAAGGAGGGAAGGCTGGAAGTTGTGGCGTGGGAGCCTTCTCTTCGGCAGGAGATTGTGCTGCAGCCGGATTTGTTGTCGCTGAGTATGGCAATTGAGCCATCGGAGGGGACGAAGAAGTTGGCTCAGATTTTGGATCTGCCGCTTTCGAGCGAGGGTTTCTTCATGGAGGCGCATCTCAAGATGCGGCCGATGGATATGGCGAAGGAGGGGGTGTTCATCTGCGGGATGGCCCACTATCCCAAGTTCATCGAGGAGTGTATCACGAATGCGCAGGCGGCGGCAGGCCGGGCGATCACGATTCTTTCCACGCCCAAGATGTATATCGGTGGTGTGGTGTCGGTGGTGGATCAGAGCAAGTGTGTGGGTTGTCTGACGTGTGTGCGCGTGTGTCCGTTTGATATCCCCAAGGTGCGGTACTCGGATACGGGGGTGGGGGAGATCAAGGGGGCGGCGTATATTGATCCCTCGAGGTGTACGGGGTGCGGCACTTGTTCGGCGGAGTGCCCGGCCAAGGCGATTCAGTTGGTCGCTTATCGAGATGAGCAGATTATGCGGCTGCCGCTGGGGGTGTGGATGGAGGAGACGGGGTGTCTATGAGCGAGGAGCAGGAAGGGAAGGTCAACGGTTTTGAGCCGGAGATCACGGTTTTCACGTGTATCTACTGCGCGTATATGGCGGCGGATACGGCCGGTGCGCTGCGGATCAATTATCCGGCAAGTATCAAGTTGGTGAAGTTGCCGTGCACGGGCAAGACGGATGTGCGTTATTTGTTGGAGGCGTTCGAGCAGGGGGCCGATGGGGTGTGTGTGGTGGGTTGCCCGATCGGGAACTGCCACCACGTGGATGGGAACCGGCGCGGGCAGGCGCGGGTGGCGTATACGAAGAAGGTGCTGGATGAGATCGGGTTGGGCGGCGACCGGCTGGAGATGTATTTTGTCTCCGGCGGGATGGGGATGACGTTCGCCAATGCGATCAAGGAGATGACGGAGCGGGTCCGAGAGTTGGGGCCGAATCCGCTGCGGGGAGGGGACACGGATCGGGAGGGGTAGGTCGGTAGATCGGTAGATCGGTAGATTGGTAGGTTGGTAGGTTTACAAGGTAGGCAGGGTGCATCGTAGCCAGGGTCCGAGCGCGGACTGGGTTCGGGTGCGGACTCTTCATCGAAGCCTGTTGGTGACCGGGTGCGGCCGTCACGCCAAGGGCGGTCGCAAGGCCAGCGTAGCCGGGCATCGGGTGTGCGCGGCAAGGTAAGGGAGGAGATATGGCTCAGGATGATGCGGTCTGCAAGGTGGACAAGCCTGTGGGGGCGGTTATGGTTGTCGGCGGCGGGATTGCTGGCATCCAGGCCTCGCTGGATCTGGCCGAGACTGGTTACAAGGTCTACCTGGTCGAGCATAAGTCGGCCATCGGCGGGCATATGGCCCAACTGGATAAGACGTTTCCCACGAACGACTGCGCGATGTGTATTGTCAGCCCGAAGTTGGTGGATTGTGGCCGGCATCGCAACATCGAGTTGCTGACGGGGAGCGATGTGGTCGGTATCCAGGGTGAGGTGGGGGATTTCTCTGTTCGGGTGCGGACCCGCCCACGGTACATTAACATTGATGCGTGCACAGGGTGTGGGGATTGCGCGGACGTGTGTCCGGTGATCGTTCCTTCGGATGCGGCCGGGGCGGGCGCCGGTGGTTTCAACGAGGGGCTGGTGGATCAGCGGGCGGCCTACAAGTTGTATCCGCAGGCGGTGCCCAATGCGTACGCGATCGAGAAGCGGGGTATCGCTCCGTGCCGGGATGCGTGTCCGGCGGGCCAGCGGGCCCAGGGGTATATCGCTCTGATCCGCGAGGGCCGGTATGAGGATGCGCTGCGGGTGATCAAGGAGGATAATCCGTTCCCCGGTATCTGCGGGCGGATCTGCAATCACCGGTGTGAGGATGCGTGCAATCGGGGCAAGTTGGATGAGCCGATCAATATCCGGGCGCTGAAGCGGTTTGTGACGGATAAGGTGTACGCGCAGCCGCGGGCGGCGCCGGAACGGGTGGAGCCGCGGTATGAGGAGCAAGTGGCGGTCATCGGCGCGGGCCCGTGCGGGTTGACGGCGGCGCAGGATCTGTGCATGCTGGGATATGGGGTGACGGTGTTCGAGGCGTTGCCGGTGGCCGGAGGGATGTTGCGGGTGGGGGTCCCGGAGTACCGGCTCCCATCGTGGATTGTGGATCGGGAGGTGCAGGATATCGTCGATCTGGGTGTGGATCTGCGGTTGAACACGCGGGTCGACAGTCTGGACGCGGTCTTCGGCGAGGGGTTCGACGCGGTGTTGGTGGCGGTGGGTGCGCACGAGGGGATCCGGTTGCCGATTCCCGGGGCGGATCTGGACGGGGTGTTGCTGAATACGACGTTTCTGCGCGATGTGCGGCTGGCGCAGTCGCAGGGCGGAGGCGCCACAGGAGGGAACAGGGAGGAGGGGTACAAGGGTCCGGAGTTGGGGGAGCGGGTGGCGGTGATCGGGGCGGGGGATGTGGCGATGGATGTGGCGCGCACGGCGCTCCGGTTGGGGTCGGAGGTGCACGTGTATTACCGCCGCACGCGCGAGGAGGCGACGGCGGACCGGGAGGAGATGCGGCACGCGGAGGAGGAGGGGGTGGTGTTCCACTGGCAGGTGACGCCGGTGGAGGTGGTGGGAGATGGGGACGGGCGCATGCAGGGTTTGCGGTGCGTGCGGACGGAGCAGGGGTTGCCCGACGAGACGGGCCGTCGCCGCCCCGTGCCGATTTCTGGGTCGGAGCATTTTGTCCCGTGTGACAATGTGATTTTCTCGGTGGGGCAGCGGGCCGGTCTGGCGTTTATTCCGGAGAGTGCGGGGGTGGGGATCACGCGCCAGCAGACGATCGCGATCAATCCCAACACGCTGGCGGCGACCCGCCCGGGGGTGTTCGCGGCAGGGGATGTGACGACGGGGACGGCGTTTGTGATCGAGTCGGTTGCGTCGGGCCATCAGGCTGCGGAGTCGATCGATCGGTATCTGCGGGGGCAGGATCTGGAGCCGCCGCCCAGGCCGGATCTACCAGTGGTGGAGTTGACGCGGGCGGAGATCGATGAACGGGTGGCCAGCGGTGAGGTGGAGGTCCAGAACCGGGTGCCGATGGATGAGCTGGCGGCTGGGGAGCGGGTTTCGTCGTTCGAGGAAGTGGTGGCGGGGTATACGGATGAGCAGGCTCAGGCGGAGGCGGCGCGGTGCCTGGCCTGCGGGATTTGCTCGGAGTGTCTGAGTTGTGTGTATACGTGCCAGGCGGACGCGATCGATCACGATATGGTGGAGCAGGTGCAGGATATCGAGGTCGGCGCGGTGGTGCTGGCCCCCGGGTATGAGGCGTATGTGCACGACGTGGGCGCGCATGAGTCGTACGTGGCGGGTCGGGCAGGGGAGTATGGCTGGGGCCGTTTCCCCAATGTGGTCACGGGGTTGCAGTTCGAGCGGTTGTTGAGTGCTTCTGGCCCGACGTTGGGGCACGTCCAGCGGCTTTCGGATGGGCGCACGCCGAGGCGGATTGCTTTCTTGCAGTGTGTGGGCTCGCGCGATCAGGATCACGATTATTGTTCGGCGGTGTGTTGTATGTACGCCACGAAAGAGGCCATCATGGCCATGGAGCATGAGCCGGACACGCAGGTCACGGTGTTCATGATGGATATGCGGGCGTTCAGCAAGGGGTACGAGGAGTATTATCGCCGGGCGCAGGAGCGGTACGGTATCCGCTTCGTCCGCTCTCGGATTTCGTATGTGCGGGAGGATCCGCAGACGCATAATTTGATTTTGCGGTACGTGGGGGATGGGGGCGAATCAGCGAATCAGCGAATCAGCGAATCAGCGAGTGAGCAAATGGCGACCGAAGGTTGCACCGATTCAGCGGACGGAGAGCAGGGTGTTCGCCTGGGTGGGTCTGCAATCTGCGAGGATGAGTTCGATCTGGTGGTGCTCTCCGTGGGGATGGAGATTTCGGAGGGTGTGCGGGAGTTGGGGCGGCGGCTGGGTGTGGGGTTGGATGAGCACGGGTTCTGCCGCACGCGGTCTTTTGTGGAGGCGGCTGTTTCCCCGCTGGAGACGAGCCGGCCGGGGGTTTTCGCGATCGGGCCGTTCCGCGAGCCGAAGGATATCCCCGAATCGGTGGTGGAGGCGAGCGGCGCGGCGGCGGCGGTCGGGGCGGTTTTGGCGCCGGCGCGATGGACGCGCACGGAGGACGTGGTGGTCCCACCGGAGCGGGATGTGGTCGACGAGGAGGCACGGGTGGGGGTGTTCGTGTGCCACTGCGGGTCGAATATCGGGGGGTTCCTGGATGTGCCGGCGGTGGCGGAGTATGCGGCGGGTTTGCCTGGGGTGCTGCACGCGGAGCATAATCTGTATACGTGCTCGCAGGACTCGATCCAGCATATCACGGAGCAGACGGTGGCGTTGGGGCTGAACCGGGTGGTGGTGGCGTCGTGCACTCCGCTGACGCACGAGCCGTTGTTTCAGGATAGTGTGCGCCAGGCGGGGTTGAATCCGGCGTTGTTCCAGATGGCGAATATTCGCAATCAGTGTTCGTGGGTGCATTCGGATGAATGGGATGCGGCGACGGCGAAGGCGAAGGATCTGGTGCGGATGGCGGTGGCGAAGGCGGTGCGGTTGGAGCCGCTGCACAAGAGTGAGGTGGCGGTTCAGAAGGCGGTGTTGGTGGTCGGCGGCGGGGTGGCGGGGATGACGGCGGCGCTGACGCTGGCGGATCAGGGTTTTCCGGTGCACCTGGTCGAGCGGGAGGGGCGGCTGGGCGGGAATTTGTGGAACGTCAGGACGCTGGTGGAGTGGGACGACGGCTTGATGTGGCGGGATCCACAGGTTTACTTGCAGCACTTGATCAAGCGAGTGGAGGCGCATCCCCAGATCAGGGTGCAGCTTCGGAGTGAGTTTTTGGAGAGCAGTGGGTTTGTGGGGAATTTCACGTCACGGTTGCGCGGCCCGGAGGGGGAGTTCGAGTTGCGGCACGGAGCGACGATTGTGGCGACGGGCGGGGTGGAGTACCGGGGGCCGGAGTATGGGTACGGCACGGATCCGCGGATTGTGACGCAGCAGGAGTTTGAGGCGTGGCTGGCCGAAGAGCGGGCAGGGATGCCCGCGGTCCATACCGAAGAGCGGGCAAGGATGCCCGCGGTCCATAGCGCAGAGGGCGACGGGGTGCCTGGGTCGGTGGCGATGATTTTGTGTGTGGGGCCGGCGGAGCGGTATTGTTCGCGGATTTGTTGTACGACGGCGATCAAGAATGCGCTGGCGCTCAAGCGGGCCAATCCTGAGGCGCAGGTGACGATTTTGTACCGGGATATCCGGACGTATGGTTTCAAGGAGCGGTTGTATCAGGAGGCGCGGCGCCAGGGGGTGGTGTTCGTCCGGTATGATTTCGACCGGAAGCCGGAGGTCAAGGTTTCAGGTTGCACTGTTTCAGGTTCCAGGTTGGGTGGATCTGAAACTTCAGACTTGGAACCTGAAACTCGACTGGAGTTGACTGTCTGGGAGCCTGTGCTAGGTGAGGAGTTGGTGCTGCATCCCGACTTGGTGGTTCTCAGCACGCCGGTGGTGCCGCCGGAGGGGGCGGATGGGCTGGCGACGCGGCTCAAGGTGCCGGTGGATTTGGATGGGTTTTTCCTGGAGGCGCACGTGAAGTTGCGCCCAGTGGATTTCGCCAGCGAGGGTGTGTTTTTGGCGGGGATGGCCCACTATCCGAAGTTCCTGGATGAGACGATTGTGCAGGCGCAGGCAGCCGCGGCGCGGGCGATGCGGATCGTGAGCCGGGATGTGCTCGAGGTCGGCGGCGTGGTGGCGCAGGTGGATGCGGAGCGGTGTGTGGGGTGTCTGACGTGTGTGCGCATTTGCCCGTACGATGTGCCGCAGATCCGGGTCGAGTTCAGCGGGGTGGGCGGGATCGTCGGGGCGGCGTATATCGAGCCGGCGCAGTGCCACGGGTGTGGTATTTGTGTGTCGGAGTGCCCGGCGAAGGCGATTCAGTTGCTGCGCTACCGGGATGTGCAGGTTGAGGCGGAGGTGGCGGCGATTGTGGAATCGGAGAGGGTGGAGGTGTGAGCATGGGTGAAGCGCTGCGCTTTGAACCGAGGATTCTGGCTTTTTGCTGCCGCCATTGTGCCTACGCGGCGGCCGATCTGGCGGGGAGTATGCGGATTCAGTATCCGCCGAATGTGCGGATTGTGGAGGTGCCGTGCTCGGGGCGGGTGGAGGTGACGGAGGTTTTGCACGCTTTCGAGCGGGGCGTGGACGGGGTGATGGTGGCAGGGTGACTGGAGGGGGATTGTCATTACCTGGAGGGTAATGTAAACGCGAAACGGCGGATGGCGTACGTGGCGGGGTTGCTGGACGAGGTCGGTCTGGGAGGTGAACGGGTCACGATGGTGAATTTATCCTCGGCGATGGGGGCGCAGTTCGCCGAGGTGGTGGCGGAGGTGACGGAGCGGGTGCGGCGGTTGGGGCCGAATCCGTTGGGGAACACGAGGGAACACGAGAAGATATGAACAAAGAGGCAGGGCATAGGGAGGAGTTATCATGATTGTTGGTGAGCAGAAGTCGCTGGCGGAGATTATGGAGTTGTTGGGCGATGCACGGAGGGTGTTGGTCGCCGGTTGTGGGACGTGTGTGACGGTTTGTTTCGCCGGTGGCGAGAAGGAGGTGGGCGTCCTGGCTTCGGAGCTGCGGATGAAGAGTAAGTTGGACGGCCACCCGATGGAGGTGGACGAGGTCACGGTGCAGCGCCAGTGTGAGTGGGAGTATATCGATCCGCTGAGGGAGCAACTGGATGGGTATGACGCGGTGCTCAGTTTGGCGTGCGGGATCGGTGTGCAGGCGATGAACGAGCGTTTCCCGGATGCGATCACGCTGCCGGGGCTGAATACGACTTTTCTGGGGCTGCCGGAGGAGCAGGGGGTGTGGGAGGAGCGATGCCAGGCGTGTGGGGATTGCATTCTGGGGCTGACGGCCGGGATCTGTCCCATCGCCCGGTGTTCGAAGCAGTTGCTGAACGGGCCGTGCGGCGGTTCGCAGAACGGGGTGTGCGAGATTGATCCGGATGTGTCGTGCGCCTGGCAGTTGATCTGGGATCGGGCGGTCAAGTTGGGGCGGGTGGATCGGTTGATGGAGATTCAGGCGCCGAAGGATTGGTCGCAGAGCCGGGATGGGGGGCCGCGCAAGATTGTGCGGGATGATCTGCGGCTGGATGAGGCGGAGTAGAGAGGGGAGTAGGGAGTAGGGAGTAAGGAGTAAGGGTGCGAGGGGCAGGATGCAAGGGGTAGGGATACAAGGATACAGGGAAAGGAAGGGGCGATTCGCTTCCTTTTGCAAAGTGAGGTGAGTTATGGCTACGGCACAGGAAGGAACGAACGGGTATAAGTCGGGGAGTAATTTGGAGAAGGTGCTGGCGGCGGGGCATTTCGCGGTGACGGGGGAGTTGGGGCCGCCGCAGGGTGCGGATCCGGAGCATATTCTGCATAAGGCCCAGTTGCTGACCGGGGTGGTGGACGCGGTCAATATCACGGATAATCAGACGGCGGTGGTCCGGATGTCCAGTATCAGTTCGGGGGTGCTGGCGATGCGGGAAGGGCTGGAGCCGGTGGTGCAGATGACGTGCCGCGACCGGAACCGGCTGGCGATCCAGGCGGATCTGCTGGGGGCGCACGCGCTGGGGATGCGCAATTTGTTGTGTCTGACGGGCGATCACAATGTGTTCGGCAATCATCCGCAGGCGAAGAATGTGCACGATTTGGACTCGGTGCAGTTGATCCGCATGGTGAAGGATA
>Ga0180437_10007474_pt1 | contig 14178 bp, 10 predicted proteins | sample SS_ome_4_FD_132410 | JGI IMG/M metagenome (GOLD analysis project Ga0180437, IMG submission 132410) | Hypersaline lake sediment archaeal communities from the Salton Sea, California, USA - SS_3_D_1 metaG | ecosystem: Environmental > Aquatic > Non-marine Saline and Alkaline > Hypersaline >...
GCCGCGCCTCCAATCAGGTAGGTTGATTCACCCAGTCGTCCGCCGCGGAAGTGATCATCGATGACGTCTGCCTGTAATTCAAGAATATCCGAAATATCTTCCACGCCGGCAATACTCATTACGTCGTCCACATCATAAGTTAGTTTGGTGGCCGTGAGGTCGCTTTCCACTTCATTCGGGCGGTAAGCCGTTATCACCACTGCTTCACCCGTTAGCGTCTGGGATTTCATCTGGAAATCCACACGGGTGGTTTTATCAATTTGAACCCGCACTCGGGTGCGTACTTCCTGATTATAGCCCATGAAAGATGCGGTGAGAGTATATTCACCCGGCCTTAAATTTAGAATGAAATAATTGCCTTCGGTATCCGTCGCGGCACCGGTGGGAAAATTCATAGCCACCTCTTTATCCCCAATCCAGATCTTGTTGACGAAGATATTGGTGCCTGGCAGCGGTTCTTTGGTAGCATTGTCAATGACCCGACCGGCAATTTTACCGGTAACCCCGGCGAATAAATGGGGTAAAATAAAAAAAGGAATCAAGAATAAAACGAACAGATATTTCCTGACAAAATACATTCAAATCCTCCTTCAATCAGAGCTTGAATATAAGGAAATCAGTGATTGTTTAAAATGACAGGTTCCGCCGCAATTGTTTCAATTTCACTACCATCCCGAGGAATCCAGCGACCCAAAATGATCGTTCCTTTTAAGGCAGCTTTCCCGGGTAAAGACAAACTCTCCGGCAGTTTTGCGCCGACAGTGAGTTGGGCCCAGAGTTCAGCGATTCCGTCGGCATAATTAATTCGGGCACCCTGCCAACCGGCAGCGTTGAGATATTCAATAACCGGCATGTCTTTTTCCAAACCGGCCCACATAATGGCGGCAATCCGTAATGATTGCTGTTTGGTTACCGTGCTAGCGGTCAGGTGCCAGTGCGGTGCAATATCTTTGTTAAATGTTTCGTGCCAGTAGTCGGTAATTTGATGGCGGTAAACTTCCGGGACACCCTCCAGGTACGGCGGATCAAATTGATCGGTCTGGATTAATTGCATTGGATTTGTAGCTGAATGAAAAAGTTGAACCTTCAACAGCGCATTCTGGCGGCGACTTTCCACAAGCTGTTTTTCAGAGTTAAGATTCATTTTTTCGAGGGTGTGCAGCATCCACTGAAACGTTGCGGGTTCGGAGGCTTCTAAATCATCGAGGATTACGAACAGGCCTGGTCTCACTAAAATAATGTGGCGATCAGCCCGTTTCAATAATCCTTGATAAGCCGGTGCGGCGGAGCCGGCGACGTTGGTTATTTTGTTTTGATGTTGAAATTGAACAATTTCGCCGGTGGCGGTAAAATCGCGTACCGCCTGCCCCTGACCATTTACCAAAATACAATTATTTGCTTTTGTGGAACGAGTCCATTCGGCATGATGCGGCATCCCGTAAACCGGGCCGTAGTACCCGGAGGGAATCGCCAGTGCCTGTCCGCCAACCGAAATAAAAAACGCATTTTGATCGGCGTGGCTGTGACTCACACTGGCGTAAGGGCTGCTTTTAAACAGCAGAAAAACATTCTGGTCCAGACTGGAAAAATCGCTGTGCAGGGCACACCAACCCACATCAAAAAATACATTGGCTTTTGACGTAATCGCCGGCCTCGGTGCGGGTTGGCTGAATTCCGGAATTAGCGGAATCACCGGATAAAATTTATACGTTTCAGCCAGCGGTAACTGTTCGGCCCACCATTGACAGACTGCATCATTAAACCGAAAAGCGTGTAGTTTCAGGTAAAACGCCAGGCCAGTGGTGTGCCGACTGGCGTGCTGCAAGCTGATTTCAGCGCCATCGCCGAAAGGTTTGAATTCGGCATTGGGGCGGGTACAGGCCATAAAAAACTGGCGCACGTTGCGGAAGAAAGGGCGCTGCCACAAATTAATATCGGAAACGGCGCGCAAACCCTCAATCCACGGCGCAATGAACATGCAATAGCGCGGACCGTAATCCATGCCTTCCGCCCAGCCACCGTCGTCACCGCCCCAGTGGGGATAAACCGTCATGAACGCCTTTAACGAATAGTCCAGCCATTGCCTGACTTCCTCATCGGGAGCTTCACCAGCCAGCACCAGCGCCTGTTCCCCAATGTACCCAATCAGCCGGCCGTCGTGACTGGAGCCGGGGCGGCTGTGAAATTGACGTTTAAGGGCTACCCGTTCAAAAGTGTCACGGGCACGGGCAATACAATTTTTTTGCACCAATTGGCGTTCATCTTCGGTCAAGGCCTCGTAGAGCCAGTCGTAAGCCCGATGTGTCACCCGTGACAGGCTGAGCCCCACTTCATCAAAACCGCTGTGTTGACAGGAAGAGATGCCAGCCGGATCCCACTGCACAATTTCCAACAAAATTCGCTTGGCCGCGTTGGCGTACTTTTCTTCGCCGGTTAGCAGCCAAACCAGACTGAGTGCTTGCAGCCCCCGGTCAAGGTATTCCCGCAATCCACGATAATATTTCTGATAAGCCAGTCGCCGGAGTGTGTATTCATTTTCAATATCATAATGTCCATAATCCGGAGCGGGGGGTGCACCCAGTTTCAGGCATGAATCAGCGGTGGCCCGTAAAATTTTCCAGGCCGCTTTGCGCGTGGTATTTAATGATTTTTGAATTTCTGGAAGCTGATGTTGTAAAAAGACCAGTCTTGAATGTGATTGAGGTAAATTTTGAAATATCTTTTCAAGGTCCGGAAAAGGCTGTTTAACGATATTGGATGGAATTGTGAAGTGGTACGGTCGTCGTTCCGCCAGCAGATTTGCATTTTTATCAAACGCCTGAATGATCCAGAAATATTCCCCTTGATTCAGCACTTTTTGGGGGACGAAAACATTGGTTTGGATTGCTTTTTCTTCGAGAACGATTTTACTGGTTCGCATTTCTTTTATTTGAACCAGATACGAATGTGCATTTTTAACAGGCAGCCAGGAGAAACCGGGGGGATTTATTTGGGCAACATAACCATCAACCGGTTTGGGAAATAAATCTTTCTCAGAAGTTCTGACCTCCGGAAAGTCTGAGGCACTCGTCTTGGATTCGGCTACAAAGAACAAAAAAAACAACAGGCATAAAATTAAAACTGCCCTATTCATGGAGCTCCCTCCATTTAAAATATATTGTAAGCTACTAAAAATTTAAAGATAAGTAGCGTTTGGCCGGAAATGTACGTTTTTGTAACACAAGCATCTTGCTTGTACTTCAAATTTGGTTAACAATTTAATGATCAGGTTTTATCCCTGTACATCGAGAAATTAAAATCCCAAAATTGTTGGTAAAAACAATGTAATTTGTGGAATGTAAGTTACCAAAAACAACGCGATTAGCATTGCCAGAAAGAACGGTAATAACGGCTTAATAATCTCGGCAATCGAAGTATTCGCAATCGAACAACCCACAAAAAGCACTGCCCCCACCGGTGGGGTACAAATTCCGATACACAGGTTAAGAATCATCATGATTCCGAAATGCAACGGCGTCATTCCCAGTTTGATTACTACCGGCAGGAACACCGGGGTAAAAATAAGTACGGCCGGGGTGGCATCCATAAAAGTGCCCACGGCCAATAAAATTACATTGATAATCAGAAAAATCAGAATCTTGCTGTTCGTCAGCGAAATTAAAGTCTGACTGACGTTCTGCGGAATATTTTCATAAGACAACACCCACGAAAGCGCCATTGAAGTGCCGATCAGTAACATTACCACCGCATTGGTTTTAATCGTATTTAACAAAATCTGTGGCAGATCGCGCCACTTCACCTCCCGATAAACAATCACCGAGAGAAAGAATGAATAAAGCACGGCAATGGCGGCGGCTTCGGTGGCCGTGAAAATTCCGGCGATAATGCCACCGATTACAATCACAATCAACAATAAACTTAAAATAGCATCAAGAAAGTGTCTTATCACCTGATTCAGCGAAACCCGTACGCCCCCGCGGTAGTTGCGTTTCAAGGCAATGAATCCGGCCACCAGCATCAGCAAAACGCCCGTTAAAATGCCTGGTAAATATCCGGCAATGAACAGGGCGGCCACCGAAACGCTGCCACTGGCGAGGGAATAGACAATCAGAATATTGCTGGGCGGAATCAGCAGGCCGGTGGTTGAGGAGGTAATATTTACTGCCGCGTTGTAATTTTTATCGTACCCTTCGCGATTCATTTCCGGAATCATAAAACTCCCGATGGCAGAGGTAGCAGCCACGGCAGAGCCGGAAATCGCCCCAAATAACATGCAGGCAATGATATTGACATAAGCCAGGCCGCCCGGCAGAACTCCCACCAATGCTTTGGCAAAATCAATGAGGCGGCGGGCAATCCCCCCGTGTCCCATCAGTTGACCCGACAGAATGAAGAACGGGATCGCCAGCAAAGCAAAGCTGTCCAGTCCGGTGGCCACTTTTTGAGCGACCTGGGTAACGGCCGGTTGCGCTTCCATACTAAACAGCATGGTGGTAATCGTGGCGACGCCAATACAGACCGAGATCGGGACGTTCATTAACAGTAAAAAGACAAAAGTAATGATTAATACCAGTACGGCCAGATCCATTGGATACTCCGAAAAATGATGGCGGAATAAAACGAGTCAGCAAGACCGTGGTGTCTTCTGAGTAACAATAAACCGTTCACTTACTAATTTCTTTCAACTGGTTCAGACTTTCGGTTATAAATCCCAGCGAATAGATAATGAGCAAAATGCCGGTGATGGGCAGAACCAGATAAACGTATCCCATTTTGATGCGGAGTGCCGCTGAAATTTGGTTTAAGTAGAGGGTAATATTCACTAATCTTAAACCACCCCAAATAAGGACACTTACCGCAAAGATGATGACGACTGAATAAATAAAAATCTCACTCCAGTGTTTTCGTTTCCCTGAAAAACGAGTGGTGAGTACGTCAATTCCCAAGTGGGCTTTTTCCCGTAAAGCGTACGTACTACCCAGCAAACCAATCCAGATCAGTAAAAAGGTGGCCAGCTCCTCGGTGAATGAACTGGGATCTCGTAAAATGAATCGGGTGAAAACCTGCCAGGTTACATCCAGGACCATGATTATCAGGAGGAGAATCAGTAGCCATTTTATGGATTGGTCTACGTATTTGATTAATGATTTCATTTTATAAGATCCGGGTGATTTTTGGTGATTCGCGCAAAACTGATGTTTTATGAATTTATCATTTTTAATAGTTCACGTGGCTAATTGGAAAAGCTTTACATCCACCTAAATCCCCCTTCAAAGGGGGATTTTAAATAATTCCCCCTTTGAAGGGGGTTCGGGGGATGTTTTCGCGGTTCCCCTCTGAGCTATTACACACTTTTTTACTCATCTTCCTCTTTTAGCTGCTGGCGCAGCTACGTAAAACTGAAGTTTTGTACTCCTCTTAATTGCCAACGGCGCGGATTTTTTCGACCAGGTTGTACAGGGCAATATCGGAATGCTTAAGCTCCGCATACAGCGGTTTCACTTTTTCCCGAAAGGGGGATTTGTCCGGATAAATGATGGTGACACCGGCTGCGCGAAGCGTATTCAGATTTTGCTCAATGACTTCCCCCCATAATTTTCGCTGGTATTCCACTGATTCCTCCACAGCTTGCTCCAACCATTGCTGTTGTTGAAGCGACAGTTTTTTCCAGCGATGTGTACTGATGAGCAATACATCAGATGGCGCAGAGTGACCGTCCAGAACCAGGTATTTGCAGGCTTCGTAGTGTTTTGACTGAAAAAAAGTGGGAATATTATTTTCCGCTGCATCGACCACGCCTTGCTGAAGCGCCGTGTATAGTTCGCCAAAGGAAATAGGGGTGGCCGAACCGCCCAGGGCATTAATGGTCCGAATCGACCAATAGCTGCGCATAACCCGAATTTTCAAGCCTTTCAAATCATCCGGTGTGTGAACGGCCCGATCCCGTAGATAGAAATTTCGGTTTCCGGTTTCGTAGTAACAAAGTCCCCTTAGCCAGAATTTTTCACCTTTGAACAATAAATCTTTACCCACTTCACCTTTAAGCACCTGCCACCGGTGGGCGTCATCGCGAAAAAGGTAGGGTAAGCTGAAGACCGCCATCTCCGGTACAAAATTTTCGACCACACTCGATGAGACTTTGGTCATATCCAGCGAACCGATTTGTAGCGACTCCACATATTCCCGTTCACTGCCCAATTGGCCACTGGGATAAATATCGATGCGCATTTTTCCATTTGATTTTTCCTGCAGCCGCTGCGCCAGATATTCCATTCCCTGGTGAACCGGATGCAACGGGTCCAGAATATGAGCGAGCTTGAGAACGGTCACTTTTTCGGAACTGGTACAGGAAAAGAGCAGCGCCAGGAGCAACAGAATGATAGCGTTTTGGATTTGTTTTTTAAACATGAAATCAGCTTTCATTATTAAAAAAGGGTGTTAAAACAAAGCGATGAAAAACTCAGCCCCCCAACCCCCTTCTCTTTAAAGAGAAGGGGGAGTCATTTATTGAACTGACTGTAAAACAATGAGTTACTCCCCCTCTCCGTTAGCTAACGGAGAGGGGGCCGGGGGGTGAGTTTATTTTTATCCAAAATCGAAAAAATTTCTATTAAAAACATCAATCACTATCTGATTAATTATTATGGCCTTGTACCCAGTTGTTTGAACACCCTTTAATACATCAACAGACCGCCATTAATTTCAAAGGATTGCCCGGTAATGTAGCGGCACAAATCGGAAGCGACAAACAGAATCAGCCGGGCCACATCGTCCGGGGTGCCGTGACGCCCCAGGGGCACGAGGGTTTTTACTTTTTCATGAACTTCTTTCGCGGTAAAGGTGTCGTGAAACAGGGTTTGGCCAATGAATCCCGGTGAAATACAATTGACTTCAATCTGGAAAGGTGCCACCTCTTTGGCCAGGGATTTGGTGAAGGTCCAGATGGCTCCCTTTGAAGCCGAATAAACGGCTGAGCCCGCTCCGCCACCATCGTGGGCGGCCTGCGAGGAGAGATTGATGATTTTACCGAATTTTTGCTTTTTCATGTGCGGCAGCACGAGGTGTGACATCATAAATGCCGAACGCAGATTAATATCAATGACTTTTTGAAAATGGGCTTCATCGAATTCGGCCACCGGAATCCGCTTGACCAGTCCACCGGTATTATTTACTAAAATATCAATGCGTCCCCCCAACTGAATGGCCGCATCCACCAGCTTTTGGGCTTCAACCCGGTCGCTGGCATCAGCCGCCACCGCGATGACTTTCCCACCTTTAGCCCGAATGTCCTCGGCGACGGCTTCGATTTTATCACGACTTGAATGGCTATTCAGCACCACCGCCGCTCCGCATTCGGCCAGTAATTCAGCCGCTGCCCGTCCAATTCCCTGACTACTTCCGGTGACAATAGCCACCTGCCCTTCCAGGCGAATTTCCATGAGAGGGTCTCCTTTCACTCTTTGAAATCAATCGTTATCATTTGATTTTTATGTATTGTCTCGTTCAAGAAAAGAATAATGGCACCTTTACGCGTTTTTCCGGTTTTTATCTGGTCTGGATTCAATTGCTGTTGGTCTATTTTTGCCTGTTTGAAATCCCTGGATTCATGCTGAATCACAAAGACCGGATTCACAACGGGTGATTGGGTTTCAGTAAATTTCATCTGGCAAGTTTTCGCTGATTCACTTACCTGAATTACATAAGCCCGTTGAGCATAATCGTAGCCTTGATAACGACAATTCTGCGTCAACATCTGAATTTTAGCCGGATAAAGCCAGGATTTTGTGTGTTGGTACGGCTTAGGACTTCCTTCTTCAGTCACACCAATTAAGAAAGTCCAGGTGGTGGGTTGATTGTTGGCATTCACTTCAGCCTGAACATTGCCGATGTTGCCGTGGTGCGGGACATCCAATCCCACGGTGTTGTAGCCATCGATCTGGTAGCGGGAAGCCGGCCAGTGCCCCCGACGGTCAGCAGAACTGATCACCCGGGCACAAACTGTGATATGCTCCGGTGTCACGCCTGGCATTAAATCAGGGCGCATTGAAAAAGCCGTAAACGGGTGCAGCCTGTCCTTGAAGTGAATTTCTACAATCAGATCTTTGCTTTTTTTGATAAATTCCTGATGATGCGCGCGGTGTTCGTTAAAGTATTTGTTGGAATAGCCTTCACCGTCCAGATTAGACAGCGTGGCAAATTTTTCATCAAACAATTGTTCGGTCTGCACACCAGGTGGCTTGGCCAGCAGTGCTTCGAACATTTCGTGGCGGCTATTTGAATTGGGCCAGAGGTTAACCTGGCGAACTCCGACTCCGTCCGGATAAAGCGTGTAATATTCGTCCACCCATTCATTAAAATAAATTTTATAGTGGGGATCAGAGAGCGCATACCGCCAATGGACCACTGCTCTGGCCGGAGAACTTTCCAGCAGTTCCACCCGGGAGTAGCGGCATTCCCGGTCCTGCATCGGTTCGCAGCAGCCCTGATTGCCACCGCCCCAGCATTCGATGAATTCGTTGGTCATTGCCGCCTGTTCAACATCCCACCAGGGGATATAGGAACTTTGGCGCCAGAATACAAATTCTGCCGCGAAGGGGTACCGAATCCGAATAGCGTGGTCGGTGATGCCACCGTAGCTGTAATCGCCCGCTTCAACCGAGAAAGCCGGAGGGAGGTCTGGTTCAAATTTGGTAAGGTTTTGCCGGAATTTTGCCAGTCGTTTTTGACTGACTTTATTTGTTAAAATACATTCAATAAAATATTCGTCTCCCGGCAGCGCTCTGAGTTTGTCATTTTCAAAAACGGACGTGAATTGGAAGGTGGTGGAAACATCTTTAAAATAAGCCGTGGCGATGACGTGTTTGGTCTTCATTTCATAAAATTTTAATTCCAGTTCGGCCTCGGACAGGGTTTGGCTGTCGGTGAGTAAGCGAAACCGTACCGGATTTTCCACTGCCGGTTTGCGAGTGTATAAAGGTTCCAGATCAAACTCAATAAAGGGGGGAGCGATTTCAATGTAAGTCGCACGGTACAGATGCTGTTTCGTTTGCGGATCGAGAAGTTTGATTTCGATATGATTTTCCAGATCTTCCGGGAGATAATATTGAGTTTCAATTTTGGTTGTCGTTAGGGCAACCGATTCTGTTTGCTCCCATTTTTCAACCGAAGGGGGAGTCACCGTAAGCGCCAACAGGGCTGGCTGCCTTTTTCCTGGTTCAATTTGCAGGTTCAACGGATTCCAGCCAAACCGGGAAGGATTTCCCACCGGCCCGAAGGCATATAATGCGCTTCGCAACTGAACGCCGGTTATTTTAAAATCGGGATCACCAAAGACCAGATCGCCAAATTCGAGGGGTGCGTGAAAATTGGAAATCGTCTCCCGAATATAGTCTTTCACCGGGACCCAGGCGCTGTATTCGGCTTCTCCGGCTGGTTCGCGTTTAAAAAATTCATCGCCGGGCTTCACATCGGGCTGACGGACGCGGGCCAGATTAAAACCCCAGGTCATCCCGTTTTCAATGCGGGGGATCCCGAGCGAGGTCACATCCAGAGCAATTTCGGCCGTCCAGTCATTGCGACCGATGTGAGTTTTAGCCCGCCAGAAACAGTTCCAGCGCGGCTCCATATCGCAGGTTTTCGAACCGTGCAAGCGATTAAAGCCGGACTGGTCGAATTGAAATCCCTGCGGATTGACCGCCAACTCAATATAGCTGCGGTGATCGTGATTAACGTCCAGAAATATTTCCACGCGGTCATCAAAAAGAATATCAGGATCATCCCACATTTTCGTGTTCGCCTTTATTTCGGAAATATTGGGTTCAATACATTTAAAGGCGACGTAAAGATGGGTTTCGTTGTATGTCACGTAACAAATCGTCTGGTGTTGGGCAGGCTGACCGTGATTGCCGGCAGTGAGTTGAAAATCGGTGAGTTGCCTGCTTTTTGACCAGCAAGAATCTGTTAACTGACCATCCAGAAACGGCGGAGTCTGGGTTTCGGAAATGGCGACAAACTGGATTGGACGGGTGATTAAATCATCTGCGGCTGGCCAACTTGATTGAGGTAAAAATGAGATCAGCAGAATGAAATAATAGACGAACCAGATTCGGACCTTCATTCAATTCCCTCCGAGGATTACAGTATGAAACTGGTCTTTGACTGAAATTAATTATTTATCATTTAAATTATTATAATCAGTAAATTGAATACTTTTAAAATATTGCAGCACATGTTGTTCGGCCAATTCCAGGTGAGTTTTCATGGCCTGATAGGCGGCATTTCCGTTGCGTTCATTCAGTGCTTTTAAAATTTGGGTATGATAATCAATGGCCAGATCTGGCGCCCGCTCCTGACGATAGGTGGATGAAATAAATTTGGGCATGAGCTGAAAAATTGGCTCCATAATCACCGGTACCAGCGGGTTCTCCAGCGTATTGGCCAACTTACGATGGAATTTGATGTCGATTTTAATCATTTCCTGGGGGTGATCGAAGTGGGCTTTCATCTGTTCCAGATTTTCAGTCAGAAAACTTAAATCGTCCTGGCTGCAGCGAGTGGCGGCCATGCGGGCAATTTCCGGTTCAATCATGCAGCGCATTTGTACTAAATACAGGTGACTGGCCTGCCCACATTTCAATTCCAGAAATTGATTAAAGGGATCAATAACGTTAGCCACGGAAAAATCGTTGACAAACGCGCCGCTGCCTTTCCTGATTTCGATCAGGCCGCGGGCTGCCAGCATGCGCAGCGCTTCGCGGATGGCAGTCCGGCTCACACCAAACATTTCACCGAGTTCGATCTCACCCGGCAGCCGGTCGCCGGGTAGAAAAACCTTTTGCATAATTGCATTCTGGATCTGGGAATGCACTTTCTGACTGAGGGTTTCTTCGCGCTCTACGCGATTAAAAAATGGCTTTTCTTTGTTCATATTCGTCTGATAGACTAAGTTTGGATTCGGTTCCAATTTTGATTTGTCTAATGTCATACAAGTATACAACATTACAATATTATAAAAATTGTTTCAATTTGTCAAGGGATTTTTTAAAAAATTTTGAGCAGTGGACAGTGAAGATATTTGGTGATGGCTAATGATGAGATTGAGGTGAAGGATGGGCTGATACATTTTCTGCCGCAAAATTTTAAATTTGCTTCGCTACCACGCAATGGAACTGAAAGATGAAATATTTTGCAGTATTATCTATTATTTCTTTTGGGGATTGGCTTTTGGCATATTGAAAAAAGGCGAGTTTGGTAACATCACTTTGCCCCAGCTTTTCAAGGTCAATGACTGGATTATCGTTATCCCGGCGGTTGTAGTGATTTTTCTTCTGCTGTTGTGTCTTGAACGGGCTGGATTGGAATAGCCGTTGATACTACCCAACGAAACGACTAACGACTTCAGAAGGAATCTCACCTGATTCCCTTCTGTAAAGACCCTGATCTCGTCACCATCATTGAACAGAACAATTGTTCCGTTGCCATGGAATGGTTGTAACTGTTGCATTGCAGTAATCGGCGATGCTTGTTGTAACTAAGCACCTGCCAGCCGTGCGTACAGAATCGTGAGAGTGCGCAGAACTTATCAGCATCCGATCGTACAATTAGTTGGATTCTTACTATAACGATTCCTTATTGTTTAATTCCTATCTTACTGGTTCAACTTTCTCTTCCCATAAATCCAATAGTTTCTTAAGCTGTTGTATTTGTTCCGAGGAAGATGATAAAAGATTGTTTCTTTCTTCAATATCTAATTTTATATTAAACAAAAATTCCTCGAGCTTTCCATTAATTGTTTGGCATATATACTTGAGATCTCCGTACCTCACTGCTTTTCTGGTGATATTACCTCTACGTGCCCGCCAGAATAACGAACGTTGTTGAATTGGTTGATTTTCTTCGATCAGCTTCAAAATGTCTATCCCGTCAAAAGGTCTTTTCTGGGGAGGATTGGTACCAGCTGCACGAATAATGGATGCTGTAAAGTCCATCGAGATACAAGGCTGGTCGGACACCAAACCGGCGGGAATTTTTCCCGGCCATTTCACTACACATGGGACACGAATTCCACCCTCAAATAATCTTCCTTTAAAACTTCTTAAATGACCGTTATTTCCAGATAAACTGGCACCATTGTCACTCATAAAAATTACCAGTGTGTTTTCAGTCATTTCTTTATCTTCTACTTTATGCAATATTTTATTGACTGCTTGATCCATGCTTTCGATCATAGCATAATAGATAGCCTTTGGTCCCTTGCTTTGATTCCAAAGATAGGATTCTTTGGGTAATACTTCAGGACGATAATCATTTGGTCCCTGGTAAGGTGAGTGTGGTGCTGTAAAAGGAATGTAAATGAAGAAAGGATTTTCTTTTATTTGGGCCTCAATGAATTTTGTAGATTCCTCGGCAATTAATTCAGTCATTTAGCCCTGACGTTTGACTGGTTTGCCATTCTGATATAACGAATACATTGCTGATGGCGGTGATTCACAATGATGGAAATAATCCATTTCACCGCCCAAAGTGTAAAATGAATAATCAAAACCATGTAAATTGGGATTAAATTTGTGTTCATAACCTAAATGCCATTTGCCACACATTGCTGTATTATATCCAACATTTTTTAACATTCGGGCGACTGACGTTTCACTAATCGGTAAACCAAGATCATATGTTTGACTTAATAGAATAGCATCGTCACAGGGCCCTACGTTATTTACACCGATGGCGCATTCGAGTCCGCCTACACGTTGTTGATATCTTCCTGTAAGCAGAGCGGTTCTGGTCGGTGTATATTCGGGTGCGTTTGCATGGAATGAAGTGAACTTCACTCCTTGGCTTGCGATTCTATCAATTGTTGATGTCCGGATGTCTTCCAATCCATAGCAGCCAAGATCGCGATAGCCCAAATCATCTGCGAGAAATAAAATGATGTTTGGCTGTTGCGATTTTCTTTTAGTAGAGCATTGCAACGTTAGCATCAGCGATGCAGTGGCACCAGTCATTCGCCTTAAAAATTTTCTGCGATTCATTTATTGCTTCTCCATCAGTTATTTTACTTAATCATTCACATAACGTTTTCAAAATGGCCCAGCTATTTTAAATCGAATGAATTCTCAGATTCAACTGTATCTTGATATCGCCCAAAACGGAATTCTGCTACCGATGGTCTGGTTCGTGCCCGGATCATTATTTTTTCGATCCGTTCTGTTATATCCGGATGTTCATTTACAACATTCTTTTTTTCACCAATGTCGTCTCTCAGATCATACAACTCAAGAGAGGCGTCTTTATTTTCGTGAAGATTTCTCTTGATCCCTTTCCACCTTCCAATGCGGACTGCGATCTGTCCGCCATATCCTGCAAAATCCCAGAACAGATAGTCGTGCTCCTTCTGCTCATCGCTCCGGCCCAGCAATGTTGGGAGCATACTGATCCCATCGGTTCCTTTATCGAAGACAGTACCACCAATCTCGGCGAGTGTTGCCGGTATATCATAGTGAGCCGATATATGATCTGATGTTGTACCAATTGGAATCCGTCCCGGCCAGCGGGCAATCAAAGGCACGCGAATGCCGCCTTCATACAGGGATCCCTTGAGGCCGCGCAATGGGCCGACACTCTCAAAAAACTCATAGTCCACTTGATCTTTTAGATGTGTCGTGCCATTATCAGACGTGAAAATGACAGCGGTGTTATTATCGATCCCCAATTCCTTGAGCAGTGCCATGAGACGTCCGACCTGCTGATCCATAAATGTAATCATGGCTGCGTAGCATGCCTTCGGAGTTGGATGTGGGAGATAGCTATCGCCATTGTAAGGTTTCTCCGACCATTTGCCCTTATAAGCTGCGACATCATCCTCAGGGGCTTGCAATGCGAGATGAGGAAGAATGGTGGGGTAGTACAAAAAGAATGGATGGTCCTTATTTTCACGCACAAACGCAAGCATTTCATCAGCGATGCGTTGAGGGGCATATACCTTGCCTGTGATTCCGCGCGTGTTTCCCTCAAGTTTATCATTTACTCTGGTATTAACAAGATATCTGGGATAGAGATTATGCGCGTGTCTCTGGCAGTTATACCCATAGAATCTGTCGAAACCCTGGTTCAACGGATCCCCGCTCGAACCCACACCACCAAGTCCCCACTTCCCAAAACAACCGATCGCATATCCCC
>Ga0180437_10007476_pt1 | contig 14177 bp, 8 predicted proteins | sample SS_ome_4_FD_132410 | JGI IMG/M metagenome (GOLD analysis project Ga0180437, IMG submission 132410) | Hypersaline lake sediment archaeal communities from the Salton Sea, California, USA - SS_3_D_1 metaG | ecosystem: Environmental > Aquatic > Non-marine Saline and Alkaline > Hypersaline > Sediment...
CTGGACGTGCCCGCCCAGGTGGAGGCGGTGGTGAACAAGATGCTGTCCAAGGAGCGCCAGGCGCGCTACGGGAGCGCCGGGGCGTTCGCCCGCGATCTGGCCCAGGCGGTCGCCGGCGTGTGGCCGGCCGGCATGGGCGGCGAGACGGCGGTCGTGGGCGGGATGGGCGGCGCGACGGCCGTGATCGGGACGCCGCCCGGTATGCAGGCGCCGACGGTGCGCCCGCCGGCGGGGCCACCCACGCCGACGGGGACGACGTGGCAGCCTTCGGGTCCCCAGACACCACCGGGGACAGCCTGGCAGCCTTCGGGTCCCCAGACGCCACCGGGGACGGTCCTGCAGCCGGCGGGGCCGCCCACGCCGGTGCCGGCGTACGCCCCGGCCCGCCGCAGCCGCTGGCCCTGGGTATTGGGCGGCGTGGCGGCGGTCGGCGTGGTGCTGGTCCTGGCGGCGGTCCTGGTCTCGCTACTGTTGCCCGGCGTGGGGAATCCCCTGGAGTGGGTCGGCCTGGGGAACCGCGTCGAGCGGTTGCTGGAGGACGGCCAGGCGGCATTGGACGCCGGGAACTATGACGAGGCGATCACGACGTACGAACAGGTGTTGGAGGAGGAAGCGGACAACGTCGAGGCCCTGAGGGAGATCGGGAACGCGTACGCGGCGCAGGAGCAGTGGCAGCAGGCGGCCGGGTGGTACGAGCGCTGGGCGCAGGTCGCGCCGGGCGACGTCGAGGCTCTGAGGGGGGCGGGGGACGCATACGCGGCGCAGGAGCAGTGGCCGCAGGCAGTGGAGTGGTATAAGAAGTGGGCGCAGGTCGCGCCGGATGATGTCGAGGCCCTGAAAAAGATCGGCCAGGCGTACGAAGCCCAGGAGCAGTGGCAGCAGGCGGCGGATTGGTACAGAAAGTGGGCCCAGATCGCGCCGGATGACGCCGAGGCCCTGAAAAAGATCGGCCAGGCGTACGAAGCCCAGGAGCAGTGGCAGCAGGCGGCCGACTGGTATGAAAAGTGGACACAGGTCGTGCCGGACGATGCCGAGGCGCGGTTGAGCCTGGGATCGGCATCCTATATGCTAGACAATTTCGAAGATTCTGCAGCGCAATTTGAGCGTGCAACCGCGTTAGCGCCCGAAAAAGCGGCGGGATGGGATGGACTGGGGCAAGCCCACTTGTCGCTAGACAATTACGGTCAGGCTCTGATGGCATTTGAGGAGCTCGAGCGCCTGGATCCTGTTTACCCTGACTTGGATTGCTCACTAGGTAAGAGCCATTACGGATTGGAGAACTTTGCTGAAGCAGAAGGTCAGTTTGAACAATGGGCGCTCTCAGAGCCTGACAACGCCCAGGCTTTTCGCTGGCTAGGTTGGTCTCAATACCAGCAAGGCAAAAGGGATCAAGCGATTGACGCTTTTGAAGCCGCCGTTTCCATCAATGACTCCTTGGTGGACGCGTATCGAGGACTTGGATTGAGCCGTTTTAGGCAGCAAGAATATGCGCAAGCAATGGGTGCTGTTGAGACTTGGATTGATCTTGCTCCAGATGATGTTCGTGCTCATGTCCTACTTGGTCTCTCTGCCCTGAAGTTGAAGGAACATCAGCAAGCGATTACAGCGTTTGAAAAAGCTATCAGTCTGGATCCGAACAACGTGGATGCCTATCGATCCTTGGGCGAAGCCCATTATGAAATCGGCAATTTCTCAGCAGCAGTGGAAGCTTATCGAAATTGGACTGATTTAGAGCCCGAGAGCGCAGAAGCCTTCCGAGCGCTCGGGTGGGCGCTGTTCAAGACAGGTGAAGACGCCCAAGCGCTTCAGGCCTTTGATGAGGCACTGCAGATCCAGCCCGATTTGGCCGGGGCCTATCAGGGCTTGGGGAATTCGTACGCACGCTTGGGGCAGGACAATGAAGCTGCCCAAGCATATCAGTCTTGGGCCGATCTTGACCCGGAGAACCCTGCAGCATTTAATGCTCTTGGCTGGGCACGCTTCAGGTTGGACGAGTTGGAGGGAGCGATTGCGGCCTTCGAGGTAGCACTCTCAAAGACCCCCGACTACCTGGATGCTCAACTGGGGATAGGATGGGCTTACTTCAAATTAGGAAATTGCGATGAGGCCAGGCCTTATCTTCAGCAAGTGCTGGAAGTAGAACCTGAACGGGATACAGTCCGCGATATGCTTAACCGGTGTGAGTGACGCAATGTGAATCAATTGAGGACACTGGGTTCCTCCCTGCGCAAGGCAGTATCAAGCCCCAAGCGTAGCTGTGTTACAGAATCCCTTGTGCTGATTCTCCTGATTGTGCTTGTCATTGGAGGATCCATCGCCTCACGTCTACAGACGTTTTGGTGGAGGAATCAGGGGGGCATTGCTCTTGCGCAAGCTCATGGTCTTTCGGAAGAGCAGAGCTTGCGCCGAGCCAGGCGGGCTGTCAGGGAGTTTGATCGCGTGCTCAGTGTGGATAGCAACCATCTTTACCATCTGCACCGTGCCCAAGCCTACTATCTCTTGGGTGAAATCGACAAGGCCATTTTGGACTTTCAGCGAGTCGAGGAAGCGATTCCCTACATCGCTGCGCAGGGGAATAGTGCTACGACTCAGGGTGACTATTCACGGGCAGAAAGCTTGTATCGCCTTGCATTTGCTGTGGATCAAGACGCCCAATGGCTCTATTGTCCACTAGGTCTGGTTTACGAAGCGCAAGATAGATACGATAAGGCTCTGCAGTCGTATCTGGTATTTGCACAGTTGGAGCAAGATGAGGTTCGGCTTGTCAAAGAAGCGAAGGATTGCCTGTATAGAGCAGGACGCCTGCTACAAGCTAGAGGGGAAGATCTGAGAGCTGTGCCATATCTACGTCAAAGTATCGAGCTAGGCGGAGGTGTGCTCCCGCTGGTGTTCCTATCTGATGCTTACCGGAGACTGGAAGATTTCGAGCAAGCCATCTCGTGGGCAGAACGCGCTGTCTCAGAGTACCCGGATTTGGAACAACCCCATTTGTATCTTGGTTTGGCATGTCGGGATAGCGGGCTTCCGTCTGCGGCGCTGCGGCAATTCTTGATCGCCGCGGAAATCAATCCCCAGAATGATGTAGCTCATTTTCTCCTGGGACAAGCTTATGAAGCGACAGGCCAATCACAGGAAGCCCTTCAAGAATACCAAAAGGCAGTTGATATATCCCCTGAGAAAGTGGGCGCCCATTTAGCTTTAGCAGGCCTATATAGGAAGTTAGGACACGACAGACTTGCACTGGCAGAATGCAGGATAGTGCTACAACTGGAACCAGCCGATGATCGGGCCAAGTGGTGCAGGTCGGAATTGGAGAAGTAACTTTGTCGGGACACGGTGAACAGGACCAGAAGCTCTTTATACTTGGATTGGATGGAGCAACCCTGGATCTCATAGAGCCGTGGGGCGCAGCTGGTCGTTTGCCAAATCTAACGCGTCTGATGGCCCAAGGCGTGTACGGAGAATTGCGCTCGACCATACACCCTCTTACTCCGCAAGCTTGGTCAACGATGTTCACAGGTAAGAATGCGGGGAAGCATGGGATTTATGATTTCTTCCAGATCAGTGATGGGAGCTATGATCTCGAATTCACCAACGCCAGCCATATAAGAACAAGGACACTATGGTCTTTGCTGAGTGCCTATGGCAAACGCATCGCGGTGGTTGGCGTACCCTTCACGTACCCCCCGGAGCCTGTCTCCGGTGTCATGATTGCTGGATTTGAAGCACCACGTGCTGACCACACACTGACCTACCCTCCACAACTTTTCAATGAAATTGTTGCAGCCACAGGAAAATACCGTCTCCATGAAGGCATTCCCATTGGCAAGAAGCTGGATGACTATTATCATCATCTCCAGCTAGAGATAAACAATCGCTTGGACGTCATCCGATACTTGTGGGCCAGAGGTGATTGGGATTTCTTTATGGCTGTGTTTCATGCCACCGACTTTGTCCAACATTTCTTCTGGCACTTTATGGACCCGGATCATCCCTTGTATGACCCTGCTCAAGCTCGGAAATATGGAGATTGCATCCTTCGGGTTTACCAAGACATAGATAGGGTCGTCGGCGAAGTTGACGATCTGTTGGATGACCAAACGAATTTGGTGATTGTCTCGGATCACGGAGCCGGCTCGCTGAAGAAAGTCATCAACCTGAATCGTTGGCTATATGACATGGATCTGATGGCTATCAACGAAGCGGGCTATTCTCCGCGCGAGAAAATGCTCATCAAAGCTCGTGACCTGATGAAACGCCATCTTCCCCGTGCCACCAAGGACTGGCTCAAGCAGCGTGTGCCTAGGGTTCGCAGCAGCTTTGAAGCGCTGCGCCAGACAACGGATATCAAGTGGTCCGAGACACGCGCTTTTTCTAGCGGGATTTTCGGCAATATCTACATCAACACGGTGGGACGTTATCCTGAGGGCACCGTAAGACCCGGCGGCGAGTATGATTCTCTATGTCGCCGCATTATCCGTGAACTTGAGAATCTGCGAGACCCCGACACAGGTGCTGAAATAGTGGAGCGGGTTTATCGCCGAGAAGAATTGTACTCGGGACCACTTGTGAACAAGGCTCCTGATCTAGTCATCAAATGGGTAGATTACGAGTACTATACATCTCAGGACTTTCGCGGGGGCGATGACCTTTTTATTCCCGCAATGGTCCAAGAAGGGTCTGATTTCGTGCAGAGTGGCACTCACCGCCTAAATGGTACGTTTATTACCAAAGGTCCCTTATGGAAGCAGGGGCACCATCTCGTGGGAGCAAGGATAGAGGACATCACACCCACCGTGCTCTACACATTGGGATTGCCAGTACCAAGTGACATAGATGGGCAAGTCTTGGTCGATGGTTTGCTCACTGAGTATGTGGCAAATGTCCCCATACGTACCTCGGTTGAAGATGGAGTAGTTGAGCGGGCTGATGTAGGCTATTCCGAACAAGATGCGCTGGCTGTTCGGGAAAGGCTACGAGGGTTGGGGTACCTGGAATGATCGGCCACTCCATCACACCTCCTGAGGTCAAACGTCAGTCCTTTTCGTCTCGCCTCAGCGTGCGCCTCTACAACTCTACTCTTGGCAAGAAAGACCAGACTCAGGTCGAAAGACTAGACGTTAAACTGCATGAACTGATACACTACCTATGTCGGCGGGTTGGCGTTCCGTGGTTGAGAGGCTGGCGTCACCGTTGGCGACTGGGAAAGTGCGGACCACTCTTCTTTGTCGGCAAGGGGGTGAAACTCTATTTCCCTCGATACCTCACGGTGGGCGATGGCGTAGCGATTGGAGACTATAGCTACTTGAACTGCCTTTCCTTGCAAGGTGTCAGAATTGGTGACAATGTTCGCCTGAAGGAGTACGTCTGGCTTCAAGTTACCAGCATGCTGAATGATGTCGGCAAGGGCATCACAATCGGTGAAAACACCTACATTGGCCCTAACTGCCTGCTGGGTGGTGCAGGGGGCATTCAGATTGGGGCAAACTGCACGTTCGGTGCGCACGTTGATCTTCTCGCGGAGAACCACGCATTTGACCGTACAGATCTCCCAATCAACCAGCAAGGCACCGTCCGCGAAGGTATCGTGGTGGGGGATGATTGTTGGATTGGAGATAGAGTTATTGTACTGGATGGAGTAACAGTTGGCTACGGATGTGTTATAGGTGCGGGATCAGTTGTGACCCGTGATATCCCAGAGTACTGCATAGCGGTCGGCAATCCCGCCAGAGTAGTGCGGAAACGGTCAAAGAGCTAAGGAGCGCAGTGAGTGTGGAGAAGAGGCGAGTCTACGTCTTGGGTCTAGATGGCGCAACTTTCGATATACTTGTGCCGTACATGAGTGCAGGCAAAATGCCCAATTTAGACAAGATGAAGCGTAATGGAGCCTGGGGATTATTGGAATCGGTGACGCCTCCCTTCAGTGCACCAGCCTGGGTGACGTTCGCAACTGGCAAGAATCCAGGAAACCACAAAGTCTTTGATTTCTGGCTGAACGATTACGGTCGGGCCACCGAGCCGTTGAACTCTCTATCCTATGGTGCGACACCTATTTGGAGTATCCTGTCCGATTATATGAAACGGGTGGCTGTACTGAACGTACCGATGACCTACCCTCCGCAACCGGTAAACGGCGTTATGGTTACAGGGCTTATGACGCCTAGCCCCAAGAGCGAGTACACATATCCTCCTGAGCTACGACAGGAGATAGCAGGCCTTATGTCGGATTATGATCCGAGTCCGTACGGTGCTGCAGATGCACAAACAGTTTCTTTCCTACAACATGTAAGGGAATGTGTCAAGCGCACACGAAGGCTGTTGGGCCATCTGTTAACATCCGGTGGTGATTTCGATCTCCTGGTCTGTGTTGTCCAAGCCTCCGATGTCGTCCAACATCATTTCTGGAAGCACCTTGATGAAAACCACCCACTCTACGATAGGGGTAGAGCAGCCACCTTAGAGCCGCATATCGAGGACTGTTACCAGGAGATGGACGCCCTTGTGGGGGACCTGCTTTCACAGATGAAGGCCAATGATCTCTTGATCGTGATGTCAGATCATGGATTCGGTCCTATAGATAGAGTCGTTCATATCAACAAGTGGCTTGTCGATCTTGGTCTATTGTCATTCAAGCGGGATGTTTCAGACAGATTCAAGATGCTTCTCAATCGACACGGGTTCACTCTGGATCACATAGTGCAACTCGCAAAGCGTTTAGACAGAGCTCAGCTAGCCCGGAAGATGATTGGCAGGCGCCGCCGACAAGTCCGAGAGGGTTTAGACCGTAGCTTGGGGCCGACCATAGATTGGTCGCAAACCCAAGCTTATTCTGGTGGACTTACAAGCGAAGCCATTTATATCAATTTGAAGGGCCGCGACAAGTACGGGATTGTTAGTCCTGGACGGGAGTACGAGGATTTGCGTGACTATATCGCTGCGGAGGCACACAAGTTGTATGACCCCATAACCAACTCTCCGATATTCGAAGCAATACGCAAGCGAGAAGATCTCTATCGAGGACCGTACGTTGAAAGTGCACCTGATCTACTACTGATTATAGGCGATCACCCATATCTGGTCGATGACAAACTGGTGCTGGATCAGTTGATCGAACCTGTATCTCCCACGGCAGTAACGGGTCGTCACAGACCCATAGGAGTCTTCCTTGCCTTTGGCGACACAGTAAGCTGTCAGAGTGTTGAGACACTTCACCTGGCAGATATCGCTCCAACGATCTTGTATTACTTGGGTATACCTGTCAAGGAGGATATGGATGGACAGGTACATACTGAGTTGTTCAATCGGGTTTACGGATGTGCGAGTTTGCCAAGGGATGCCAACAGAACCAGACAAGATACAAGCAGCCTACCCGACGCCTACACTAGTCAGGATATCGAGCTAATCAAACAACGATTAGAAGACCTTGGCTATCTGTGAGATGACATGGAACTCGGCATTCGCTCAACGAACAGATTCCTAAGGGACTCCTCAACTCTGGCAGCCTTTTCGGGCCTTAGTGTGGTCTTTAGCTTGGTTGCTGATGTCATTCTGCTAGCGAGACTTGGATTCGAGAAAAGTCTGGACGCTTACTCTGTAGCATATGTGATACCTTCGATTCTCATGTCGGCCACTCTAGTGGCCAGCAACTCGACCCTGGTTCCTCTGTTTGCTCAAAACCTCTGTGACAATTCGGACAAACCACAACAAGACTGTGACGAGTTCTTTAGCTCAATAGTGAGTCTATCTATCATTCTGGGGATAGGAATATTCTTGGCCGGTCTCATCTTCTCTCCGATGGTCATATCATTGACTGCTCCAGGCTTTGACACTCAGACGAGAGAGTCAGCAATCCGATTGAGTCGAGTGCTGTATGCGGTGACCGGTTTGATGGTTCTGAATCGAGTTTGCGCCTCACTGTTCTATGCTTTTCAGCGCTTTGCTATACCAAGCGCTCTCGAAACAGTGCGCACATTCAGCGCAGTACCAATCGTTCTATTCCTTCTGCCGACACTGGGCGTCAGCGCCATGGTTTTAGGTCTTGCAGTTGGGGCTTTTGTCCAACTGCTGTTCTTGGGGATTTTCGTTAGAAGGTTAGGGCTCGTTCACTATATACCCTCGATAAGTATCACCAAACAGGTGGCAAAGGCTGGACAGACATTTTGGATACCTATGATAGGATTGTTGCTGCGCCATGGTACTGACATAGTGGAGCGAGCATTTGCATCGTACATGGTTCTGGGCAGTGTTACCATTGTTGCCTATGCCAATCGAATCACTATGGTGCTTGCGAATGTTTTTCTAGGCAGCTTTGTGCTTGGCTCTTTGCCCGGGTTGTCTGGTTATGCAGCAATCGGTGATTGGGACACTTTCGCTCAAGCGCTGCGAAGAGCAATACGTTCGGTGATTCTGGTCAGCTCTGTGCTGATGGTAGTCGTGATCGTAACTGCTCAACCTCTGGTTCGTTTTCTGACCGAAAGGGCAGACAGCAACACAGTAAAGCTGGCACAGGTCCTGATGATCTATACAGCAAGTCTCGTATTCCTTGGTCTGTCCAGAATCGTTCAGAGTTATTTCTATGCGACTTTGCGAGCCAGGTGGGTATTGGTACTGTTCCTATCATTTACGAGTATGACAGTTTTATTCGATCTTGTACTTGTACCTCTACTGCAGGTGTATGGTTTGGCAGTTTCCTTCTTGCTCTCTGCTATTATCGTGTCACTCATAGGAGTGATATTGATCAGTCGACATACAAGCAGAATCAACTGGAAAGCTATGCTGTCCTTTGGTTTGCGAACAATGGGAACGACAGCCCTAGCTATTGGCGCTTCGTCATTAGTCGTCTATGTACTAGCAGCGGTGACAAGCATCAACTGGCTCATAGTCACCGCTGTATGCACACTGCTGTCCCTTGTGTGCTACACAGTCGTTGCGGACCTGCTTGGTATTCGAGAAGTGAGGGACCTTATTGGATATCTGAAGCATCTAGGACACCGAAAGTCGCAGGAAACAATCTGAGACTCTCAGTCAAACGATGCGAGCATCCTCCAGAACCATCAAGTTGTTGCACTCACCAAATCAACTGGAACCTAGGCGGTGACGTCAAGTATGGGGTTCACAAAGCTGGTACCAAGATCAAAAGTATGGCTGGCGCTGGGACTGGCCGCTGTCTGCGCCGGAGTAGGGTGCTGTTTTTGGCATTCACGCACTGAGTCAATCATTGCAGCGACTGGTCTAGGCTTTCTAGGGATAGGTTCCGTCATTGTATGGCAGGCCATCAAGTCGTGGACTACCATCGAGTCCCTTTTCTTGCTTTTCGTTGTCACGCTTCCTTTGACCCAGGCCTCTCTGTGGAACACCGAGTTTGGACTGCAACCAAGTATGGCGCTAGTTGTAGTCTTGGCTGCGTTAATCGCCCTACGTGCGCTGGTGCGTGGCGAGCCAATCCGGTTTCCGAGGAGCGTTGTCAATTACCTGTTCATCCTCTTCTGGGCGCTTACCCTGCTCTCCATTCTATATTCCTGGCGCATACCAGTATCGAGCTACAGAGGGGAGAGACCTTTTGTCAGAAGTATCAAGCAGGTAGTAGCGTTAGCTTGGGCAATGCTCGGCTATTTCACTGCACTTACGGTATTACGGCGGCGCAATATGCTATTGTGCAGCATCAGATTCTATGTCCTGGCAGGTTTTGTCGTTTCACTCTTTGGATTGTATCAGTTTGTTGGATCCTATCTGGGGCTCCCTTTCGTCGATCCATTTGGATTCAACGCCAGCTTTGGCACTACTCCACGATTCCAAGTGGGAGGATATACCCGTATTTGGTCAACGGCCTCTGAGCCAGACTGGTTTGGCGACTATCTTGTAACCGTAATTCCCCTAGTAGTCGCTGTAGCAACGTACAAGAAAAGGCTCTTCTTCCAGAGCCTTCTGATCAATCTCGTCATGCTATCAACAATCTTGCTAGCTTTCATGCTGACGTTCACCAGGAGCGCGTATCTAGCCCTCGGAGCTGCTTTCGTTCCAATCATCTATTTTAGTTGGAAGAAACTGCGTCGCTGGGTTTGGATCTTTGTCGGTCTCTGTGTAGCATTGTTGCTGCTTGATCTAGTGGCTTTACAATTGGTGGGGAGTCAAATTCCGAATATTTGGAGCACTGCCTTCGACCGCCTCACTACAATTGTTACAACAAAGCAATTCGGCAACGAGCATCGCTATACGGCACTGTTAACATCGCTCAGAATGCTGCGTGATGACCCGATTCTAGGACGCGGATATGGGAACTATGGATTTTTCTTTGAACAGTTTCGACCACCTATTGGGCGCGCAGCGAGCGACCTCCGTGTGCGTTTCCCGGTGATGACGGGAGGCATATTGTTCCGAATCTGGGTTGAGCTTGGACTGGTGGGTCTATTGGTCTTTATCAGCATAGTATCTGCGCTTGTGTTCTATGGTGTTCAAGCCGTCAAGCGCACGAGAGCTGGAACGCTTCAGCGCGCAGTAACCGTAGGCCTCTTGAGTTCTACAATAGGCAGTCTTGCTCGTATGCTGTTTGCCAACAGCTTTCATTTTCTGTACACGTGGTTTGTCTGGGCCAGCCTGGTCGTCGCTGCCTGGCAGGTTCAGCGTGGGCGGGCGCTGGTTGAATCGGCTGCCCGCACAATAGATAAAGTCACTTAGCCTTTGTCGCGAACTGTACAAACCGCTATGGTAAACCTCACGAGGTGGATGTGGCTAGTGCTAAGGTACTATTCCTTACTTCACGGTCAGAGTTGGGAGGGGCAGATTTCTGCCTGTTAGAGGCTATTCGCTATCTTGATAAGGAGCGATTCAAGCCTTTGGTCGGCTTACCTGGACCTGGTCCACTGGTCGATGACCTGCTCGAAGCAGGTGCTAAAGTATTTTATCTAGACCTGCAACCACTAGAAAAACCAGAAGGTCCATCTGACTTTGCTAGGTTCCTTGTGGGCCTTATGCCCTCTACCCTCAGGCTGATTCGGGTTCTACGACAAGAACAGGTCGATCTGGTTTACACAAACTCTAGCGCCATTCAAACCGGTGCTTTGGCCGCACGACTTTGTTGTATTCCTAATGTCTGGCATGTGCGAGAAATCTGGACGACGCCAAAATGGCTGATCAGAGCGTTGAATCGTTACATATACATAATGGCAAATCACATCATTGCCATCAGCCGGGCTGTTGCTGACCGTAATTTCGGCGCCTGGCACTCGGACAAAATCACCGTACTCTATGACGGTATCGATTGGTCGCTTTATGCAGAGCCGGACAAGCACATATCACTGGCCACGTTTGGCATTCGGTCAGACAAACCCATCCTTGGCATGGTCACGCGGCTCGTGCCCTGGAAAGGAACACATCTGCTCTTGGAAGCAGCGGCAGGGCTGGTCAGCATGGGATATGACTTTGACATATTGATCGTTGGCGATACTCCACGCTCAATCTACTCAAGCTACAAAGATGACCTTCTGCAGCAGGTTGCTGAACTTGGCTTAAGCGGCAAGGTCTTTTTTGTCGGTTGGCAGGCGCACGTATCTTCCTTTCTGCACCAGATGGATGCGTTAGTGCTGCCATCTGTGAGACCAGAGCCGTTCGGTCGAGTTATCCTAGAGGCATGGGCAGCTGGTAAACCGGTGGTAGCTTCAGCTCATGGAGGCCCACTCGAGATAATTCAGCATGGCCAGAATGGCTTGCTTTTCGAGCCAAACGACCCAGGTGACCTAACACGGCAACTAGCATTTCTTCTGGATCACAAAGAGCAACGAGAGGTTATGGGAAAAGTTGGCCGGCGGACTGTGCTGCAACGGTTTGACGTGCAACGAAGCGTACACCAGATACAGAGCATATGTGAGTCTGTGATTTGTCCTGGAGGAGATCTTGAATGCTGCTGAATGATCCGCGTTCACATGATACTGCCACTGGCAAAGACATCTCGGTTATCATCGTGAACTACAACGCCCGCGACCACCTGCGGGCGTGCCTGAATACCCTAGTTGAGAGTCCAGCATGGCCCGAGCGTCTGGAAATCATTGTGGTGGACAATGCTTCGACGGATCACAGCGAAGAAATGGTCCGTAACCATTTTGAGGACATCCATTTCATCGCCAACGACTCCAATCTGGGTTTTGCTGCAGCCAATAACCAAGGGACAAGACAAAGTCGCGGGCGATACATCATCCTGCTGAATCCAGACACACGAGTTCCTTCAGATGCTTTATTACAGTTGGTCAACTTCATGGATGCTCACCCTGATGCCGCCGTGTGCGGCCCCCAGTTATTGAATCCTGATGGTTCTATTCAGCTCTCTTGCAGGCGTTTCCCTACGCTGACTGCTGTTCTGATAAGGGGCACCTTCCTGAGTCGTTTCCTGGGGCAGAGCCGCACTATGCGAGAGTATCTTATGCTAGATTGGGATCATCAAGATACCCGCACTGTGGACTGGGTCTTGGGCGCGTGCTTTGCGATGCGCAGGGAAGCCATTGCGAAAATCGGCCTGCTAGACGATGGGTTTTTTGTGTATTATGAGGATATCGATTGGTGCTATCGGGCGTGGCGGCTAGGATGGAAAGTGTATTACTATCCTGTCGTCTCTGTGTGGCACTATTATCAACGCGCCAGTAGCAGAGGCATATTTAGCCACGCAACTCGATATCATCTTAGGAGTATATTTCGTCTTTTTTGGAAGCATGGCTTCAGGCTGAATGTAGCGCCCTCTATCCAGTAGTACCTGTAGACTTTTTGACATCAACCCTTGTGCATCTTTCCCTAGACTTCTGGTCTCAGCCTCTCTGTATCTCCACGTTTCCTCTCATTTGTCAAATCAGGCCATGTTGTGGTATTATTTAGGAGGCGGGGCACTGGTACTGTCCAATGTTCACTGATGTTGCCCTTCCAACGCTGCTCACCCTACGCGAAAGGAGGGATCCTGTGCTGAAACGCTTCAGCGTCAACTTTGCCGTGTTCTCGATGGCACTGGACCTGGTGCTGACGCTGTTGGCTCTCTACGCTGCTGCCTGGATGCGTCCCATCATGAGTGGGTGGCGGTGGGTCAAGCAACTTTCCTTGCCCCCTGATGTGCTTGTACCTTGGCCCCCATATCTGGCTGCCGGTCTCATCTGGTTGGGTGTTTTCCTGGCCCTATCGGTCTACGACCCCCGGCGCACCTACAAGGCGGTGGACGAATTTCAGAACGTCTTTGTGGCGACGGTGTTTGCCGTGTTGGCCTTTGCCGGATTTCTGTATCTGAGTTATCGCAATGTGTCCCGCGCCCTGTTCGTCTCCTTCGCGATCCTGGATCTGACCGTGCTGCTGGCGTGGCGGGTCCTGGCCCGGCTCCTGTTCAAGGTGCTGAACGGCCGGGCGCACCGTCCCCGGCGGGTGTTGATCGTGGGGGCGGGCGAGTTGGGGCAGCGTGTAGCCGGGATGGTGCGAGAGCACGCCTGGACCGGGCTGCGCCTGGTCGGCTACCTGGACGACGATCCCCACCAGCGGGAGAACGGCCTGCGGGTGCTGGGGGGCGTGGATGACGTCCGTGCCGTCGTGAACCGCGAAAAGATCGACGACGTGGTGGTGGCGTTGCCCCGGTGGGCCTACGGGCGGGTCAACCAACTGGTGGCGGCGCTGCACGACCTGCCCGTGCACGTGCGGGTGGTGCCCGATTACTTTAGCCTGGCGCTCTACCGGGCCACGGTGGACGATTTTGGCGGCCTGCCGATGATCAATTTGCGCGACCCGGCGCTTAACGACGTCCAGCGGCAGTTCAAGCGGCTGTTCGATCTGACGATCGGTGGCCTGCTCACGCTCCTGGCGCTGCCATTGATGGGGCTGGTGGCGCTGGCGATCAAGCTGGATTCCCACGGCCCGGTGATGTTCCGGCAGCAGCGGGTGGGGGAAAACGGCAGGCTGTTCACCATGATAAAGTTCCGCTCGATGGTGGATGGCGCGGAAAAGATGCAGGACCAGGTCAATGGCACGGACAAAGATGGACGCCTGATCCACAAGAAGCAGGACGACCCGCGGGTGACGCGCGTGGGCGGCTTTATCCGCAAGTTCAGCCTGGACGAGTTCCCGCAGTTGTTCAACGTGCTGAAGGGGGACATGAGCCTGGTGGGCCCGCGGCCGGAGCTGCCGTGGATGGTGGAAAAGTACGAGCCCTGGCAGCGCAA
>Ga0180437_10007477_pt1 | contig 14176 bp, 12 predicted proteins | sample SS_ome_4_FD_132410 | JGI IMG/M metagenome (GOLD analysis project Ga0180437, IMG submission 132410) | Hypersaline lake sediment archaeal communities from the Salton Sea, California, USA - SS_3_D_1 metaG | ecosystem: Environmental > Aquatic > Non-marine Saline and Alkaline > Hypersaline >...
CGGTCTAGAGAGGGACGAGCAACAGGGGAGCCAGTGCTGCACGTTGTGACGCGCAAGCCGATTCGGGCCGGTCCTGAAGAGCGAGCTGCCAATCCACGGAGTCGTAGCGCGAAGCTGCGGGTGGCTGAGAAGCTGGGCTGACGACCAAAGGTAGTGCTGACGAGGTAGGCAACCTTGATACCACGAACTGCTCTCTTGAGGGGAACGGGCTCAGATCGCCAATCGTCAACTGGGCGGTCGACTCATCGAACGCTGTCATGGCTTCCGCGTGAGGCTGGGCCTTGGCTGTATGCCCTGACAGTGGTATGCCTTATGCCCATCATTGCCGCGCTGTACCTGGGAATGACAACATACGTTGCGGGCCAGGTGCAGGAAATGGAGGACCTGGAGAGGCGGTTGCGCGAGACACGTTGGGTCAACAATGACCTGCTACTGGAAATTGCACAGCATCAGCACATGTCGCGCATCGAAGAAGAAGCGACAGCTCTGGGGCTCGGTCCAGCGGAGCAGTTTCAGTACGTCGAAGTGACGGTCGGAGGGCGGGCCAGCCCGGCGGGTGCGAGCACTGCCGGACATTGGTCTGACAATCTGCCCTTCTCTGGGCATCTGCCTGAGTGGCTGCAGCGAATGTGGACGCAGTTTGTGGTCTGGACGGCGGGTCCGGTTGTGAGCGCTGAACAGCTACCTGAGTAGCGAGCGAATCGAGCACTGATGGCCCCTTCCAACGATGATCAGTTCTATCGCAGAGCCTTTGCAGTCGGCCTGATTGTGGCGATTCTCACAATGGTGTCCGTGGGCCGGTTGCTGTATGTACTGTTGAGGCCACTGCCCTGGCCGCCCATGCCCGGTCCGACCCAAGAGGAGACCTTCGTACCGGAGCGTGGGAGCATCTTTGACAACAACGGCTACCTTCTATCTGCTGCTCGTACCCTTGCGGACATCAATGTCTCTCCCAACGTGCTAACTAGCACAGAGACCCTGGTTGGACTGCTTTCGCCGCTCTTCGGCGAACCGAGGGATGAGTTGCTGGCCAAACTGGATCCAGAGAGCACCTATGTCAGCCTCAGGAAGGGTGCTGGCTGGGAGGTAGCCCAGACAGTTCAGAGTTGGGAGATCCGGGGAGTGCAAGTGCAGCCGTTCTCAACGCGGGTCTACCCCCACAGGTCACTCGCCGCCACAGTGCTAGGTTTCGTAAATGCCGAGGGGAACGCCTACTATGGGGTCGAGGCCCAATGGGACCCGGTTCTGCGGGGCTCTGCAGGCACACGCACGCCGCAAAGAGACCCTCTCGGCAGCCTCTTCTACCAAGTCGAGGCGCCGCGGCACGGGACGGATCTGTATCTAACTGTGGACCGCAGGGCGCAGGCCAGAGTGGAGCGAATCCTGGCAGAAGCCATCCAGGGGAATGAAGCGCGTCAAGGCACTGCGATCGTGATGGAGCCCAGTTCTGGGGCGATCCTGGCAATGGCTGTGTATCCCAGCTACGATCCGAACCTTCGTGACGTAGAAGACTTTGGCGTCTTCGTGAATTGGGCCATAAGCGAGCAATATGAGCCCGGTTCGGTATTCAAGATTGTCACCGTTGCTGCTGGCCTTGATGCCGGAATCATCACCCCGGACAGCACATACGATGACCATGGCGAGATTGTTGTGGGTGGGGAAGTGATCCGCAACTCGGACAACAGTGCCCATGGCAGGACGAGCATCCCAAACCTCCTGGCGTACTCGCTCAACGTCGGCGCGGCTGAGATCAGCACGAGCCTGGGGGCCTATGACTTTTACGAGTACGTGCGGCGCTTTGGATTCAACGAACTGACCGGGGTGGATCTGGCTGGCGAGGTTCCAGGAAACGTGCGGTTTCCCGGGGACCGCGAATGGCACGAATCGGACTTGGGCACCAATTCTTTTGGGCAGGGGCTGGCGGTGACGCCGCTGCAAATGATCTGTGCCGTGGCGGCGGTCGCCAACGATGGGCTGATGATGCAGCCCCATGTTGTTGACCGCATTGTCGATGGTGATGCGGTCACTCGCGTTGAGCCACAGACTGTTAGGCGGGTTGTCTCAGCCGCAGCGGCCCAACAAGTCACGGACATGCTGGTATATGCGGTTGACACAGTTCTCTCGCGGGCCTCTGTGGAGGGGTATCGTGTGGCAGGCAAGTCCGGCACGTCAGAAGTCCCCACCCTCACCGGATACGATCCGGACGAAACGATCGCATCGTTTGCGGGATACGTGCCGGCTGACGATCCTCGCTTTGCGATCTTGGTAGTGCTGGACCGACCGCAGAAGCAGCACTGGGGCTTGCAGGCCGCAGCTCCAGCGTTTAAGCAGATCGCCGAAGAGCTGCTGGCCCTCTACAATGTGCCCAGCGAGAGCGGGCAAATGGCACGGACGGGCTGAGGACTTGATGGGACTCACGGTTTCTCACGTCTGGGAGGCTGTCGGGACAGGTGACTGGCCGTGGCCGGACATTGGAAAGGCCGGACTGGCCAATGTTGTCGTGGACTCGCGGCTGGCGAGCGAAGGAAGTCTCTTCGTGGCGCTTCCTGGCGAAAGGACCGATGGACATCTCTTTGTGGGTGATGCTTTTGCCCGTGGTGCACGCTTGGCCCTCGTTCAGCGAGACGTCGATGAGCCGGTGCCGGCGCTTTGCGTCACAAAAAAGCCTGATGCCAGATTTCGTGTCCAGCTGCCCCTCTGCCTGTTAGTGGATGACACGCTTGTCGCGCTACAGAGCCTGGCCAAGTACTGGAGGGCCCAACACATGGGCTGCCGTGTAGTAGGTATCACTGGCAGCGTGGGCAAGACGACGACCAAAGAGCTTGTCGCGGGCGTTCTCGGCCAGCACTTTGAGACGGTGAAGAGCGAGGGGAACTACAACAACGAGATTGGCTTGCCGCTGACCATGCTCCGATTGCACCACGGGGTCGAGTGGGTGGTGCAGGAGATGGGCATGTACGCTCTAGGGGAGATCGCTCATTTGGCGTCCATCGCACGGCCAGAGATTGGCGTGGTGACCAACGTAGGGCCTACTCATATGGAGCGTCTTGGTAGCATCGAGCACATCGCGCAGGCCAAGGCCGAGCTGGTGCGGGCCCTCCCGCCGGACGGCATGGCAGTGCTGAACGGTGATGACGAGCGCGTTCGCGCGATGGCGGAACTCACGCCAGCCGAGCGCACGTTGTGCTACGGTCTCGAGCGTCACAACGACTTGTGGGCCGATGAGATTGAGAGCTATGGACTGGAAGGCCTGAACCTGCGGGTGCATTTCAAGGGGCAGACAGTATACATGCGCTTGCCCATTCTTGGGCGTCACAGCGTCTATGGGGTGTTGGCAGCGTCGGCCGTGGGTTTGAGCGTGGGGCTAGAGTGGGAGCAGATTATCAGTGGCTTGCGGGACGAGCGAGCGCGGGTGCGGCTGCTCGTCGTTCCGGGCGTCAAGGGCAGCATCATTCTCGACGATACCTACAATGCCAGTCCCGACTCTACCACCGCGGCTCTGAACCTGCTGGGCGAATTGGATGGCCCGAAAGTCGCAGTCCTTGGCGACATGTTGGAGCTGGGAGGCTATGAGGTGGAGGGTCACCGACTGGTAGGGCGGCGGGCGGCGCAGGTGGTGGACCTGCTGGTGGGCGTAGGCGAGCGCGGGCGGCTGATTGCCGATGAAGCTCTCGCAGCCGGGATGTCCAATTTGAACGTTCGCAGCGTCGCCAGCAACGAAGAGGTCATTGATGTCCTGCATGAGCTGCTGCCAGAGGGCGCTATCGTACTGGTGAAGGGGTCGCGAGGCATGGCCATGGAGCAGATTGTCTCAGCCATGGCCAGTGGTGACTGATGGCTCAAGCACTGTTGTGGGGTACCTTGTCATTCTTGCTTGCGGTGGTTACCGGAGGGCCGCTTATCAGGCTCTTACGCCGACATGGCGTCGGCAAGACCATTCGCATTGACGGGCCCTCCAGTCATATGAAGAAGGTCGGAACGCCGACCATGGGTGGCCTGATGATCCTGGTCGCCGTGACCGTAGTTACCCTTCTCACTAACCTGGTGGGGCACTATTCAATCTTGATGCCACTGGGCGTGATGGGCGCCTATGCTCTGCTTGGCATGTTCGATGACTGGCGGGGCGTCCAAGACAGAACAGGGTATGGCATGCTTGCGCGGCTAAAGTTCCCTTGGCAAGTGTCCATCGGCTTGCTGGCGGCCGCAGGCCTGCGGTACGTACTGGATCTGGGCGGGATGGCTGTTCCCACTCGGCCACAGGAGGTAGACATTGGCTGGCTGTACTTGCCAGTCGCGACTTTCCTGATCGTCGGTGCAGCGAATGCGGTCAACCTCACGGATGGGCTAGACGGACTGGCAGGAGGAACGTCGGCGATCGCGTATCTCGCCTATGGCATCATCGGGTACCTGCAAGGGCAGACGTTCCTGGCTACGTTCAGCTTCACCGTGGCGGGCGCTACGATGGGCTTTCTGTGGTACAACGCCTATCCGGCGGAGCTCTTCATGGGCGACGTGGGCTCGATGGCCTTAGGAGCGGGCCTGGCTACGGTGGCGCTCATGACGGAGCAGTGGCTCCTACTGGCAATCGTTGGGGTTGTGTTTGTGGCAGAGGCGCTATCTGACATCTTGCAGGTGGTGTACTTCAAGTCGACCGGTGGGAAGAGGCTGTTCAGAATGGCCCCGCTCCACCACCATTTCGAGTTGCTCGGGTGGTCTGAAGTCCAAATCACCCAGCGCTTGTGGTTGGTCGGCATTCTGGCGGCGATGGTTGGGATCGCACTGGCCTTGTGGTGAGTGAAAATGACTGCGCGTTCTGGAGGATCTGGACAGCAACTGCAGGGCAAGCGTGTGACAGTGCTGGGCCTTGGCCGGGAAGGCGCTGCCGTCTCGCGGTTTGGAGTCCAGCAGGGCGCTTTGGTGACCGCAACCGATCTAAAGGATGCGGAACAGTTGAAGCCGGTGCTCGAGGAGCTGGCCGGACTGCCGATACGCTACGCGCTGGGTAGGCACCCGGAACAGGTACTGGACTGCGATGTCGTTTTCGTCAGCCCAGGCGTCCCGCTTGATGTCCCGATTCTAATCGAAGCGAGGCGGCGCGGGTTGTTGCTGAGCAGCGAAGCTCGCCTTTTCTGCCACCTGTGTCCTGGGGCCATCGTTGGGATCACGGGCTCGAGCGGCAAGACCACGACGTGCACACTGCTCGCCAAGATGCTCGAAGCCGGTGGAAGGCGCGTGCATTTGGGTGGTAACATCGGCAACCCGCTGATTGGAGGGGTGCAGGACATCCAGGTCGACGACGTCGTAGTCATGGAACTATCAAGCTTTCAGCTGGACTTTTTCGGAGCTGTGCTGGACGCAGAGCCACGCAGTGATCTCGTGGCTCCGTTGTTCCCGTCGGGAGGCTGGAGCCCGCCGGTGGCGTGCGTTCTCAATATCACGCCCAACCACCTGGACCGACACCCGACTATGGAAGCGTACATCAAAGCCAAACGCAATATCGTCGCCTACCAAGGTGAGGGCGATCACACTGTATTGAGCTTGGACAACGACAGCGCGCGGGATCTGGCCAATGACTGCGCGGGAGAGGCCAGCTTCTTCAGTCTCGTGCAGCCGGTTCCAAGCGGTGCTTTCCTGCGAGGCAACACTCTGGTGCTGCGCAGCGAGGCTCGAACGACGGACATCTGTCCAATCGGCGACGTGCGCCTGCGTGGCATGCACAACGTGTCCAATGCGCTGGCCGCGTCGGCTCTTGCAGATGTGCTCGGCATCCCAGCAGAGGTCATGGCCGATGTCATTCGTACTTTCAGCGGCGTGGAGCACCGCCTTGAACCGGTGTGCGAAGTGAATGGCGCATGGTACTACAACGACTCGATCGCCACTTCACCGGAGCGCGCGATGGCGGCCCTGCAGTCATTTGAGGAGCCCGTCGTCCTGCTGGCGGGTGGGCGGGATAAGCATCTCCCATGGCATGATTGGGCCGAGCTTGTCAGCCGCAAAGTTGCTAGGGTCATCACCTTCGGTGAGGCAGCTGTACTCATTGAGAGTGTTGTGGAAAAGCTGGGTTCCAACGCGCCACCGCTTCACCATGCGGATTCTGTGACAGAGGCAGTCCATCTGGCCCACGATCTGGTTGTGCCGGGGCAGGTCGTCCTGTTCTCACCAGGTGGTACCAGTTTCGATAGCTTTCGGGACTATGAACAGCGAGGCCAGGAGTTCAAACGCTTGGTGCGAGCGCTGGCAGGCCGGTCGCAACGGGCACGTGCTGATGCACAGAAAGGATAGCTGGGAAGAACGATGAGCCGCAATCGACTGACTGACACAAGAACCGACTATGCTCTTCTCATGGCTGTCGTTCTGCTTGTTGCCTGGGGCCTGATCATGGTGTACAGCGCCACATTCATGATGGCCGAGTACCCACCTTACTACCTGCAGAGGCAGATGCTGTGGGCCGCGCTGGGGTTCGTGCTGCTTGTGGTGCTGTTCCGACTCGACTACCACATGCTCCGAACTCTCGCACTGCCGATCATGGCCGTGTCTGTCCTCTCGTTAATTGCTGTACTCGTCCTGGCACGGAATCAGGAGACCCGGATCTGGTTTCTGAACGGCTCGGTTCAACCCAGTGAATTTGCGAAGCTTGCGTTCATTATCTATATCGCTGCCTGGCTGGCCTCCAAAGGCGACAGGGTTCGCGATGTCACCTATGGACTTATTCCGTTCGCCATTCTGCTCAGCGCAGTGACTGGATTGATCCTGAGCCAGCCCGATATCGGTACCGCCCTGCTCATCGTAGCAACGGCTGTTTCCATGTTCTTCATCTCGGGGGCAGAGTTGTCGCAGTTACTCATCGGACTGCTATTTGGTGCGCCCGTTCTGTACCTGATCATCAGCGAGTCGGAAGTGGCACAGGAGCGGTTGCGGGTCTTTTTCAACCTCGGCTCTGATCTGAAGGGGCTGGACCTGCAGGTCGCAAACGTTCTTTCCGCGATACGTTTGGGAGGCATTACCGGGAGAGGGCTGGGAGCTGGGACGCAGAAGCTGTATCCGCCGTTTGTGCACCACACCGATACAGTGCTGTCTGTCATTGGCGAGGAGTTGGGTTTGCTGGGATGCCTGACGGTCATCGTTCTGTTCCTCTTCATCGCCTATCGTGGTCTGGTCATTGCGTCCCGGGCAGCGGATGATTTCGGGATGTTGCTTGCTGTTGGTGTGACGGGCTGGGTGATATACCAGGCCATGATCCACATCGGTGGAAACACGGCAGCCCTGCCTTTCACAGGCATTACGCTACCTTTCATCAGCTACGGCGGCTCGTCACTGGTCATGTGTCTGGCTGCTACTGGGGTACTGCTCAGCATCTCACGCCTAGGGACTGATAGAAGGCCTAGAACAAGTGCGACTTTTGCTTTCGGGCGGCGGAACAGGCGGCCACGTCTATCCCGCTCTCGCGGTAGTCGAGGCACTGCGCGCAGCCGGTGATGGTCTAGGCAGCGGCACTGCCACAGCCGAGAGACTTCCAGAGCTGGAAGCTGTGCTGTACGTGGGTACTGTGGGCGGGATTGAGGAGGAGATCGTTCGCAGATGGACGATTCCATTCAAAGCCATTCGGGCTGCTGGCTTGCGTGGTCTATCGCTCTCCCAGAAGCTGTCAAATGGCTTTCAGTTGTTGAGAGGAACGGTCGACGCCGGAAGAATACTCGAGGAGTTCGCTCCGCATGTGGTGCTGGCGACTGGCGGTTACGCTTCAGCACCGGTGGTGGTCAGCGCATGGTTGCGACATTGTCCGGTGCTGATCTATCTGCCGGACGTTGTGCCCGGCTTGGCGATTCGATCCCTGTCCGTCCTGGCTCGGCGGGTGGCGGTGTCTTTCCAGGGGTCAGAGGAGTACTTTGCCTCTGGCAAGGCGGTGGCGACCGGGTACCCGGTGCGGGCGGCTCTGTATCGTGTCGACAAGAGTGCAGCGAAGCAGCGTCTGGGCCTGGATCCGGAGTTGGACACGCTACTGGTGTTTGGAGGGAGCAGAGGGGCTCACAGCATAAACGCTGCTGTGCGAGCATCATTGGAGGCGTTGCTGAGGCGGGCTCAGATCGTCCATATCACAGGCCACGATGATCTGGAATGGCTAGTCGAGCGCCGCGCGCAGTTGCCTCAGGGCATGGCGGCGAGGTACCTGCTCTTTGACTACCTTCATGAGGAGATGACGGATGCGCTTGCGGCAGCTGATTTGGCGGTTGCGAGAGCCGGAGCGGCGACCATGGGCGAGTTCGCGGCGGCTGGTCTGCCCAGTGTGTTAGTGCCGTATCCCCACGCGGGGCGGCATCAGGAGGCAAATGCGGACTATATGGCGGAGCACGGGGCGGCACGCAAAGTGACTGACGCGGCGCTGGCTGAGGGGGCTTTGGCCCGGACCGTGCTGGCGTTGCTCAGTGACGACGTCGCGCTGCGAAGGATGTCTGAGCGTGCCAGAGCGCTGGCCCGGCCAGGTGCCGCGCGGTCGATTGCCCTGCAGTTGGCAGCGCTTGCGGGAGGTTGAAGATGGGAAACGGGTTGTCAATACCGCTGTCGTATGATCAGCTAATCCTGCTGGTGATGGGTCTGTTTATGTTCGTGGGCGCATCCCGAGGCTGGCGTCAGGAGTTCGTCAGCAGCTGCGTGTTGCTCACCCTTGCGGCGATTCTCATCGAGCCCTCTCTGGCAGCGAGGATAATCGACTATATCTCCAAGCTGATCCGACTCGTATGGGCCTTTCTCAAAGGCCTTGGTAGCCTAGATTTCGGTCAGCTCGAGGCGCGCTACCGTGCTACTCAGCTCCCGTTTGACGGCGAAAACCCCTACTTGCTGCTCATCGCTGTGCTGGTTGGATTTGTCTTTGTCTCGTACAACATTCAGATCAATACCAAGGGTGTGACAGGTCTCAGCCGAATTCTGGGCGGTCTGCTGGGCCTTCTCAACGGCTTCGTCATGGTCTCGCTGTTTCGGCAATATGTGCTCCGGTACTTCCAGAAGGCTTCGCCGACGCTGTGGTCCCAGGCTGGCGCAACGCCTGAGGTTTCGGTCACGCTGCAGAATGTGCCCACAGGAGACATACTGGCGGGTGACAGGTGGCAGATGGTTATCGTCCTGCTGGCACTGATAGTGGGTGTGCTGTTCATTAGCATGGTCACGGGGAGCCAAATCGGGAAGAAGTAGATTGGGCACACAGCGTCTGCTCGACAAACGAAGGGTCAAGCACATTCACTTCATGGGCATCGGAGGTATCGGCCTGAGCGCCATCGCCCGGGTGCTGCACGCGGGCGGGTACACTATCTCGGGCTGTGACGCCAGAATGACAGCGCTGACAGACGAACTGCACAGACTGGGGATGACAGTCCATGATGGCCATGACGCAGCTCATGTGGACGGTGTAGACCTAATTGTTGTGTCTTCGGCCGTCCCAGCCGAGAACGCTGAGGTGGTCGCTGCTCGCAGGGCTGGCATCCCGGTGGTCAAACGAGCGCGTCTGCTTGGCGAGATGATGGCCGGCCGGTGTGGCATCGCGGTTGCCGGCACGCACGGCAAGACGACCACATCCGCGCTTCTGGCATTCGTCCTGGTGGAGGCAGGCCTGGACCCTACCTTCATCGTAGGTGGCCTTTTGCAGGATCTGGGAACCAACGCCCGTCTGGGCGCAGGCCCGCACTTTGTCGTCGAAGCGGATGAGTACGACAACACGTTCTTGGGCCTACGCCCGCATGTGGCGGTCGTGACAGTCATCGAAATGGATCACCCGGATTGCTTCTCGGATATTGACGATGTGACGGACGCGTTTCGACAGTTCGTGGGTCTGGTGCCCGAGGGCGGGGCAATGGTCGGCTGCTTCGACCAACCTAGGGTGCTGGGGCTGATGACAGAGCTCGACTCCCATCGGGGAGTGGACGTCATCGGCTATGGCTTGGGCGAAGGGGCAGAGGCCTTGTCGGCAGCCAGCCACCTTTGGCGAGCGGAAGGGATAGAGGCCAACGATGCGGGCGGTAGCGACTTTGTCGCAGTACGGAATGCACAGCCGGTGGGCCGGGTCATGCTGGCCTTGCCCGGGATCCACAACATTTCCAACGCATTGGCAGTGCTGGCAGTGACAGACAAACTGGGCGTTGATATGGCTCGGGTCTTGGATGCGCTGCCGCGCTTTCACGGCGTCCGCCGTCGATTCGAGGTCAAAGGCGAGGTGGCTGGTGTCCTAGTGGTGGACGACTACGCTCATCATCCCACGGAGATCCGCGTGACTCTGGCTGCCGCACGACGCCGGTATGCGGGCCATCGCTTGTGGGCTTTCTTCCAGCCGCATACCTTCAGTCGGACAAAGTTGCTTCTTGACCAGTTTGCATCGAGTCTTGGGGATGCCGACCGTGTGCTCGTATCACCCATCTACGGGGCACGTGAGACCGACGACCTGGGCATTTCGAGCCAGGATCTGGTAAAGCGCATCAGTCACTCGCACGCGCAGTTCGTGCCTTCATTGGAAGCTGCCGCGAATGTCCTTGCTGCAGAGCTTCAGCCAGGTGATGTGCTGTTGACGCTTGGAGCGGGGGACGGGAACCGTGTGGGTGAGCAGGTGCTCCAAGCGCTTCGCAGGCGCTGTGAAGCCGACGGTTCCTGTGCCATGAGCGGCCCTGCTGTGCCAGAAAGTGGTGTCAAGCATGGGGCTTGAAGGGCTACGGGCGGCTTTGGGCGAACGGGCTGTGCAGGGTGAGCTCCTGTCCAAACACACGACGTTTGGGATTGGTGGCCCGGCCGACTTGTTCGTCATAGCGCGCACGCTATCTGAGCTGCGCACAACAATAGGCCTGGCGTGGAACCATGATGTCGCCTATTTCCTGCTCGGCAGCGGGGCGAACATCGTGGTAGCCGACAGGGGCATTCGAGGACTGGTGATCAAGAATGAGTGCGCGGCGATCACAACCTCAGCAGGCGAGTCAGAAGATGGGTGGATTGTCAGGGCAGAGTCGGGCGCGGAGATCAAAACAGTCGCTCGTTCGAGTATAGAACGCGGATTAGCAGGCCTGGAGTGGGCCGTTGACGTTCCAGGGACCGTCGGGGGAGCTGTGGTGGGCAATGCAGGCGCCTTTGGCGGGTATGTCGCTGACAGCCTGAGGAATGTCCTGACGCTGTCGCGAGAAGAGGGGGAGTCGTGGTGGCCTCGTGAGCGCCTCGGCCTCGCCTATCGCACCAGCGCGCTGAAGCGGGTCGAGAAGACCGGTGCCTTCCGGCCTGTCATCCTGGAGGCAACTTTCGAACTGCGCTATGAAGGGCCGGTACCTGTGCACGCAAGGGCTGCGGAGTACAGCCGACGGCGCGCCCAGATGCAGCCTAGCGGACCTAGCGCCGGAAGCATTTTCAAACGTACCGAGCAATACCCGGCAGGATTCCTTATCGAAAACGCGGGACTCAAAGGCACTCGCGTTGGAGGCGCGATTGTATCGCCGAAGCACGCCAATTTCATCCTGAACACAGGTACTGCCACGGCTCAGGACGTGAGGGACCTGGTTGATCTCGTGCAACAGAGCGTGCAGCGCAAGTTCGGCATTCTGTTAGAGCCTGAGATCGAGTTTGTGGGTGACTGGCAAGCGGCTGGGGAAGGGTTGGGGAACCAGTGATGGGCAGAATTCGGGTGGGGGTCTTGTTTGGAGGCCGGTCAGGCGAACACGAGGTCTCTTTGATGTCTGCCAGATCGGTGATCAAGTACCTGGACAAGAACAAGTATGAGGTCGTGCCGCTGGGCATCACCAGAGAAGGCAAATGGCTGGCGAGTGGCGACCCACTGAAGGAACTGGAGGCTCGAGCTAGCGAGGAGAGGCCAGCGGTCGTGACCACGGAGTCCAGCCGAGAGCTGATGGCGGAGCGCCGCGAACTTGTGCCCGGCGTCGAACGTACAGGAATCCCGCATGTGGACGTCGTGTTTCCGGTGCTGCATGGGCCGTTTGGCGAAGATGGCACGGTTCAGGGGTTGCTAGAGCTTGCTGACATCCCGTACGTAGGAGCGGGTGTGCTTGGCTCTGCTCTGGCCATGGACAAGGTGGCCATGAAAGCAGTGTTTCGTGCGGAAGGCTTACCTGTGGCCGACTATGTGCCAATCATGCGCTGGGAGTGGGAGTCCGACCGCACGGCTGTTCTGCAGCGGATCAGGGAGCAGGTGGGCTGTCCATGTTTTGTGAAGCCAGCAAACCTGGGTTCGAGCGTGGGCATCACCAAGGTGCATGAGGCGCAGCAGTTGCCCAAGGCCCTGGACCTGGCAGCTCGCTACGATCGGAGGCTGCTGGTTGAGGTGGCAGTGAACGCGCGTGAGATTGAGTGCAGCGTGCTGGGGAACGATCATCCCGTCGCGTCACTTCCTGGCGAAGTCATTCCAGCGCGCGAGTTCTATGACTATGTGGCAAAGTACTTTGACCAGCAGACGCAACTGATCATTCCCGCCGACCTGTCGCAGGAGAAGACGGCGGAGATACAGGGATTGGCCGTTCGCGCGTTCCTGGCTCTGGATCTGGCAGGGATGGCCCGCGCTGACTTTTTCCTGAGTCGGGACGATGAGCGAGTGTATGTGAATGAGTTGAATAGTATCCCAGGCTTCACCCATGCCAGCATGTACCCCAAGATGTGGGAAGCCAGCGGCCTATCGTATCCAGAGCTGTTGGATCGGCTCATCGAGTTAGCGTTGGAGCGTCACAAGGACAGAAGCCGGAGATTGGTGTCGCATGAAGCTGACGGCGAATAGGCGCTCGCGCCGCAACGTGAAGCGGCACAGCAAACACAGCCGCCGTAGGTCACGCACTTACGCGGTAGCCGTGCCGCTCACCCAGAGGATGGGAGAACTGATCGGACGCCGGTCTTCGTCAGGCAAAGACTCGGCTCATGCACAGTCCGACCTGGCAGGTACTGCGAGTCGCGTGCTTGCACTACTGCTTGCGCTGTCAATGGTGGGCGTCCTGATTTGGTTTTTTGTTGATTATCGCTTCTTCGTCTATTCGATCGCAGTGCATGGCACTAGCTCGGTCACTCCTGGGGATGTCTACCAGGCTACTGGTCTAAACGAGATGAGCATCTTCTACATCAACCGCGCCAAGGCGGCCGAACAGGTTCTCGACAAGTTGATTGCTGTGCAGAGCACGAGCGTGAGTTGTGCTCTGCCAGCGCGGGTTGACGTCAAGCTCCAAGAAAGAGTCGCGGCGTACAGCTGGCAAAGTGGCGGGAATGCGTACCTAGTGGACCAAGAGGGCCTGGTGCTGCGCCTCGACGACGGTTTGCGCCCCGATCGCGTAACAATTCAGCATCAAGACGGTGGTCAGCTGGATGTTGGGGATCGGGTTGACACAGGCATACTGAGGACGGTTCAACAGCTGAACGCCTTGCTTCCCCAAACAACGCGTTTCCAGTACTCTGAGGCCATGGGGATCAGCCTAGCGGGGGAACAGGGGCTGGTGATCCACATTGGAGATGGGCAAGATCTGCACACTAAGGTGGCAAGCATCGAAGCCATCCTGCGTGAGATTGTCAGCACAGGCGATAGTGCGCAGCTCATCGATGTCAGGTTCGTGGACAGTCCCTACTATCGGTAGCTGCACCTGAGCTAACTCGGGAGCTGGGCGAGGGTATCTGCAGGGCTTTGGCCGTTCGGTAGACTGGCTGTGTGGTTGGTGCTCCCGGACAAGAGCTGACGGCCACTGCCGGAGGTGCGCTTTGGAAAAGACGATTGTCGGTATAGATGTGGGCACCACGAAGGTCTGTACCCTGATCGGTGAGGTCGATGAGGCAGACAACCTCTGCATCGTTGGGGTTGGTGTCGCACCTTCGCATGGGCTGAGCAAAGGCGTTGTTGTCAACGTCGAGGAGGCCTCCAGGTGTATTGCCGATTCCATCGAGCAAGCAGAGCGGGTTTCCGGCTATGCCATCGAGTCGTGTTACGTCGGTCTTGCAGGGAAGCACATCTCGTCGCTGAACAGCCGCGGTGTTGTCGCTGTGGGCCGAGGTGAGCGACGCATTACTGTGGAGGATACGGAGCGCGCGCTGGAGGCTGCCCAGGCGATCGCGGTACCCCACAATCGCGAGGTCGTGCACGTCATCCCGCGCTGCTACACCCTGGATGGGCAGGAAGGTGTACGTGATCCAGTAGGCATGCTGGGATTCCGCCTGGAGGTTGAGGCGCACA
>Ga0180437_10007482_pt1 | contig 14171 bp, 8 predicted proteins | sample SS_ome_4_FD_132410 | JGI IMG/M metagenome (GOLD analysis project Ga0180437, IMG submission 132410) | Hypersaline lake sediment archaeal communities from the Salton Sea, California, USA - SS_3_D_1 metaG | ecosystem: Environmental > Aquatic > Non-marine Saline and Alkaline > Hypersaline > Sediment...
CCAGGAAAGGTGAACTCAATGCCATTCAAACGCATTAATACAGCGGCAATTCATGCAGGTCAGGAAATGCCAGACGCTGCAACCGGTGCCCGTACGGTCCCGATCTATCAGAGCGCTTCCTTCGTGTTCAAAAGCACTGAACATGCAGCTCGACTCTTTTCACTGGAGGAGTTCGGGAATATTTACAGCAGGATCACGAATCCGACTGTGGAAGTGTTTGAAAAGCGGATCGCCGCTCTCGAGGGAGGCAGTGGTGCCCTTGGGGTTTCATCAGGTCAGGCAGCTGAGACACTGGCGCTCCTCGCGATTACCAGACTCGGCGATGAGATCGTATCGGCGAACAATCTCTACGGAGGCACCTATGAGCTGTTCCATCACACCTTTCCAAAACTGGGGAGGAGCGTGCGGTTTGTTGATTCATCGAAGCCCGAAGCATTCAAAAGTGCGATTACCGACAAAACCAGGGCCATATATGCGGAGACTATCGGAAATCCAAAGCTTGATGTAACAGATTTTGAAACTCTTTCCGGAATTGCCCACAGTGCGGGCATTCCTCTGGTGGTAGACAATACTGTGGGAGTAGGTCTGACCAGGCCGGTCGATCATGGAGCGGATGTGGTTGTCATGTCCGCAACCAAATACATCGGCGGGCACGGCACTTCGATCGGAGGAGCGATAATTGATTCCGGGAATTTCGACTGGAGCAGCGGAAAGTTCCCTGAATTCACAGAACCTGACCCCTGTTACCACGGGCTCAGGTACTGGGATTCATTCGGCAGCCATCCTGAGACAGGAAACATCGCCTTCATTGTGAAGGTGCGGGTCCAGCTGCTCAGGGACCTCGGCCCCTGCATGAGCCCTTTCAATGCCTTTCTCTTTCTCCAGGGACTCGAGACGCTGCCTCTCAGAGTGAAAAAACACTCAGAAAACGCGCTCGCAGTTGCACGATTTCTCAAAAAGCACCCGCTGGTGAACTGGGTAAACTATCCAGGTCTAGAAGGCCACCCGAGTCATTCACTTGCAAAGAAATATCTGAAAGGGGGATTCGGTGGACTGGTCGGGTTCGGTGTGAAGGGAGGCATGCATGCAGGGAAGAAATTCATTGAATCGGTGAAATTGCTGTCACATCTTGCAAATATCGGCGATGCAAAAAGCCTCGTGATACATCCTGCATCGACAACCCATCAGCAGCTCTCCCACGAAGAACAGCGGGAAACGGGGGTGACCGAGGATTATATCCGCCTCTCGGTCGGGCTCGAAGACATCGAAGATATTTTAAACGATATTGACGAAGCATTAAAAAATACAGTTTGTGGATGAACGTTCACTCAGCATTGGGGTCATATGAAGTGTCCGAGAAATTTCTGATGAGCAGTGATACCGTGCAATCTTCAAAACCTCTGCTCCACGCCAGGCATATCAGTTTCAGAGACCCTCTTGAACTCGAGCTCGGAGGAACCCTCGATGAGGTGACCGTGTGCTACGAAACCTATGGCCATCTTGCTCCGGATACGAGCAACGCAATCCTCATTTGCCACGCATTGAGCGGCGATTCCCATGTCGCTCGACATGATGAAAATGATGACCCCGGATGGTGGGACATACTCGTGGGACCGGGGAAATCGATCGACACCGATAAGTATTTCGTGATCTGCCCCAACATTCTTGGAGGGTGCAGGGGGACCACGGGACCGAACAGCGTGGACCCACTCACCGGGAAAAGATACGGACGCAATTTTCCAATGATTACCATCGGTGACATGGTTAAAATACAGAAACGACTCATTGATTTTCTGGGGATCCAGAAGCTGCTTGGAGTTATCGGAGGGTCTCTCGGCGGACAGCAGGCGCTCTGCTGGGCAGACAGCTACCCGGACTCCTCCATGGGATATGTGCCCATCGCAACCGCGCCTCGGCTCACCAGCCAGGGTCTCGCATTCGACATCGTGGGGAGAAACGCAATCATACAGGATCCACACTTCTATGACGGCCGATACTATGAATATCTGCACGGGCCTGATACCGGACTCGCGATTGCCAGAATGATCGGTCACATCACCTATCTCTCCAGAGAATCAATGCGCATGAAATTCGATACTGACAGAAACAGCCCGAGAGATGTACAAACAGCCTTTGAAAAACGCTTTTCTGTCGGATCCTACCTGGGATATCAAGGAGACCGTTTTGTGGAGCGGTTCGATGCCAACAGCTACATAACGCTGACCCTTGCAATGGACCTGTTTGACCTGGGCGCATCCCCCGAAGCGCTTTCGGGTCGCATCGGAAGAACAAAAGGGAGCTGGTTGGTTCTGAGCTTCACAAGCGATTGGCTGTTCCCTCCGGAAGAATCATGGAAGCTTTTGGAAGCGCTCGTCAATGCAGGCACAAAAGTCAGCTATTGCAACATAAAAAGCCAGTACGGTCACGACTCCTTCCTACTCGAGCATGATCTGATGGTGTACGGCCAGATGATTCGGGCCTTCCTGGACAATCTCAGGAGGAACTCTACAACAGCTTTTACCAATGAAGAAAAAACATCCCTGCGCAGAAATACATTAGGTACACACGCCCTGAGCCCGGGCAAGAAATCCGAAAGGAGCCCAGCGGACAGTATCGCTGCTGCAAACAGCTGTTCGATTCAGAACCCAGCGAGCATCTTCCATCCGGACCGGCTGGATTACGAGAGAATTCTCGAGCTCATTCCCTCAGGTTCCCGGGTTCTTGACCTTGGGTGCGGGTGTGGCGAGCTCCTCTACCGGCTAAAGACTGCCGGGTTTTCAACACTCACCGGAGTCGAGCTTGACGAGCAGGCCATCATCGCATGCACACAACTGGGGCTTGACGTCATTCACGCTGATTTGAATCGGGATCTGAGCCTGTTTGGAGATGGGAGCTATGATTATGTGGTGCTTTCGCGGACGCTTCAGTCAGTTCTCAACATCGAAGGGCTCATAAGAGAGATAATCCGTATCGGTGGTCGCGCAATCGTGAGTTTTCCGAACTTTGCATACTACAAGCTCCGTCGCATGCTGGCAGATGAAGGACGGTCGCCTGAGAGCAAAGGGATTCTTCATTTCAAGTGGTACGACACCCCAAATCTCCGTTTCTTCACAATTGCGGACTTTCAGGATTTCTGCAGGATGCGCAGGATCCGTATTCACAGAGAAATCGCGCTGGACACGGAAGCCGGCAGGGAGGTGCATCAGGACCCCAACAGGAATGCCGATCTCTCTATCTTCGTCATCAGCCGCTAGCTCCGATACCATGTCCGATCACTGCAGAATCCTGCTTCCGGGCGGTACGTCACGGGTCAGCCAGACGTTCCCTCCAATCAACGAGCCTTTTCCGATGACGACCCGCCCAAGGATTGTTGCCCCGGAATAAATGATGACGTTGTCCTCGACAATAGGATGCCGGTCGACCCCTTTGACCGGGTTGCCGTTCTCATCGAGCGGGAAACTCTTTGCGCCGAGTGTGACCCCCTGGTAAATTCTCACTCGTTCTCCAATGACGCTGGTCTCTCCGATCACGACCCCTGTTCCGTGGTCTATGAAAAAATATTTCCCGATCTTCGCGCCCGGATGAATATCGATTCCTGTCACGCTGTGCGCATGCTCAGTAATGATCCGCGGAATCACCGGCACTTCCAGCTCGAACAGCTTGTGCGCAAGCCGATAGTAGGTCATCGCCTGTACTCCGGGGTAACAGAAAATCGTCTCGTCCGGGCTTGTTGCCGCCGGATCTCCTTCATAGGCTGCCTGAACATCCGTTGCAAGCATGTTCTGTATCTCCGGAAGGCTCAGAAGGAACTCGACAGACTTTCTCTCCGCTTTTTCAGCGCACTCGGGGCACCCTATACCGAATTTGCCGCACCGAAAGCAGAACCCTCGCCGTATCTGCTCACGAATCTCATGGTGTATCTGATCGAGGGTCGCACCCACATGAAACCGTATGTTCTCGGTGTTCAGCTCCGAGTTCCCGAAGTAGCCGGGATAGAGAACACCGCGGATCTTTTCCACTGCACTGACGATGATGTCCCGTGAGGGGAGCTGCCGGTTCTTGTCGATGAGCTGCTTCAGCGCTTCCATCCCAGGCTCCGGCGTGCAGAGCTTTTCCACGATGGACGAGAGCCTGAGATCGCTGTCCCTGTACTGTATATTTTTCATTTGCGTTCCCTCCCCTCTAGAGGCATGCAAATTTCTCATGGTTCATGATTTCCTTTCATGCTCCGATTCAGATGCAACGAAAATAAAAAATCTCTGTAGATGAATATAAGCGATTTCCTGCCCAGATAAAAGTTATCATTTCTGCGTTACAGATCATCCACCGCTCGAATCAGGAAATCTCAGCTGGAATCACTTGCTCGTGAGATTGAAAACGCCGTCCCACTCTTTTGGAGGTGGATTCGGTTTGAAAAGATTTATCCTGCGGATAAACACATCACTCGTTTCGTCTCTGAGATCCATTGAAAGAGATCCGAATATATCCAATGCCGTATCCCAGCGCTGCTGCCGGTAAAGACTGAGCCCGTTTTCAAATTGCTCTTTCATTCTTATGAGCTTATCGCCTGCTTTCTTCTTCTCCTGAAGGATTTCGAAAATACGGACCGGTTTTTTCTTTCCTTTCACCGTCAGAAAATCTATCTCACGGCAGAGATATACATTCTTGACCTTCTTATGAACGCTTTCGGTTACCAGGGCTTTGGTGCCGTATACCCTGTTCACACCTTCGAGACGGGCCGCGAGATTCACGGTGTCCCCTATGCTGGTGAAATCCATCCTGTGGCGCGCCCCCACACTGCCGAAAACCACAGGACCCGCATGTATTCCGATTCCTATGGAAATTGCACTTTTTTTCTCAGCCGCCTTGAGCTCCTTCTCTCTGGCAAGAACTGTTCGAATCTCCATGCTCGCCCTGCACGCGTTGAGCTCCTTCTCAGGTCCCTCGAACATGGCCATGATTTCATCTCCAACGAACTTGTCGATGTCCCCGTCGTTTTTTTGAATAATCGTCGCCTGAAGCTCGAGGTAGCGGTTGAGTATATCCACAACCTGCTCTGGCTCCAACCCTTCACAGATGGAGGTAAACCCGAATATGTCGGTAAAGAGAAAGGCGAGCTCTCTCGCCTGAGAATTGGGATGCTCTTTTTCGGCGTGTTTTAGGGTTGACGCCGATATGTAAGGAATGATCCCTCTGATCACCATCGTCATGTTGTGGATTTCACCTGAAAGGTCCTTTATTTCATCCTTCGTTCGAACCATATCCCTGTACTTCAAGAGATCCGAGGAGATCGCAAGCTTTCCCCGTATCATCCCGGAGAGGGTTTTGGCTATCTTGTTCACGCCCATTCTCAGAAAAAGAATCGGAAAGACAATGTTCATTCCGAATACGTAGATGAGGAACACCGAGAGGTAGAGGAAGAACACACTGATGGCAATAACCTTCACCTGTGTTCGGAAGTAGGGCTCATAGATGAGCTCCCTGTCATAGTCAACAAGCACATAGCCTATGAGGATACGGCTCAATACCACAGGTGCGAGGAATTCATAGGTTTCACGCGTCTCGTTGTAGCGGCTTTTCCCTTCCTGTGCCCCTCTGTATACATCGGGCAACAGTTCACCGATCAGGCTTTCCTCTGTGCTGTTCGTCGCGAAGAACAGTTCCACCTTGCCCTGCCTCCGGTAGAAAGTAATTGCATTGAAACCGTAGGGGGTGGAAACTCGCTTTTTCTTTTCGATTGCAAAGTAGTCATTTATGGCGATCTCATCACCCATATTTGCCTTGATGATGCTTGCGGTCCTCTCTGTAAGGGCACTCCCGTTGAAGATAACCGTCCTGAGTATGGTCTGTCTGAAGTCTGCGAGAAGGGATGAGCTGAGCACCCCGATAATCAAAAGAAAGAGCCCGACAAAGGAGAATATGAGCTTTTTCTGTATCCCACTCCCTTTGAGAAGCCGAACTATCCCTCTCTTATCCCCCTTTGTGTTTCTTCTGTACTCGAGGTACTCTCTGAATATCTGTTGTCTTTTGTTTAAAAGGGAAATCACCCGCGCAAGGGCTTCCCCATGAACGACAAAGGAAACCACAAGCACCGTATAGTCAAGCACCGAGAGATTACGGAAGTACCGCACGCTTGAGGCATTTTCGAAAAGATGGAGAATAAAAAAGAGAAAAATCAGAGAGGATGCGAGAATATCGAGAAATGCAGGAACAAGCTTCTCCGGCTTTCCAAGCAGAGGTATCTTCTCTGAGGTGAGGGGGTAACCAAGCACGATAGTGCGCAGAGCGATGACCAGGTACAGCGCAATAGTGAGGAGAAGAGATACCCCCTGTATTTGGGGTGGAGACGGTGAAAAACTGCGCAGGAATTCGAAAATATGGATGCCCCTGACATCCTCGAATATGAGCGGGAGAAAAATCCAGACAAGCAGGAGAACGGAGTAACCAAACTCCCTCCCGTAAAACCTGTAGAGCGACCTGGATTGTATTTTCATGAATTCAAACCCAAACTCTCGATCAGTTTCTGCTTCGATTTTGCCTTGTCGAGATAATCTTGAGCCATCTCGTAGTCTCTGTCGATCTCCACAACCCGGGTGAAAAGTTCCACTGCACGTGAGAAGTTCTCCTGCCGGTAGTACGCCAGTGCGAGGTCGTAGTACCACTTGACCCATCCCCTTATCTTTCCCTGCAACTCGTTCAGCCGCTGTATATTTTCCCGGTCACTCTCCTTCTCGAGGCGTCTTACAATGAGTGCGTATGCTTTTGAGAGCTCACCGCTGTCGACAAGCAGTTCGATCTCCTTGACCGCCTCATCCCCTGAAACCTTTCTTCCGTTTTTCTTTTGTGCGGCCCTTGCTTTTGATACTTTCTGCTGCTCTGACAGGATCTGCTCCCGTATGGAGCGTGCTTCGTCGGTGCTCTCTGCGACTATTGCCAGATCTATCTTCGCTTCGGCGAGGTCGAACTGGCTTTTCTCGATAAGAAAGCGTGCCCAGCGGAAGTAGAGCGCATACTGCAGCCTCTTGAGCTCTTCGTCGTAGCAATAGTCGAGCAGGGCATTAATTTCTGAATAAATTCCGATCTGTGTCTCAGCTCCCTCAAAATCCTCCTCTTCGATCGCCCGCTCTACTCCTTCAGCACGAGCTGCAAGAATCTTCTCCATTTCATCATTCACGGTTCTTTTTTTTGGCAGCGCGTCCCAGTTCCCCGGGTCGATTGAAAGCGCTCTGTGTATACTTTCCAGCGCGGCGACATAGAGAGATTCCTTCTTTTCCATGGAATCTCCCTCCTTTATCGCTGCAATGGCTGCGGCACTCCTCTCCCTGTATCTTCTCAGGAGCTCGATTCGTGTTTCAGAGGCAACATCTCTGAGCTCCCTGGCTTCCTGATTTCCGGGATCGAGGAATACGCACTGCTGCGCCAGGAGGCAGAGTGTGTAGTTTTGTTCTTCGGTTCGGTCTTTTTTCATTGACAGCTCACGGAACTGGGCCATCTTCTCCTTCAATCTGGTTTCCCGATACTCTTGAAGCTGCTTCAAGGATTCCTGGGCCGCTGTGTTTTCAGGGTCGAAACGGAGCGCCACGACGAAATATTTCCGAACTTTCTCGATTTCAGCGTAGTTCTCTCTGCTCACGATTTCGCACGCGTAGAGTTCTTCCCCGGTCTCTGTGAGAATCCTGGACTTACCCCGATTATCCACCTCCTGGATGAGAAACACGGTGCCTGAGAAAGTGGTGCAGCCCGCACACATGACTGCGAGGAGAATTACAAGAACTGACGTCCGAATCGAGCGATACATTTTCACAATACCCGATGAGAGTGAAGATTGTGATGTACTCATAAGATATGTCTCTACGATCGTGAAGACAAATCTCTGTAAATTTAACCCCTCCACTTTCATTCGAGCCAGTAAAATCGTCGCTATTCACCTGTTGCAATGCGCTGAATTGGTTTCCTGAAGGAAATATTTTGGTGATTCGGAGGATCGCTTTGGCTCAATCCATGGATTTTGCCATTGCGATGAAGTTTTGTATACTCTTTACAACACCGTCCCTATCAACTTCCGGCTCGAGCGAAATACAAGTCATGTTTTTTCAATAGTCTTTCGATTTCCCGCGCTTTTTTCTCGTCAAGTTACTGATTGAAAATTACCACTCACCGCCATTCACGTATATGGCCTGCCCGGTAATGAACGCTGCATTCTCCGATATCAGGAATTCGACGGTATCCGTCACATCATGCACTTCGGTGAATCGGCCCATTGGCACTCGTTTCCTTCTCTCCTGCACGTACTCTTCAAAACTGATACCTTTTTCTTTCAAAAGATCTTCCGTGAGACTCCGCTGCATAGGGGTCATGGTGACTCCAGGGCACACGGCGGTGACGGTGATCCCGTAGGGGGCTGCGTGGAGCGCAAGAGAGCAGGCAAGCATGATGAGCGCAGCCTTGCTTGCCCGGTATGCAATCACATAGCTTCCCGGTTTGCCTCCATTCGTCGAGCCATTAAATACAATACGGCCGCTCTTTCTCCTTTTCATATGAGGGAGCACATACTTTGCGCATAAAAACCCTCCTCTGGCGTTGACTGCGAACACCCCGTCCCAATCCTCAGCAGTTGTGTCCTCAAACTCATAGGGACCCACTGTACCGGCATTGCTGACGAGAAAATCAATTTTGGTGTAGTGAGCCACACACGCATCAACCATTTCTTTTACATTAGTTTCCGCACTCACGTCAGCTTTTACCGCGCAGACCTTCCCTCCCCTGGAAAGGATAATTTTCTGCACTTCGATTGCATATTCAGCGTTCACATCCGCCAGGATGACAGAAGCACCGTCATCTGCGAGCCTGAGGGCGATATCTTTCCCCATCCCTGCACCCGCTCCTGTGATGATTCCTGATCTGTCGGAAAAATCCACCTTCATCCTGTTTTTCATGTCTTTTAATCCTCCGGATCAAAGATGATCATCACTTTGAGGAGCATCTTCGCTCAAACCCTCGCGCCAGTTTATTGTAGCATGTTTTCAATTGAAAAGTGGAGGCCTTCTTCCCTCAGCCAGGTCAGTGCACATACGACACGGATGCCTTTTCCCTATCCCCCCCTCCTCATCCTGTGGATGACGGTCCGATAGTGGTTGAAGTTTGCAACAGACATCTCTGGCGGCACACCCCCTGCGTTCGAGAGGATGAACCGCTCATACCCTCCGGTGCGCACCACCCCGGAAATGTGCTCCTCGAGCTGCTCTGGGCTCATGTGCCCGACTGTACAGCTGATCCCTCCCTTGAGAACTGTTTTCTCTCCGTACGTCTGCTTCAACGCCTTCAGATCCATCCCGTCATAGGGATCGAGCGGATCGATGGAGTCCCATCCCAGCTCTACAAAGTCCCCGAAGAGCGGCATGACATTCCCGTGGGAGTGATAGGTTGCTTTCAGCCCTTTTTCATGGTATGCATCAACCAGCTTTCTGCTGCTCTCTTTGAAAAGCTGCCGGTAGGTCGAGGGGCTGAAATAGGGGGCCTGCTGTGTGCCGAGGTCGTCCGTGATCCAGATACCGTCTAGTTCGCACTCCTCTGCCACCATGAGCCCGAGTTTGATGATCGAATCAGTGGCCCGATCCGACATCCTCTTCACCAGCTGGGGATTGTCAATGGTGTCTACCCAGATTTCTTCGAGTCCCCGCAAGAGCATCCAGGTGGCCTCAAAGGACCCCTTCCCCTCCATGGTCACAAAGTACCCCAGATCCTTGAGCTTTTTCACCGGATCCCGGAGTTGTTTTACCCGGATGCGCAGCGCCTCCCAGTCAGGCTCCGGTATCCTGTCCAGGTCATCTTCGCGGCGCACAGGGTTCGACAGGGCCTTCGCGTAGTAGGGCTTGTTCCTCCAGTACCACACACCGCCGAAAAAGGTCCTCGAGAGGAGGTGAGTCTGGTCCTCTGCAATGGTGTCGCAGAATATCCCCGGTCCGCCGGGAATGTTAAGGGGGGCAGGGATGACCACCCAGTCTGATTCGAAAAGCGAAGCTTCCAGGTGAGCGATCTCCTCCCAGGGTCCGCTCATAACCGCAGGACCGAAGAATGCAAGTTGCGCCTCAATGCTCTCAAACCCGTCCACGTAGGGAAGGATGTCGGTCGGCTTTCCCTCGAGCACGTTCATGATTCTCTCATAGGATGTCATGCACCCCTCCTTTCACCCATATCCCCTCCCCTTGACAAAGCGCTTTCTATAGGCTATGATGCTCTTACTTTATTTCGGCATTAAACAAAGGAGGATTATATGAGAAAATTGGTTGCCGTCTTTATTGTGTGTTTGCTTTTCGCAGGAACCATACAGTCCGTGTTCGGCTCCGGGATCGACAACAAGACCAACTGGAGCGCAGGCTATGCACGGACCATGAATCGAAATGCGGTGTACGATTCCGTCGACGCCGCAGTGTACAACCCGGCCGGGATCGGGAGATTCGATAGCGGTCTGTTCATTGGAGCGAGCAACCAGTCGATCTTCATCAATTATTCTCATGAAAGCGCAGCAGAGCTCTACGAAGCGAAGAACCCGACACTTTTTCTTCCGAGCGCGTTCGTCATCTACAAGCGGGACAGGCTGGGCTTTTACGGGGCCTTTTACGTTCCCGCAGGAGGAGGAAGGCTCAAGTACGACGACAGCATCGTAGACCTCAGTGAGGACCTGGGACTTGCTCCATTCGACCCTTCTGCAGAGCTCTTCGGCGTGTACTATGCAGGAACCGCTGGAGTCGTGTACGCGCTCAACGACATACTTTCAGTATCCCTTGGCGGAAGATTCATCTGCGCGAAGCAGACCACTAAATTCGAGACCGATACCGTGATGGCCCTGTTGCCCGCCCCCCTCGACGTTCTCAACGGCGAAACACTCGTCCTGGATACGAAAGCAACCGCAACGGGGTTCGATGCCATCATCGGCCTCAATCTCTCCCCGGTTTCTGGGCTCAACATCGGGGTCCGGTACGAGACGAATACCCCGCTTGAATGGGAATACGATGAGGTGTCCGGAAACCTCGCTCCCCTTCAGGGAATCGCAGAGGGCGACAAGTACAAAAGAGACCTGCCCGCGCTCCTCGGGATCGGCGCCTCCTACATGGTCCTCCCCAAGCTTCGTGCTGAAGCATCCCTTGATCTCTATCTCAACAAGAGCGCGGACTGGGACGGTGAGGAGGACGACGTGAAAACCGGGTATGCCTTCGGTGCAGCGGCCGAATACGCGTTCCTCGAAACCCTCAGGGCGAGCGCAGGCTTTCTCTACACGAAGACGGGTGCGGATCAGGAAACCTACCTGCACCTGAATCCGGCGCTGAACAGCGTCACCCTGTGCGGCGGTGCACTCTACCGGGTAAACGAGAAGCTCAGCGTGGAGCTCGGGGTAATGAAACCCTTTTATTCCGAGGACGAAGGCGTTTCGATAATCGGAAGCTCCCCGGTTGATATCGATAAATCGCTCTGGATCATCGCTGTGGGAGCGCAGTACAAGATCTTTTAACCGGCGGATTTCTGTTTTGTGATGGGAGAAATGCAGAAGAGGGAATTGACGAGCAGCCAGGGGGGAAAAAACACCCGAAGCAGTTTTGTGCCTCTTTTGTATCTTGCGGCAATTGCCATGTTCAGCCTCCTCTCAAGAATCGTGCTCTCTCCCCTCCTCCCAACGATCGAGGACGAGCTTCATCTCACCCACGGCCAGTCGGGCAGCTTTTTCCTGTATATATCAATCGGTTTCACCCTCTCCATGCTCTCATCCGGCTTTGTATCGAAGAAGCTCACTCACCGATTTTGCATTCTGATTTCCACACTCACTGCGGGTTTTGCGCTCTTCGCCGTTTCACTCTCCCCGAGCCTCACCTGGATACGGCTGTTTCTTCTGCTACTCGGGGCAGGAACCGGGCTCTATATGCCGTCTGCGATGGGGACGATCACCTCTCTGGTCAAGGCTGATCAGAGAGGGAGGGCAATCGCTATCCATGAAATCGGATTCAACATGAGCTTCATTTCCGCTCCCCTCTTGGTACGATTTTTACTGCCGCTGATATCCTGGCGTGGGATCATCAGGGTCATCTCGATTCTTTTCTCTGCTGCGGGTGTTGTTTTTGTGCTGTTCGGGGAAGGGGGTGAAGGGCGGGGAAACCCTCCGCACGTCAACCACATCAGGCAGATATTCTCCCAGCCCTCTTTCTGGATCATCGCCGTGCTGTTCGCCCTCGTAATCGGTGCAGAGGTGGGAGTGTACTCCATTATTCCGACTTTTCTGGTCAAGGAGAAGGGGATGGAACAGGGTTACGTGAATACCCTGCTCGGTCTATCCCGTGTATCCGGACTGCTGATGATATTCGTGACCGGCTGGCTGATCGACCGGATCGGGGTGGAAGCGCTTCTCATTGGAGTACTGGGAACCGCCGCCATTTTTACCATACTGCTCGGGTTTACAGGCGGAATCCTTCTCATTCTGGCGGTGTTTCTCCAGCCCCTGGTGATCATCTGCTTTTTTCCTGCCGCCCTGTCAGCGATGTCGTCCATAGGGCCGCCTGAACTCATCAGTCTTGCGACATCGCTCCTCATCCCCTTTTCCTACCTGTTCGGGGCCGGCTTTGTCCCTGCAGGAATGGGGCTTCTGGGTGAGCGGGGAGCCTTTTCCATCGGATTCTTCCTCACAGGTGGAAGCCTCGCCGCAGGGCTGATACCGCTTTTCTTCTTCCGATTTACCGATGGAGGTGAAAAAAACCAGTAGATGTTTCCACAGATAAAAAATTATACTTTGATACAGGTAAGTGGTATTATGTAGCATTACACATGGAGAGAAAAACAGAGGGAGCACGGGAGCTGGAGTGAAAAAGAATGCTACATCCAAGCCTGCGATGAACAGCACCGGCAAACTGAGGATCGGAGACAACTGGAACGCGATCACCATTATCGCTCTGTCCCAGAACAGCCCTTTGAAAGCGATCGCCGAGTTTGTGGAAAACTCGATCGATGCACAGGCAAAAAACATTACCATCGTCAGGGGGAAAGAACGGGGAGAGCTCTACCTGAAGGTGATTGATGATGGGGAAGGAATACCCCTTGGCAATGAGGGCATCCCCAATTTCAGGTATGTGGCAACACACATCTGCGATTCAATAAAGAAAAAGCTGAAACAGGAAGGGATACAGGGAATACAGGGTGAGTTCGGTATCGGGCTCTTGAGCTTCTGGACGGTGGGTGAGCGGCTGTTCCTCTCTTCGGCTGGGGCTGACGGGAGGACCTACCAGATGGAGATGAAAAAAGGGGAGCCGGGGTATGTCATCACACCAAGGCGCACTCTCTTTTCACATCCTGGCACCGAGCTCGTGGTGCATCCGCTTCTTCCGGGCATCAGGCAGCTCACCGGTGAGCGCATCCAGCACTACCTGGCCTCTGAGCTGCGCGACAGGATCAGGCGGTCCGGGGTCAGGGTGCGGATCAAGGATCGCTACTCGCGAAAAGAGTACGAAGTCAGGCCGCAGCAGTTCAGCGGCAGGCTCCTGCACCAGTTCGATGTGATCGAGACACAAAAAGGGGAAATATATCTCGAGCTGTACCTCAACAACTACTCGCCCGAGAACAGCATCAGCCTGTTCCGATCGGGAACCAGAGTGCTGCCATCACTTTCGAAGCTCGACTTCTTCAACAGGGAGCCATGGAGCTCGGGGTTTTTGCAAGGAATGCTCGACGTTCCCTTCCTCCAGCTCACCCCTGGCACCAGGGACGGGGTCGTCCAAGACGAGAGCTTCCAGCTCTTCTGTAATGCAGTTCAGCCGATCGAGGAGAGGCTCAGTGAAGTCATCGAGCTCGAGAAGAGGGCACAGGAGGAGGAGGCAAGCAGAAACATCCTGAAATCAGTGCAGCGGGCGTTGAAGGAGGCGTTTCTCGCGCTCCCCAGGGGCGAGTACGACTGGTTCGATCTTCGTGCCGGAATTGGGAAAGGAGGAGGGCGGAAGCCCGAATCTCTGTTCGGAGAGGGGAAAAAGATTATCGAAGCGGAGAGGGTCATCGAGCAGGAAGCCTCAGAGGAAACCAAAACAGATGACGAGTCTTCATTCTACGAGCACGCAGGCCCTCTGTACCGCGCAATAATATCGCCTTCATCATGTTTCGTACGGGTGAACGCATCGAGAAACTTCCGATGCATCCCC
>Ga0180437_10007483_pt1 | contig 14165 bp, 26 predicted proteins | sample SS_ome_4_FD_132410 | JGI IMG/M metagenome (GOLD analysis project Ga0180437, IMG submission 132410) | Hypersaline lake sediment archaeal communities from the Salton Sea, California, USA - SS_3_D_1 metaG | ecosystem: Environmental > Aquatic > Non-marine Saline and Alkaline > Hypersaline >...
CGATAGTCAGCGCGCTCTAACCCCGAAGGTTGAGTCCCGTTGCGATGTCCGCCCCAATTACGAGAATGACGATTTTTTCGTGACATTTGTGACTCCTATGTTAAGTTAAATATACCACAGAAGTTCGAATCTGTCAAGTGCTTTTTGCGGAAAAAAAACGTGTTGCCCGAATGGGCTTATGTCAAGGCGTTTGTTGAGATTTTTTAAAACGATCAACGCTGGCTCGAATTGCTTTCCATTCCCTCAAACTACATTCTGACGATTCACCACTACATTCTGACGATTCACCACAGATATGACCAGCAGCATTCATGGTAAAGGGAAATGGTAGACTCAAAACGTATGTCTTTCTGCCATTGCGCTCAAAACGATCTTGTTGTTTTAGAGCCCAACCTTTTTGTCGATAAACTCTAACACATTCAGGAAATGTCCCGAATTGGGCAAAGATACGAAATTGACCGTCTTTACAGAGACGAGCATCCGTATCTTCATCCATCACATAATGTTGATATGTCTCGGGCATAATCCAAGTATACAACAGAAGTACGAATTTGTCAAATAAAAAAACAGGCAGCCGGAGATCAGACACTTGTTTCAGGTTAAATAATTGAGGAACAAAAACCGGGCAGTCGGTGGAATACTTAAGCATTCCCAATTGACTGCCCGGCTAATTCCAATTAAGCGTTCCTTACCACAACAGCAGGCGTGAGTTGTTGTGGCTTTGACCAGTTGAGCAAAGCTAACCAGGCGCGTAGGGCCTAGATCGTAGCCGATTTATGTTGATATTTGCCCGTAACGAAGGAACGCCTTGTTTACTTTCATTGATTATCTCGTCAGGGGATTGGATACTGAAAAATCGTATCCGAAAGAACAAAATGGAGAAAACTGAAAAGAACATTCATTTCTCCGTAACGATGAATTCCCACTCGCTGCTATGCGAAGTATACGCCATTCTCAGCCAATTGTCAAATCAAAAATCAAGAATCAGGTGGGGCAGGGAGATAAGCCCAATATCTCACGTCCCAGTCAATCACGCGATTCGTCATACAGCTTATCCAACGTTTGCCATTCCAGAAAGCTGTTCCATCAGACCGCAATACCAAACTACCACGGACAGCTCCAGCAATCAATACTGACGTGAATTCTGGTGGTTTGACCTCTCCCGTTTCATTCCACTCTATTAGTGATTGCTTCGGCAATTTTTCGCTCCGTATACTGTCTGAGACATTTGATAAAGCCATCGCTCACCATGCCTTTCAAATGAGATAAAACTTCTTCATACCCCCCACTATGCCCTTCTTCATAGGCTTCGTAAGAAAAATATGACCTAAACTCGGGAGGTACTCTACCCAAAAGCTCTTTTTCTTTCTGAGCGAATTCTTCTGGTGTCATTACTCCTCCTCTTGCTCTTGATTCAGCGCTTGGGTGGCGCGAAGAAAATCCCTTTCAAAAACCAGGACGTGAAATGCTTTCCCGATCTGTTTAGTACATGATTGAATGCCCAAGCGTTTGAGAGCCATCGCATCCGAAATTGCCCAAGGCTCTTGGGCATTGATCGAAACCGTTATCCGTTTTTGAGTCATCCATCCATATCCAACAAGTCGTCAAGCAATTGATTCCCCAACTCAACCGAGCGATCAACAAATGTCCGTTTATGTCTGTCTGCCCATTCGGCAGCTTGCTCGAATGTCATCTCTATACCTTTTGTGGCAGCCATATCAATAATGTCGCCCAAACTCCAGCGAATCGTTGTGAATTCCGTGAGTAGTGCTTGATTATAGGTATCAGACATCTCGATCTCCTTGGTCTAAGTATATCACAATAATCCGGTGCTGTCAAGCCTTTTCCTGTTCTTTTTTCAACTCATCACGATCAAACAACACATCGGCAAAAAAGGTTGCTTTTTTGCCAAAACCGAATCCCAATTGTGAGGTATCAATATGATGGCAAGCATGCTGAATGGCTCGCCATCCAAAACCCAATTCAGATAAAACCTCATTCAATTGCCTGACTTGCTCTTCGGCGATTTCCTTGAAGTATCCTGAGTCATCATCTGATTCGATTCCCCATAATCCCCCGCTAGTTATCCATTGAAGAGTCTCACAAACTCTAACCCTGGCTTTTGCGATAATACCGACACAACCCCATAACCCCTTGTTGTAATCTTCCATTCGCTGCAAATCTCTTTTAGCCCAATGCCTTTTAACAAAGGCCCGTTTTATATCAATGCTAACTGACGGGTCTTGTCGTCCGGTAATGTTCTGAAAGGATTTTTCTACTTGATCTTCGGTTGCTCCATCCCAACCATTATCAGCGGGAATGAAATAACGATACTCATGAATTCCTGCGAGCCCAAGCCTTTTACGATCAATACAACCCTCTTCAGGCTTGTTGGAATATCGCCCATAATGATCCAACATGGGGTCTGTATCTATTTTGCAAACAAGCTGAATTGAATCAATCTGAGGTTTTGGCTGTTTGGCCTTAGACATGATTTTTTCTCCATTGTCAACTTTAACGTCCTGACGCCGGACGTGGGTTACTCACCCGATATTACAATATCTACAACTTTACGTTCATCAGTGATGAGATTAAACAACTCAGTAGCAGTTTTCTCATCAGAGCATTGAAAAACAACTTCGGGCATAAACGGTCTTTGCATTGAACTTCGGACTTCCCACCATTTGTAACGGGAATCAAGCGATCCCCAATAACCCAAAGCCCAATGTCTTTTTAGATCGACAATTATCATTCTGTCACAAGTATACCACAAAATTCAGTGTTTGTCAAGCCGGTTCTGGAACAACCGTCAATATCCGACAGGACATTTCACAACCAGGACAAAACTTCGGACTTGTTTCCTCTCCTATTGAAACAGGTCTTTTGCAAAAACGACAAAGACGAAAACCTGTTGCCATATTCAGGATTGCCCCCGCTTCATCACAAATGTCTAGTCGGTCATCCCCTTCATCATTAAAGAAATGCTCTCGGATTTTCTTTGCCATCTGAATTAGATCACTGTCAGTCAATTCACCATAAACAGTAGAGAAATTCTCTAATGTTTCGATGAAATTCCTAACGTGAGTTTCAAGTTGAGTCTGAGTCATGTGACATTCTCATCTGGACTTTCGAGCATCACAATTGCCCAAGGAACATCTGATAAATCAGTGACCACAAAAGACGATATTTGTCAAGAAACAACTTCCAATTCAGCCAGTTTGTACTTATCATTCCACATTTCTTTGCAGTTGCGGCATTTCACAGGTTGAATCATAGCCGATCCATCAGAAGTTGATTTAACAGGAGAAACATCCAAATCATTGGATCGACAAAACGGGCAATATGCCCCACCAGTACGACAATAATCCTGTTTCTCTTCATCAGACAAATCAATGCTCTCGATTGTAAAATCTGTGGGGACATAACCTTCAATAACCGAAACATTAACTGGCATTACGTCTGTTGTCCCACGGACAATTACTCCCCTATTCAGGTCGAGTGACCATGTCTCTTTCTCAAGACCCTCTAGGATTTCAGCGGGAAGTGTTTTGTCAGTAACATCCATTTGAAACTGAATGACCTTTTTGATTACGCAACCAAAAGTTACTGATGCCATGTTTTATCTCCTATGTTGACAGTAGTATATCACAAAAAGAACTACTTGTCAAGCATAATCACCCGAATGGATTTTCTCATACAGATAAGTGAATCCCGACAAATGTGATTGACCTGCAACTTCAATCTGAATAGACTGGACTTTAGGAGTATCCAAAAATGCTTGCAAAACTTCTCCCCCACCCGATTCTAAATGCCCATCGTTTTGAAATTCAGACAATGTATAAATAACAATGTCGCCGGGACTAAAATCCTCACAACCCACGTCTGTAGGAGCAATCACAATCGTTTCTCGGATCAACTTACTGGGAGATGCCACTCCGAATCGATGACCAATAAACTCAAAATTAGGAGAGACAATCTCTACGCCATTCTTCAATGCCTTGACCGTCTTAAACTCAAAACATTCGCCATCAGGACGAATGATAAGATCACCACTTGTCATGTAATGACCGGCCCATGAGATAAGCTCTTGTCGAATGGTATCAAGAAAACGATGCCCTTGAACGCAACCAAAAATACGATGAGTCTTACTAGGACAATTAGGATCAATCGTTGCATTATTGTCCCGTGAGATCCAAACTTCAGTCTTACCGGGTTGTAAAGATTCCGGCATGTTCTTGTTGCGATTTTACTTTAGCATACTCTAAATATACCTCATATTGGCTGGTTTGTCAAGCCTTTGTTTGACTTTATTGTTCCCGTACTCGGTTACACTTGTTTCAGGTTAATTAACTTCCAATGTGATGACATTGTCGTCGCATGCTCTTTCTATACTCTTCACGCAATAAACGTGGGAACCATCAGACAGTTCTTTCCTCGCGAGTCCAGTTTCCTTTGAGGTCGATGATTTTCATTTCTACTCCGCGATGTAACCGTATGCAATCAAATTCTGGATAATGCAGGGACCAACCACGGCTCCGACTGCCATCAAAAACAAAATGAAGGCAAAGATTTTAAGTATCGCATTCATGACGCTTTCCTTTCAGTTTCTAATATATCACACTTCTTGAGATTTGTCAAGTTATTTGAAGCCCTCAGAATCGGAATCTATTTCAACATCAAGAAACAGGTCATAATACTCATCATCCTTCCGATCAAAGTAGAATTCAATCTTGGCTTTATCGGTTCTTTCTTCTTTGGGCAGTGATTTCCATTCTTTACGGGTAGACTTAGACAACTCTTCTTTCCACCATTCTTCCACCCATTTTAGCAAGCTTTCTTGTGCTTTCTCGACGGTAGAAAAAGCCCATGCATCGGTACCATGACGATGGTTAATGACCAGAATAACTACGGTCTTGGGATGAAGACTACTCTTTTTCTGATAGCCCATTTTCGTTTTCCTTTTCAAGTTTTGCCAATATCTCATTCAAGTTTTGCCAATATCTCACGCAATCTCTCAAGCCTATTTTTTTCTTTCTCACTGAGACGGGAGTCTAAGTCTTCCATTGCGGCGGCAAAATCCTCGGCATCTACTAAATCCTGAATTTCTTCTTTGAGAATGTCTGTCGCAAATTGCGGATCGGCCTTAACGAAATGAGGCTCGATAACACAAACATAAACTTCATCGTCATCGCTAACCCACAGGTTAGTCCCCACTATCTCACCCGTATAGCTCTTGACCATGGCTTGACAAGCCTGGTCGATAACATCATGGCTGTTTTCAATTCGCTCAGGCTCAAATTCACCTGGCAAAATGTTTTCTACGGGAATCGCGTTATCAACATCCATGTAATATGGTTGATACTTTTCATCTCCTGGCGTATCAATAGGAGTTCCAAGGGGAAATTCGTAGTGACAATCATCACCACCAAGAATTCTGCGCGCCTCAAACTTCTGGCTACGACAAATGCCGTTGATAAAATGCTGCGTGACAAAACCTGATGTAATTTTGAAGTATTCAGTCATTTAACTTTCCTTTATAATCTTGAAGCATTTCCAGTACTTCAGATGGTTCACATGCCCCGGAAAACTCTGCCCATCGATCCATCACAGCGTCATTGTCAAAAATACTAACCCAAACTTCAGGCGTAAAATTGTAAGGCAAACATTGCCCTACTATTTTTCCATCCAAAGCAACTGCCGAAAAACGAAATGCTACTCCCTCTCCCCCTTCTTCACACTGAGGTTGCTCTTCAATGAAGATTGCCATATCGACTGGGAATTGTCCGATAAACACTCCACAATCACAGTGAAAGTGGTCATCTTCACAAAATTCCACTTCACTACAAATGAATTCGTCTTTAATGTGATTTCGGATGTTAGTCATCAAACAGATCATATCATCCTTGATACTATCTTTCAGAGCATTCAGCGCCTCTGAATATCGGGCATCAGCGTTTTCACATGTTTTGCTCATGATAGGAATATACCTCAATAATTGTTCTTTGTCAAGCCCTTTTTCGACGTTTCTTTGTCTTTTTTCCTTTTTTGGCTCTTGCCTTTTCTAACTGTTTGCGATTACGGTCTGCCCTTTCAGCGGCCATATAAATTGCCTCTGCTGTTAGGGACAATTTACGCCGAGTCCCCTTTAATTTGATCATCACAACATTCGGCGGAGCCATTGTGATAATCACAGGACGATACTTGCCTTGCGAGAAAACCACTCCATGAGTTTCCCTGCTGACCGGGCGCTTTAACTTCGTCATATCTCACCTCTGCATCAATGTTTATCAAAAACCACATCCCGACCAATGCTTGGCAAGTCCCAACACATGCCACAGGTTTCGCAATTACCATAACATTCAATCGCATTATCAGGAATGCGCTTATCCGGGCAATCCTTGAATCGTACCCATGCCACTTGAAAACGACGACGCAATCTGCGGGGAATTTCCAAGTCCGGCCAACCACTTAAGACAATCGTCAAGTTTTTAGGAATACGCCCATGAATAAAATCATATTGCTTTGTGAATGCCAGAAAGTGGGTTTCGGGGAATTGCCGGGCCAGGCGCTTCATCATTTCCCAATACTTTTTGTCGGGAATATCACCCCCAACATGCCACCGGAAAAAGAGCAATTCTCGCTTCTCTAAAAATTCAACCAGTTTCTGTTCATATTGGTCGGGATGTTTTTTCCAAAGTCGCAGATTGCCTTCGACGCATTGACGGACATGGCGGGAATACCGATAAAACTTCCAATAATAACAACCCCCAGCTTTGGTACAACCAGCTTTGCGATTGCATGTTTTTCGCGGAGGAAGGGAAACGTTCGGGACTCGACCTAGCTTCTTGTTTTCTCGCTGAATTGACAACTTCATGGTATGCTCCCATTAGATTAACCAACCAACCTAATGGTAATATACCACAAAAAGAACTACTTGTCAAGTCTCTTCGGCAATATTGCCGATCAAAGAGGTATCAAAATTCCAAAATGAAACGCTCTTCGCTGTGTAAACTTCGATTCTCAGATTGATAATTCCATGTTGCGCCAAATATCCCTGTAAAGATGCATTCCCTTGATAAAGAGCCACATCTCCAATATTCAAATCATGATTAACCGAAGCTAATAATACTTTCAATCCAACACTTGTTTTATTAGCCCAATCGGTCACCGCAGCTGTTATTGCTTCAAACACATCGTGGTCTGTCCACGAAGAAACTTTGACATCGGCTTGCAAATAAGCAATCTTGCTTGCCCCAAAACCCTCATATTGTGGAATAAGCAAAGAAACAGTTGTCATATTAACCACCAGCTTGATTACGAGCTACAATACCAGCGTTGACCAAAACCTCAGAAACATCACCCATAACCTGAATCAAAATACCCCAAGGCGAAAACCCGATCTCTTGATAACTGATATCCATCAGAAGCTCAGAACCTACAGCTTTGACAGCAATCATATCCAAGAATTGCTCCAGGGACTTACCAACAATGTCTTCCAAGTCTACGGCAATCAGACTTGTGACATAACCCTTTTTATCTTGCTTGTTAGCAAGATCCTCAAGCGTCGGAATTGAATCGATTGCATTTATTCTGAACCACAGACGCGACAAAACATCAGGATCTGGCTGAAAAACATCATATCCGGCTCTTCGTGAAGTCATGATATCTCCCTATGCAGGTGGTTTTTCATCATTGTCGGCATAAATCAACTCTATGAAATACCTGATTTCAGCAGCGTTGTCTCGCCAACGAGCTTCTTCTACTACCGTACAAATACCTTCAGACAGTTGCTAAAGACATGCCTGAGCTTCCATGGCATTAAGCGTCTCTGGACTGACAAACATGCCTCGTTTGCAATGCTTCATGCCTACAAATATACCACAACTAGCAATATTTGTCAAGACATTTTTCGGAAAATGTTCATCATAAGATAGGAAACACTTGTTTCAGGTTAAATAAACTCGCAGAAAAATCATTCTCCCTTCCACCAATTATCCTGATCACGCTCTTTGTCCATCCTGCGAATCAATACTCTCAATTCACCTAACAAGTCTCTTGTTTCTTCTACTAACTTGTCATTAGTCATATCATCTTCTAAATCTTCAATGGTTGCTTCTAAATACTTAACCTGATTCTTCAGTTTGTTAAGATGAAAGGCAAAGAATATCAATAACCCGGCGAATATAGCCACTATGCCCAATTGAATCATTTCTCAACCCTTTGACGATAACATACATTCAGAATTATGAGACCAACCACGACCTCTAGCCGGTCCACCACAATGAGGACAAGGAGGTTTCTCTTTATGCATGGCTCTATATTGAGCCTTTGCTTTTGCTTTGGCTCGATTTGCTCCACTCATCGAACAATCTTCTGTATGCTTCCAACCTCTGGATTTACCTGGAGGCCCACCGCATTCGGGACAAGGCTCACTTGTGGGTTTCGGTGCAGCTATTGTTTTTTGATTGGCAAGCGAGCATTCGTCCGTATGACGGTAATCACTGTACCATCTTTTCCCGCCACATTCCGGGCATTCTTTGGGACGAGTTTCTTTCGGTGCTGGCGGGACATACTTTTCTTTCGGAAAATGATTATGCCACGCCAATGCCTTTTCACAGGGCAATGAACAAGCCAATTCCATCACTTGTACAAACTTCGGAGGGACAAACGCCAAAGCGCGACCACAAGCGGAGCAAACGCCATGTTCAGCTCGTGGATCATCTTTTGGCAATGGACGATGACAAGAAACTTGTGGCAGAGGATTCATGTCACTTTCGACTAGAGCATAAACCGATTTAATCTTCATTTGGGTCATATTCTACCTCAAAGTCCATGGGATCAAGATCATTAACTTCTTGGGAGAGAATTTCTGCAACAACCTTATCTTTCTTCCCAACAATTTTCGGAGTACAAGGGGGAGAAAAACAAAAGTCCATAGTAGTCGAGAGTTTACCGACTTCCAGTTCTTCAACAATACGATCTGGAGTATAAGTAGCATCCAAAATTCTAATCCTTTGGATCACCGTTAGCATGTCATTTTGGAAACTAATTTCTACTTCCATTTCACCACCTCAGAAACATAGACCAGTCTTGATCACAAACCAAACGAGTCATCTGGATGAATGACCAAGCACACAAATAGCAACCTGCCAGAACCATCGACCAAAAGACGCTAACACAAGTCACTTCAGCCCATCGAAGCAAACTAAACATTGGTTTCACCTCTCTTCCACCAGTCATCGGGGTCTTCTTTTTCTGCTGTGTGAATTTCTCGAATGACTGTATGAGTAATGATGGGTTTGTTAAATTTCCGCAAAATCCAATGAACAATCAGATTTGCAGCAACCAAAACGCCAATCAAGAATAGTCCAGACAGTAGTAATTCCATAATGTTAGTATATCACAAAAGCCATTGTTTGTCAAGCCATTTTCGCAGAAAGAACAAAAAAACCCGAGAGAAGTACTCTCTCGGGTCTGCCTACCTGTCTTCTATATTATCATTATTCCTAGATGAGACCACAGGCAGGGAAGGGCTCAACAGGAACACCCTGACTTCATTTTCGGCCCATCCACCCATCCTAGCCAGGGGGTCAATAGGTGGAATACCATGGAGGGTCGAGTTCCATGGAGTCGTCAGTGGGATTCGAACCCACAACCTTCTCAGAGGTCTCCCCGCTGGGTCATGAGGCCAACCGGTAACTTGAGACGCTCCAATTGAGCTATAACGACAATACCACTATACCACAAAAGCCTTCATTTGTCAAGGCCATAATACAGAAAGATTAAGCGCCATGAGAAACATGATCACCAAACCTGTAATACGGATACTCTGATCTTTATCCGAAATAACGGCAACAAACCCGCAAAAAAAAACGACCGTATCGAGAGTTATTGCTACTATGTCAAGCATTAGTCTGTTTCTCGACCCGATACATGGAATCCCCCAGAGAACGAATATTATTGCCAGCAAACAATTGAGAGTATAACTCAATCAATTGATCAGCTGTCATTTCTTCACAGGCGCGGGCAATCTCATCAACAATTTCACCATGACTTAGTTCTTCGGCTTTGGTTTTCATTTTGTTTTTCTTTTCCGTCAAAACATTCAAACATTCTGGACAAGTCGGTTCACGACGCTCAAACCCTAACGGCGCTATTACAAAATGTTTGCATAACGTCTGAGCATTGTCTCGATATCGTAAACCACGACATGCACACCAACCCTCACTGTGTTTGACGCAATCAGTTTCCATCTATCCACCTTGTATCTTCTTGCCTTTAGTGATTCTCTTGAAAGCAGATGCAATCGTATCATCCCCCGTATTATATTTATGTTTATACGCATCTTCTTTTTCTTTTGTTACCTCATCCTCGGACAATTCAATAAACGGCCCATTGAAATTCTCTAACACAAACCGTCTGACTCGACGCGAGAATTGCGAAGATGATACTCCCAATACTCCCTCTTTCTCAGCTTTTCGATAAACAACATAAACTCCGTTGTCATCCGCCATTTGATAAGGATTAAGCGCTTCGGCAGTAATCTGACTCGGACCATTCATGATGCCGAGGGAAAACGAAGTGAGTTCATCAACATCCAAGAAATCACCGACAAGATGACAAAACCGAGCACATTCATAATCCTGATCGGCTCGGACTTGACGACGATCCAACTCATCCAAAAAAGCATAAATGCTTTCAGGACCACCATTCCAATGAAGATAAACGACCGGACTAATGCTCCGCTCATCTTCACTCGCAAACACGACTGCTGCTCGATTACCCATTGATTTGCTCCCAATTTACAACAAGAAGGTCATCCCCCAACGCATCAATACTCTCAATCTCAGCGCGTCCACGCAAGAATCGTTCTAAATAACGAGCCGATTTGTCTGCGATTGTTGTCATGATTCTAATATACCTCAAAAGCCATCACTTGTCAAGTCATTTCTCGCGGAAAAGAACAAAAATATTATCCACTACTATCATACGATTTTCTTTGACCACACTTCTTACATTCCCACTCATGCCAACACATTCCCCAATGCTTAATCCCCCGATCTTTGCATTCCTTCTGCCCCAATTCCCGATAATCATGATCACAACCCAATTCAAAATAACGAGGCTTATCATGATATTGAATCTTATCACTTCCCCTTACCAATTGATCGGGAAAAACCACAGCAAAAGCCACATCATGAAAGAAAAGAATAATGACTGTCTTCATCGGACCTGAATCTATGACGATAGATCGATAGTCTTCTTGCAGAACAGATTCGGTCTTCCAGACATGATAAAACTCATCCTGAGTACATTCCCTGGCAGGCTCAGGCATGTCGTTATGACCACCAAGTTTACTCAAGTATGAAAATTGCTTTGCTTCGCTCATGATATCAATATACCACAATTCACACTACTTGTCAAGTGATTTTCGCGGAAAAGAACAAAATTATCCGCAACCCTTTATTGAGCCCCCAACGGATATCTACGTTTCGTTTTCTTTTGAGTCAACTTCACCATTGACTCCCTAACTCTCTCTTTCGCCGCAACCAAAACCTCTTCCTGACTCTCAATCGGAGGGGAAGCAACCGCAGCAGGTTTGCCACGTTTTCCACTCCGCGCCAACTTCCGATCACGACGTTCTTTCGCTTTCCTCTCACGCTCTTCAATCTTTGCTTGTCTTTCTTCCAATCGAGATGCCTGAATCTTTGATTGAAAAAGCGCCGCTAATCCCATCGGAGATTGATGCCGCCAAAAACGACCACCATCACTAAAAACCGAATCGTGAAACTTGCGATAAAACTCAAACGAGTGAGTATGAGTCCCCGCAGTATCTTCATCATGCGATACTTCATGCAACAATACCCCAATCAAATATGCCGCATGATACGGATCGGATGCTAAATGTAATGACTTCAGAAAATCACGACCAATCGCAATCCATCCCGATCCATCTGTCCATGCCTGAAATGTATCCGACAATCCAATCACAATACGACGATGACCAAAACAATCATAACGATTGTCGAAATCTTCCAAAATCTTGACCACTCGCTTCTCAACCAATGTCATATTCTTTTGAGGAACAATCGATGTCGATCGACTATAACCTTTCTCCAACTGCCGAAAAGGCTTGTACATCTTCGACATCTTTCTCCAACTGTCATCCCGATCCAAACCGATAATTAACCAATTGAAGAAATTAGACTCTTCACCCGAATAGTCCAACTCATCCAAAAGAGACTTGTCCAAACAAACCGCAGTCCCATCCTGAATAAACTTGTCCGCAACCGCATCACCCAACGGAGCAAATGTCCAATAAGACGTGACTTTCTTCAACCCATTCAGGTTGAAAAGACGACCATTTGTATCCGTAATCAAACCAATCGTCGAAACGTCACGATAATCTTCCACGCCATCATGTAAATCACGTAACGTGGCAATCCGCTCATGCTTCTCCAACGTCCGACGTCGCTCTTTTCTTACCTTTTTCTGACGATTCTCCTGAACAATGTCCGCAATATTCTGCCAAATCAGACAATCTGACATCGGCTCATTGCGAGCAAAATTCAATTTCAACATCTGTTTGCTGACAACCGTCCCTGTCACCCCATATGCAGAAGCATCGTAATCCTTGACATATGCTCCCATGTTGTACAAGGTCAACTTCATGCCCGTATGAAACAAATAATAGGCATAGTCATCTTCTTGGTCCCATGTACACTCGGCAGGCGGAGTATTTAACTTCTCCCCGTTAAACAAAACATCCGTATCCATGAATTCAATCTGCCGCTTCACCGCAGATTTCATGGAATCCACGCTGTTGAAATCCCAACCAATCGGATTGCGATACAACTCAATGTGAATACGACAACCACTAATCGGGTCCAAACCCTCAACCAAATCGTAATGCAATCCATCCTTGTTGATATCTACTGTCATCTGAAATGTAGATGTCCGCCAAACATTGCGACCATGAGCAAATAATTGCCCACGTCCCATGCGAAATTCAGCCCACCGCTTATTTTCAGATTCTTCGTGAGGAGTCCCAAACGTTTCGAAATGCTTTATCAATTCGTCTCGGGTCCGAATGCCACAACCGTCATCCACAATCTGGAGAATCGGTTTGTCATTCGTATTGTCAAACAGAATCGAGACATTCGAAGATCCCGATTCAATACCATTCATCACACCTTCAAGGATCGCCTTCTGCAGAGTCCCTGCCTGACGCTTAATGGTATCCAATAACAACTTGTCATGCGCTTGTAATTTGCGACGTTCCACGTTGCTTGCCATTCGATAAGACTCCTGTAACCTTAGTAAATTCCAACCTGCTATCAATATATCATAAAACCCCTTATTTGTCAAGAACCTTTTTCGTTCGATATCAAAAAATCTCAGTCACAAACCCCAGAACACTTGTTTCAGGTTAAATAAATTAGCGGAGAACAAAAAAAGCAAGACAGAGGGGGAACTCTGTCTTGCCGGGAGCAAACCAATCTACCGTCCGGGCAGATTAGGAGTTAATCTTGCAGAGAAGCAAGCGCATCCTCTTCGGCGCGATCTCGCTGCTCAGCGCTCAATTCCGCTTCCGCCAATTCCTCTTCATCCTGATCATAATCATCATCAAAATCATCCCTCAAATCAGGATCGATGATGTCAGAATCTGAAGATTCGATCGGAGGAGCGGACGTCTCAGCCGAAGCAACCGGTTTGGTTGCCTTGTCGGCATCTTTCTTGTCCGACGTTTTCTTGGAGTCAGACTTCTTGGTCGTGGATTTCTTCGACTTCTTAGTAGACTTCTTCGACGATTTCTTCGAAGACTTCTTTGTGGATTTCTTCGAAGACTTCTTTGACTCAGACTTCTTCGATTCATCCTTTTTTGCCTTTCCTGCTTTGTCAGACTTCTTGTCAGATTTCGCCGTAGGTTTCGCCTGACCACTGATCTCACGATTCACATCCCACTTCTGATTCAACTGACTCAAACCACAAGTGAGATGACCACCCAAACAAACGAAAATGGTGCAGGCAGGTTTGCCATTAACCACTTCCCAATGGACTCCAATCGATTGACCAATCGCAGCATAACGCAACCCAAAACAAAACGGACGCTCAGGCAAATCCCGAGACTGAGTCTTGGAAATGTTGTTCCAAGCATCCGCCTC
>Ga0180437_10007485_pt1 | contig 14162 bp, 20 predicted proteins | sample SS_ome_4_FD_132410 | JGI IMG/M metagenome (GOLD analysis project Ga0180437, IMG submission 132410) | Hypersaline lake sediment archaeal communities from the Salton Sea, California, USA - SS_3_D_1 metaG | ecosystem: Environmental > Aquatic > Non-marine Saline and Alkaline > Hypersaline >...
ATGATGAGTTCGTACCTTATGTTAGTACTGCTCGTGCTATCCAGTGGTTCATTCGGGAAAGAGACTCGAATAAGTTAGTACAAGATACGAACAAGAAGTATCGTACACTTATCATGGAAGCTAAGTACAAGGGTGATCTTGCGGAAGTAGATAGGCTAACGCAAGAACATGATGATAAGCTCAGAGGAATATTTGAGAAGGGTGAGAACCCGTATAATCCTAATTATACTATTGATGCTGAACCTGGAAGTTTACACGATAGGACTCGGGGTACTGTACGTGGTAGTTATGAATTCTATAAGTTCATAAAAGAAACACTGGCTAAGCCTAATGGGAATAAGATCCTGTTTGATTGGTTTAGTGAGAGGATAGATCTTGAAGGACCAGAGGGCGCGACAGTTAAAGGTCGCCGCAGCTTTGGTACTATGAAGAACTACTTCATGGGTGCATACAGGTTTGATCCTGCTGAAAGTTTAGTGGGGCATGTAGCTGGACTGATGCGGGTTGGTGGTGGACTTGTAGAGAAACAACGAGAGTACCAAGAGTTCAACGATGCTGCTAACTGGGGTAAGTCTAGGATGGATACAGAGAGAACTGCTATCATCCATGACACTAGGCTAGTAACAGACGCGCTTCATCGTCACGTGGTAAGTGTCATGACTACCATGAGAACCGCACCGGACTTGTCCAAGATGTTCCAGACTATTAATAAGTACTCACCTACTGAAGAGGATGTAGCATTTTTGGAGAGGTGGAGTAATAATGTATATGGTAGGTCACATGGACATGACCCAGCCGCGACAGTGTTTGAAAAGTTAAGGAAAGTATTCTGGCTTACATACTTTGGTAAAGGTTATACTGTACCGAAGTATATGCTCCGTAACTTTGGACAGAACCTTGCCTTGCTACCTGGTGCTGTCAGTAGCAAGGCTGCATTTAAAGCAGCACAACTAGCGATGCAAGAAGGGAATATCCCTGCCGATCTTAAACGAGAGTTCGAGAGTGATACATTCCAGAACCATGTGTTACAGACTGATGCACTAAGAAAACACCATACGTTTATTGACTTGGCGTATTCAGATAATCCTAAGGCACAGTATATTACTAAGATGTTCAACGCTACACTTGGTAAAGCTGTGACTACTTCAGATTCTGTAAACCGTCATGTTACTTATGGACTGTCGTACCTTGCTGCTAAGGATGCCATGGCCAGGCACAGGGCAGGTAAGTTGGATTATACCAAGATGGTTAATGAACTTGGTATAGGTTCATTCGATGTGTATGAGCGTGTTAGGCTGGAACAGTTGTGGCAATTGGACGACGGCGGTGCTGCTTTCCGTACTTACTATGCTTCTATAATGACACGTAACGTGAACTTCTTGTATAGATGGGAAGAGCGTTCGTACCTTGAGCAGAGTAGAATGGGTCGTGCTATTGCTGGTATTGCCACATGGCCCAGAGGTGTAAGTGAGCTTGCGTTTAGTAGGATTGTGAAACCTTTTACTAATCCTGATGCTACACACGGTGAGAAGTACAGAGCGACGGCTAGCATGGTTGGCATGATGATTGCTCCTGCTGTTACCAACATGATTCTTAATACAATCATGGGGACGAATAAAGAGTACTATGGACCACAGTCGTTTATAGCTGACTTTATAGATCCTGGGTTGTCGCAGGCTAAGGAAGTATGGGGGCTAACTCGAGGTATCACTGGGTATATAGGTACGTATCTCCCCGGTTCTATTAACGAGACTGATAGACAGCAGTATAAGCAAGAGATCCAAAGGTCAGCTGATCGTGTTGTGTATGCACTTCCGGTTATAGATTTCTTCTTGAATGCAGCAGAAGCAGTAGGTGATAAACAATCTATCTCATTGTTCAAGACAATCAAGAGTGATCTATTAGGAGATGAGTACGTTACAAAGGAGGTGGAGAGAACAGCTATTGAAAAGATACAGAAGATTGTATTCGGTGGAAACTACGATGTCTCATCGAGGGAATTCTACGATGCGTATAAGAAAGGAAACTTTGAAACAAAAGCAGTAAGGCTTTATCCTACGAGAAGTGATAGGCCCAGGCAGTTATCATTGGAAAGAAGTTTTCGTTCTATTCAAGGCAAACGACGTGAAGCAGGTCTGGATGCAAGTGGAGTAGAAGTAGAAGATAACAGGACATTTGTACCAGAAGCAGATGCAGAAATAGAACTGGCTACTGAAGTAATTAAAGAAAAGGCAAAGCGTAAGAAACGCAGAAGGAGAAGAGGACTGTGAGTACTACAGTTATCTCAGCTAAAGGCGAAGGTTATGGATTTTATAAGAAGGCTAACTCGGCGACGTGGGCGTGTCTAGGACAAGGTGATTGGGATAGGGAAGAGTACCCTAATGGGTACGAAGCCAGTATGTTCTTGGCTTCACCTATGCTTATGCCCATGCATGATAGTGATGCTAAGCTTACTATTAATGGAAGTAATAAGCTTAGTATGTTACTCAAAGATCCAGAAGAGTTCCAAGCTTGTATGTCAGAGCAGGGACTTGGCGGAAACTTACTCGCAGCGGATACATATGTTTATGGAATGTGGAATGGGAAGGAACTTAGCCCTCTTGTTGAGATTTGTAACAAGGCTAAGATGATGTCAGGAGACGTAGGACTTAATATAGGATATGCTACTGGCGCAGCTATTAAATGTCCTAAGAATAAAGTACCGCGACTGGACTACATCGTAGAACTCATGAAGTTCTTTGAGTACAAAGGTGAGTTCACTATAGGTATCACAGATGGTAACGCTACGGCTATTAGGTTTGGACATGAACCTCCGTTTATGAGTATGTACCTTGAGTTAACAGGAGGTAATGCTGATAGGATAGTGGAGTTCTTTGTCTTGCAGAAAGACTTAAGGTTGTTTGATACTGTAGCTATCAGTGTACTTATCACCCGATTCCCATTCCCAGTTAATACACAAGACGAAAAGTATGAACCGATCAAAGTAGATAGTAAGATAGGGAAACATATCTACGAAGAAAGAACAGGGAATGACCATAGGGTTATTGCTACTGCCTATGGTGATACACTAAGAGAAGCGCGGCGCCGGGTAGAACGAACGCTCACGCTCCTTGTTTACAATGAACCTACACTACAGTACAGGAATGACGTAGGTAGGAATATTACATTCCGCCTTGTGGAAGATATTGATAAAATATTTTCGACCCCTGTGATGCACGAACAACCTGTTTTGCCTGCATCAGAGTCTGTAGAATCTCATCAAGCTCCCGAGCACGACAGTAGCGTTGACACTTCTGAGTCAACTCAGACCTCGCAATACGTCCCGCGGGCGCACCGCGAATAATACTCTTAACTTTATCAAGCACCTTGGCATTGTCGTTGAGTTCCATGAGATCCATGACGGTAGGTAGATACCTCTCGTTCTGACCCATGAGTTCAAGGGCAGTGTCAATGTGCTTGGCTTCTATAGTAAGAGCATCACTTTCACTCATTGAGATAGCCATAGCTACCTTGAGTAGCGTATCATGCTTACGTCCATAGTACCCACCTAACGATGCCATGTGTTTATCTGGATCGTAGATCATGGTATACCATTCTTTATACGCTTGACGTGCCTCACCTGTCCATCGAAACTGACCTTCTACCCCAGCTATCAGGGATAGGTCATGTACAATGTTTGTAAGCCGTTCCCTGTTGCTAACATCCATCGCATCCTCGGGAAATGGATTGAGCTTACCACTCCTGTCTTGATAGACAAAAATGATTCGCGAGGTAAATCCACCTCCAATAGACTCAGCGGGAAGTGAGGTACGTATCCACTCTGGTGTTGTCGCTGCAAGCATGTTGATACAGGCTTTGTTAACGATCTCTTTACCACGTGCAAGTGTGCCATATTGCCAAACCTCCGGACAGTCATACAGGTCAGTTAGTGCTTGTAGGAGTGTAGGGTCGTTTACACTCTTACCAAAGAACACAGAGAATTCAGAAGAGAACACAAGTCCATCGGAAGTACCTTCGCTTTTGTAACGAGTGTAAAGATCATGGACAAGTTTCTCTGTTGTTATTTTCTGTGAGAACACATTGATGTCTTCGTATGCTGCACGCATTACATCCAGTGCCATGTTAACAGCGGTGGACTTACGACATCTGGCAGAACCTGCTACTAAGACTACATATATATTTGGGTATAGTTTCCATTGTCCACGATCTAACCAACATCTTCTTCCCATCATCGTGGCAATAGCACTTAGGATACTCCAAACATGGAAGTCAGTAGGACTCTCCTGCTCAGCAGTGTACTCTATGTATTCTCGTAGAAGTCCGTGCTTACATCTGCGCGGCAGTTCTACTGGTAGTGGAGCTTTCTTTTGATCTGTCACATATATCTCCAGATGAAGTATACCATAGTAAGGTATAGACTAAGAACTATGATGCCGTATGTTAAGTCGAACACAGCGAGCGCATTGGATTCCATTATGGCTCAACCATCCTTTCGGCAGTGTCAGCTTCAAGCTGGTATGACACGTGGTCCGGCACGTTGTACATGAGAGTAGGATTCCTAGGTCCTCCCTCTTCATATTCCTGCACTCTACGGGCGGCTTCCTCATCTGATACTTCCTCGAATACTTTATCCTGACATTCTTGACACATACCTGAGATCTTGTACTCAGTAGCAGAGAGAGCATCTCTGAACTCAGTTATCCTACATTTACATATAGGACAGATCCCACTACCTTTAAGAGCAAACATTTCGAATAGTTCATTTGCGATGTTCTGCATGGATCGTGATCCTTTCTTTTGTCAGGAGAAGAATTGTTCTCCAATCTTTAGGTACAGTTTTCCAGATTGTAGTACCAGAAACTTTATCTTCGAAATGAAGATAGAGTCTTTTCCTTTTGCCGTTCTCTCCACACAGGGCTTCCACTTTAGCTACCTCCGCTGCCCGTGGGAACTTGCCATCTATTGCGACATGGTCTTTTCTTACTCGCAGTAGTGGATTCTCTTCCTCCTCGCTTTGCTCGGCCGCCGGCTCCGCCGGTACTGGCGTGGCTGGCATTGGCTCTGATGGTGCCGTAGGTCCAGGCGCGTCCTCTTCGGCTGGACGTGGCTCTGTGGCGCGGCGTTGCCAGAAACTTTTAAACAGATCTTTGAAGTTACCTCTCATCTATTTCCTCCCAGTTTTCTACATACTTGCCGTCTTCTGGACAATGGCGTGGTTTCTTTGCTGTGTGCCCTGGGCATAAAGCGATTTGTAGTTCGCAGGGTATGCCACATTGGTAACACATGAACTTAACTACCTTACAGCTTCCTTTTCTCATCGAAGTTCCTACCCCATGCTATATCAATTGGCACTGTTATCTCGTACCCATCTTTCCGAAGCGGCGTTGCAAATGCCTTCTCTACAAGATCTACACCAATCTTCATGCTTTCCTCTGGACACTGAACTACCAGGCCATCGTGAGTATTTATCGAAGGGAATATAGGTACCTTGCCGAACCGTCCCCAGAAGTACACACGAGTCATGGCAATGTTCGTTAGTTCTCCTACGCAACTCTGTGATCTCCATGCGAATGCTTCCTCCATCATCTTATCGTCTACTATTCCGAGATAGAGCATACGCCTTCCAAGAAGGCTACGCAATTCTCTAGTCCGTTGGACGCGTTGTTTAGTCTCAATGTTACGTCTAGCAATTCCGGGGAATGTATCTGTAATTGCAGTGACCCACCTCTTAGCCTCAAGCAAAGATCTACCTGTATGGGTATTGATAGTTCTTGCATCCCCTCCGTATGAAACTGCATGGAAGCATTGCTTGGCCATTCCATAGCGAGGGTCATCACTTGTGATAGTGTCATCCGGCCAGATATTTCTACACAACCAGAAATGAGGTTTGTCTCCACTTTTCAATAACTCCAGTAGGTTTTCTTCTGCGCCTTCTATGGCGACGACGTAGGACTCTGCACTCTTAAGGTCAGGAAGCAAGAAGACATTTCCTGGGTCAGGCGTAATACAAGCTCTTTGTGGTCCGGGAGCTTGGTTCTGTAAGTTAGTCCCGGTTCCAAAAATAGACTTAGAAGATCGTAGTCTTCCTGTCTTAGCTCCGCCGCCATCGTTCGAGTTTGCATCTCCTTTTCCTTTCACGTTATATGCACAGCGCATACGGTTGTCGTCACCTAAGGGAGTAGACAAAGTTCCCATCATTTTAGTCTGACGTTTGTACTGTAGAATTGCACGGATTATATCTCTGACCAAGGGATGTACCTTGGAATGATACGGATCACCCGGTGTGATGAACTTACTAATGTAAGATTCCTCAGTGGTACGACCCTTTCCTTTACGTCGCGCCGGGAGTCCAAGGACATCATACAAGAGTTCACCTACTTGTTTAGGTGAGTTCAAGTTAATGTCAATACCAAGACCTTTAGAGAGGGCGTCTGCAATCTCATTTTGGTATTCTTTACATTCTTCCCAGGCGCGCTGGTGTAGGTCAGTATCTACAAGGACACCTTCTATTTGCATATCCACAAGACAAGGTATCATACCAACAGTTACCCAGAGGTAGTGCCAGTAGATATCCAGCTTCTTCATCTCCTTGACTTGAGCTATGGCAATCTGATGTGTCAACCAACTATCGAGTGCGTTGTACTTCCAGTACTGGTAGTTATCCGTAGTGTGACCGAGGTTTTTATGGTACGGAGAACGAGTCCAGATAGAACCAAGAGTACCAAGATCCTTTGGAAGTTCAGCGTAGATGTTATGGTTAGCTGTGAGTGTATCATGGTAGATATTAACACACTCTGTTTTGTAGATAGCTTTCAGGATTGTCGCGTCGAACAGTGCATTTTGTAGTTCCTTTGGTACGTCACTCTGTAACAACTCACGGATAATTCTGAACACAGCAATCTCATTTTCCTGTGTCCAGTACGCACCTACTCCATCTCCGAGTACTCGGCACAATGGAATGCTGATGGCCCAGTCGTCGTACCCTGCGAAGGAGATACAGGTGACGTACAGTCCTTGTGTTTCGATATCAAATGCAAAGCTATCTGCTTTGAGTAGTTCGTCCCGTGCCCAGCGTACTTGCTCCAGCGTAGGTTCCAAGATGAGCCGCGGCGTAGGGATATTGTACTCTGGAAACGTCGCTTCCTCAATCGCCCTCTTAATATCGAAAGAAGCCAGAGCAGCATATGCACCTCCATCAGGATTTCTAAGCTCACGTAGACACGCACTTGGATGGTACGTAGCTACACACTTTACTTGACAGACCTCACTCCACAGGATGGAACCACGCCACTTTGATATGTTGGTTTCCCCAGCTATCTGCTGCAAAGGTTCTTCACCCAGTAGCAACACACAGTTAGGTTGGTACATACGTAGCTTCTCTTTGAGCGCGGCAACCCGTAGACTCAGATCCTCTGCTTTATTATCATGGAACCATTGGAACTTACCACCTTGTGGTTTCTCTTCCATTAGGTTCTCAATGCGTACATCAGAGCGAGTAAGACCGTGTTCACGTAGGAGGGAGAAAAGAAACTTTCCATTCCATCCTACCAAGGGCTTACCCATCTCGAGTTCCTTGGTCCCCGGTGCATCTCCGATAATCCAGAGCTTGGCACCCAAGGGACCTTCACCTTTTATATAGTTTGCCATTAGCGTCTCCACCTACCAAAGAACTTACGAGTTCTTTCTTCGAATGCATCTATTTCCCAATCAGCAGGTTCCCTATCCGCATCATCAATCTCGTTATCAGGATCGTCACATCCACAGGGTTCAGGGCCATAGTAAGAACCCCAGTCACCTACGTAACCTCTCCCTCCGCAGTACTTACACTTGCTCATTGTATTTCCTCCGTTAGATACTTTACTGCTTTTACGAATAGTTTGAAGGCTGTTCTCGGAACCACAATTCTATTCGTGTAAGAACCACTACGTTCCAGAATATTTAAGTAACGACCTCTGTCATTCTCACATAGTTCTAGGATATAGTTTTTCCTATCCACTACTATCGTGGTTTCCTCGAGTACCTTCATAACGTAACTCTCCACGTGAACTCAACCTCATTAGGTTTGAGCTTACTCGAGTACTTAATCTTCCCTGATACATCCAATGGTTCCCGAGAAGAATGTACTGTTATGTACCGCGGCGGTCCATTCACTTGGTTCACATTGTAGAGAAGCTGTGCGAGTGAAGCTTCAAACATATCTTCGTCCATTCTATACTCCTTCATCCGGTTGCTCCACTAGTTCCTTCACGATTTTCTTTTTCAATGTCACACGGACTTCATCGTTAGGACAGTACGCACGGAACATACGTGACATAGAAAGGGCGGCAACGCTGAGAACTTCATTAAGACACTGGATATCCAGAATCCATTCGTTCTCTTCAGTAGCCGCCTCGATGATCTTACGCATGGATTCTACCTTGGTACCACTCACAACGCTTGGCAACACAGGTTCTCTATACTTAAAGAACACCACACCTGGGATGAAATCCCCATCGAATTGCCACATGATATACTTGGATTGCTTAGTCATATCGATGTCAGGATATTCTCTCGTAGCCACCATGTTATCGAATACAACTAGCGTGCCAACATCGTTAAGTGAAGAGGCGCCAAGTCCCAAGATAGGTTTCCATAATGTCTCATCTTCTATATCACTGAGGTTAATAATACAGAGGTGAGACAATGGCAACAGTTCTTTATCCGCTACGAATACATCGAGAAGTTTCTTCTCTACTTTCGTCCGCGGATTCATCGCTGCATTCTGGAGACGCTGGAACTGTAGATGCGCCAGCTTCTTATTCGGACAGTTCGCCAGTTCTGGGAATTCTTCCAGAGCCTCAGCTAATCTAATGTCCTGAGAGACTTTGCCAATGGCCATGCCAAGAGCTTCTGCTGTTTGCCGTAGACCCCAGCCGCCCCCATACCCCTTTGCAGTTTTCCCGTAGAGACGCTGAGAGAGAACCGTCATCTCTCGAATGGCAACTACTTCCTCATGCCATGCGAAGTCCTTACGATGAAAGTTCTCTTCAATTTCAATCAGTCTCTTGTGGTCTGCTGGTACTGCACCTAAGTCGGTGGCTGGAATCTCATCCATCTCCAGCTTTTGGAACGCGCGAAGTCTTCTCTCTCCTGCTACAAGTACATATCCTTCTTCTTCCTTTCTTACCACGATCGGATGCAACAATCCGTGGCGCATGATTGAATACGCTAGGCTATCAATGTCACCGAGATCCGTTCTACTACGGTTCGGTGGTACTACTATTTCCTCGGTCCTTAGCATCAAGACCTTTTTGTCCATTACTTATTGCCTTTATTTCCCAAGCGTCACTTGTTTTTACTACCTTCACTCCATGTATTTCCTCTGGTTTCCCTAACTCTTTATAGAGTTTCCACCCGATCTTAATTTGATCAGGCCAGGCGCCGCTGGAATCACGATACTGGAATATACAGTAGATTATTTCTGCCTTATTCATGAGACTAAAAGAAGGGAGTCCCCCCGAAAGGGGACCCCCAATGGAACTGAGTTAGATCAACTCAATGTACTTGCGGACGTTGTTGCGCTTTCCATATCGCTCATCATCCTTCACGCTTACAACACCACCAACATGCTTGCCAATGAACTCAGATACGTCCACGTTACCAGCCTCATCAAACGAGACACCAGCAGCGAGGACAAGCTGCTTGTACTTACGAATTGCCATGGGCAGATCATTCGTAAGGAGAATGTTATCGAACACATTTCCCGTGAACTCATCGGGTCCATCCACCGGACGCAGCTGGAGTTTCAGCATAGGCGTGCCAGCGTATTTGGAATCTTCCCGAGGCTCACTCAGACTAGCATCGACTACCTCGAACTCATACTGCCCACCGGGGAGTACGGGCGCGTCACTGTCAATGTCAGCCAGATTAGGAATACTGATGATACCATCACTCATGTTTCTTTTCTCCATTATGTATGTTTTGGTTAAGTGGAATATTCAGTTGTAACTTTATCTTATACCTTCACTCCTTTCATAAGTGCAGCGTAAGTAGGTTGCTCTATGGTGAAGAGGTCACCATGGATACGAGACTTAGCTGTGTGTGTACGTGATGGACGTGCGGATAGAATCCGAGTTGCACTCTTGAGTTGGTTTCCTACTTGCTTAGGCGCGGCGGCAGTGAGGTAGTACACTTCATCAAAGAACATACTTACCTTTGCACTCATCTTACCCAGAACAAGTGGCTCTACTTTTTTAAGCGCACCAGATTCTGTTTCCACCCGACTCTCGTGACAAATGCAGACAACGTTCTTGCCAAGGTGCGGCGACGTGACTGCTGCGAAGAACTTTTCAAAGTACCTGCTAAGTCTACCGTACTCTTTCAAGTCCATTTCAGTTTTGTTATTCAGCTTGAGCAAGGTAGCTTGGTACAACAGGGACAAAGAACTAACGCTATCATACACGAGAGTATCAATGTCATCCCGTTTCAGTACTGTTTGCTGGTCCTTCTCGAACTGCTTTGACTGGTCAGGATCAGTGACATCGTAGCTTTCATACTCGATGTCTTTCCCCCGTAATGACATCATGCCACCATCGAAGTCAAAGAAGAATGGTCTTGGGAAAGAACCTGCGAAGGTAGTCTTCCCTGTACCACTGTCACCATACACCAGTACCTTAAGATGTTGCCCAGGAGTTAAGTCTTTAGCATTCATATGCTTCTTCTTTCTTTGCTTTGTACGCGGCGACTGCATTATTTCTTTCATCTACCATGCAAGTAGGACATGGTGGAATGAAGATAGTATTTACTTCCTTAGGACATTGCCTAGCAAATAAATTTCTATCACACAGTTCACACTTTAATGTTAGAGTCACACTCATGTACTGATAATCACTCATTGTTTTCCTCTTCTGCTAGGTTAAAGATCTTACTCACTTTGTGGAGAAAATCTACTGGGACTTCATGAACTTTCAGTGCGTCCAGATCAGTAGGTGAGAATGCTTCCGCAAGAGATGCACCTACGAGTGCGATCTTAGCTACCATGTTAGTGAACTCAACAGGATTTCCCTCGCACTCAACAAAGGCGCGGATTAAATCCTTGCACATATCCTTGAGAATATCCTCAGGTTTATCTGTTGGCGGCGGCAGTTTCTCCTTCATGACATGGTCCAGTGCTTCTGCCATAATCTGCACGCGCATGGCATAGAACTTTTTCCACTCTTCTTTTGCTGCATCCTTCTTGTTGTCAATAATATGTACCATTAGTCATCTGCCTTTCTATCGGGAGCACCCATTGTCATTGTTATCTTCACTGCATTAGAGGTTGGACCGTAGATACACGCGTCCTTGTACACACAACCACCCCAATCTTTACAAGCTGTGTGTTCACACGGCCAGTCCATGATACATCCCAAAGGATTTTTCCCTTGCATCTTCTGTATCAAGGAGCGAATGGCATTGGTTGCGTAGATGTATGTGTTCTCCCATTCCTCGTATTGAAGGTTAGTCACAGGGAACTGTTCCCGAGCGAAACAATCCGCGGCGTTAGCATCCACGCGCATGGCATCTACCATGTACCCAGTGCAATCCCCAGTAATAGACCGATTAGCATAGCTATAGCCAAGCAACTGGAAGTCATTGTCGAATGTAGTAAACCACTTGCTAGACGGTTTATACGCGGAAGTTTTGTAGTCGCAGACAAGACGAGCACCGTTATCGATAAGAGTCCTATCCAGACGCCCAGAATATATAGTGCCATTTGGCATAGCAATTGCAAATTGCACCTCAGTTTGTTCTGTCTTGTTCTTCTCCACTGGCATATCATACTTGACAGAATAACTTTCAATCAGTTCTGCCAAAGTATAAGCATTCCGTTTTGTAGTCTCCGTAAACTCCAGTGAACCAAGCTTACCAACAGCAGCACGGATGGCATCCTCGGTAGTACCTTCACCATAGAGAACATCCAGTCCTTCGTGTGCTGCTATCCCGTATGCCAGGGCGGCTGGCATGTTGATAGGTTGCAGTCCTAAGACCCAACGTAAGTAACCCCGTCGTTTACAACAGAGGAAATCTTTTATAGACGTAGAGTCATAGATTCCTTCTGACCATTTACAAAGCCAACGCTCTTCACTCATGAGTAAGACTTCTTTCTTTTGGATACGTATTCATCATCTGAGATTCCAGTGTCCAAGTCTACCTTGGGTGCACGCTTCGTGCGAGTACTCTTTACAACACGTCGTTTCTCCTTTGCTTCTTTCAGGATACCAATGAGTTCTTCATCTGATGCAGCAGTGAGCCGATCAATGAGAGATTCCACTAGCTCCACTTCTTCTGGTTCCGACAGTTTTTCCAAAGGAACATTTATTCCTCGGAGCAGCAGCTGTCCATCAGGAAGAATGTTCGTGACATGGAACAGTTCCCCGTTAGAACGGACTGCATCGTACATACGAATACGATCTGCCATTCTATCTACCTCCTTTATGAGTTCTTCAAGTGGCAACTGTGGTTCGAACTCATAGAAACCACGATTGCGTAGGATTGCATCTGCGATGCGTTGCTTCATAGATATGGAATCTTGCCAAGCAGGATAGCATGGACTGTCACAATGGGGTCGCCCGAACTCCCAGACTTGGGCATACATATATTCACCGTTGGCACGTGTCGCCCCAGCTACCATGGTACGTGGGAATGCACGACGCGCACCAGATAAGGATCTTAGTAGGAGTTTCTCTACTGTCATTTCTAAATTCCAAAAAGAAAATGCTCAAAAAAGGGGGGATGCCAAAGGCGCATCCCCGACTAAGTAGATTATACGAGTGCTTCGCTTTTGAGAAGTGCACGTGCGAAGACCAGTTCCATACGGAGAAGCTGGTCATGATTCATGATGGATGTCATGTTATCTGCCAAGGTGAGACACATAGCGTCGTATTCTTCGTTTGTCTTACAAGGAAGAAGACACTCGGAGAAATACTTCTGGTCCACACGCGCGAGTTCTCGTGAGACTTCAGCTACTGACTGGAACAATGGCTTTTGCATCTTCCAACTCCCTTCGCACCGGGCAATGAATAAGCAGGCACTTCACGAACATTCTGGATTTGTACATAGGATAATCACAAAAGTCTGTGCCATCGTAGTCTTTGTCGATATGGACACAGTGCTTCTTCAGGACAGTGAACTGATCTTTAGACAACATTGAGTTTCTCCTTTTGCATGAAGTCAGGAGTTGTATCTTGGTACCGTTGAACATCGAAGAGCAAGATACGGAGTCTGGACAACTGAGATGCAGTCAGGTTTGCACCGAGTCTTGCTACGAGTTCTTCTCTGTCAGCATGTTTATCTAGAGACAAACGATGATGGAAGAGCAGGGAAACAGCCGCCGCTTTCAGCGACGCTATTGTCTTTACTCTATGCTTTGCCATAGCTTGCGCGTCTGTCAGTTGGTCTACCATCTTGCCACCTCTTCCATGTTCAGCGAGAAGTTGGTGAGATTCCATGCGTCGTGGTGAGCAGAACCGTAGCGGTCAGTCCAGCTCACGAACCAGTCGCCCTTCTTACTGTACACACCAGCTTCAATGCGAAGCGCGGCGAACATGGAGTTGATCCTGTTCTTTGTCAGTTTCGTTTTCCATCCATCGTGTCGCAGATAAATGGCAAGCGGAGTCCAGTCCATTACTGTGGTGTCGTAAACACGGATGTATCCAATGCGCCTGTCCTTGGTGGAATACACGGCGGTGTTTCCGTAAGGAATACCAGCTTCCTCGAGTTCTTTCCTTGTCCATTTCTTTTCGACTTCCATTAGTACCACCTTCCGCACATCCTGCACTGTTTCCACTCAGTCTTCCATGCATCCGTTAACTCAAGAGGAGACTTCGAACGGTCTATGTGTTCATGACAATGTCGTGACATCCACTCTTTCACAAACCCGATCAACCAGTGTTTCATTCTCAGGTTCCTTCCAATGGGGAAAACGAGAAAAAGAGAGGGAGGGGTTTTACCCCCTCCACTCTCAATGGCACTACTCCAGCTCGCGGCTAGAGCAATTCTTTCTGTTCCCTCGGGTTCACAACGTAGGTGTCACCCGATATGGACAGGAGATATCCTCCGAGGTATTCCATGGTACCGTCGCCCACCAAGTGGAATGTTCCCTTGGCAACGTCCATGAGTACACCGTATCCAACGTAGTTTCC